>Ga0335083_10001914_pt1 | contig 28067 bp, 26 predicted proteins | sample Lox_Sample_42_FD_206716 | JGI IMG/M metagenome (GOLD analysis project Ga0335083, IMG submission 206716) | Soil microbial communities from Loxahatchee National Wildlife Refuge, Florida, United States - Lox_Sample_4.2 | ecosystem: Environmental > Terrestrial > Soil > Wetlands | place: USA...
ACGCGCTGCCGCTGCTCGATCCGGATCACCGCGACGAGCCGTTCATCTCCGTCAACGGCAAGCTCATCTTCGACGTCGACTTCACCGCGGTGGTCGCCGCGCATCTCGCCGCCGGCGACGTGCTCGGGACGATGGTCGTGCGGCGCGTGCCGGATGCCAAAGCGTGGGGGGCCGTGCAGGTGCGCGATGGCGATGTCGTCGACATCCTCGGCGAGGGCGACCACATGTTCTGCGGCGTGCACGTCACGCGGCCCTCGGTCATGGCGCGCCTGCCCGACGGCGAGGCCGACTCCATTCGCCAGGGCTATCTGCCGTGGATGCGCGCCGGCGGACGCGTCGCCGCGTACGAGCACGCGCGCGGCTATTTCGCGGAGCACTCCACGCCGGAGCGCTACCTCGATTCGAACTGGGCGCTGCTCGCCGACGTGACGCTGCGTCATCCGCCCGGGCGCCTGCGCGGCGTCGATCCGACCGCGCGGATCCATCCGACCGCGACGCTCGTCGAGCCGCTCAGGATCGGCGCGGGCGCCGCGATCGCCGCCGGGTGCACGGTCGGGCCGTACGCGATCGTCGGCGATGGTGCGCGCGTCGAACGCGACCTCGCGCGCGCGATCGTGTGGGCCCGCGCCACCGCGGACGCGAGCAACGCGGGCGAGCCGATCGTGATCGCCAACGGAGACGCGTGATCGTCACCGAAACCTTCTTCTCGGTCGGCGTCATCGACATGCAACGCGCGACCGACTTCTACACGCGCGCGCTCGGCGCGACCGTCGCGTTCGCGACGGTGCAGTGGACGTCGCTGCGGATCGCGGGCGTACGCGTCGGGCTCGCGCGCGATCCCGCGCACGCGCCGACGCGCACCGGGCTCCACTTCGCCGTCGCGGATCTCGCCGCCGCGCTCGCCGCGATCGCCGCGGCCAACGGGCGCATCGCCACCGAGCCTACCGAGGTCGCGCCGGGCGTCGTGATCGCCGAGGCCGTCGACACCGAAGGCAACACGATCACGCTGCGCGCGTGATCGTCACGTACAGACGCCGTACTCGGTCCCGCCGACCATGAACGGCGTCTGGAACCCGGCGCACGTCGAGCACTGACCCGCTGCACCCGGCTTGCAGATGCGCAGGCATTCTTCGGTCGTTCCGCTCATCGCGCACGTGTAGCCGGCCTGGCACGCCACGGTCGCCGAGCACGCCGCCTTGTTGCCGGCGGGGCCGGGCGCGCGGCACTCGACGATGTTGTACATCGTGCCGTTGAACGTGTCGGTGTAGAGATCGCAACCCCACGTGCTCGGGCAATCCGCATTCGATGCCAGCGACGGATCGCAGTTGCTCGAGCACGTCACCGCGCCGGCGATCGGATCGTTGCTGCCATCGACGAGCTGGACGACGCATTGCCCGCGCGGCGAGTCGCAGTCGGTCGTCATCGTGCAGTACTTCGTGCACGCGTCGTTCGTGCCGTCGCCGACGCACACGTAGCCGGCCGCGCAGTCGCTGGCGCTCGCACACGTCGCGGTCTCGGTGCCGGTCGAGTTCGCCGCGCGGCACGCGGTACCCGATCCGGCCGATCCGAGGTCGCACGCGCTGCCCGAAGCGCAGCCGCACTGCGTGGGGATGTCGCATGGCTGCGTCGCGCAGCCGTTGCTGGCGTCGGTGCCGCCGCCACCGCCACCACCGCCGCCACCGCCGCCGCCGCCACCGCCGCCGGAATCATTGTTCGCGCTCACGCCTCCGCGTGCGCATCCGAGCAGCGCGATCGCGATCGCCGCCACAGCGAGCCGCATATGGCCCGACTGTCCCGCCACCTGGAGCCGGGCGCAAGTGTCTGTTACTGGCAGCCGAGCGCAGGCAGCTTCGCGATCTCCTCGATGCACTCCTTGGCCGCCTTGCGCACGCTGTCCTGGGCGCCGATCACGTCGTTTCGCTTGGAGTCCGGGCTCGCCGCGACCTCGAGGCCGAGCCGCACCGCGTCGGGGAGCGAGCGCGCTAGATCACACTGCTTCTGCAGGACCGGCCCCTTCGAGGCACACCCACAGACCTTGGTCACGTAGGCGTCGCAGGCGACCCGGCTACGCTGGATCTCCTCGGCCGGCATCGCGGGAGCCGGCGATTCCGGGGGAGCCTCCTCCTTCTTCGCGCACGCGCACAGCGCGATGAAGAGCAGCCACTTCGTCATACCGTCCTCAGGCGGCCTCGACGCGCGCGAGCACGCACGAGATGTTGTCGACGCCACCCTCTTCGTTCGCCGCATCGATCAGCCGCGCGACCGCGCGATCGAGGTCGCGCTCCGACATCAGCACGTGCTGGATCTGATCGTCCTTGATCATGCCGCACAGCCCGTCCGAGCAGAGCAGGAACGTGTCGCCGACGCGCGGCTGCTGCGTGATGATGTCGACCTGCACGCTCTCCTTCATGCCGAGCGCGCGCACGATCACGTTCTTGTGCGGCCAGTTCTCGGCCTCGTCGGGCGTGACCCGCTTCATCCGGATGTAGTCGTTGATCAGCGAGTGGTCCTCGGTGAGCTGGACGAGCTCGGTGCCGCGCGCGCGGTAGCAGCGCGAATCGCCGACGTGGCCGATGATGATCTGATCGTCGAGGAAGTACATCGCGACGCAGGTCGTGCCCATGCCCTTGAACCGCGCCTCGCGCTGGCTGCGCTCCCAGATCTCGAGGTTCGCGAGCATGATCCCGGTCACCATCCGGTTGACGTCCTTGCGCACGTCGCGGTCGACCTTGTACGGCCAGGTCAGGGTCTGCTGCTTGCCGGTCTCGGTGAAGTGGTCGACGATCAGCTCGACGGCGAGCCGGCTCGCGACCTCGCCCGACGCGTGGCCGCCCATGCCGTCACATACGATCGCGAGGCGCTCGCCCTGTTCGGGGAGCGCGATCGAGTCCTCGTTGTGCTCGCGCTTGCGGCCGATGTTGGTGTCACCGGCGAAGCGCACGCGACCGCCGTCGAGGGGGAACGAGGTACTCACCGCGCAATTGTAGCAGCGGCCAGCCGATTGACTCCACTCGTGGTACTGACCATCCTCTTCGAGATGGCCGAGCTCGCGCGCGGACAGGTGACCGATCGGCCGTGGGGGCAAACCTTCGGCCGCCTCGGCGCGCGCGGCTTGACCGGCCAGCTCGACGTCTACCTCGAGGGCAAGGCGTATTCGGTCGCGTTCGACCGCGGCGCGATCGTCGGCGCGTCGTCGCCGCTGCCCAACGACGCGAGCGTGCGCATCGCGCTGACCAGCCACCTCGTGACGTCGACGCAGGTCGCCGACATCACGCGCAAGCTCGCGGCCGCGCCGTATCGCGACGAGTTCGACCTCATCGCCGAGAGTGCGCGGCTGCAGCCCGATCAGGCGCAGCGGTTGCGCCGCCGCGCCGTCGCTCAGCGCGCGGCCCGCACGTTCTCGCTCGAGCGCGGCGAGTTCGTCGTCGCCGATCGCACGACCGTGCCGATCGTCCCGGGCGGCGAGCTCGACGTACGCGCGATCATCTATCTCGGCGCGCGCGGCAACCTGTCCGAGGCCCGGCTCGAGAACGAGCTCGCGCAGCTCGGGCAGTGGTTCAAGCTCAAGCCCGAGGCCGTGCCCGAGCTCGCGCAGTACGGCTTCACCGAGACCGAGAAGCGGGTGCTGCGCCGGCTGATCGAGGGCGGGACGGTCGCCGACTGCGCCGCCGACGAGCCGCAGCTCGACAATCGCGCGATCCGCGCGATCGTCTACGCGCTCGCCGCTTACGGCGCGTGCGAGACGACGCCTCCCCCGGGAACCGTGATCCCGGCGCGCACGCAGACCCGGCCGGCGAGCGTACCGCCGCCGCCGGCGCGTCGCGTGACGGCCCAGAATCCGATCGTGCGCGAGCCGCCGGGGCCCGACTTCGAGCCCGACGGGCCGACACAATCGCGCACGCGCACCGCGCCGTCGGCCGCGCCACCACCGCCGACGGCCGGCGAGTCGTTCGAGGGGATGCGCCTGCGCCCGGCGAGTACGGTCGCGCCGTCGCGCACGCAGACGCCGCGCACGAATCCACCGCCGCCCGCGAAGCCGGCGACGATCCCGCCGCGTGCGAAGACGGCGACCGTCGAGCCGGCCGCGCCGCGGCCGACGACGAATCCGCCGCGACCGAAGACGGCGAGCACCGAGCCGGCGGTCGCGCGCACGAAGTCGCCGAGCGGCCCGAACGTGTCGCGTACGAAGTCGGGCCCGACCACGCCGCCGACGACGGCATCGTCGACGGGCCGGTTCGCAAAGCCGACGTTGCCGAACAACGAGACCGAGAAGCTGATCGGAACGATGGTGCCGCTGCTCGAGCGCGGCGCGGATCACTTCGAGCTGCTCGGCGTCGCGTTCGACGCCCCGACCGACCAGGTGCGCAGCGCGTACTTCACGCTCGCGCGCAAGCTGCACCCGGATCGGCTCGCGTCGCTCGGCATCGCGGACCAGCAGCGGCAAGCGCAGCGGTTGTTCGCGCAGATCAACACCGCGTTCGCGACGTTGACCGACGGCGCGAAGCGGAGCGAGTACGTGAGCCTGTTGCAGCGCGGCGGCGAAGCCGCGGTACAGGCCGAGGAGCAGAAGGTCGAGGAGAGCGTGTCGGCGGTGATGCGCGCCGAGGAGGCGTTCCGCCAGGGCGAGATGGCGCTGCGCCGCGAGCAGTACGCGCAGGCGATGGCGTCGTTCACGACCGCCTGCGAGCTGCAGCCGAAGGAGCCGGAGTACCAGGCGCTGCTCGCCTGGGCGAAGTTCGCGGCCGCGCCCGACAAGGCCGCGGTGGCGTCCGCGACGCGCACCACGTTGTTGAAAGCCGCCGACGAGAGCATGCAGAGCGTGACCGCGCGCTTCTATCTCGGTCGCGTCGAGCGCATGCTCGGCAAGGAAAAGGAAGCGCTGTCCCACTTCCAGGAGGTGCTGCGCACCAAGCCGCATCACTCCGAGGCGGCGAGCGAGGTGCGCATCCTCGAGCAACGGCTCAAGGGAAGACGGTAGGCTTCAGGCTTCAGGCTTCAGGCCGAAGCAGAGCACGCCAGCCGTCGATCGCGGATGCGAGGTCGAGCCCATCGTCGCCGGCGAAGTTGATTCCGGCTTCGCGCTTCCAGGTCTCGCGCACCTTGCGAAAACGCAGCAGCGCGAGCTTGGGCGCCTTCCAGTCGCCTCCTCGGTCGCGCTCGCTGAAGACGATCGCGATCGTGGCCCACGCTCCCTTCTCCCAGACCTTGCGCGCGAGCTGCTTGCGCACCTGCTCGCCGTCGATCTCGAGATCGTATTGCACCTCGTCCAGGTCGCCGATCACCACGCGAAGCCCGCTCCTATCCCGTCACCATCGTGCGCGCCGATCCCCGCGACGCGATCTCCAGCTCCGTCACCTTGTCGTCGCCGGGGCCGACGTGGGCGCGGACGCGCGCGACCGCCTCGTGCACGGTGCCGTCCTTCTCGATGCGCAGCTTGACCTGCTCGCCGATCTCGAACAGGAACGGCGAGCGTGCCTTGACGAGCGAGTCGGTGAGCTCGACGACCTCGAAGACGTCGCACATCCTGTCTTCGTCCAGCAGCAGCACGCGGGCCACGGACGCGTGTTAACCTGCTTTCGCAGCATGCTCAAGCCGGTCGAGAAGCAGCGCGTAGCTGAGGAGATTGCCGAACAGCTGCGCTCGCTCATCCTGAACGGCCAGTATCCGCCCGGATCGAAGCTTCCGCCCGAACGCGAGCTGTCCAAGCGGTTGCGCGTCAACCGCGCATCGCTGCGCGAGGCGCTCAAGAAGCTCGAGCACCTCGGGCTCGTGCGCATCCGCCAGGGCGACGGCACGCGTGTGCAGGACTTCATGCAGACCGGCGGCATCGAGCTCGTGCAGCATTTGCTGCCGCTCGGCGGCGGCCGGCCGGAGCTGATCCGCGATTTGCTCGAGTTCCGGCGCATCTTCGGGCGCGAGCTGGCGCGGCTGGCCGCGGCGCGCTCGTCGAAGGACAAGGACGGGCTCGCCCGGCTGCGCGCGCTCGCCGACAAGGCCGACAAGACGGCGGCCGCAGGCGAGCTGTTCGACCTCGACTTCGACTTCTACGTCGCGCTCGGCGCGATGTCGGGCAACCAGGTCATGCTGCTGCTCCTCAACACCGTGCGCGACGGCGTGCGCGGCTTCATGCCGCTGCTCGCGAACCTCGCCGCGCCGCAAGATCTCGTCCGCAAGCACCACCGCGAGCTGATCGCCGCCATCGAGCGCGGCGAGGTCGCGGCCGCCGGTAGGATCGCCGACGAGTACCTGCGCATGGGCGCCGAGCTCGCCGCGCGCGTCGGCGGGCGGCCCGAGCTGCAGCCGCAACCCCTACCCGAGTAGACGATGACGAAGGAGGAGGTCGAGGCCATCGCGCACCTCGCGCGCCTGCACCTCGAGCCCGACGAGATCGAGCGCATGCGCGGCGAGCTCGCCGCGATCCTCGAGCATTTCGGCGCGCTCGCCGCGGCCGACACCGAAGGCGTCGCGCCGATGACGCACGCGGTGCCGATGGATCTGCGCCTGCGGCCGGACGTGGTCGCGCCGTCGCTGCCTGTGCAAGACGCCGTCGGCGGCGCGCCGGAGAAAGCCGGCGAGCTGTTCGTGGTACCCGCGGTGATCACGTGATCGAGTGGCTGGGCGTCGGTGAGACCGCGCGCCGGATCGCGAGCGGCGAGACGCGCGCGATCGACGTGACCGAGGCGTTCCTCGCGCGCATCGCCGCGCTCGACGGCAAGGTCGGCGCGTACCTCGCGGTCGCCGGCGATACCGCGCGCATGCAGGCCGAAGGCATCGATCGCATGCGCGCGAACAACGTGCCGCTGCCGGCACTCGCCGGCGTGCCGATCGCGCTCAAGGACGTGCTCGTCACGCGCGGGCTCGCGACGACCGCGGCGTCGAAGATCCTCGCCGGATGGATCCCGCCGTACGACGCGACCGTCGTCGAGAAACTGCACGCGGCCGGCGCGATCGTGCTCGGCAAGCTCAACTGCGACGAGTTCGCGATGGGCAGCTCGACCGAGAACAGCGCGTACCACAAGACGCACAACCCGTGGGACCTCGCGCGCGTGCCGGGCGGCAGCTCGGGCGGCAGCTCGGCGGCGGTCGCGGCCGGCTTGTGCGCGGCGAGCCTCGGCACCGACACCGGCGGATCGATCCGGCAGCCGGCGGCGCTGTGCGGCGTGGTCGGCGTCAAGCCGACGTACGGGCGCGTGTCGCGCCACGGCGTGGTCGCGTTCGCCTCTTCATTAGATCAGGTCGGCCCGCTCGCGCGCACGGTCGGCGATGCCGCGCTCGTGCTGGAGACGATCGCCGGCTTCGACCCGCGCGATTCGACCTCGCTCGACGCGCCGGTGCCGAAGTATCGCGACGCGCTCGTCGGGGACATCCGGGGCCTGCGCGTCGGGCTGCCGCACGAGTACTTCGCAGCCGACCTCGACGCCGACGTGCGCGCCGCGCTCGAGCGCACCAAGCAGGCGCTCGCCGACCGCGGCGCCGAATTGATCGAGATCGCGCTGCCGCACACGCACCTCGCGCTGCCCGCGTATTACCTGGTCGCGCCGGCCGAGGCGTCGTCGAACCTCGCGCGCTACGACGGCGTGCGCTACGGCGCGCGCGCCGAGGCGGGCAGCTTGATCGAGATGTACGAGCGCTCGCGCGGCGCCGGCTTCGGTGCCGAGGTCAAGCGCCGCATCATGCTCGGCACGTACGCGCTGCGCTCGGGCTACTACGACCAGTACTACAAGAAGGCGCAGCAGGTGCGCGCGCTGATCAAGCGCGACTTCGACAAGGCGTTCCAGCACGTCGACGTGATCCTCACGCCGACCACGCCCGCGCCCGCGTTTCCGTTCGGCGCGAAATCGTCGCCGCTCGACATGTACCTCGCCGACGTCTTCACGCTGTCGTGCAACCTCGCCGGCCTCCCCGGCGCGAGCGTGCCGTGCGGGCTCACGCCGGGCGGGCTGCCGATCGGCGCGCAGCTGCTCGGCAAGGCGCTCGACGAGCCGACGCTGCTGCGCGCCGCCGCCGCGATCGAAGCCGCGGTCGGTCTCGGCGATGCGCGCCCGCGAGGTCTTCCGTCGTGAGCGCCGAAGACTGGGAGCCGGTCATCGGCCTCGAGGTCCACGTCCAGCTCGCGACCCAGAGCAAGGCGTTCTCGCCGTCGGCGACGCGGTTCGGCGAACCGCCGAACTCGCTCACCGATCCGCTCGTGCTCGGCCTGCCCGGCACGCTGCCGGTGTTCAATCGCCGCGCGCTCGAGCTCGCGCTCGTGCTGGGCGTCGCGACCGGCTCGAAGATCCGCGCGCGCAGCCGGTTCGCGCGCAAGCATTACTTCTATCCCGACCTGCCGAAGGGCTATCAGATCTCGCAGTACGACGAGCCACTGTGCGAGGACGGCCACCTCGACGTGATCGTCGCGGGCGCGGTCAAGCGCGTGAAGCTGCAGCGCATCCACCTCGAGGAGGACGCCGGCAAGAGCATGCACGCGGGCAATGTCTCGCACGTCGATCTCAACCGGGCGGGCGTGCCGCTCGTCGAGGTCGTCACCGCGCCCGAGCTGAGCTCCGCGGAAGAAGCCGCCGAGCTCATGCGCTCGCTGCACCGGCTCGTGCGCTGGCTCGACATCTCCGAGGCCGACATGGAGAAGGGCCAGATGCGGTGCGACGCGAACGTGTCGATCCGCCGCCGCGGCGAGGACCGCCTCGGCACCCGGACCGAGCTCAAGAACATCAACTCGTTCCGGTTCGTGCAGGCCGCGGTCGAGCACGAGATCGCGCGGCAGGCCCGCATCCTCGACGAGGGCGGCCGGATCGTGCAGGAGACGCGGCTGTGGGATGCCGACGTCGGCGCGTCGGCGGCGATGCGCAGCAAGGAGCAGGCGGAGGACTATCGGTATTTTCCGGATCCGGATCTGCCGCCGCTCGTCGTCGACGGCGCCACGATGGGCGGGATCCTGCGCGGTCTGCCCGAGCTGCCGAGCGTGCGGTTCGAGCGCTACGTGCGCGAGGGGCTCTCGCCCGACGACGCGCGCACGCTCGTCGGCGAGCGCGCGCTCGCCGAGTACTTCGACGCGACGGTCAAGGTCCATCCCGGCGAGCGTTCGGCGCGGACGATCGCGAACTGGCTCCTGACCGAGCTGCTCGGCGCCCTCAACGCGGACGGCAAGTCGATCGCGGAGTCGCCGCTTCAGCCGGCGCAGCTCTCGGAGCTGGTGCTGCTGGTCGAGGACGGCACGATCAGCGGCAAGATCGGCAAGGACGTGTTCGCCGAGACCTACCAGACCGGCGGCTCGCCGCGCGCGATCGTCGAGGCGAAGGGACTCCAGCAGATCTCGGACGAGGCCACGCTGACCGCGATCGTCGACCGCGTGATCGCGGCTAACCCCAAGCAAGTCGAGGGCTATCGCGGCGGCAAGGACGGCTTGTTCGGGTTCTTCGTCGGCCAGGTGATGAAGGAGACCCAGGGCCGCGCCAATCCGGTGATGACCTCGGATCTACTGCACAAACGTCTCGGACGCTAAGGCCCGGTAGATCCTCTTGACGGCGCGGCGCCGACGAGTAAAGTCCCGCGTTCCTATGTACGCCGTCATTCAAACCGGTGGAAAGCAGTATCGGGTCGAGCCCGGCAAGACCATCGCGGTCGAGAAGCTCGCCGGTGACGCGGGATCCAAGATCGTGTTCGATCAGGTCCTGCTCGTGTCGTCGGGTGATGGCGGCAAGGTCACGATCGGCAAGCCGCTGGTCGCGGGCGCGAAGGTCACGGGCGAGATCGTCGCTCAGGACCGCGCGAAGAAGCTCGTCGTGTTCAAGATGGAATACGCGCGCAACTACGTGCGCAAGAACGGCCACCGTCAGGACATCACGGCCGTGAAGATCACCGGGATCGAGGGCTAAAGCCATGGCGCACAAAAAGGGACAAGGCTCGACGCGCAACGGCCGCGACTCCAACCCGAAGATGCGCGGCGTGAAGCGCTTCGCGGGCGAGAACGTCACGGCGGGCAGCATCCTCGTGCGTCAGGTCGGCACCAAGTTCCACGCCGGCGACAACGTCGGCATCGGCCGCGACTGGACCCTGTTCGCGAAGATCGACGGCATCGTGTGCTTCGAGCGCCACGGCAAGTCGAAGATGCGCGTCGCCGTGCACGCGCCGGGCGCCGCCGCGCACGCGGCCGCGGCCTGACGCGCGGAGGAGAACGCGCACACGCTCGGCGTCGCCGTGGCGCGACGCTCGGGATGGGGCTCGGCTCCGTGCGCTCGCCGAAGAACGCCCGGCGCTTGCGCGTTCCGGCGCAAGGTACGTGCAGAGACGGACCGCCCGCCGTAGTCACGAGCGCCCGGCCCGACCCCACCCGAGCTTACGCGCAACGGCTCGCCTCGCGTTGGCGTCGAGCGAGAGGTCGCCACATCGCCGCCGTTAGCAAGCCACAGAGCACCGCAGCGTCGACATGACTACGATGGAGTGTGCGCTCGATTGTGGTCGGAGCGATGTGCGCGGCGTGTGGCCAGCCGGCCGAGCCGTCCTGCAACGCCATCCTATGCGAGCTCCCAGCGGACGCGGATGCCGAAGTGCCATGCACGGTCTTCGGCCATGGCGCCGGCAGCGTGTGCGTTCAGATGGTCGGAGCGCCGCTGGTCGTGACATCGCCGGTCGCGCTCGCCCAGTTGGTCACGCAGTGCGACCCTGCCACCCCGTATCCGTGCGTCCTCGCGTACGAGTCGATCACGATCTCATCGCTGCTCCGGCTCGAAGGGTCGGGGCCGATCGTGTTCGTCGGCGTAGACAGCATCACGATCGATTCGAACGGCAGCGTCGATGCGGCAAGCCATTTGGGCGGCTCGAATGGACCTGGCTCGCTCCAGGTCTCGCAGTGCGGTGACAACTCGGGCGCACCCGATCCGTCGGGTGATGGTGGTGGCGCTGGAGGAACGTTCGGTCAACCCGGCGCGGTCGGTGGCGATGGCGACGGCGATACGGCGGCGGGTGGAGAGCCCGACTTCGTATACGCGCCATCTCCAAACACGGGCGGATGCCCGGGCGGTGACGGTGGCGGCTCCGGCGGAGGAGCGGTCAGCTTCATCAGCCACGGCGCGATCACGATCGCCGGCGTCGTGAACGTCTCGGGCGCTGGCGCTGCGGCAGCGACCCACCATCAAGGGGGCGCCGGAGGTGGCGCCGGCGGATTCGTGGCGATCGACGGCGATCCGGCACAGTACTCGTTCACCGGCACGGTGTTCTCGCTTGGTGGCGGCGGCAGCAGCGGCTGGTCGCCGATGGTCGCCCCACAACCCGGGGCTGATCCCGTCCCGCCGAGCGTGCCCGGCGTCAACGCAACGCCGGGAATCGGCGGAACGTCGCCGGGTACCGGCATCGGCGCGGGTGGCGCGGGTGGTAGCAGCGCGAGCTTGCCGGTCGCCGGCGGATCTTCGGTCGCAGGCGCGAGCGGCGGCGGTGGTGGCGGCGGCTTCGGCTACATCGCGATCTTTGGCTCGCCGGCGCAACCCGCTGCGTTCGATCCGACACCGATCGAGAACTAGCGATTTCCCCGAAGCGGCCGATCATCAAAGCGCGACGATCCGCGCGCTCAGGCGATCGAGCAGCGCCGCGTCGTGCGTCGCGACCAGCGCGCCGCGGCCTTCGCGCGCGTGATCGCGCAGCAGCGTCTCGAGCGCTTCGAGCCGGCGCGCGTCGAGGCCGTTGTCGGGCTCGTCGAGCACGAGCAGCTGCGGTGGGCCGAGCAGCGCGGCCGCGAGGCACGTACGCCGGCGCTGGCCGAGCGACATCCGATCGAGCTGCAGCTCGCGCAGCTCGTCGAGCCCGAGCCGCTCGATGAGATCCGGCGTCGGCGCGGGCGCGCCGCGGGCCGCCGCGCACAGCGCCCACAGCTCGCTCGCGAGCAAGAAGCCCGGCGGGTCGGCGAGCTCGGGCACGTAGCCGATGTCCTTGCGCGCGCGCCGGCGCTCGCCGCTCGCGCCCCACACCGACGCGCCGGTCACGACCACGCGGCCGTCGCTGGGCTCGAGCACGCCCGCGATCGCCATCAGCAGCGTCGACTTGCCGCAGCCGTTCTTGCCGACGATGCCGACCACCTCGCCGGCCGCGACGTCGAGCGCGAGCTCGCCGATCACGACGCGCCCGCCGCGCTTCACGGTCAGGCGCTCGACCGCGAGGATCACGCCGGCCCCTTCGCGGTCGCGAACGCGAGCGCGCCGGCGGCGGCGAGCGCGAGCACGCCGGACGGGCCGAGCAGCCCGAGCGCGACGATGCTCGCCGCCGGCACCGCGATCACGCCGATCACGACGCGCAGCGCGGTCGTGCGCGGGTCGGCGTGCTCGACGCGGACGAGCGCACGCGTCGCGAACAACGAGCTCCCGGCCGCAGCGCTGATCGCGGCCGGCGCGAGGTACACGAGCGCGGCCGGCTCGACGACCAGCGCCGCTGCGGCGCTCGCGATCGCCGCGCCGATCGCGTAGATGCTCGCGACCACGGCAGCGAGGACCGCGCGCCGCGCCGTCTCCGAGATCCCGAGCGTGGCCGCGAGCCACGCGCTCGCGCGATGAGCGTCGAGCAGCGCCATCACGAGCCCGGCGACGCCGGGGGCGAGCACGACCGCGACCACGGCCGCGCCGATCGCCGCCGACTCGCGCGGCGGCAGCGCGTTGTTGCGCACGAACAGCCCGGCGGTGAGTCCGGCGAGCACGGCGAGCCCCGCGCCGCGCACGAGCGCATCGCTCGCGCGCCGGCCGAGCGCGCGCGCGTACACGCCCGCGAGCGCGCGGGTCGCCGTCTTCCATGCCGCGCGCCGCGGACGAGGCCGGCGCGGCCGGATCCGCGCGAGGGCGACGAGCACGATCGTCGTCGCCGCGATCACCGCGAGCCCGCGCGCGCCGGCGCCGGCGAGCCACAGCACGAGCCACGGCAGCTGCAGCGCGACGAGCGCGGCCGCGGCCGCGAGCCGCGGCGTCCACGTCGGGCCGGGCAGTGCGCGCAGATACGTCGCGGCGTCACCGCGCACCAGGAAGCGCGCCGACGGCAGCATCAGCAGCACCCACGTCGCGGCCAGCACCGCGCCCACGCCGGGCGAGCCCACGGCCAGGCCGGTCAAATCGCGCGGATGCATCGCGGTCCGCCCGAAGATCACGGCGGCGACGATCGCGCAACCCTCCCAGACCGCGCCGGCACGCCGCGCGGCCGGCGCGACCACCGCGCGCGCCCACACGCGCATCCACATCAGGCTATAACGCTCGCGGTGCAGTTCATCGACGAGGCCATCATCCACGTGAAGGCCGGCGACGGCGGCGACGGTGCCGCGGCGTTCCGGCGCGAGGACGGTGTACCACGCGGTGGCCCGTCCGGCGGCGACGGCGGCGACGGCGGCAGCATCATCTTCGTCGCCGATCCGAAGCTGTCATCGCTGCTCGACTTCAAGTACCGCCGCCACTACAAGGCCGAGCGCGGCGAGGACGGGCGCCACAAGGATCAATACGGCGCCGCCGGCGACGACCTCGTGGTGCGCGTGCCGGTCGGCACCGTGATCTACGAGGACGGCGGCGAGGCTCCGCTGGTCGATCTCGACGCCGCCGACGCGCGCTTCGTCGTCGCGCGTGGCGGCAGGGGCGGCCGCGGCAACATCCACTTCAAGTCGCCGTGGAACCAGGCGCCGCGCACGGCCGAGCCCGGCACGCCCGGCGAGGAGCGCACGATCCGGCTCGAGCTCAAGCTGCTGGCCGACGTCGGCCTGCTCGGCCTGCCCAACGTCGGCAAGTCGACGTTCATCAGCCACGTGTCGCGCGCCCGGCCCAAGATCGCCGACTACCCGTTCACGACGCTCGTCCCGAACCTCGGCGTGGTGCGGCTGTCCGACGAGCGCACGTTCGTCGTCGCCGACATTCCCGGCCTCATCGCGGGCGCGGCCGAGGGCGCCGGCCTCGGCCACCAGTTCCTGCGCCACGTCGAGCGCTGCCGCGTGCTGCTCCACATCGTCGACGCCAGCTACCTCGCGAGTGCCGAGGGCCGCACCCCGCTCGGCGACCACGACGCGATCAACCGCGAGCTCGCCGAGTACGCTCCCGAGCTCGCCGCCAAGCCCCAGGTCGTCGTGCTCAACAAGACCGACACGACGAGCCCCGAGGTGATCGCCGAGGCCCAGCGCGAGTTTGCCGAGCAGGGAATCGAGCTCTTGCTGATGTCGGCGGCGACCGGTGATGGAATCGCGCTGGTCCTCGAGCGACTGTGGTCATTCCTACAGTCCCCGTGAGCATCGCGGCTCGGTCGCTTGAAGCACCCGTTCCACAGTGTTACAACCGCAGCATTCCACAGGAAATTTGCGCCGAGGTCCGATCGGCGCGCGAGGGATTATGCGAGCCATTGCTAGCGCGGTCGTGTTGTCGTCTCTGCTGGTCGCAGCCGGAACTGTTGCGATCGCGGGACCGGGGAAGGGATCTGGATCGGGATCCGGATCGGGATCGGGATCGGGATCGGGATCGGGATCCGGATCGGCAGCGGGCTCGGGCTCGGGAAGCGGAAGCGCGATGGGGCCGACCACCGGCAACACGCCGACGAGCGGACCCGACTACGCGTCGGTGAAACCCGAGGACATGCCGACCGACGTGCGGATGCGCCGCCTCGAGCAATCGACGCAGGCGCTCAAGGAGCGGGCGTGGCAGCTCAAGGCGCGCGTCCAGATGCTGCGCGAGCAGATGCTCGGCGGCGGCGTCGGCGCGCAGGCGGTGATCACGCACTCGAGCGACATGGGCAGCTCGTTCCGGCTCGTCAAGCTCACGTACGCGCTCGACGGCACGCAGGTGTTCCAGCGCGACGACGCGACGGCCGAGAACCTGTACCGCACGAAGGACTTCGACGTGTTCACCGGCCCGATCGCGCCGGGCAACCACAACATCTCGGCGACCGCGACCTACCGCGGCCACGGCTACGGCGTGTTCGATTACCTCGACAAGTACACGTTCACCGCCCGCGGCTCGAACGCGTTCGTCGCCGGTGAAGGCAAGATCGCGCGGGTCGAGTGCCGCGGCTTCGAGAAGGGCGGCGCGTCGACGCCGATGGAGAAGCGCGCCGCGATCGACTGCAAGGTCACCCAGGTCCAGCCCGAGAAGGCGCCCGACTCCGCCAAGCCGACGACGCCGGGCACGACGCCGATGCCGGCGGCGGCTCCGTCGCCCAGCCCGGGGCAGTGAGCATGAACAAGCTCGCGATCTTCGCTGCCATCCTGTTCGCGTCGAGCATCGCGGCGGCCGACGACATCGGTCGCAAGCTCGCGCGCTACGAGCAAGAAGCGCAACAGCTCGGCAGCCAGCTGCCCCAGCCGAACCAGCCCTACGGCCCGAGCGCCGCCCGGCTCGTCGACGCCGAGGTCGAATATTCGCTCGGCGACTACGACACCGCGGCGCTTCACCTGTTCGACCTCGCGAAGCCGACATCGGGCTCGGTCGGGGCCGACAACGAGGCCGCCGTCTACTACCTCGCGCAGTCGCTGCTCCAGAAGGGCGACCGAGGCGCCGCGCGCACGTACTTCCAGCAGATCGTCAAGGCGAACACGCCCGGCAGCAAGTACTACGAGCCCGCGCTCGAGCGCCTGGTCGAGATCGCGATCGCGTCGAGCGAGCCGCTCGATTCGCCCGACACCCAGCAGGTCGTCGGGGCGCTCAATTCGGCGCAGCGCGCGCCGTCGGTGCCCTACGTGCTCGGCAAGCTCGCGTTCGCGAAGGGCGACTTCGACGGCGCCCAGCAGCAGTTCGACCAGGTGCCGAAGGGCTCCGACTACGAGCTGCAGGCCGAGTACTACACCGGCACGGTCGCGGTCGCGAAGAAGGATCTCGCGCGCGCCACCGAGATCTTCACGGATCTCGCGAACAGGAAGCCGCGCACGCCGAACGATCGCCGCATGAAGGAGCTCGCGCAGCTCGCGCTCGGCCGCGTGTATTACGAGCGCGAGGAGCCGGGCAAGTCGATCGACTCGTACGTGACGATCGATCGCCACAGCGACCTGTTCCCGGACGCGCTCTACGAGGTCGCGTGGGTCTACGTGAAGAGCAAGCAGTTCGACAAGGCGCTGCGCGCGCTCGAGCTGCTCGAGCAGTCCGACCCCAACACGACGAAGTCGCCGACGACGCGCATCCTCGAGGGCAACCTGCGCATCCGCAAGGCGCAGATGATCCGCACCGCGCAGATCGAGGGCACGTTCAACCCGAACGAGCACGGCGATCCCGGCACCGAGTACGACAAGGCGAACAAGCTGTTCACCGAGACGCACGACCAGTACATGCCCGGCTACCTCGCGCTCACGCAGATGGTGCAGGGCAGCATCGATCCGGGGACGTTCGTCGATCAGATCGCGGGTCACAACACGCACGTCTTTCAGCTCGCCGCGCCGATCCCGGACGCGGCCGCGCAGTGGCTGCGCGACGAGCCCGGCGTGCAGCGGTTCGTCAGCGTCGAGGACGACATCGCCGGCATGCGCGAGATGATCGCGGCGGCCAAGCGCGACATCGCGCGCATCGAAGGCGCGATCGCGGCGAAGGATCACGCGGGGCTCTACCCCGAGCTCGCGCAGCGCCGGTCGCGCATCGCGGCGATCGAGGACGATCTCGTCCACCTCCGCGACCAGCTCGCCGATTCGCAGCTCCGGCTCGTCGACGGTTCCGCCGATCTCGCGCAGCTCACCGCGACGCGCAAGCAGCTGTCGCAGCAGTACGCCGGCCTCGGCAATCCCGAGCAGGCGTTCGCGCAGCGCGTCGCCGCGGCCCAGCAGGGCTTCGACAAGCTCGACGACGTCGCGAACGACGTCGAGAACACGATCGGCAGCGCGCAGGCGATGGCGGTCGCGCTCCGCAAGTACTCGAACGACGTCCAGCCGGCGATGGCGGCCGATCAGAAGGCGCAGCTGACGCAGCAGCTCGACGACGCCGCGCGCGAAGCGCAGGCGATCGAGGACGAGATCGCGCAGGTCCACGACGAGGTCGTGCTCGGCAAGGACCTCGCGGCCGTCGGCGACGACATGCACGCGCAGGCGCGCGAGGCGCGCCGTCACGTGCGCGAGGCGCAGGATGCCGAGCAGCACGTGCTCGATGGCTTCGCATCGGCGAGCCACGACCGCGGCCAGTCGCAGCAGCTCGTCGCGCTCGCGGACCGCGCGTGGCGGCTCGCCGACGACCTCGACAAGACCGACGCCACGATCGCGGCATCGGTCGAGCAGGGCATCGCGCAGGCGCAGACGACGATCGCGCAGGAGAAGGCGAACGTCGTCGACTACGAGAAGCAGCTCGCCGACTACGAGAAGGAAGCGCGCGAGATCGGCAGCACGCAGCTCGGCGCGAGCTTCAAGGACGTCCAGGCGAAGTTCTACGACATCATCGCGCGCACCGACGTCGGTGTGGTCGATGTCGCGTGGTCGCAGAAGGAAGACAGCGACGACGACCTGAAGCGGCTCAACCTGTCGCGCGCGCGCGAGCTCAAGCAGCTCAAGGACGAGTTCCACGACGTCCTCGACGCGAACGTCCCGAAGCCGAGCGAGAAGAAGGCAACGACCGAGCCCGAGATGCCCAAGCCGACCGACGCCGACAAGGCCAAGCCCGAAGATCGCATCAAGCCGGGCGGCGACGACAAGGCGGGCAACGCCCAGCCGACGGTCAAACCCGACGAGCAGAAGAAGAAAGGCGGTGGGCGATGACCCGGGGGTTGGGGAGGCCGGGAACGGTCGTGCTCTTCGCGGTGGTTCTCGCGTGCGGCATCGTGCACGCGCAGCCGGGCCAAGCTCCGCCGCCGGCGCAAGGCTCGGGCTCGGCCGCCACGCCGGTTCCGAACGAGCCGCCGCCGAACGGCCCCGGCCTCGGCGTCCAGAAGCCGCTCGAGCTCGATGCCAAGGAGATGGAGACGCTCAAGGACGTCGAAGCCGAGTGGCAGGCGTTCAAGGCGTCGGCCGACGCGCACGACAAGCGGCTCCGCGAGATCGCGAAGCGCGAGTACGACACGCGCACGGGCGAGCTCGAGCGCCGCTACGCCGAGCGCATCGCGAAGACCGAGGCCGATCGCACGAAGCGTCACGCCGACACGATCGCGCTGATCGAGAAGTTCCTGCAGAACCACCCCAACCACGAGCAGTTCACGCCCGACGCGATGTTCCGGCTCGCGACGCTCTACCTCGACGAGGCCGACGAGGAAGTCGAGCAGAAGCTCGCCGCGCAGGAAGCCGCCGAGAAGGCCGGCAACCCGCCGCCGCGCGACCAGGCCGCGATCATGGCCGATTACTCGAAGTCGCTCGCGCTGTGGGAAGACATCCTCAAGCGGTTCCCGAACTACCGCCAGACGCCGTCGACGCTCTACTTGCTCGCCTACTACGGCAAGACCAAGGACGACCGCAAGTCGCTCGAGGTGTTCCTCGCGCTGACGTGCGCGAACCACTACAAGTGGGACGCCACGCCGCCGCCCGCACCGACGAAAGAGGAGGCGATCAAGCGCGTCGAGGCGAAGACGCTGCGCGATCCGTACGCGGACTGCACCGCGTATCCCGGCGCCGACACCGAGCTGGTGCGCCACGCGTGGGTGCGCGGCATCGCCGACTATCACTTCACGATCGTCGGCGAGCTCGACGAGGCGATCGCGTCGTACCTGAAGGTCGCGAACGGCGGCAACGACTCGCCGCTCTACGCCGAGTCGCTCTACAAGCTCGCGTGGAGCTACTACAAGCGCGACTTCTTGAAGGACGCGATCGATCGGTTCGATCAGAGCGTGAAGCTGTACGACTCGATCGTCGCGAAGGGCGGCCAGCCGCCGCTCGAGCTCCGCGACGAATCGATCCAGTACATTGCGGTCGCGTTCACCGATCCATGGGAAGGCGAGACCGACACCGATCCGGTCAAGGCGTTCAACCGCGCCGAGGCGTACTACAAGGGCCGCGAGAACGAGCCGCACGTCCGCGACGTGTGGGTCGCGCTCGGCCACGCGTTCGAAGATCTCCAGGCGTGGGATCAGGCCGTCGATTGCTTCCACATCGCGATCGGCCCGCCGTGGGAGCTCGATCCGCATAACCCGGTCGTCCACCAGGAGATCGTCAACGCGTTCGAGAGCAAGGGCGACAAGTTCGCGGCCGATCAGGCCGCCGCCGAGCTCGCGACGCGTTACGGCCCCGGCACGCCGTGGTACGCGCACAACGAGCACGACCGCGAGGCGATGGAGAGCCAGCGCCGGATCGCGGAGCGCGCGCTGTACGCCGCCGCGCTCAACACGCACGCCGCGGCGACGCAGCTGCGCAAGGACTTCGAGGCGTCGAGCAAGAAGGATCCGCAGGCGAAGCAGGACTACCTCGCGATGTACGCGAAGGCGGTCGACCTCTACCGCAACTTCATCCAGACCTACCCCGACTCCGACTACATCTACGAGTTCACGTTCGACGAGGGCGAGGCGCTCTACTACAGCGAGCGCTATCCGGAGGCGATCGAGCAGTACTCGTGGGTGCGCGATCACAAGGACATCAGCTCGGCGCACTACATCGAGAGTGCGCAGAACATCCTGCACGCCTACGAGGCCGAGCGCGATCGCGAGGTCGCGAACAAGGTGCTGCCGCCGCTGAAGGTGCCGACCGAAGCCGATCTCAAGGCGCTGCCCACGCCGTGGCAGCAGCAGCCGATCCCCGACATCGATCTCAAGCTGCAGGCCGAGTACGACAACTACCAGAACGTCGTGAACGATCCGGCGAGCGCGCCCGGCCAGGGCATCAACGCCGCGCTGATCAGCATGGCGTACATGCACACCGACGACGCGATCGCGCGCTTCCGCAAGGTGATGGAGAAGTTCTGCTCGGCCGCGCCCGAGAAGAAGGGCGACCTCGCGCCGGCCGCGAAGGCCAAGGACGGCATCCTCGCGATCTACGAGGCGCAGGGCAACTTCGACGCGATCGAGCAGACGAACAACGCGTTCATCAACCAGAAGTGCGGCGACGACAACGCGATCGCGCTCGCGCAATCGCAGAACCGCTCGCTGAACTTCCAGCGCGCCGGCGACATGTACAAGAACGGCAAGTACATCCCGGCCGCCGAGGCCTACTACCGCTACTACAAGACCGCGCAGAAGGACGATCCGGATCTGCCGGTCGCGCTCTACAACTCCGCGGTCTCGTACAAGCTCGGCGAGCGGCCGAAGACGGCGATCGCGCTGTTCAAGGAGTTCACGCAGAACCCCGACAAGAAGTTCCGCCAGTCGTCGTACTACCTGAAGGCGTTGAGCCTGACCGCGGCGAGCTATCAAGGCGCGTTCGACTACGACAACGCGATCAAGACCTACCTCGATCTCTACGAAACGACCAAGTCGGCCAAGAAGCTCGGCATCAAGGCGCCGGAGCCGATCGGCGACGAGAAGCCGCAGACGCTCGAGCAGATCGGCCTCGATGCCATGTACAACGCCGCGTTCGCCGCCGAGCTCAACCGCGACTTCAAGAAGGCGATCGATCTCTACACGCAGTACCAGCGGATCGAGCCCGACCGCCGCAAGCAGGATCGCGCGCTGTGGTCGGTCGCCGGCATCTACCGCCAGTCGGGAGACGTCGGCAGCATGGTGGACACGCTCGACCGCTGGCGCGCGAAGTACGGGCGCGACGAGCAGAACGGCGACGACTACGTGAAGTCGTATTACGAAACCGCGAAGCTGTGGCACCTCAAGGGCCGCACGGCGCAGGCGAACGCGGCCGAGAAGGACACGATCGACGCGTGGAAGAAGCTCGGCTCGCAGAAGAACACGGCCGGCGCGAAGATGGCGGCCGAGTATGCGGTGGACGATGCCGAGGAGTACTACTCGAAGACGTGGGAGCCGCTCGCGATCACGCGCACGATCGCGGCGACCGATCCGAAGCGCGTCAAGTCCGAGCTCCAGGCGATGAAGGACTCGATCGAGAAGACGCGCAAGACGACCGAGGACAAGTACATCGCGCTCGATCAGTACGGCGTGCTCGAGGCGTCGATGGCCGCGAAGGTGCGGTTCGGCGACATCCAGTACGACCGCGCGCAGAAGATCGCGAATATCCCGATCCCGAAGCTGCTCAACAAGTACCCCCAGGTCGTCGAGGCGTTCGAGAACCAGCGCGATCAGGCCCTGAAGGCCGACCTCGACGAGGCGAAGGGCGACTGGGAAGACGTCTACACCAAGGCCAAGCAGGGCGGCGTCTCCAACAAATGGAGCCAGCACGCCGCCGAGAACCTGTCGCGCGAGTTCCCGGAGACGTATCACACGCTGCGCCAGGAGCTGGTGCAGGGGACGGACAAGCCGTGATGAAGCGCATCCTCTTGATCGCGGCATTGATCGTGGCTCCCGGCGCGTGCGGCGGCGGCACGAAGCAAGGCGCGACGACGCCGAGCGCGGGCAGCGGCAGCGGCAGCGGCTCGGGTGACCCGTCGATGTCGGGCTCGGGTGTCCCGGGCACGCCGGCGAGCGCCGGCGGCAACGACACGGCCGGCGGCGGTGGTGGTGGCGGCAACGCGGGCGGCGGCACGCCGGACTCCGGTAATCCCGTCACCGCGCCGCCGAATCAGGGTCCGCCGATCATCTTCCCGAATCAGGATCCCGATCCGGCGACGGTGCGCGCGCAGGTCGACCAGCACCTCAACATCGCGCGCTCGGCGCTGTCGGCGCCGACGCCCGACGCCGACACCGCGCTGCGCGAGGCGCGCGAGGCGCTCAAGCTCGACGCCGCGAACCTCGATGCCGCGGCGATGATCGCGTTCGCCTACTACCACAAGAAGCAGTTCGACACCGCCGAGCTCGTGCTCGACGACCTGTTCAAGCGGCCGGCCGCGAAGGAGAACGCGAACGTCCTCTACGTCTACGGCCTCGTCTACGACAAGACGAACCGGCCGGAGCAGGCGGTGCTCGCCTTCCAGAAGGCCGTGCAGATCAAGCCCGACTTCGCGAGCGCGCTCGTCGATCTCGGCGTGCACCAGCTGCAGAACAAGCAGTACGCCGAAGCTCAGGCGACGTTCGAGAAGCTCACCGGCATGGGCCGCAACGACGCCGTGACGCTGACATCGCTCGCGTCGGCATATCGCGGTCGCTCGGGTGACTACGCGCCGGGTACACCCGAGCGCAACCAGTACATCACGCAAGCCGAGGCCGGCTACAAGAAGGCGCTCAGCGTCGATTCGAGCTACGGGCCCGCGTATTACAACCTCGCGCTGCTCTACCTCGACTCCGATCCGTTCCCGTCGGGAGGCGGCACGCTCGACACGATGGCGCGGCTCAACGCGGCCAAGACGTACATGGATCAGTACAAGAACATGGCCGGCGTCGACATGAAGCTGTTCGATCAACGCGAGAAGGAGATCGACAAGGCCGTCAAGCGCGCGCAGAAGGCCGCGAAGAAGGCCGCCAAGGCGGGAAAGGGTGGCGCGCCGTGAGGACGTCGTTCATGATTTCGGCGATGAAGGTCGTGCTCGTCATGCTCGCGCTCGTGCTGTGCGCTCCGCGCGCCCACGCGGGTCCGGAGGGCTGCGATCAGGACGATCAGGGCGGCGAGAAGAAGCAGGGCAAGTTCCACATCGAGTACATCAACGGCAAACCGGTGACCGTGATCGACACCAAGGTCATCGTGTGCGGCAAGGTCCCGCGGCCGAGCGTCGTCTACGTGCTCACGGTCAAGAACATCGACTATGAATGGGAGAGCTTGAAGCAGGACTTCATGCCGCTCATCATCCAGTCCGTGAAGAAGGCGCCGTTCTGATGGCGACTCCGCAGCGTCCGCAGACCGCCCCCGCGCAGCCGCAGATGCAGGCGCCGCGGCAGCGCATCCTGCGCATCGGCGTCTTGCTCGGCGGCAAGATCGTCGAGGAGCGGCTCATTCGCGAGCGCACCTCGGTCTCGATCGGGCAGTCGATGAAGAACACGTTCTCGATCCCGGTCGAGGGCTTGCCGCTCGAGTTCACGCTGTTCGTGCTCGATCAGGGCCGCTACTTCTTGCGGTTCCTGAACAAGATGGACGGCCGCCTGTCCGAGGGCGGCAACGTCAACACGCTCGACGCGCTCAAGGGCCGCGGCGCGCAGAACCACGGCGACTACTGGCAGGTGCCGCTCAGCGAGCAATCGCGCGGCAAGCTGTCGTTCGGCGATCTCACGGTCCTGTTCCAGTTCGTCACCGAGCCGCCGCGCCAGCCCAAGCCGATGCTGCCGGCGTCGGTGCGCGGCACGTTCGCCGATCGCATCGATCCGCGGCTCGCCGTGATCATCGGCGCGGCGCTGTTCGTGGATCTTCTCCTGATCACGTTCTCGCTATGGATCTGGGATCCCGAGCTGCCGACCGGCATGGCCGATCGCGCGTACAACCTGACGTTCAAGCAGGACACGTATCAGGTCGACACCACGCCACCTCCGCAGACGCAGGCCGTCGCCGCCGACCAGGGCTCGGCCGCGAAGAAGGAGCCGGCCAAGCCGGAGCCGGCGAAGACACCGGCGAAGGCACCGGACAGCGGCCGCGATCAGAAGGCCGACATCGCGATGCAGGAAGATCAAGCGCGCGCGATGGCCGACTTGCTCACCGGCGAAGGCCCGAACGGCAACAGCGAGGGCGACATGAGCAAGCGCCGCCCCGGCGCTGACCTCGGCCAGCAGATCGACGCCGTCAAGGAAGGCGGCAAGCAGGTCGCGGTCGGCGGCGGCTCCGGCCGCGGCTCGCGCGACAACGGCGATCCGCGCGTCGGCACCGGCAAGGGGCCGAACATCAACGGCCCCGGCGGCACCGAGCTCGCGGGTGGCGGCAAGGCGGCCGAGCACGCGCCGACCGGCCGCATCTCGATCGCTCAGAAGCAGTCGCTCGACGAGACGAACCTGACCGCCGACTCCGTGCTCGCGAAGATCATGGCGGCGTACATGGCCGGCATCAAGCGCTGCTACACGCAGTATCTGAAGAAGGACGCGAGCGCGCGCGGCAAGGTCGCGCTGCAGTTCACCGTCAACGAGACCGGCCGCAGCACCCAGGGCTCGGCGCACGGCTTCGCCGGCGACGTCGACGAGTGCATCGGCGGCCTGATGTCGTCGTGGCGCTTCCCGGTTCCGAAAGACAAGGACGGCGACGCGACGAGCGCGCAGTTCGCGATCACGCTGCAGCTGGTTCCGGACTGAGCGGCGGCGTGCGCGGCGGTGTCGTCTGGTTGACCGGGCTCTCGGGCGCGGGCAAGTCGACGCTCGCGACCGCGCTCGCGGCGCAGCTCCGCGAGCGGCGCGCGGTCGAGCTGCTCGACGGCGACGAGATCCGGCTGTATTTGTCGCAGGGCCTGGGCTACTCGCGCGCGGACCGCGACACGAACGTGCACCGCATCGCGTACGTCGCGCGCATGCTCGCGAAGCACGGCGTGCTCGTGCTCGCGGCCGTGATCTCGCCGTACGCGGCGACGCGCGCCGAGATCGCGCGGCTGTCGCGCGAGGCCGGCCACGATTTCGTCGAGGTGTTCGTCCACGCGCCGCTCGCCGCGGTCGAGGCGCGCGACGTCAAGGGCCTGTACGCGAAGGCCCGGCGCGGCGAGCTACAGAGCTTCACCGGGATCTCGGATCCGTACGAGGCGCCGGAAGCGCCGGCGGTCGAGGTGCGCACGGATCGCGATACGCCCGAGGCGTGCGTGCAGGCGATCGTCGACGTGCTCGTCGCGCGCGGGCTCGTCGCGTAGCGGCTTCGCGCGCGACTTCGCGGGCTACTTCGCAGGCGCCGAGCCGTCGCTGTCGTCGGCGAGCGCGGCCTCGATCGCGACCGCGAGCTTCGCGTCGGCCTCGCGCGCGGCATCGAGCGCCGGCGTCGGCGACGACACGATCTCGGCGGCCGGCTTCGGCTGCGGCGGTGGCGGCGGCTGCGTCCTCCCGGTCGGGCGTGTCGGGGCCGGGATCGTCGGCTTCTTGAGCTCGACGACCGGATCGGGCAGCACCGGCGGCTTCGGATCTGGCTTCGGATCTGGCTTCGGCTCGGGTTTCGACACCGGCGCGGCGATCGGAACCGGAATCGGCGCCGACACCGGCGCGCTCGCTTCGCCGCCGAGCGCGAGCGGCGCGAACGTCGCGCGCGCCGGAGCCGGCAGCGTGTCGATGCGCTTCGTCAGATCCGAGATCGGGATGAACATCTCCTCGCGGCGGTCGTCGGCGATCTGCCGGCGCAGCACGAGCTCGCCGGGGCTGCGCGAGTGCTTCGCGATCTTCTGCACGGTCGGCGCGATCGCGACGATCAACCGCTCGGCGAGCACGCGCGGATGGCCGTGCTCGGCGAACGGCTTGCCGTCGAGCGCGAGCTCGACGAGCGCGGTGCGCTGATCCTCGAGCTCGTGCAGTGCGGCGTCGAGCTTGTCGGCGAGCTGCTTCAGGCCGGCGCGATCGCGCTCCTCGACGACGAACTCCTTGCCGCCGCCGCCGCCGTCGACCGCGATCTCGCCGGTGCGAGGCACCGTGATCGTCAGCGTTCCCGCGTTCGCATCCGGCCCGCGCAGCTGGACGGCGACGTGCTTCGCGTTCGACGTCACGCCGACGACCTGGAACTTGCCGAGCTTCTGCGCGACGAGCTTGTCGGACTTCTTCAGCAGGCCGCCGCGTTCGCGCGTGTGCACCTCGACGCTCTCCGCGATGCGCTCGACGCGCAGATCGGCCGCGAGCAGCGAGCTTCCCGACGCCTCGAGCGCGAGCACGGCCTCGACGCCGATGCTCGCGCGCTGTCGCACCTTCGCCTTGACGCCGCTCGTCGTCCACTGCGCGTCGAGCTCTTCTTCGACGCCCGGCAGATCGTGCGCGCGCAAGAGCTTCTCGAGCACGCCCTTCGCGCGCGCCCGCACCTGCTCGTCCTCGCGGTCGACCTCCGCGCGGGCCCCCTCGAGCGCGGCCTTCGCCGCTCTGGTCTCGGCGTCGACCGCGTCCTTGATCGCCTTGGCGATCGCCGCCGCGCACCGGCCGGCCGGTAGCTTCGGCTGCTCCTTCGCGATCGGGTCGACGAGCGACGCCGCGTCCTTGCCGAGCTCCTCGACCGCACGGATCTGGCCGGCCGACTCGGCAGCTCGGGCATTTCGCCGCTCGACGTTCGCCACCAGCGTGCCCTCCGCTTCGAGCAGCACGACCGCGCAGTCGACCACCTCCTTCAGGAACGTCAGGTAGTTGAACTCGAGGTCGGAGTCGGTCGAATCGCCCAGCAGGTATTTCACGCTTCCCCCCACCTTCCGATGATAGATCGCCCGTCGATTTCATGCGTTAGCAAACACCATGAGCCTCGCCCGCTGCTTGCGCGTCGGCATCTTGCTCGGCGATCGCCTCGTCGAGGAGCGCCTGTTCGAAGGCTCCGCGCCGGTGACGCTCGGCCAGTCGTGGAAGTGCGCGCTGTCGCTCCCGATCGACGGCATGCCGCGCGAGCACGTGTTGTTCGCGCGAGAAGGCGAGCGTTACGTGCTGCGGCCGTTCGCCGGCATGACCGGCAAGCTCGCGCACGGCGACGCGATCACGGCGATCGAAGGCGCGCGCGAGCTCGTGCTCGAGCGCGGCGTTCGCGGCCGCCTGCATGTCGGCGACGCGACGATCCTGTTCCAGGACGTCGCGCGTCCGCCCGCGGCGCCGCGCCCGCAGCTGCCGGCGTCGGTGCGCGGCACGTTCGCCGACCGCGTCGACTGGCGCCTCGCCGCGATCCTCGGCGGCTCGCTGCTCGTGCACGTCGCGATCGCGGCGTGGGCGTGGCACGAGGACGTCGAGCTCGCGCCGTACGGCGAGCCGACCGCGCAGACCACGTACTCGCAGGACGTGATCGACGTGATCGACGACACGCCGCTGCGGCCGCCGCCGGCGCCCGCGACGACCGAGCCTGCGACCGCGGCACCCGCACCGCGCCCGGCTCCGCATCCGCATCCGACGACGCCGGCGCCAGTCCCGACGACGACCGACGCCGCGCGGCTCGCAGCGATCCTCGCCAGCGACGATGTCGGCGCGACCGGTCCCGCCGGCATGAGCCACCGCCAGCCCGGCGCCGATCTCGACCAGCAGATCCAAGACGTCCGCGGCCATCGCGTCACGATCGGCGACGGCGCGCACACGTCGCGCGCCGACGATCGCGCACGGCTCGGCACCGGGACCGATCGACTCGCGATCGACGATCCGACGGCGCTCGATCACCTCGCCGATCGCGGGCCCGAGACCGCGCCGCACGGCGGTCGCGTGACACTCGGCCCGATCAAGACCGAGGATCCGCGCACGACGCTGACTGCCGAGCTCGTGGTGTCGAAGATCGGCGGCTTGTACATGTCGGGGCTGCAGCGCTGTTATCGCAAGGGCCTCGCCGGCGACGCGCAGCTGTCCGGGAAGCTGGCGCTGGTGTTCACCGTCGACGAACGCGGCGGCGTGACCGACGCGTCGGCGACCGGAGTAGATTCGCAGGTCGCTGCGTGCGTCACCGGCTTGATGGCGGGCTGGCACTTCCCCGAGCCGCGCGCGAAGGACGGCGAGTCGACCGACGTCACGTTCCACGTCAGCCTCTCCTTGCAGCCGAGCTGATCGTTCCGCATGATCGAGGTGTGGTCGTCCGCTTCGCCGTCGCCTGCGTTCTCGCGCTGACGGCCACGGCCGCGGCGCAGTCGAAGCCACGCTGGCAGCAGCTGCCGCTGCCACCAGCGATGCCCGACGCGACCGAGCACGGCACGGTGGATGTGGATGGCGCGCAGATCTACTACGCGATCTACGGCAAGGGCGATCCCGTCGTCTTGTTGCACGGCGGCCTCGGCAACTCCGATCACTGGGCGAACCAGGTGCCCGCGCTCGCCGACAAGTTCGAGGTGATCGCGATCGACAGCCGCGGCCAGGGCCGCAGCACGCGCACGCGCGCGGCCGTCACCTACGACATCATGGCCGCCGACGTGCTCGCGGTCCTCGATCACCTCAAGGTCACGCGCGCGTCTTTCGTCGGCTGGAGCGACGGCGGCGAGATCGCGCTCAAGATCGCGATCGTCCACCCCGATCGCGTCACCAAGCTGTTCGTGTTCGGCGCCAACTACGACTCGAACGGCAGCAAGCCTCGTGGCGGCGCCCCCTCCGCGACGTTCTCGGCCTACGCGTCGAAGTGCCGCGCAGATTATCAGCGAATGTCGAAAACG
>Ga0335083_10001915_pt1 | contig 28052 bp, 25 predicted proteins | sample Lox_Sample_42_FD_206716 | JGI IMG/M metagenome (GOLD analysis project Ga0335083, IMG submission 206716) | Soil microbial communities from Loxahatchee National Wildlife Refuge, Florida, United States - Lox_Sample_4.2 | ecosystem: Environmental > Terrestrial > Soil > Wetlands | place: USA...
GTGCAGCCAATTCCTTCCATGACCGACGATAAAAAAAACCCCGGCAGCCTCCTGGCCGCCGGGGTTCACGATATGCGCAAACTCTTGCTGACTCTTACACGCCGTCCCTCTGCAGTTTGTAATCGATGCTGTCGATGAGCGCCTGATACGACGCGTCGATGATGTTCTCGGACACACCGACCGTCCCCCACCTCGAATGCTTGTCACCCGATTCGATGAGCACCCGGGTTGAAGAAGCTGTGCCGTTGCCGTGGGGAAGTACCCGCACCTTGTAGTCGTGGAGGCGCAGGTCCTTCAGCGTCGGATAGAATTTTTCCAGTGCCTTGCGAATGGCGTTATCGAGCGCGTTGACCGGCCCGTTGCCGAGAGCCGCCGTGTGCTCGGTCTTTCCCCCCACCTTGACCTGCACCGTTGCCTCCGACGACGGCTGCCGGTCATCGGTCCGCTTCTCGTCCACGACCCTGAAGCCGAGCACCGTGAAATAATTCTTGTGGGTACCGAGGGATTTTTTCATGAGGAGTTCAAACGAGGCCTCTGCCCCTTCGAACTGATACCCGCTGTGCTCCATCTCCTTGATCTGCTCGAGAATTTCCTGGGTGACGGGGTCCTTGCTGTTGATATCGATGTTGAACTCCTCGGCCTTGGCGAGGATGTTGGATTTCCCCGAAAGGTCCGATACGAGCACCCGCGTGGCATTCCCCACGAGTTCCGGCCGAATGTGCTCATAGGTCTCGGTATTCCGCAGAATGGCACTCACATGCACCCCCCCCTTGTGGGCGAAGGCCGAATTTCCCACGTAGGCCTGGTGCTTGTTGGGAGAGATGTTCGCCAGCTCGTACACGAACCGCGAAACCTCCCGAATCCGCCGCAACTGCTCGTCGTCGATGCAATTCTTGCCGAGTTTCAGCCTGATGGCCGGGATGATGGAGCAGAGATTGGCATTGCCGCACCGCTCGCCGAAGCCGTTGATCGTCCCCTGGACATGCACGACCCCCTGCCTGACGGCCTGAATCGTGTTGGCGACGGCACACTCGCCGTCATTGTGAGTGTGAATCCCCAGCGGGACCTTGATGTGTTTCTGCACCGCCTTGATGATCTCGGCGATGTCGTACGGCATGTTGCCGCCATTGGTGTCGCACAGCACTATGCAATCGGCCTTTGCTTCAGCCGCCGCCTGCAATGTCCTTATGGCGTAATCCGGGTTTGCCCGGTACCCGTCGAAAAAATGCTCGGCGTCGTAGATGACTTCACCCACGTTTTCCTTGAGAAATGCCAGCGAGTCGTTGATGAGTTCGAGGTTCTCTTCGAGAGAAATCCGCAGGGCCTCATGAACGTGGAAGTCCCAGGTCTTGCCGAATATCGTGATAACGTCCGGTTTCGCCGCGATCAATGTCCGGATGTTGTGATCCTTGTCCGGGGTGATCCGAGCCCGGCGGGTGGAACCGAATGCGGCAACCTTTGCCTGACCGAGGGTCTCTTTCTTGATTTCCTTGAAGAAGGCAATATCTTTCGGATTGCTTCCCGGCCACCCCCCCTCGATGTAGTGGATCCCCAGTTCGTCGAGCTTGTGGGCAATGCGAATCTTGTCCTTGACCTGAAATGAGATGTCCTCACCCTGGGTCCCGTCGCGTAATGTCGTGTCATAAATCCTAATCGCCGCCATTGCTGCCCCCTTCCCGCGTGAACGAGTGTATTTGAATGCGTATCGCTGATAATATTCTCCGCACGCAAGACAGAGTGCCTTCGACTCGCGCAACGGTCGACGCAGGTTGTTTCCTTTAACGCCTCTCCGCGACAGGAAACGAAAAACGGCCTTCCCGTACCGTCTCTTCGATGGGGCGCCTCGGAGTGGGAGTTTCACGCTCCCGCAGCCCTTCCGGAAGGATGGCGGCATCAGCAGGCCTGCCGACCGCAGCCATCATCTCCACAGAAAAATCCGGAGGAATTCCCAGGGAAGTTCGTGCCCGTTCATAGTCGAATCCTTCCATGCCGTGGACGACATACCCAAGCAAGAATCCCTGGAGTGCCAGATTCTCCCAGGCGGCTCCGGCATCGAAAGAATGGGTGACGGACGGCCCGCCGCTATGGTCAAAGGTCGATTTCGAAACAAAGAGAAGCAGTACCGAGGCATGCTGGCCCCAGACCTTGTTGGAATCGGCTAGCAGACTGAAAAAAGCATCCCAGTGGACGGTATTTCGGCGGGCAAAGAGAATACGCCATGGCTGATTGTTATGGGAGGAAGGGGCCCAGCGCGCGGCCTCAAAGAGGATATCCAGGTCGGCAGGCCGGATTTCTTCGCCCGTCATGGCGCGGGGAGACCAGCGATCGATAAATAACCGGTCAACGGGGCACGATGCTGTCCGCTTGTCACTGCCTTTGATCATGGTCATCAATTTCACACTTCATGCAATATTGCATGCAATTATGCGGATAATTTCACCCTGAGTCAATCAAATTATGCAATGTCGTGCGGAACAACGTTGTACCAGCACTACGTGGCTGCATCTGAAGCAGGCAAACCACTACCTTTTCTGCTTCGTGATGCAAAAACGGGCCGGATGTACTCATCCGGCCCGTGATCAGCGTATCTCCGAAGCTGCCCCGTGGAGACACCGGAAAATCCGGTAGTACTCAGCTGAGAGAAGCTATTTCTTCTTATCGAAAAGTGTCACCTTCCCGTCGTCGAGATCGTACTTGGCAGCAACGATCTTCAGTTTTCCTTCCTTGGCAAGATGAGCGAGTATGGCCGACTGTTTCGTCAGGTTGGCGGCGACGAGTTTGGCGTTTTCATCGACCACGCACTCCACGAACTTCGCCTTGTCCTTGCTGTCGCAGTGTTTGTCTTTCTGAACCTTTTTCAGTGCCGGGGCAATGGCCTTGACGATGGCACCGATGTTCCCTTCAGCCTTTCCCTTGGCATCGACCGTTGCCGTTACCGCCCCGCAACGCTCGTGACCCAGCACCATCACCAGGGGGGAACCAAGGTGTTCGGCTGCGTACTCGACACTGCCGATAACAACGGGATCGGGAACATTTCCGGCGACCCGGACGACGAAAATCTCACCGAGGCTCTTGTCGAAGATGATTTCAGGCGGGACCCGGGAGTCGGAGCAGGAGAGGATGATTGCGTAGGGCTTCTGGCTCGTTGCCAGTTTTTCCCGGGCTGTGGCAGTGGTTTCGGTGCAGGCGTTCATTTTGCTTTCCACGTACCGTTTATTTCCGTCCATAAGCTTCTGCAGCGCTTCATCGGCCGATATGCCGCTCCCGCCGGCTGAAGCAAGCGCCAATGAACAGCATATCGAGGCGGCGGCAAACAAGGTCGTTGTGAGTGTCAATTTCTTCTTCATCATGATGCTCCTCCTGTGAAATGATTGAAAGGCACAACCTTATCTCATGAAACCGGATCAATTGTCAATATCATCTCATACCCTGTCCGGGTGTACCCGTATCCTGAGCCTGCCGGCCAGATCGATGACAAACTGCCTGGCGCTCCTGCCGCTACGGCGGCCGCCGTAGAGTGTCCAGAGAACCGCTTCGCGACGCAGTTCCTCCCGCGGCATCGGTATTCCCATCCGGCCGGCATGGCACTCGACGGTGGCGAGAAACGTTTCCTCGTCGAAGGTGGAGAAACCGAGAGTCAGCCCGAACCGGTCCGACAGAGACAGTTTTTCGGAAACCGCTTCCTCGGGATGAATCTCTCCTCCGCCCACATTGTCGGACATCGGTTCCGGCATCAGGTGGCGACGGTTGGATGTGGCATAGATAAGGACATTCTCCGGCCGCGCTTCGACCCCACCGTCGAGGAGGGTCTTCAATCCGCGGTAATCGGCCTCTCCCTCGGCAAAAGAAAGGTCGTCGCAAAAGAGGATGAAGCGGTACGGCGCATCGCGCAGCTGCTTGACGATCCCGGGGAGATGGAGGAGGTCCCAGCGCTGCACCTCGATAATCCGCAGTCCCCGGGGAGCGAAGACCGGCAGGAGTCCCTTGACGCACGACGACTTGCCGTTCCCCCGTTCTCCCCAGAGGAGGACGTTGTTGGCCGGATATCCGTCCACAAACTGGTCCGTGTTCCGGACGAGTTCTTCCTTCGCCTCATCGATCCCCACAAGATCGTTCAGATCGACGGAATCGGCATGCTCCACCGCGGTGATCCTTCCCCGTGCCCCTGTCTTCTCCCAGCGATACGCCCAATAGACGGAGAAATCGGGTTGAATCGGGACGGTTGCCGGATAGGCCGCATCGATGGCAGCTTCGACCCGATCGAGTATCCTTTCCAGTCGTTCCACAACGGATCTGCTCACTGTTTCCATCGTCACTCCATGAAAGTTTGCCATTGACCGAAATCGCCCACTTCGAGGCTTCAAACGGCTTCAGATGCCCTTGAGGGGACACTCCTTATCCCATGCCATGTAACCGTCACCGGCTATTCCCCAGAATGTTTCGATGCGCCGCCGATAGAACGACACATCATCACATTCCTGCTCGATGGCGGCAAGGTACCCGCTGGAAACAAGTTTCTGCCCGTGAAGGTACCGGTACAACAATTTGATGCCTCGGAGCTGTTCCTCCAGCTGCCTGATATCCGGCTCGACGGTAGTAATGATGTACCAGTTGCCGGCAAATTTGCGCACGATACCAGGGTGTTCGTCGAAAATATTGAGAGCCATCTGGTCGACGACGAAATCGCGGATGAAAAAGTCGGCGCCATTGGCCAGAAGTGTTGCTTCCGTGGGAAGGGTCCCGCCGGCTATGAGATGCTTGTAGAAATGAAGCAGAATTCCCTTGCACCGGTGATCGACGGCAACGAAATCGTCGGGAGTAGTGAGGTCGAAATCCTTCTTGTTCAACTGTAAGTTGTGTGGTTTTTCCATGCGATTCTCCGTCATTTTATTACCAGTTCACGCAGCGCCGGCGGTATATTAGCGGTGCAGCCTCGGGTCGAGCGCATCCCGTATCCCCTCACCAACGAGATAGTACGCCAGGACGGTTGCCGTGATGGCCAAGCCAGGGAAAAAGGTGAGCCACCAGGCAAATTCGATGTAGTCCTTGCCGCCGGTGAGGATATTCCCCCAGCTCGGGGTCGGCGGCGGCACCCCGATGCCGAGAAAAGAAAGAGCCGATTCGGTGAGGATCGCTCCGGCCACCCCGATGGTCGCCGAAACGAGGACCGGGGAAAGGGCATTCGGAAGGATATGGCGGAATATGACGCGGGGAACCGACGCTCCCAGAGCCCTGGCCGCCAGGACGAAATCGCGTTCCTTCAGGGAAAGTACTTCGGCACGTACCAGCCGCGCCACTCCCATCCATCCGGTGAGCCCGATGATCGCCATGATGTACCAGATAGATGGCTCGAGAATGGTGATGACCGTCAGGATCAGGAAAAAAGTAGGGAAACAGAGCATCAGATCGACTAAGCGCATCATAACGCTGTCGGTCCACCCGGCAAAATAGCCGGAAATCAGTCCGATGATCGTGCCGATGATCGTGGCGATTCCCACCGCCACGAAGCCGACCTTGAGGGAAACCCGCGCGCCGTAGACGACACGGGTGAAGACATCTCTCCCCAGGTCATCCGTGCCGAACCAGTGGGCGGCAGAGGGAGGCATGAGCACATGGGAAAGATCGAGGTCCCCCGGGCCGCAGGGAGTAATCCAGGGAGCGAGCCACGAAACGAGGAAAAGGAGAGCGACGACCGCCAACCCGCCCATGGCAAAGGAGTTGGCACGGAACCTCCGCAGGACAACCTGAGCGATGTAGCTGTCGCGGATATTCATCGGCTACCTCCACCCTCTGAACCGGCGCGGATGCGCGGGTCGGCAAGGGCGTACCCCAGGTCGGCCAGAAGGTTTCCGACGAGGGTAAGTGCCGCACCGATCACGAGAATGCCCATGACGAGGGGATAATCCCGCGCCATCACGCCGCCGTAAAAAAGCTGGCCCATCCCGGGAATGGCGAAGATGGTTTCGAAGATGACGCTTCCACCGATGAGGCCGGGGATGGAAAGGCCGAGGAGCGTGATGACCGGCAGGAGGGCATTGCGCAGGGCATGCCTCCAGACGACCACCCTCTCCGGCAGTCCCTTCGCCCGGGCGGTGACAATGTAGTCCTGGCCGATCACTTCCAGCATGGAAGAGCGCATGTACCGGGAAAGTCCGGCCAGGCCTCCGAAAGTGGCGACCGATATGGGAAGGACGAGGTGCCGTGCCAGGTCCCATAGTTGCCACCAGAAGCCATGGGTCTTGTACCCAAGGGAGTGGAGGCCTGAAATAGGTATCCAGCCCAGTTTTACGCCGAAAAGGTACATGAGGAGGAGGGCCAGCCAGAAAGTCGGCACCGCAAAACCGAGGAAAACGAAGAGGGTCGTCCCCTTGTCGTAGACGGTATCCCGTCTGACTGCGGCCAGCACGCCGATGGGGACGGCAAGACCGAATACGAGGATGAGCTCGATGAGGTTGAGCGAGAGGGTCACTGGAAGGCGCTCCCGGACCTTGTCGATGACCGGACGGTTGTCCGGAGCGAAGGACCGGCCGAAATCGAGACGCGCCAGCCTCGTCACCCAGGTAAGGTACTGGACGTGGAGCGGCCGGTCGAGACCGTAGAACTTCCTGAGCCGCTCCCTCGCTTCGGCCGTCACCTTCGGATTCATGGCGATCTGCATCTCCACCGGCTCGCCGGGCGCGAGATGAATGACCCCGAAAGTGATGATGGTGATTCCCACCAGGAGGGGAATCATCATGAGGAGACGTTTTGCCAGGTATCGGATCATAAAGAGTTCAGAGTTCAGAGTTGAGAGATCGGTACAGGAATAATCCATCCAACCACGCACTACGAAACTGGTTTAGTAGAGTTGTTCTTCCTTCGGCACGTACCACTTGATGAAATTGTACATGATTCCGGCCGGCGCCGGCTCGATGCCGTGGAAACGGGCGGAAACGGCCGGCAGGGCGTCGGGGACATAGAGGAAAGTGTACGGCTGATCGATAGCCAGGATCTCCTGGAATCGCCAGTAGGCGCGTTGCCGCTTTTCCTGGTCGAATGTCCCCCTCCCCTCCTCTAAAAGCCGGTCCACTTCGGGGTTCTTGTAGCCGATGAAATTGAGTTCCTTGGGGCCGGTCTTGCTCGAATGCCAGATGTCGAACTGGTCCGGGTCCTGACCAATGGTCCAGCCCAGAATGATCGCCTCGAAATTCCCCTTGTCGATGAAGTGGGAAAGAAAGGATGCCCACTCCACAACCCTGATCCTGACATCGATGCCTATCTTGCGGAGACGGTACTGTACCACCTGGGCGGTCCTGAGACGGAGATCGTTTCCCTGGTTGGTAAGGATGGTGAAGGTAAACGGCTTCCCGTCCTTCATGAGGATGCCGTCGGCGTTCCGCGCTCGCCACCCGGCTTCGGCGAGAAGGGTGCGTGCCCGGTCCGGGTCGTAGTTGAAGTCATGGATATCTGGATTGTACGCCCATGTCCCCGGCTTGTAGGGTCCATGGGCGACCTTCCCCATTCCCAGGAGGACACCCCTGACGATCTCTTCCTTGTCGATTGCCGAAGTGAGTGCCTGTCGCACCCGCCGGTCGCTGAAGAGCGGATGACGCAGATTGTATCCCAGATATACGTAGGAAAACGACGGGTAGCGGTATTTGCTGAACCGGGAAAGGAACTCTCCCGTATTGGTCTGGCGTTGGTACTGCACCGGCGAAAGCCCCATCATGTCCACGCCGCCCGCCTTGAGCTCCAGGTAGAGCGAAGCATTGTCGGGAATGATCCGGTAGACGTAGCGACTGATGTACGGCTTACCCTCGAAGTAGGCAGGATTTGCCTCCAGGACAATCCTCTGACCCGGTTCCCACTCGCGAAAAATATACGGACCGGTCCCGATGGGCCTGCGGGAGAGGTCGCTCTTGGTGATGTCTTTGCCTTCCAGAAGGTGGGCCGGCAGAATCCCCATGCCCCATGATTCCAGCGCCGGGGCGAACGGCTTGTCGTAGGTCACGCGGAAAGTGTATGAATCGGGAGCTTCGGCCCGTTTCACCTGTTTGAAGGCGTCGGCATAGGCGGTAGGCGTTTTCGGATCGACGGTAACACGATAGGTATAGAGGACATCGCGTGAAGTGAACGGCTGTCCATCATGCCAGGTTACTCCGTGACGGAGGTGAAAGGTGATGGTCAGACCGTCCGGGGAGATGTCCCAAGACTCGGCCAGTTCCCCTTCCAACCGGAGGTTCTTGTCGTACCGGACGAGACCGTTGAAAACCTGTCCGGCCACGTCGTGGGAAGCGGAGTCCGACGCGAGGATCGGGATCAGATTTGAGGGCTCGCCGATGGAGCCCACCACAAAGGAATCGCCATAGGCGGGCTTGTCCGAAACACGGCCAACCGGGCGCTGGTGTTCTTGCTTGCCACAGGAAAGGATACCAAGGAAAGGGAGGAGGATACAGAGCGCTCGCCACCCCCTCATTTGTCCCCGATCTCCGCCTTTATTTTCTTGATTTTTTCGGCAATGTCCTTTCTATCGGGCTCAGTTTTGAGAATCCGCCGGTAGATGGAGAGCGATTTGCGGTAATCGTGTCGCGCCGAATAGGTTTCCGCCAGATGCTCCAGTACGGTGGCATCGTCATTGGTGAGTTCCACTGCCCGCTCCAGATTGGCAATGGCTTCGTCATAGCGTCTCAACTTGAAATAAACCCATCCGAGACTGTCGATGATGAAACCGTCGTCGGGTCGCAGACTCACCGCCTTTTTCAGGTACTGCAAGGCCTCTTCCAGATGGATGCCCATTTCCGCATAGGTATATCCGAGGTAGTTGAGCGCCTGGGGATCATCGGGGGTCAAGGCGATGACTTCTTTCATCCGGGCGATCGTTTCGGTCTTGTTCCCCATTTTGTCATACATGATCCCCAACCGGAACAACAGGCGCGGATTGGACGGGAAGCGGCTTTCTATTCCCTTGAGAACGTTCAGTCCATCTTCGTAGCGTTCCAGTGCCTCATACAAGCCGGCAAGATAGAGATATGGCTCCAACTGCTGAGGTTGCGCAGCTATCGTTTCCTTGAGAAGGGAAATCCCCTTCTCCGGCTCGCCGGTTTCCTGATAGATATAAGCGATATGGCCGAGGGCGTCATAATAATTGGATGCCGTTGGGGGAATATTCTTGAATTCCTGTAGTGCGTGGACGTAATCCTTCTTATCCTCGTAGGTTGATGCAAGATAGAACCTTACCTGGTAGGCGTTTGGCTCCTGTCGGAGAATATCCTCGAATTCACGGATGGCATCATCGTAGCGTTCGAGTTCCAGATAAATCAACCCGATCTTCCGATGGATTTCCAGATTGTTCTCGCCGCTGTGGGCTATTCTTTTCAGCAGATCGAGGGCATCGTCAAGGCGTCGCTCCTGGATGTACAACTGTATGAGATGCTGCATGACATTGCCATTGAAGGGATTGAGCTGCAGCAGATCGTTGTAGGTGGAGATCGCTTCATCGTATAATCCCTGAGTTTCCAGGGATACTCCCAGATCTATCAGAGCCTGCTCAAAATCGGGTCGTAACTCAACGGCTTTCTTGTAATACGTAACCGCCTCTTTTGTCAGTTTCATCTGATCGTAGGTCTTGCCCAGATAGTAATACCCCATCACCGAGTCGGGATTGATCTTGAGAAGTGACTTCAAGGTATTTACCGCATCCTCGTAATCGAAAATACGTACTAGCGAGACCGCCAGCGTGAGGTACGTATCCTCTCGCGACGGGTCCAGAGCGAGTGCCTCCCGGTAATGGGGGATCGCTTCTTTATCCCGCCTCAGAACAGAAAGAATGTTCCCCGCCAGAATATGGCCGTTGACATTCCCGGGATCGATTTTCAGTGCTTCATTACAGGCGTCGAGGGCCTCCTGCACCTTGTTCATCTTCAGGTAAACGTTTGCGGTGGCTATCATCAGGAAAGCCGATTTCGGATCCGTTTCGCGAGCCGCGGTCAGCAGAGCCGACGCACCGTCGTAGTCGCCATCGATCTGGTGAAGCCGTGACAGGGAATACATATACAGCGCCCTCGACTCGGAGATGTCCATCGCGGGCCGGGAAGCGGAAATACCTCCCTCGGCCATTTCATAGGACTGATTCATGGCACAGCCGGCCACGAGGAAGGCCACCCAGCAGATTATTGCTACACGCAGGTTTCTCATGAGGTTTCCTGAACAAAAAACACCAGCCATCCGACAGAAACGTTCGTGAAGCCGCTCACAATTTCTCTGTCGACGCCTGGTACCGTATTCCACTTCCACAGTAATTGTTCGCAGCAGAAGAGCATGACTTTCGGTATGCAGGGTACGCGATATTCTACTTTAAAAAGCTAACACATAACCGCAGTACCGTCAAATAATAATCCTTTCAGGATGTGAGTTGCACCCCTCGGGTAGTATGGTATTATTTTTAATAAATACATAACGTTAAGGACACTTAATGCAGCAAAGATTTTTGAAATCTTTACTGAATCTTTCCTCGTACCCTGATACGACGAGCGCAGTGCACCTCATTCAGACTCATGTTTCTTTCCTTTTCCTCACCGACAAGTATGTCTATAAGATAAAAAAACCTGTGGATTTCGGATTTCTCAATTTTACGACTCTCGATCGTCGCCGATTTTACTGCAACGAGGAGGTGCGCCTTAACCGTCGCCTCAGTCCGGACATGTATCTGGGGGTCGAAGAAGTCCGAGAATCCCTAACAGGACCTTCATTCAAGGGCGACGGCAGGATCATCGACTACGCAGTCAAGATGCTCCGGCTTCCCGAAGAATGCATGCTCGACAGGATGCTTGCGGAAGGCCGTGTCACATGCGCAGACATGCAACTGATCGCCCGCCGCATTGCCGAATTTCACCTCACTGCCGACCGAGGAGCCGAAATCGACTCCTGCGGCAGTGCAGACAGCATATTTCGAAATTGTGAGGAGAACTTTCAACAGATTTCCGAATTCGTCAACATCACTCTGTCACGCCATGACCTGAATCTGATACGGAAGTGGGTCGAAAACTTCATGACGCGCAATGCCGCTTTATTTGCGGACCGGGTACACGCTGGTTTTATCAGGGACTGTGACGGTGATATCCACTTGGAGAACATCTGCCTTGCCGACCAGCTCTATATCTTTGACTGTATCGAATTCAACTACCGGTTCCGTTACTCGGATACCACGGCAGACATAGCCTTTTTGCTGATGGACCTGGATTTTCATCGGGAAAGTGGCTTCGGCGCGGTGTTTCTCGACGAATATATCCGTGTGACCGGTGATCGCGACGTCACCCGGCTACTCGACTTTTACAAGATATATCGTGCCATGGTAAGAGGGAAAGTTGAAAGCTTCAAGCTCCATGACCCCCATATCCCCGCCGAGGTCAAGCAACGCGCCCGGGATTCAGCCTCCCGGTACTTCCGTCTCGCACGGGGATATATTCTCCGGGAAAGTCTCTCTCCAACCCTTTTCATAACCTGCGGGCCGATGGGAACCGGCAAGAGTACCCTCGTCGGGGAACTGGCGCTTCAACTCGGGCTGGAAAATTTGAGTTCCGATGTCGTACGGAAGACACGAGCCGGGATATCACCCACAACTCACGCCACGGCAGAATACAACGAAGGTATCTACACCAAGACCGCCACCAGTGAGACCTACCGGGAACTTCTCCGTCTGGCTGAAAACTTGCTCGTTGAAGGTCGGAGCGTAATTATCGATGCGACTTTCGGGCACCGTGCCTACCGCGAGAATCTTCACGCAATGGCAGAGCGAATTGGCGTTTCTTTTTGCATCATCAGGCTGCAATGCCCGGAGAAGATCATCAAGCAGCGACTGGACGGGCGCATTCACAGACGAGGGGAAATATCGGACGGTGAATGGCAGTTGTATCTGCAGCAGAAGAAAGAATTCGAGTATCCGGGCAATGATGAGGGGCTTCAAATTTTTATCGACACATCGAAACCTCTTTTTGATACTATTGACACCATACTCAACGAGATAGGCATCCTGTAAATGTGGCCGAAGATCATACATGCATTGTCAAAGCGTCTCTGTCTCATGGAATCGTGGGTGATTTTTTTCATCCTTGGTCTTATCATGATGAACTATCCCTTCATCACAATCTTTGACAAGCCTGCCATGATCCTCGGTTTTCCTCTGCTCTACCTCTATCTCCAGGCCGGCTGGCTGGTGTCGATTTTCGTTATTTACCTTTTCGTGAAGGCCAACAATAACAACGAAAAGAATGGTAAAGACCAAAGGGACAATCGCTGATGCTGAGTGTGGGACTGGTCATCGGGGTTTCCCTCCTCTATATCGCCCTTCTCTTCACGGTGGCCTACTATGCCGACATGATGCAGGAGCGGGGTCGCAGTATCATCGCCAATCCCCATGTCTATTCTCTCTCAATTGCCGTCTATGCGACGTCATGGACATTTTACGGAAGTGTCGGAAAGGCTGCCACCACCGGACTCGATTTCATCCTCATCTACCTGGGCCCGTCCCTGACGGCCTTTGCCTGGTGGTTTCTGCTGCGCAAGATTGTCAGAATCACCAAAGAGAACAATATCACATCCATTGCCGACTTCATCAGTTCACGATACGGTAAATCTCAATGGCTTGGGGCACTTGTGACGATAATCGCCATACTGGGGATCATGCCGTACATCGCCCTCCAGTTGAAAGCGGTATCGACAACATTCGACATCATCTGTAACTACCCTACAATTCAACTTCCGTTCATGCATCGCGAATCACCCCTCACTTTCCACACCGGTTTTATCTCGGCCGTAATACTGAGCATTTTCGGGGTAATTTTCGGTGCCCGCCACCTTGTATCTTCCGAGCGACATGAAGGACTGGTAGCGGCAATCGCAGTCGAATCGATCGTCAAGCTCCTTGCGTTTCTCACGGTCGGCATTTTCGTCACCTACTATCTCTTCAACGGCATTACCGATATCTTCACACGGATACAGACAAACCCTCCCCTGTTCAACCGTCTGACCACCTTCGGTGAGCCAGGCGAGGTCTCCTATGCCAACTGGTTCACTCTCCTTTATCTCTCCATGGGAGCAATCATGCTCCTGCCGCGCCAATTCCACATCCTCGTCATCGAGAATTCCAGCGAAGATCATATCAAGGCCGCCATGTGGCGCTTTCCTGTCTACATGTTCCTCATTAATCTCTTTGTCGTTCCCATAGCCATGGGAGGGGTCATCTTTACCGGAAGCAGCACGGGAGCCGACTATTTTGTTTTGACTCTCCCATTGAAGAGCGGTCATCACTGGCTCGCGCTCGTTGCCTTCCTCGGTGGCTTCTCGGCTGCCGCGGGAATGGTGATGGTGGAGTCTGTAGCCGTTTCCACTATGTTCCTGAATCACCTTATCATGCCGATCATTGTCAAGGTGACACCGAGGGCATGGTTCTCGGTCCTCCTCATCAATATCAAGCGGTTCGGTATCTTTCTCGTCGTTTTCCTTGGCTATCTCTACAATCGTATCGTCAGTGAATCGTACATGCTCGTCAACATCGGCCTCATCTCCTTTGCAGCAGCGGCACAATTCGGCCCATCCCTCATCGGAGGGATTTACTGGCGCAAAGGCAACAAGACCGGAGCCATCGCCGGAATCTTTCTCGGTTTCATCCTCTGGTTATATACCCTGCTGCTGCCGTCCGTCGTCCGTTCCGGGTGGTGGCAGAGCGACATCATGGAAAAGGGACCGTTCGGTATCGGCTTGCTCAAACCAACCGAGCTATTCGGTCTCTCCGGCTTCGACATCTGGACCCATTCCCTGTTCTGGAGCATGCTCCTCAATGTCGGCAGCTACCTCGCACTATCCATTCTACTCCACCAGGATGAAAAAGAACGGGAGCAGGTCAAGAAATTCGTCGATGTCTTCAAACCTCCCGGCGAAGAGGAGCAATGGGAAAAGAAGCGGCTTTCCAAACCGATTACCATCATACAATTCGTCAACCTCATGACCAAGTTCATTGGACAGCCACAGGCTCACGCCGCCATCAGCGAATACCTGGGAGAGCGGGAGATTGACGAACGGGGGGGGGTTTCCGAATTCGAGCTCCCCAACCTCAAGCGTTTTACGGAAAAAACGCTGGCTGCTTCTGTGGGCGCGGCGGCGGCAGGAGCCATCGTGGAGAGCTACCTGTCCGATATCGGCTCTAAAATGGAACCCGTGTATGACATATACAGCAAAGTCCGGGCAGATCTTACCGAGAGCAGCGAGAACCTTTACGTGCGTCTGCGTGCCTCCGAAATAATGGCCGGGACGAAAGATCTTCAGATCATCATGGATGAACTCCTCGATCTCCTCTGCAGAGAGTTCAAGTTCGACCTGACGATCATCCGTCTGATCGATGACAATACCATTCTGACGCGGCGCAGCTACCGCGGAGCGGGGCTGCGGTCCATCATCGAGCGGAATGTCGTCCCCGAGATAACGACGTACCTCGGTGAAGCCTTCCTTGCCAACACCCCCCAGTTCGTCAACGATACCCATCACATTGCGAAGCCAGAGTCAAAGGAATTGATGGAGCGGGAGGAAATCAAGTCCTTCGCCCACATTCCCATCGCCCGGGAGGGGGAGCCCCCCCTGGGGATTCTTTCGGTATTTTCCAGGTCGATTATCGGACTCTTTACCCAGCCATTCATCGACCTGCTTTCCAGTCTTGCCGGTCAGCTGGCACAGGCCGTGAAAATCGACTCTGAAATGAAAGCAAAGGAAAAGGAGCGGGAGCAAAAGGAAAAAGCGTTTCTGGAGAACGCCCGGGTAAACAAAGAGATGGAAATCGCCAAGCAGATCCAGCTCTCCCTCCTTCCGGCAACACCACCACACCTTTCCGGAGTGAGGTTTGCATGCCGATGCATTCCGGCAGCCCATGTGGGGGGAGACTACTACGACTTTTTCCTGCACGGCGGCGCAGTGGTAGATATCGTTATCGCCGATGTTTCCGGGCACAGTGTGGGAGCAGCACTGATCATGGCCGAAACGAGGAGCGTTCTGCGGGCAGAGGCCAGCGCTGCCAGCAGTGCCGGCACAATCCTCTCCAAATTGAACGGCATTCTCTACGAGGACCTTACTGCAGCAGAACTCTTCATTACCATGTTTTATGCGAAATATGACTCAACATCCCGGCGCCTTTTTTATGCAAACGCCGGGCACAATCCTCCTCTGGTATTTCCCAGCAAAGAGGGGAAATGCACCGGACTCGATGCCGAAGGACTCATTCTCGGGGTGAAATCGGAAATGACGTTCGAAGAGAAATACATCCAACTGCAGCAGGGTGACGTGGTGCTCTTCTATACGGACGGGATAACCGAAGCCTGCAATGAATCGGGGGAGCTCTTCGGGGCCGACCGGTTGTGCAACTTACTAGCAGCACACTATGACGACACACCGGATGAAGCAATAGAAAGAGTACTCAAGGAAATGTCAGCATACTCAGGTTCGTCACCGCAGGTGGACGACATCTCGATGGTTGTGATGAAAGTGATGTGACACGCGTTTATTGGTGGGGACCACCATCAGTTCCCGCAGTTTTTTCTTTCATTTTCATTTGAAAGAATTTTGTATACTATAGAAGCAGCAGGTCCCAGTGGGAAACCCCGGGAAAGCGCTGACATCGCCTTGGCAAGGAGCTCACATGAACTTGAAAATCGAGAAAAAAAATGAAGTTGTCATTATTTATGTTAAAGAAGAACGATTGGATGCCCATAATTCGGGGGATCTGAAGAGTGAAATGCAGAGAATCTTTGAAGAAGGGAACAAGAATATTCTCGTGGATCTTCAGGAGGTGAGGTTCATTGACAGCTCGGGGCTGGGAGCCCTCGTGTCGGGATTCAAGAATGCCATCTCCCATCATGGCAATCTAAAGCTGTCGACATTGCAAACGCAGGTAAAATCCATGTTTGAACTCACGCGCCTGCATCGGGTCTTTGAAATATTCGGGTCCACCGCGGAAGCCCTGGAAAATTTCTGAAATCGCGAGGTCATGATGGACAAAAAAGAAATTGAGGTCGACATCAAAGTTCCCAACCAGACCCGCTATCTCAGTCTGATCGGCAGGATTGGCGAAGATATCGCCAAGGAACTCGACAGATACTCCGGTGACAGGGAAACTCTTGCGTACCATCTGAATCTGGTGCTCACCGAGGCAATGGTCAATGCCATCAAGCATGCCAACGCCGGTGATCCCGACAAGACCGTCCATATCTTCATCAACATAACTGACGACGATCTCTCCATCAAGGTTTTCGATAACGGCCAGGGTTTCGACATAAATGCAATTCCGCCACCGAACTTCACCCAACTGGAGGACCGTGGCCGGGGGATATTTCTGATACGCTCTTTGATGGACACTGTCAATTACCGGCAGGTTTGCGACGGCAACGTTCTGGAAATGACAAAAAAGCTTTCCTGAGCTCTTCCTCTACCTGCTATCCCTGCTTGTTTCTGGACCGGCGATAGGTTACCCAGATCATGACCAGGCCGAACAAGCCCATGGGAAAGCTCAGCAACTGGCCCATGGAAAGCCATGAGTACACATATCCCAACTGGACATCCGGCTCCCTGAAAAATTCGACGAAAAAACGAAAAAACCCGTAGAGCGCGATAAAAGACCACAAAATCACTCCCGCAGGCCTTTCTTTCCGTGCCAACAGCCAGAGGATGACGAAAGTCACCGGTCCTTCGAGAAACGCTTCGTAGAGTTGCGAGGGATGACGTGGCAGGTCTCCCCCCCCCGGAAATATTATTCCCCATGGCATCGTGGTTACTCTTCCGTACAACTCGCCATTGATAAAGTTGCCGAGTCTACCGAGGGCAATTGCCAAAGGTGCGGCAATGATGGTGATGTCGGCGATGACAAAAAAATCTATCCCTTTCTTGCGCACGAAGTAGAGGGCGGCAAGTATCGCCCCGGTCAACCCCCCATGAAAAGACATCCCACCTTCCCAGACGTAGAAAACTTTCACTGGATTGGCCAGGTAGTAGGAAAGATTATAAAAGAGAATGTACCCGCTTCGTCCTCCGATAATCACACCCAGGGCAAGGACGAAAATGAAATCGGCAACATCGTCCTTCGTGAGACTTACATTCCTGCGCCGAACCCCTGCCAGTATAAAGAAATACCCTACAGCAAAACCGAGAATATACATGAGACCGTACCAGCGGAACGCCAGCGGGCCGATACGGAGAAACACAGGGTCTATGTGGGGGAACTGCATGACTCTCCTCTCACTTCTGTAATCCGAATACCCTACCAACAAACAGGAAAGGTGTCAATCCAGACTTCCCCTCCGCTCAGGTCAGCCGCCATGTGACAGGTAAACAAAAGGTTGACAAAAAGTCACTCCGGTACTATACAATTTCCTCATAGTTCCTCGTTAGGAAGAGGCGTTTGCACAAACAGAAGCTACTGCCCAGAAACGTCGAAAGACGCCAATGCGGTAGACCAGGTTCAGTCGGCTTAAGGCTTTACCTAAGGTAGCTGGTTCTAGACCTACGTTGTGCACTGCCAAAACTCAACCAGGGGGAAATTGTGCCTCTGCGCTCACCAGGCCCTTTCCTCCGAAAGGGCCTTTGCTATTTCGGGAGCCGGCCATGCATACCGCACTCAATGAATTGTTTCTCAGCTCTATTCTCAACAGGAAAGTCATCAACGAACTGGGTCAGGAAATGGGCAGTCTCTGGGACATGGTCATGGTGCCCGGAGAGGTATTCCCCGAGGTCTCCCATCTCCTCGTCAAAAGCGACAAGGAAATCCAGGCAATTCCCTGGAACAGGATCGCCCTGTTCAATCCTGTGGTCATCTCGATTTCCGGCTTTGAGCAACACTTTCACCAATACGCCTCAAAAGAAGGTGAAATTCTCGTCAGGCGTGACATTCTCGACAAACAGATCGTCGATGTGAATGGAGCCAAGGTAGTGCGGGTCAACGACCTGAAACTCGGAAACTACAAAGACCTTCTCTGCATATTTTCCGCTGATGTCGGCTTCAGGGGTCTCCTGAGAAGACTCGGGTATGAAAAAATGTGGGAGCGGCTTGCAAAGGTCCTGAACAAGGAGCTACCGCACCAGGAGATCAGCTGGGAGTTCGTTCAACCTCTGGAAATGAATGCCTCGCGGCTTACCTTGACCATGGCACGTGACCAGCTTGCCGACATGCATCCCGCTGATCTTGCTCATATCATCTCCCAGATACCGAGCAAGAACATCCGGACCGTCCTCAGCTCCCTTGACATGGAAACTGCGGGTGAAGCCATCCATGAACTGGAACCGGAGCTGCGAAGCAGGGTAATCAGCCAGTTGGACAGCGAGCATGCATCGGACATCCTCGAGGAGATGGCCCCCGACGAGGCCGCTGACGTTCTCGGTGATCTGCCGGAAGACAAGGCCCAGGAGCTTCTCGGCCTCATGGACGAAGAAGAAGCCGAGGAGATCCAGGAACTCCTGGAGCACGAAGAAGACACCGCCGGCGGGCTCATGAACACCGAGTTTATTTCCATCGTCGGCGACCTGTCCGTCGGCGAGGTCCTTGACCAGGTACGCCTCATGGCTCCCGATGTGGAAACCGTCTACTATATCTATGTCCTTGACGGCGACGAGAGGCTCATGGGTGTGGTGAATCTCAAGGAACTCCTGACCAACCCGGTCCATAAGCCAGTATCAGAGATTATGACGACCAATCTCAAAATGGTCGATATTGAATCCTCACCTGAAGAAATCCTTGAGGTGATCGCCAAGTACAACCTCATCGCCGTGCCGGTACTCGGCAAGGACGAAAAAATGATGGGGATCGTCACGGTCGACGACATTCTCGAGATGTTTCTCCCCTACGCACTCCGCCGTCGTCGCCATCATCACCACTGAATTCATTACGTTGATACGGGTTACTCGATGTTTACCGGCATTAGTCTGACAAAATTCTTCAAGCCCATCCGCAGCGTTAACAGGAAAAACCTCTTCCTTTTCCTGGCAATACTTGGCCCCGGTATCATTACCGCCAATGTGGACAACGATGCGGGGGGAGTGACCACCTATTCCCTCGCCGGAGCGCATTTCGGTTATTCCCTTCTGTGGGTCATGCTGCCTACGACGGTTGCCCTCGTGGTGATCCAGGAAATGTGCGCCCGCATGGGCGCGGTTACAGGCAAGGGCTTATCCGACCTCATCCGTGAGTCATTCGGGGTGAAAATCACCTTTTACGTGATGATCGCCCTATTACTCACCAATATGGGAAACGCCGTTTCTGAATTTGCCGGCATCGCGGCCAGTCTCGAGATTTTCAGCATCAGCAAGTACGTGTCGGTGCCGATAAGTGCCGTTCTGGTGTGGCTCCTGATTGTCAAGGGATCCTATAAGGTCGTTGAGAAGGTCTTTCTCATTGCCTGCATGGTCTACATCGCTTACCCTATCGCCGCTTTCATGGCCGGTCCCCGCTGGGATGTCATCCTGACCGCCTCCGTTGTCCCTACCTTTACGGCCAGCAGTGACTATCTGATAACCATGATCGGCGTGGTTGGCACGACAATCGCCCCATGGATGCAGTTTTACCAACAGTCTTCCGTGGTGGAAAAAGGGATCACTATCGATCAGTACAGTTTTTCGCGACTGGACGTGATAGTCGGGTGCATCATGGCCATCATCGTCGCTTTTTTCATCGTGGTCGCATGCGCATCCACTATCCATGTGCAGGGCCTCAAGATAGAAACGGCCGCCGATGCAGCTCTTGCCCTCAAGCCCCTTGTCGGGAGACATGCATCGACGCTCTTTGCTTTTGGTCTCTTCAACGCATCGTTATTTGCGGCGTGTATTCTTCCCCTCTCCACGTCGTATTACATCTGCGAAGGGATGGGCTGGGAATCCGGGATTGACAAGGACTTCCGCAAGGCACCCCAGTTCTTCTGGCTCTTTACCGTTATCATCATCATGAGTGCAGGCTTCATCCTGATCCCAAAAGCCCCCCTGATCATGATCATGTTCCTCTCGCAGGTGGTAAATGGCGCCGTTCTCCCCTTTGTCCTGGTATTCATGCTCATCTTGATAAACGACAAGGGCCTCATGGGAAACCATACGAACGGACCTGTATTCAATGCCATCGCCTGGATAACAGTCATCATCATGATCATTCTCACCATCATGATGACGGTAGACATTATCTGGCCTGGTATCATCGGCAGGATACTCGGTCTGTAGGATCGCATGCCACAAACCCTCTAATGGTATCTGAATCGAATTTCTGTTGCGCCCTTGACAGCGACAAGATTGGTGCTACATTTACTCCAAAGTTCTGGACGTATCTAAATTGCTCTGGATTACTTGTACGTGACTGAGAAAAACCTGACTATTAATGAATAACGTTGCGCCGGGCACGGACGCGGTGAGCAAGCCCTTCCGGCAAAGGGAAGCCTAAAGCGTATCCCTGGCAGATGGTGAAAATCAGGTCAGTGATCGAATGCCCTACGGTACATTCGGAGCAATTTCCGTCTCGATGGCGTTGCAGAGAGTGACAGAAGAAGAGCAGCTGCGGAGCAGTAAGTCGTTTTCAACATGATAGCTTCAAAGATTCTAGCAACAGCAGCACTTTGACTTCTCAAAAATCCGAGTTGGTACCAATTAACCGACTACCTCACGCAAACACACGTGAGCAGGTCACTCTTCTGTAACGCCAGAAATACGAAAAGCCCGGGTGAACGTCCCGGGCTTTTCGTATTTTCGCGCGCATGTATTTTTCGGCTATTCCCGAAATTCTGCCGGGACCCCGGCTTTATCCGCGTCGCTTGTCAAGGTGTCCAGTTTCCCCTGGAGAGTGCCCCTCTCGAATTCGAGATTCTTGATCTCGTATTCTAGTGACCGATACTCCGATCTCGTTAGTTTACTCGGATCACCGTACATCTTCTTTTTCAGCTTGAGCTGTTCGTCAACCCTCGCCAGATCGGCCGTGAGGTTGACAAATTCTTTCTTCCACTCATCCCCTTCCTTGGAGCCATAGACAACTTTTTTCTTATTTGCTGGTGTCTCTTTCTTGGCAGCTTCCTGTTCTTTCTTCTTTTGCACCTTCTGCTCCTCGGCAGGCGCCGTGGCATCCTGTTGGGGAGCTGGCTCTTCAGCACCGACAATCGAGGCCTTTTTCCGGAATGCAGGAGGAATAGATCCCGGGTCCTCGCTGAAATTGACGGTTCCCTGGTCGTCCTCCCATTTATACGTGGCAGCATACGCCGACGCAGCCAGAAAGACCAGAACCAGTAAAATGATAATACTCTGTCTCATGGAATGACTCCTCAAATGTGCATGCCCTCTCAGTTAAACTTCAGCCGGGGGGCCACGCTAGATGACGACCCGCTATCATGTGGAAATGGATATGATAAACTGACTGCCCCGCAGCTTCATTGGTGTTATTGACAATGCGGAAACCTTCTGCGGCAACGCCCTTCTCCCGTGCCAGCCTGCCGGCAACCTGGAAGACATGGCCAAGCAGGTTATTGTCCTCGGGTGACATCACGAGACAGTTGGCAAAATGCTTCTTCGGGATAAAGAGAAAATGCACCGGCGCAACCGGGGCAATATCTTCGATGACGAGGAGCTTCTCGTCTTCATAGATTTTTCTCGAAGGGATTTCGTTTCTGAGAATCCGGCAAAATACACATTCATCCATCAATTTCCCCTTACTACCGGACCGCTTCACACCACAGGCTGCATAGAACAGGATGACTATACACTATTTGTCTCACTGACACAACCCGCGAGAGGAGAGGCCGTCGACAGACCCACATGCCGGTACTGTTCACTGCAAGCACAGCAACCATCATGTGGGAATCGGACCGGATTCCCGGGGAATCGAGCCAGGATCGAACATGGCAAAAGCCCAGGAAAATATCTCATTGCAGGGAGCATGATCAAGAGTGTGTGGCGGTGACTGGCCGAGGAATCGCAGCGCTGCCAGCAGAAGCCTCCCCCCCTCTTTGCGCAGATCAACCCCCGCGCCAATCGAAACGGCATGATCCCTTTTGGAGAGCTTGGTGCCGTCGCTGTTGCACACGAGGGGGAGATGGGCGTAAGCAGGGGTGGAATATCCGAGGAGTCTCTGGAGATAGATCTGTCGGGTCGTCGACGACAGCAGATCTCCTCCCCTAACCACCTGGTTGACACCGCAATCGGCATCGTCCACGACCACGGCAAGGTGATATGAGTAGGGACCGTCTGCCCGCTTCACCACAAAATCGCCGCACAATCCTGCGAGATTCTGGCTGTACACACCCATCACCCCGTCGTCAAAACCAATAACTTCATCGACCACCCTCACCCGCCAGGCCCGCTCGACCTTGCCGACTGCCAATCCTCCTCGGCACGTCCCCGGGTAGACAACGCCCTCTTCCCCATGGGGCGCCGAGGCGATCCTTGCAATTTCCGCCCGGCTGCAACTGCAGGGGTACATCAATCCCGCGCGTTTCAGCCGTTCCATCGCGTTTTCGTAAAAGTCTCCCCGGCGGCTCTGGTACATCACCGCGCCGTCCCACCAGAATCCCAGCACTTCCAGGGACCGCAAGATATCATCGGCACATCTGGGAATGACCCGGGGAAGATCGAGGTCCTCCATACGGAGAAGCCACCGCCCCTCCTCGCGCCGCGCCATGATGTAGCTCCCCAGCGCCGCCACCAGGGAACCGACATGGAGGGGGCCTGTGGGCGAAGGGGCGAACCTGCCGACAACCGGCAGCTTCGCAGGAACGGTGGTTAGAGGTTCAGACGGTGGTATCATTGGGGTTCGCCGAAAAATTTACAACATACGCATTTCCAGGAACAAGATTCCCGGACGGGTCCGTCCATCAACCGAGGAACGAACAGCAGTAATCAACGAGCGTATGGACCTTCATAGTGAAGGACGTATTTTCCGGCACTTCAAACGCCTCGCCACCCTTTACCTGTTTCCACGGTCCTTCGGCAATCTGTACTTCCAGGTCGCCGCTCATGATCTCCATCAGTTCCGGGGCTGCAGTGGTGAAAACATAGGTTCCCGGCAGGGCGACACCGAGTGTCTTCTTGGTGCCGTCGGGGAAAAGGACTGTTCGGCTCGTTACCCCGCCGTTGAAGTAAACGTTGACTTCACGAACGACAGTGACATTGGTGAACTCTGACATCTGTGGCCTCCTTGGATTATGGGACAGGGTACAAAGGTCCCTTTTCGTTTGTACAGAAGAATTGACGTGCCAGGCGGCACATTTCTACGCTATTCCCGCCAACTCAAGTCTCCCACCCCAGCGCTTCACCAATTCTTCCCTGAGGCGGGGTTGCTGAGAGAGATCCGGATCTTTTTCAAGGAGGCAAATGGCTTCCCGGCGGGCCTCCTCCAGGAGCACTCCATCCCGGAGAATATTGGCCACCCTGAAGTCGGGGATTCCTGCCTGCCGGGTGCCGAGGAAATCACCTGGGCCACGAATCTCCAGATCGGCCTCGGCGATACGAAAACCGTCGGCGGTTTCCTCCATCACCCGCAACCGCCTTTCGCCGTCCTCAGAAAGTCTTCCCGTGGTGAGCAACAGGCAATGTGACTGCGCGCTCCCCCTGCCAACCCTTCCCCGTAGCTGATGCAATTGGGAGAGGCCGAAGCGCTCTGCGTGTTCAATGACCATCACCGAGGCATTGGGGACGTCAACACCCACCTCGATCACTGTTGTTGCCACAAGAATGTCGGTCGTACGGTTCTTGAAATCCGCCATCACCGCTTCCTTTTCCTCCGGCCGGAGGCGGCCGTGGAGAAGAGAAATGCGCAGATCAGGAAAGATGTCCCGCTGGAGATGCTCGGCCATCTGGGTAGCGGCCTTGAGATCGGATTTCTCCGATTCTTCCACCAGCGGATAGATAATGTATGCCTGCCGCCCCTTTCGTATCTCGTCCCGCAGGGTCGAATAGACTTCAGCACGCCGCGATTCGTAGATGATCCTGGTTTTCACGGGGGTCCGGCCCGGCGGAAGTTCGTCGATAACCGAGAGGGAAAGATCGCCGAAAACGGTCATGGCAAGGGTCCGGGGAATTGGCGTGGCGGTCATCACAAGGATATCGGGATTCCCCCCCTTTTTCCTGAGGAGGCCCCGCTGCAGGACCCCGAAACGGTGCTGCTCGTCGACGATTCCAAGGCCCAGGCGACAAAACTCGACCTTCTCCTGAATGACCGCATGGGTCCCGATAACGATCTGGGCGGTGCCGCGTGCCACATCATCAAGAGCCTGAGTTTTTGCCTTTCCCTTCAGCGATGAGGTGACGAGGGTTACCCGAACCCCCAGCACCTCGCACCAGCGATGGATGTTGAGGTAATGCTGCTCTGCCAGGATCTCGGTGGGGGCCATAATGGCCACCTGATATCCGTTTTCAACTGCTACCAGTGCCGCCATGAGAGCCACTAGGGTCTTGCCGCTCCCCACGTCGCCCTGGACGAGTCGATGCATGGGATGGGGAGCCATCATGTCGGCCTTGATCTCCGAGAGGACACGGCGCTGTGCACCCGTCATGGCAAAGGGGAGAAGCTGAAGAAGTGGTTTGGTGAATTTGTGGGTGACGGTGAAGGGAATCCCTTCTTCCAGGGCGACACCCTGTTTCTTCAGGACAAGCCCAAGTTCCAGAAAGAAGAATTCATCGAAGACGAGGGTCCTGTGTGCCGGCGTGGATGCGCTGTTCAGTTGTTTCAGTTCCGCCGGGTCCGATGGATAGTGGACTTCCCGCAGTGCCTCGCCGAGGGGAAGGAGGCGGTGGCGACCGACCAGTTCCTTTGGCAGTGGTGTCGTCATGGAGTCTGCAAAGCCGTCCACCACCTCTTTCATCACCTTGCGCATGATCTTCTGTGGGAGACCTTCGGTAAGGGAATAGACCGGCACGATCCGGCCGAAGTTGAAGGGATCGCGCGCCATGGCCGCTGCCAGTTCCTCGCCTTCAGCCAACCATTCCACTTCCGGATGGTGGACCTCCCGTTGATAACCGTACTGGCTCACATCACCCGTGAAAATTCCCCGTCTTCCCTCGCGCCATGCTTTTTTCATCCAGACAGCATTGAAATGGAACCATTTGAGGGTGATGCTCCCTCCACCGTCGCTGACGACAACCTGGAAGAAGCGCCGTCCTCCCTTGGTGGAGACAATGTCGGCAGCGATAACCGTACCATGGAACACCTCACTAAGACCGGGGCGCAGCTTCGCTATCGGCTGCAACTCGCGACGGTCTTCGTAGCGGATGGGGAGCAGGTACAGGGCGTCCTCGACGGTCATGATCCCCTTGCGGGCGAGAGTTTCAGACAGTTTAGGACCCACACCCTTTACAAGCCGGATTGGGGTATCCAGATTCCTCCGGGCGTTCCGCTCCCGTAGGGAAACATCGACGGCAGATGAACGAGGCCGCAGCACAAACTCTCCACCTTCGCCTTTCTCCAGGCTCAGGGAATCCCCCGGCTTCACTCCCATTTCGCGGACAATTTCCTCAGGGAGAGTTATGCTGTTCGTGTCGTTGATGGTAACGATTGGCATCGATCGGACAATCTTTCATCGTTTCATCGGGTCAGAGCCCCGAAGCTCGATAGACATGATGCACTCACGTGACGACGGCATTCCCCACAGCCTGCTGCGACCCATGTTTCATTGGAAGGTTGGTTTCCACGTACGAGCCACTTTTGCCAGCCCATTGGCGACCCGGCCCATCAGCCATCCGAGTCACCCCTCCTCTTTTGTCTGGAGACTGTACTTCTCGAATACCCGGAAGGTTATTCACCATCGAGCATACTGAGCAACGGCCAGACCGGCTTCCTCATCGGTTTAAATCGTTCCATACCCCATTGATGCTGTCCGTTTTGAATGGTGTGCCGAACCGCTTATCTCTGCCTGCGGAACCGAAGCGAATCGTGCGAAACAGGCGGTGACCCCAGATACAGGAAAGGGGATGGCAACGCCATCCCCCCGCTTTCATTCACTGTCGATAAGGACTACCTATCCAAACAACTGTTGAGATCGTTCACCACTTCGTTCACATCAAGTCCATGTGCTCCGCACCCTTGTTCCAGGGTTTCGGCCTGGGCGCCCATGCAGCCGATGCAGCCGAGATTGTATTTCGCAAACACCCTGACAACATCAGGATGCATCCTCATCACCTGGGCAAACGTCATATCCTTGGTAATCTGTTGGCTCATCTTTCCGTTTCCTTTCTTGCTAACGGCACGTAGCTCACAACATGCGGTGAGCAACCTGCTCATTCGTACTTGATATCGATAATTTCGTATTCCTTGACGCCTGACGGGACCTTCACCCGTACCGAATCATCCAGTTTGTGGCCGATCAAGGCCTTGCCGACAGGCGAATTGCAGGAAATCTTTCCGCATTTGATATCCGCTTCATCCTCTCCGACGATCTTGTAGGTGGTTTCTTCTTCCGTTGCCGTGTCATAGAGGGTAACGGTGGAACCGAAGACAACCTTGTCGGGCTTGAGTTTGCTGAGATCAACGACATACGCCCTGGCAAGTTTGTCCTGGAGTTCCAGGATGCGACCCTCGATGAAACCCTGACGGTGCTTGGCGGCATCGTATTCCGCATTCTCCGAGAGGTCGCCGTGTCCCCGCGCCTCTGCGATATCATTTATCACCCGTGGCCGTTCCTCGCGGATCAGGCGCTTGAGCTCTTCCTGGAGGGCCTCATAGCTCTCCTTTGTCATTGGTACCGAATGGGACATCTTCCTTCGCGCTCCTCTATGAAAATCGCGGGGCTGCCCGGCAAGGCCGCCCCTGTATGACACGTTAGACTTGAATCTTTCTTGCCCGCGACCGCGACAGGGAACGGCCGGTCCTACTGCAAATACTCCTGAATCGGTTTTACCTGCAACTCCTCCTGGCGAACGGCGATAATTCCGTCCACTGCCGCACGGGCGCCGGCGGTAGTGGTGAAGTACGCGACGTTGTGCATCAGGGCGTTTCTCCGGATGGAAAATGAATCGGCCACCGCCTGAGCACCCTGGGTAGTATTGATCACCATGACAATTTCATTGTTCTTGATGGCATCAACAATATGGGGGCGCCCTTCGAGCACCTTGTTAACCACCTGGACGGGAATCCCTTTCTCCTGAAGGAATGCGGCAGTTCCCCGCGTGGCAACGAGCCCGAATCCGTTATCATACAGATTTTTCGCAGCAGAGACAATATGTTTTTTATCGGCGTCACGGACACTTATGAAGACCTTCCCGCTGAGGGGAAGTTTTACCCCGGCAGCGATCTGTGACTTGGCAAAGGCCCGGGCAAAATTTTCGTCGATCCCCATGACTTCGCCCGTCGATTTCATCTCCGGTCCGAGGATGGTATCGACCCCGGGGAATTTGACGAAGGGAAACACTGACTCCTTGACCGAAATATGCTTGGGAGTGATGTCTCCTTCCACGCCGAGTTCCTTGAGGGTCTTCCCCGCCATGACCCGGGCGGCCAGTTTCGCCAGGGGCCGTCCCGTGGCCTTGGATACGAAAGGAGCGGTGCGGGAAGCCCGGGGATTCACTTCGAGGATAAAGATGACACCGTCCTTGATGGCATACTGGACGTTCATGAGCCCCCCGACATCGAGTTCCAGGGCCATGAGACAGGTCTGTCGCCGTATTTCCGCGACGGTCTCCGGCGAGATGGAATAGGGAGGGAGCGAACAGGCGGAATCGCCCGAGTGGATCCCCGCCTCCTCGATATGCTCCATGATGCCGCCGATGACCACCTCTTTCCCGTCACAGAGGGCGTCCACATCGATCTCGATGGCCTCTTCGAGGAACTTGTCGATGAGGATCGGATGCTCGGGAGAGGCCTGCACTGCCGTGTGCATGTAGCGCCGGAGGCTGTCCACGTCGTAGACGATCTCCATGGCCCGGCCTCCGAGGACATAGGATGGTCGTACGACCACCGGATACCCGATCCGCTCCGCAACCTTTTCCGCTTCCTCGAACGAGCGCGCAGTGCCGTTGTCGGGCTGCTTCAGCCCCAGTTTGTGCAGCATCACCTGAAAACGCTCCCGGTCCTCAGCCCGGTCGATGGAGTC
>Ga0335083_10001917_pt1 | contig 28042 bp, 25 predicted proteins | sample Lox_Sample_42_FD_206716 | JGI IMG/M metagenome (GOLD analysis project Ga0335083, IMG submission 206716) | Soil microbial communities from Loxahatchee National Wildlife Refuge, Florida, United States - Lox_Sample_4.2 | ecosystem: Environmental > Terrestrial > Soil > Wetlands | place: USA...
CGGTCCGGCACAGTTATCATCACACGGCCCGGATCCTGGACGCGATACAGGAGGCGATGTTGGGGCTGCGGAGAGCGGGGTAGGTAGAAGGCCACGCAGATGGACAAGACGGACAAGACGGACATTTGATCATTGTCTCCTGTCCTGTCCGTCCTGTCCACCCTGTCCGCCCTACTTCTCCTCCCCCTTACTCGCATCCACGACGACGTACACGATGGTGTCCCACGCGTTATGGATCCCGATGAACACCAGGCCGAGGCTCGCGGCCCCGGTGAGGGACAGACCCGGCTCCGGGTATGAGGAGAGGACAATCGCCCCGATCAGCATGGTCAGATATGCCAGAAGCGGAAGCAAGGCGTGCCAGATCCAGTCCTCGAGTTCGGGGCGATACCCCTGCGTCTGCCGTGCTCGACGGATGACGATCCCCGTGTAGAGGATCCCGCCGATCCCGCACAATGCCAGCGCGACTTGTGCCCCGCCAAACCAGGTCCACGGCGCGCTCAGCAGTGCGGACACGAGCAGGGCGGCGCAGAAATGGAGAACCGTCGGGGTCCCGAAGGCGGCGATCTCGGGAGACGTGGCCCGGTGCCGAGAATCGGCGACCAGGGCGATGACCACGAATTGCAGGCCCGTCAGGGCTCCGGCACAGGAGCCCACGATGATGTAGAAGCTCTCCCACTCACCCAGCAAGGCTCGAACGGGATGTTCCACGATAGGCTCATCGTTCAGGGTGAATGAACCGGGTCCGTGCGACACTGTCGTGCCCGGCCCGCGCGAACACCGTCCCGAGCGTACCGCCCATCACGCCGGAGCCAGGGATTCCGGCCCGCATCCCATCGGCTAATGCATCACCATCTTGGTGGCCTCTTCGTGGAAGCTGTAGGGGCCATCGGGGCACTTCACGGCCGAATTGGTCGGGTGCATCACGCCATTCGGGTTGGCCTTCCACAGCCAGACATGCAGGTCCCAGTGGTGGAGCTCAGGGGGCAGCAGGGGCGCGTGTCCCTCCATGGGGCCGTCGAGCTTCTTGCCGAAGATCATGGGCGCTTCCTTGGAGACCGCGGTGGGCACGAACCATTCGGCCGCGACCAGCTTCAAACGGTTCCCCACCGGTTCGTAGATCAGGACCTGCGGCTTGAGCGAATCGAGCTTGGGTCCGATGAGGGCCGGATTGAGGAAATGCACGCCCATTCCACCCGGCTTATAGGGCATCATTCCCTCGGCGGTGGAACCCTTGGGGAAGTCCACGCAGGCGAGGGTCGAGAGGTAACCATCGCGGACCGCGGCGACGGGATCCTGGTACTTCTCGAGTGCGGCGCGGGTGGCAATGAGGTTGGCGGGCAGCTTCGGCGGAGCGTTGTCCTGGGCCTGCAGGTTGGCGGCGGTGGTGGCAGCGATCGTGCCGGCGAGAGCAACCACCGCCAGGGCGGAACATCGACCATGCATTCGGCTGAGTACTTGTCTCACGACTCTCTCCAGCGTGGGAAGGTGGTGGGCCTGGTCCAGGCTCGCTGATTGGGAGCTGGTCGAGCCGGCGGGCCGCGCATAAGCTGCGGATGATGGCGCCACCGGCGCAAGGGTGGCAATGATCCTAGCTCCCCGCTCCAGCCTCCCCCAGCAATCCCACCAGGTAGCTCTCCCACAGCGCCGCCACGGTATGCGACCCGTGGCCGCGGGTCTCGGCTGAGAGCGGAATCAGCACCTCGCGCCCTTTGGGTACCCGCTTGATCTCCCGCTCGAGGATCCCCAGCTCGGGCGGATTGATCAGATCGTCCGCCGAATTCACCGCCAGGAGCGGCGCCTTGATCTTCTCGAGGTCGGGCCCCGGCGCGTAGTCCCACGAGGCCTCGACCGCGTACAGCACGTCGTTCGCGTCCGCCGTCTTGAGCGCGACCGCCATGGCCGCATCGAGGACCGAATCGGCCGCCGCCAGCGTCGGCATCTGCTGCTGGCGGAGAATCGGGTTGCTCCCCACGTAGAACAGCATTTCCTCCCCGACCCGAAGGCTGGGCGGCTCCGCCTTGTAGTCGCCGTGGCGCCAGGCCGGGTCATTCCGGATCGCGTCCATGACGATCCGCCGCCAGACCCGGTTCCGCCCCGAGATCTGGGTCGGCAGGCTGGCCAGTGGCATCAACGCGTCCATGAAATCGGGGTGCTGCTCTCCCCAGATCCAGGTATGCATCCCGCCCATCGAGGTCCCCATGACCAGGCGGAGGTGATTGACTCCGAGCCCCTCGGTGAGGAGGCGGTATTGGGCCTCGACCATGTCGAGGTAGCCGTAGTGAGGGAACCTGGCCCGGAGACCGTCGCTGGGCTTGCTCGACTTCCCGTGGCCGATGCCGTCAGGCAGAATGATATAGTAGCGCCCCGCGTCGAGCGGCTGCCCGGGTTCGAACAATTGCTGGGCGAAGACCGGGTTCAGGAACTGGGCCCCGCTCCCCGTGGTCCCGTGCATGATCAGCACCGCGTTCCGCACTATCCCCTGAGCATCCCGCACCGGTTGGCCGATGGTGCGGTAATGGATCCGCAGCTCCGGCAGCGATCCCCCGCCGTGGAATTGGAAGTTCTTGAGCACGACGTCCCCCTCGACGGGAGCCGGGTACTGAGCCGTGGCCGGGGCGGCGAGGGTGGCCAGCATGAAAGGGGTCAGGAAGAGCCTCGTGTGCATCGTCAGATCCCGAGTAGTGGTGGTGAGGAACATAGGGGAAACTGCCGGGGCGCTCCACCCAGGAGCCCTGCTCGGGCCCCGCACACGTTGGAGAGGTAGAAAAAGCGAGCGGCGTCCGTCGTGGACGCCGCTCGCCGCATTACCTCTTGCCTCTTGCCCGCTTCTCAGTGGAGGCGCAGGGAATCGAACCCTGGTCCGAGTAAGCTTCCAGAACCGCGTCTACGTGCGTAGGCCGATCTCTTCGCGTCTCCCCGGGACGGCGATCAGCCGGCCTGCCCGAAGACGAGCCCCCTTATTGATCTCGCTCACTGTGAAGGAGCCCCACAGCTCGCCAGCCCGGATTTTCGTTCGGTGGCGGCGCCCCAGGCGGGCTCCGTTCACCGAAGGCGCATGAAGCGAGCCTTAGCTCAGCTTACGCGGCCAGTGCCAATTCAGAGTTGGCAGTTAAAAATGTCCAAGCGGTTTTACCAGGAACCTGGACCTGGGCACGCAGCAATCCCTTCAACGAACCCGTCGAAGCCGATCGCCCCCGTAGACGGAAATCTAGCTCCCAAAGCCCGCCAATACCACTGATATTCGGGGTCTATTCTGCCGGCGAGACGGGCGGTCAAGGCGGACAGGCCACCGCGTCATTCCGAGCGAAGCGAGGAATCTCTAAGGTCGATTGCATTGGACCCTTGAGATCTCTCGCTTCGCTCGGGATGACACCCCTTGCGACTTGTGACTCGCGACTTGTGACCTGGGACTTGCGACTCCCTCAGTCCTCAGTCCTCATCCCTGCCCCAACCGCCTCCTCAACATTCCCCTGCCCCACTCGCTCCGCCACCTCCACCCGATTCCTCCCATTCCGCTTGGCCTGGTAGAGCGCCGCGTCCGCCTGCGCCGCCAGGTTGCCGTGCGTGGCACTGGTCTCCGGACAGGCCGCGACGCCGAAGGAAGCGCTCAGGGGCCAGGTCTGCCCCTTCCACTCCCAGCGCGAAGTGCCGAGCCGCACTCTCAAGTGGTCCGCAATCCGGGCCCCCACGGCCAGCGTCGCTCCCGGAAGCCAGATCGCGAACTCTTCGCCACCAATCCGGGCCGCCGTATCGCCGCCCCGGATCTCGTTGTGCACCAGCCTGGCGAAGTGGGTCAGCGCCGAGTCGCCCGCCGGATGGCCCAGGGTGTCGTTCAGCTGCTTGAAGCGATCCAGATCGGCGTAGACCAGCGCTCCCGGCTGCAGCCCTACCCGACCGATCACCTCTTCGAAACCGCGGCGGTTCTTGATTCCCGTCAGCGGATCCACGGTGGCCTCTTCGCTCAGCCGCGCCATCCTGAGCGCCCGCACGAACCGGGTGCCCGCGCTGCGAATCGTCTCCTTGACCTCGGTCATGACCGGCGCCACCGGCTCCGCCTCCTCGGCCGACCAGAAGGCCACCGCACCTACCGGGTCCTCGCCGCACCTGATCGGGAGAATAATCGCCGGGGTGAATCGCGACCGGCGGTCCACCACGATGCCACCCAACGGATCCGCGATGCTGGTGATCGAGGTCGTATGTCCCCGGGCCACCTGGTACATCGGGCTGCCAGGAATCGCGAGCGTATCGAGCAACCGCCGGTCCGCCCGTCCCGAGACGCCCACCACCCGCACGTTCTCCCGGTCGGCGATCGCCACCAGCACCTCGGCGTCCAGCATCCGCTCCAGCTGGTAGGCCAGTCGGAGCCCGATGCTTCCCACCGATTCGATCGCGGGATCCTCGGCTTCCACCTTCTCGAGCATGGGCCGGCGTGCCACCCCGTCGAGCAGCGCCACCAGGTCTTCACCCGCCTGGGCCAGCGTCTCCTGCGCCGCCCGATGCGGGAGGAGCATCGCCGCCGTCTGCCCGCCCACGCTTCCGAACAGGAGCACGCCGACCTCGAGCCGCTCGGCGCCCGAGCCGGCCCGGGCCTGCACCTCTTCGAGTCGCCGGGTGATCAGCTCCAGGTCCACCGGGCTTAGCTTCTCTCCCTCGAGGGCCCGGTGCCAGCGGCGGGGCCCGCCTCCCTCTTCCCCGCCCTCGGAGGCCCACACACCCAGGGCGCCGTGCGCCTTGGCCAGCCAGCGGAGAGCCGGCTCCGGCAGCAGATGAGGATCCACGCCCAGTCGCCCGCCCCGGCCTCCGCTCCGCCTCGCTCTGCGGCTGGCCACCCAGCCCAGGACCGCAGCCATCACACCAACGCCCGTCACCGTCCACCAGCTTGGGGTCGTCATGGATTCCCCCTCTGGAGAATACGACTGGCCGCCATCGCGGCCCCGAACCCGTTGTCGATGTTCACCACGGTGACACCGGCGGCGCAGCTGTTGAGCATCGCCAGCAGCGCAGCCAACCCGCCGAACGAAGCACCATACCCGACACTGGTCGGTACCGCGATCACCGGCCCCGAGACCAGGCCGCCCACCACGCTGGGAAGCGCCCCTTCCATCCCCGCCACCACGATCACGACGTCGGCCTGTGCCAGTCGCGTCCCGGCGGTCAGAATGCGGTGGATCCCCGCCACCCCGACATCCACCAGCCGCTCCACGTGGTGTCCGAAGGCGCCGGCCACCACCGCCGCCTCCTCCGCCACCGGCAAATCACTGGTGCCGGCAGAGACGACCAGCACCTTCCCGGTCAGCGGAACCGGCTCTGGAGGCGGGAGGTAGACGGTGCGGCCCAGCTGGTTCCACTCCAGCAGATCGAACCGCTCCTCGAGCGCCGCCCCCTGCTCGGCCGTCGCGCGAGTGCCCACGAAAGTCTCGTTGACGGCGGCCAGACGCTCGCAGATCCCCACGACCTGCTCCACCGTCTTGCCGGCGCAGAACACCACCTCGGGATGACCCTGGCGCAGGGGACGGTGATGATCCACCCGCGCGTAGCCGATCTCCTCGGTGGGGAAATGGCGCAACCGGTCCAGCGCGGCTTGGGCCGTGAGACGTCCGTTCGCGACGTCACTCAGCAGGGCCGACAGCTGCTCGCGGTTCACGCCACCTGGGCTACCGGTTCGAGATAGTCGAGGAAAATGGACTCGGCTTCCCCCATGGACTCCACCCGGAACAATCGCTGGCGCAGGTCGCTCGCGCCGGGGAGTCCCTTGGTGTACCAGCCGAGATGCTTGCGGAATTCGATGACGGTCTTGCGGCTCTCGCCCTGGAGACGCACGGCCAGCCGGGCGTGATCCAGGGCCACCGCGAAGCGCTCGGCCGCGTCCGGGCGAGGAGGCAAGGGCCGGCCGCTCAGGAGTGCCTGGCCGTCCCGGAACAACCACGGGTTCCCGAAAGAGCCCCGGCCCACCATGATCGCGGCGCAGTTGGTGTGACGCTGCATCCGGACAATGTCCTCCGGCGTCTGTACGTCTCCGTTCCCGATCACCGGGATCTCGAGCGCTTCGACCACCCGCGCGATCTCGTCCCAGTCCGCCCGGCCAGAGAACATTTGCGTACGGGTCCGGGCGTGCAGCGTAAAGGCCCGGGCCCCCGCGTCCTGCATCCGGAGCGCGATCGCCACCGGGTTCCGGGTCTCGTCGTTCCACCCGCTCCGGGTCTTGACCGTGACCGGCAGATGGGTGGCGCTCACTACCGCCTTGATGATCTGCACCACCAGGTCGAGATCGCGCAGACACCCCGAACCGCCGTTCCGCTGCACCACCTTCTTCACCGGGCAGCCGAAGTTGATGTCGAGGAAGTCCGGCTGATACTGCCCGGTCACCACCCGCGCGGCCTCCGCCATCGCCCTGGGGTCCGAACCGTAGATCTGGATGCCGAGTGGCCGCTCGCTCTCCTCGAATTCGGCGCCCTCCAGCGTCTTCCGGATCCCCCGGCGGATCGCTTCCGAGGAGAGGAATTCGGACATGAGCACGTCCGCCCCGAACCGGCGGCAGATCTGCCGGAACGGCGCCTCCGAGATCCCGGCCATAGGGGCCAGGATCAGCGGAATCTCGGCCATGTGGGGATACGGCAGACGCTTCATGGACAATAAGATAGGACCCCTGCTCCGGGTCGTGAAGGGGGATGGGGCCTTCAGGCGCTGAGCAGCTCATACCCGGCAGTCACAAAGTCGTTGTCGAAGGCAAAGGCGGACTGGATCCGCTCCCGCTGCATCAACTCGAAACTGACCGCATCGGTGAGTGAGCAGGGCCGATCCCGGAACCGGTCGAGCCAGAGGGCCAGGGCCGACTCGATCAGGGAGACCGAGGTCTCGATCCACTCGTAGGCCGGGTCGTCGAGGAGAGCCTGGAGGAGGTCCCGGGCCGCTGTGGCCCCGCGGAGCCGGAGCACATGGGCGTGGAACTCCCCCAACACCAGGGTCGAGCCCAGCCACCGCGCCCCGCGGGCTACCTGCCGCCGCCCGATCGCCACGGCCTGGGCGTGATGCTGGTCCCGGGGATTGGCCAGGGCCAGCAAGGCGCCGGTATCAATCAGCGCTCGACTGGGTTCGACTCGGGCCATAGAGGTAGTCGTCGTGCCGCGCTGCGAGATCCGAGGGAATCGACGGGTCCATTCCCAGGGCCCCCACCAGGCGCTCCAGCGACCAGCCCGGTCCCCGCTCGGCCAACTCGGACTCGGCCAGGCGCCGGAGTCCTCGGCGCAACAGCTCGGCCCGGGGCAGCCCGGTCCGCCGGGCCAGGGTCTCGAGCAGCGCCCGGTCCTGGCCATCCAGATAGACCTGCACCGGCTCCTTGCCTCTGGGCCGGCCGCCACGTCGCAGCGATTTCATGAAGGTAATATATGGATGTGATGCATGTAGGCAATACATCTATGACTGGCATGAGGCACGGGGCAAGAGGCAAGAGGATGGAGTCATCGGGCATCAGGCATCGGGCATCGGGTGGCCTTCCGCCAACCCCATTCCCAGGACTCAGCCCTCAGGATTGGCTCAGTCCTCAGTCCTCAGCCCTCAGCCCTGAGGCTCTTCCCACCCTTCCCCGGCCAGCTACCTTCCACCGCGCCATGGCCCTCCGCGAATACTTCCGCCCCGGTTCGGTCAACCTGAATCTCGAAGGCGCTAGCGCTGACGAGACGCTCAGCGAGTTGGTCGGTCTGTTGCAGCTGGATCCGGCCGAAGGCGAGTCCATCTATCGGATCGTCAAGCGCCGGGAGGATCTGGGGTCGACCGGGGTGGGGCGCGGGATCGCCATCCCCCATGGGCGCTGCACGGGGGTGGATCACCTGCGGATGGCGTTTGGGAGACGGCCCGGCGGGGTGGAATTCCGGGCGATCGACGGAAAGCCGGTCACGACCTTTTTCCTGATCGTGGCCCCGCCGGTGGAGACCTCGAACCTCTATCTGCCGGTCCTGGGGAAGGTGGCGCAGTTCATCAAGGAACCGGACGTCCCGGATCGGCTACTCCAGATCCAGTCCCCCGAGGAGTTCTTCGCTCTCCTCGAAGAGAAGGGCGTCTAACCTCACCCCCAGGACCGCCCTCTGCACGTCGGCTCCCTCTCGTTCCCCCTCTCCACATTGTGGAGAGGGGGACAGGGGGTGAGGCGTAGAGGTCGGTTCTGGGGGTGAGGCTCGGAGGATGGTTGGGGGGGTGAGGCCGGGGGGACCCTACTCCCACTCGATCGTCGCCGGCGGCTTGCTGCTCACGTCGTAGACCACCCGGTTCACTCCCTCCACCTCGTTCGCGATCCGGCTCGAAATCGTGGCCAGCACCGTGTGCGGGAAGGCATACCAGTCGGCAGTCATGCCGTCTCGGCTGGTGACCGCCCGAAGCGCGATCACCTGCTCGTAGGTGCGGCCGTCTCCCATTACTCCGACTGAACGGATCGGGAGCAGCACCGCGAAGGCCTGCCAGATCTTGTCATAGAGTCCTGCCGCCCGGATCTCCTCGATGTAGATCGCGTCCGCCTTGCGGAGGATGTCCAGGTTCCTGGGCGTGACCTCGCCCAGAATCCGGATCGCCAACCCGGGACCCGGGAACGGATGCCGCCCCACCATCTCGTCGGGCAGCCCCAGCTCGGTGCCCACCTGCCGGACCTCGTCCTTGAACAGCTCGCGCAGCGGCTCGATCAAACGGAACGGCAGTCGGGAAGGCAGCCCGCCCACGTTGTGGTGAGTCTTGATCGTCACCGAGGGGCCTCCCGTTGGGGAGATCGATTCGATCACATCCGGATACAGCGTTCCCTGCACCAGGAATTCGACGTTGTTGCCCACCCCGCGGGCCTCGTTCTCGAACACCTCGACGAAGGCGTGGCCGATCTTCCTCCGCTTGACCTCGGGATCGGTGACCCCGGCCAGCCGCTCGAGAAACAGGTCCCGGGCATCCACCACCCGGAGATCGATGCCCAGATGCCGGCGGAAGGTCCGGTCCACCTGGGCCCGCTCGTGGAGGCGGAGCAACCCGTGGTCCACGAAGATGCAGGTGAGCCGCTCGCCGATCGCTCGATGGACCAGCGCCGCCGCCACAGCGGAATCGACCCCGCCCGAGAGCCCGCAGATGACGCGGGACTTGGGCCCCACCAGGTCCCGGATCCGGTCGACCTCGTCGCGAATGAAGTGCCCTGGCGTCCAGTCGGGTTTGCACCCGCAGATGGCGAACAGGAAGTTCTCGATGATCTCTTCGCCGCGCGGCGTGTGCGCGACTTCGGGGTGGAACTGGACCCCGTAGATCGGCTTGGTCTGGTGCTCGAAGGCTCCCACCGGCGAGTTGGGGCTGGCAGCGGTAACCGTGAATCCAGGCGGTGGCGAATCGATATGGTCGCCGTGGCTCATCCAGACCGGGGTCTCTTCCCCGGCCGAGAACCCCTGGAACAGCTTCCCGCCCTTGATCGTGATCTGAGCTCGGCCGTACTCACGCCGACTGGCCGGCACCACCTTCCCGCCCGCCAGATGGGCGATCAACTGCATCCCATAGCAGATCCCCAGAATCGGGACCCCCAACTCGAGCAAAGCGGGGTCGGCGGTAGGGACGTTCTCGCCATAGACCGAGGCGGGGCCGCCGGACAGGATGATGCCCTTGGCCCCCCAGACCTTGATCCACTCCACCGTCCGAGACGGCGGATGAATCTCGCAGTACACGTGCGCTTCTCGGACCCGGCGCGCGATCAGCTGAGTGTACTGGGCCCCGAAATCGATGATGAGGATACCGTCGTGTCGCGCGGAGACCGCGCTCCGCGTGGGGGCGGCGTCGGGAATGACCTGGATTCCGAGTGTGGCGCGGTCGGTGGTGGTCATATGAAAATCTCCTCCCTCACCCCCCGTTTCCCCTCTACAATCTAACCTCCCTCTTGCTCCCCCTCTCCACGGAGTGGAGAGGGGGTCGGGGGGTGAGGACAGCGGGGAGGGGGCGAGGCTAAACCCGCATCCTCGGCTCCACCCACTCCAGCTTGTACAGCTCCGCCGCCTTTTCCCGGGGCCGAGCCAGGCCGAAACGATCCCCGTCCACCAGCACCTCGGGCGGACGAGGGCGGGAATTGTAATTGGAGCTCATCACAAACCCGTAGGCGCCGGTTCCCAGAATCGCCAGGCGGTCGCCGGGTTGGGGATCCGGGATGCGCCGATCGAGCGCCAGGAAGTCTCCCGTCTCGCAGACCGGTCCCACCACGTCGGCGGTGATCCCGGGCCGGCCGCTCGCCTCCACTTCTACCAGTTCGTGGTAGGCCTGATAGAGGCTGGGCCGCACCAGGTCGTTCATCCCGGCGTCCACGACTACGAACTCCTTGCCCCCCGAGTGCTTCCGGTAGAGGACCTGAGTGAGCAGAATCCCGGCGCTTCCCACCAGGTAGCGGCCCGGCTCCAGCACCAGCTCGAGCCCTGTGGGCTCGATCTCGGGGAGGATCGCCTTGGCCACCAACTCGGGATCGAGACCCGGCTCGCTCCCGTAGCGGATCCCCAGACCGCCACCCACGTCGAGCGAGGCGAGGCTGCCGCCGCCTGCTTTCTTGAGCTTGGGCACTAGCGCCGCCAGCCGCGCCACCCCGCGGCGAAGCGGCTCCGGATCGGTGAGTTGACTGCCCAGGTGCATCGCCAGGGCCACCAGCTTGAGACGCCGGTGCCCGGAGATGGCGTGGGCCGCGTCGACCACCTGATCGGCGGGGATCCCGAACTTGATGCCGCTCGATCCGGTCGCGATGTAGGGATGGGTTTCCGCGGTGACGTCGGGATTGACCCGGATCCCCACCGCCATGTTCTTCCCCACCTGAGTGGCGGTCGAGCCCAGCCGCTCCACCTCCTCGAGCGACTCGAGATTGATCTGACCGATTCCGGCGTTCAGCGCCTGCTCCATCTCCGCCGTGGTCTTCCCCACTCCACTGAACACGATTCGCTCGGGCGGAAACCCGGCCGCCAACGCCCGGTCCAGCTCACCGCCGGAAACGATATCCGCCCCCGCGCCGAGATCCCGGAAGACCCCCAGCACGGCGAGGTTGGCGTTGGCCTTGACCGCGTAGCAGATCCGGTGGGGGATTGCGGCAAAGGCGCGCTCCAGCAACCGGTAGCGCCGCCGCATCGCTTCGGCGTGATAGACGTAGACCGGGGTCCCGACCTGCTCGGCGATCCGGGTGAGCCGGACGCCGCCCAGATGGAGCGAGCCGCTCCGGCGGCTCAAACCCGCGTCCTCGAACAGCTCGCGAGGATCGTCGGCGACGTGGCTCAGTACGCCTTTGCCCACACCGCCTCGGCCTGACTGGGCCTGTCGCACCACATGCACTGCTTGGGAGCCACCGGCGAGCGGAACTCCTCGTCGGGCAGCACCCGAACCGTCGCCTTGGTCTGGTCCTTGATCTCCATCTCGCACTTCTCGTCGCCGCAGAAGCCGCCGTAGGCGAAGCCGCCGTCGCCGGCCATGAACTCGATGAACTGCGCCCTGGTGACCCCTCGAATGCTGGCCTGCTCCCGCCGCGCCCGCGCCGCTTCGAGCAGCTCGGACTGGAGCTTCTCCATCACGCCGATCAGGTTCTTGCCGAGCCCCGCCATCGGCACCGATTCTTTCTTGCCGCCGGTGCGCCGAGCCAGCATCGCGGTGCCGCCAGCCACGTCGCGAGGGCCGATCTCGAGCCTGAGCGGGACACCCCGCCCTTCCCACTCATAGTACTTGGCCCCGGGCTTGAGCCCGTCCCGCGCGTCGAGATGAGTCCGAATGCCCGCCTGACGCAGGTCCTTGAGCACCCGGTCGGACGCTTCGAGCACCTGAACGCGCTCTTCGTCGGTCTTGTAGATGGGGACGATCACCACCTGGTACTGCGCCAGACGGGGTGGCGTGACCAGCCCCTTGTCGTCGCCGTGGGTCATGACCAGCGCGCCGACCAGACGGGTCGAAACGCCCCACGAGGTATTCCAGACATAGTCCAGCGCGCCCTCGGCGTTCTGGAAGGTGACCTCGAAGGCCTTGGCGAAGTTCTGACCCAGATTGTGGCTGGTCCCGGCCTGGAGCGCCTTGCGATCCTGCATCATCGCTTCGCAGCTGAAGGTCCGGAGCGCCCCCGCGAACCGCTCGCTGTTGGTCTTGATCCCGGTCACGACCGGCATCGCCATCCACTCTTCCATGAAGGTCCGGTAGACCCGGAGCATCTGCCGGGCTTCGGCTTCCGCCTCGGCTTCGGTGGCATGCGCGGTATGGCCCTCCTGCCAGAGGAACTCCGCCGTCCGCAGGAAGAGCCGCGTCCGCATCTCCCACCGGACCACGTTGGCCCACTGGTTGATCAGGACCGGCAGGTCGCGGTAGCTCTGGATCCACTTGGCGTACATCGCGTAGATGATGGTCTCGGATGTGGGCCGGACCACCAGCGGCTCCTCCAGCTCCTTCCCGCCCCCGTGCGTCACCACCGCGCACTCGGGGGCGAAGCCCTCGACGTGCTCCGCCTCCTTGGAGAGGAAGCTCATGGGGATGAAGACCGGGAAGTAGGCGTTCTGATGTCCCGTGTCCTTGAACATCTGGTCCAACGCCCGCTGCATCTGTTCCCAGATGGCGTAGCCATTAGGCCGGATCACCATGCACCCCCGCACCGGGCTGTAATCCGCCAGCTCGGCACGCATGACCACTTCGTTATACCAGGCGCTGAAATCGGTGGCGCGGGGAGTGAGGGCTTTTTCGTCAGACATGTTTCTTGACAAGTGAAAGTGCCAGGCCTGAGGACTGAGGCCTGAGGACTGAGTGGAAGTCACAAGTCACGAGTCTCGAGTCGCAGAGGAATTCCCTGCGACTTGCAGCTTGTGACTTGCGACCCTTCTCTTGCCTCATGCCCCTTGCCTCTGCAGAGTGCCTACTGCCCAGTGCCTTCCAGCACCAACCCGACCACCTCATTCCGCCCCACCGCCCGCTGGCTCTTCCGGTCCAGGTCCTTGAGCATCACTTCGCCTCGAGCCCGCTCGTCGGCGCCCATGACCACGGCGAACCGGGCGCCGCGGGTGTCGGCCAGGCGGAGCTGCTTGGCGATCGCCTGTGCGCTCAGCGCATACTCGACCCGGAGACCGGCATCGCGGAGCTCGTGAGCCAGCTGCAGCACGTGGGGGACGTCTGCCCCCTCGATGCCGACCACGAAGGCATCCAGCCGGGTCGTCGAGGTCGGGGCCAGCCCCCGCTCCTTGAGCAGCTCGCCCAGCACCACGTCTCCCATCCCGAAGCCGACACAGGGAAGCTCGGGTCCGCCCAGGGAGCCGACCAGCTGATCGTAGCGCCCCCCTCCGCAGATGGCGCGCAGCTCGCCCTTGGCGTCGTGGAGCTCGAAGACGGTACCCGTGTAGTAGGCCAGTCCCCGCACGATGCTCAGGTCCGGGTCGGCGAACTCCTCGAGGCCCATGTCCTTGAGGGCGCCCAGCACCTGGCCAAGCGATTCCATCGGCTTCCTGAGCCCCGGGTCCTTCGCTTCCGCTTCCAGCTCGCTCCAGCGCCGCGCCTTGCAGACGGCCAGCACCCGATCGACGGCTCCCTTCGCGACCCCCGCCTCCTTGAGACGGGCCAGCGAGGTCTCTTCGGGGACGCGGTGGATCTTGTCCAGCACCTGATGCCACAGGTCGATCTGCGCTTCGCTCTGCCTTTCTCCCTCGAGCAGTGCGTGCAGCAGCCGACGGTCGGAGACCCGCACCCGGAGATCCTTGGGGCCCAGACCGAACCCCCGCATCACGTCGATCGCGAGCGCGATGATCTCCGCGTCCGCCAGGGGGCCCGGCTCACCGATCAGATCGCAGTTGAGCTGGAAGTGCTCCCGCAGGCGTCCCCGCTGCTGTCGCTCATAGCGGAAGAGCTGAGGGATCGAGAACCAGCGGATCGGCTTCTTGAGAGCGCCGCCCCGGGCACCCACCATCCGGGCCAGGGTCGGGGTCATCTCGGGGCGGAGCGCTACCCGACGGTCGCCCTTGTCGAGGAACTCGTAGAGCTGGCCGACGATCTCTTCGCCGCTCTTGCCGGTGTAGAGCTCGAGCGGCTCCAGCGGCGGCCCATCGTACTCCTCGAACCCATAGCGGCCCGCCACCTCGCGCCAGACGCGGAAGATGTGGCTCCGGAGCGCGAGATCCTCGGGATAAAAGTCTCGAAATCCCGGCAGGGCCTTGGCGGTCGACATGAAGCGAGGAAGATAGTCGGGGAGACGGGCTTCGGCATGGGGCCGGGTGGCACTCGGCGCTCGGCACTCGGCAGTGGGCGATCGGCACTCGGCACTCAACAATCGGCAATCAAGAATCGGCAATCGACTATCGATAATCCCCCAAATCCCCCAATTCCCCCATTCCTCACACCTCCATGCCGAGCGCCGTCATCACATCTCCCACCGTATGAAACGACCCCGTCACCAGGATCGTCCCGGCGCCGGTCTGCACCTCCGCCAGGGCCTCCTCGAAATCGGGCACCAGGGACCAGGCGGCTTGGGCCGGTGGGCGACGCGGATCGCTCAACCACTGCCGCAGCCAGTCCACGTCCCACCCCCGCGCCGCCGCAGTGGGAGCCATGGTGAGCACCCCGCGGTCGATCACTCGATCGAGCTGCACCAGCATCTCCGGCCACTCCTTGTCGCCCAGAATCGAGACCAGGGCATGGATCGGCCGAGCCGGCTTGGTCTCCTCCAGTGCCGCCACCAACGTCGCCATGCCGTCGGGGTTGTGGGCCACGTCGAACAGCCAGCGGCCGCCTTGGCCCGGTCTCCGGTCGAACCGGCCCGGCACCCGCGCTCCGGCGAACCCCCCCTCGATCGCCTCCACGTCGGGGCGGTACCGCTCCGGCAGCGCCATGAGAATCCCCTGGGCCACGGCGGCGTTCCGCCGTTGATGGGGGCCGCAGAGACCCAGCGGCCCGGTCCACCGGTAGTCGGCGGGAAGCACCCGGATGTCCGCCCGAGCGTGTTTGTCCTGGGATTCGACCGCCCGTCGAGCCTCGCCGCGCAGGATCTCGACCAGGTGGGAATCGGTCTCGCCGATCACGAAGGGGACACCCGGTTTGGCGATCCCGGCCTTCTCCCGGGCGATCGCTTCCAGGCTTTCACCCAGGTACTTCATGTGGTCGCGCGCGATCTTGGTGATCCCGCTGACCAGCGGGGTGATGACGTTGGTGCTGTCCAGGCGTCCACCCAGGCCGACCTCGACCACCGCGATCTCCGCACCCCGGGCCGCGAAGTCCGCCAGCGCAATCGCGGTCGTTGCCTCGAAGAAGGTCGCCCGGCGCTTGAGCATGAGCGGCCGGAGCCGCTCGGTCCACATGGCGACGGCCTCCTCTCCGATCGGCACGCCGTCGACCAGCATGCGCTCCCGGAACGACACCAGGTGCGGCGAGGTGTAGAGTCCGACTCGCCACCCCGCCTCCCTCAGTGCGGCCGCTACCAGCGTGCAGACGCTTCCCTTCCCGTTGGTGCCGCCCACGTGCACGGTCGGAAAGACCTCCTGTGGATTGCCCACCGCCGCCAGCAAGGCCCGGGTGGTCTCGAGCCCGAACTTGATGGCGGTAGTTCGGGGGAACAGGAAGTCGAGAGCCGCCTGATAGGAAAGCGCCATGAGCCGGTGAAGGGCCGAGACCGGGCTACGACTGAGAAACCGGGGACCGGGTCACGCGTCCTGGCCTCCCGGTTGGGAGACTCTTAAGATGCAACGCCATGCCCCACCACCTCCGCTCCCGCCCGATTCTGCCGGATCCATTCGTCGCCGAGCTGAGGCGCATCCCGGGATTCCTGGAGCTCACCACCGGATTCACGCTCTGCTCGGAGTGCGAGCGTTGCGAGCGCAGCCTGGTCTATCTCACCCAGGCGGAGCAGACCGCGGCACGGGGCGCGGGGATCCGGCTCTACGGCACGGGCGGTGCCACCCGATGGAACCGGAGCGGCTGCAAGTGCCCGTTCTACGATCAGGCGAGCTTCGGGTGCGAGATATACGCCAATCGTCCGCTGATCTGCAACCTCTTCCCGCTGGACCTGATCGAGCATGAAGACGACTACACCTGCTGGTGGGTGGCCTACGGCGCCTGTGAGGAGGTGAAGCGCGGCAAGCTGGCCGGACGCCTGGCCGACCTCACCACACTGGCGCGAGAGATCGACCGGCGAATGCCACTGGAACTGAAACGCGCCTTTCTGGACGATACGCCGGGAACGGTCTTCGAGCCGGAGTTCTACCGCCACCCCGTTCACTACCTGTTTGAGGTGCCGAGACCTGGAGATGGGGACTAGGCACTCGGCACTCGGCAAGAAACAAGGCGGACAAGACTCAGATTCACAGAACCCAGAACTCGGAACACAGAACCCAACACTCAGGACTCAGCACTCCTCAGTACCTCAACCCAGGGTACGAAGAAGGCGGGAGCCGACTCTGCTCCCGCCTCCTTCTTGCCCAATGCCTAGTGCCGAATGCCGAGTGCCTGGGTGGGGCGGAACGTCGGGGGGGGACGCCACCTACGCGTACTCCGCCGGCTCCTCGTGCGGTCGCTGACCGCGCATGTGGCGTAACAGGCGCGCCGTGGTCTCCCGCAACGTTCCCCTCGGTACCACGTCGTCGATCTGGCCGTGGTCGAGGAGAAATTCCGCCGTCTGGAATCCTTCCGGAAGGTCCTGCCCGATGGTCTGCTTGATCACCCGCGCCCCCGCGAATCCGATCACCGCACCCGGCTCCGCCAGAACCACGTCGCCCTGCATGGCAAAGGAGGCGGAGACGCCGCCGGTGGTCGGATTGGTCAGGATCGAGATGTAGGGGATCGAGAGCGCGTTGAGCTGGGCGATCATCACCGAGGCCTTGGCCATCTGCATCAGCGAGAGCACCCCCTCCTGCATCCGGGCGCCACCCGAGGCGCAAACCAGGACCAGCGGAATCTTCTTCTCGACGGATCGCCGGGCGAGTCGGGAGACCTTCTCACCCACGACCGAGCCCATGGATCCGCCCATGAAGGCGAAGTTCATGACTCCCAGATTGAGCGGCACCCGGTCCAGCCGCCCGGTCCCCGCGATCAGCGCGTCCGCCCCACCCGCCTTCTGGCCGGCCGCGTTGAGCCGGTCGGGATAATTCTCGAAGCCGAGCGCGTCCACCGACCGGAGGCTGCCGTAGAGCTCACGCCAGGTGCCCTCATCGGTCAGCAGATCGACATAGGCCTCGGCGCTGAACCGGCGGTGATGGCCGCACTCGGGGCAGACGCTGAGAGCCTTTTCGAATTTCTCGCGGAGATCGACATGCCCGCAGACCTCGCATTTCTCCCATGCATCGGCCGGGATTTCGAGCCGCTCACGGGTAGACTGGCGAGGCTTACGTTCTTTCTTGAACCATGCCATGACGGCCATAGGCTATCGGGGAGGGAACATCACAATTTGGTGACGGACCCCGTTCCGCGCCAGATGCTTCGCTATAACTCATTGTCATACATCAATATAGCCGGAGAGGCGGGAATCCCACGCCACCCGTAAGGCCAGACCGATACAGAGAGAGCAGACCAGCAGGAACGACCCGCCGTACGAGAAAAACGGCAGCGGGATCCCCGTGATCGGCATCAGGTTGACCGTCATCCCCACGTTCTCGAAGACGTGAGTGAAGAGCAGCCCGAGGAGACCGAAGACCAGCAGGCTCGAGAACGGCTCCGTGGCCCGTCGGGAGATCCGGAGCAGGACCAGGAACAGGAGCCCGAAGAGCACCAGCGCCGCCATCACCCCCAGGAAGCCCAGTTCCTCCCCCACCACCGAAAAAACGAAGTCCGTGTGCTGAGCCGGCAGAAAGGCGAGTCGCTTCTGGGGACCCTCCAGGTAGCCGTTGCCCAGCCACCCGCCCGATCCGATCGCCACCTTGGACTGGATCGCGTGGTACCCCGCCTTCTGGGGATCCACCTCCGGATTGAGGAAGGTGAGTAACCGGTTCTGCTGATAGGGCGCCAGCTTGTGCCAGATCGGAAGCGCGATGGCTCCCATGACCGAATTGGCGATATAAACGGCGATTGACTCGTAAATGTAGGGCCGCCAGAGCAGGAGCAGCGCGAACAACACCACCATGTAGGCGGCCCAGATGTTGGTGTTGAAGGCCAGGAGGAGGCTCAGGGCCGGAGAGGCCAGCAGAAAGAGGAGCGAGAGCCGGACCGAGGCCCAGAACAGCATCGCGAACAGGATCCCGACGAAGACCAGGGCGCTCCCCAGATCCGGCTGCTTGAGCACCAGAAGAAACGGCACGCCGGCGATCAGGCAGGGGACCAGCAGCTCCCGGAGCGATTGCGGCGCCTCGCGGCGGGTGGAGAGATAGCGGGCCAGCATCATCGCCACCGCGACCTTGGCCAGCTCGGACGGCTGTCCGATCGCGTGGCCGCCGATCACGATCCAGCTCTTGCTGCTGGCCGCGGTGCCGGCGCCCTTCCCGACGACCAGGGTGACCAGCAGGACCATGATTGACAGCCCGTATAGCGCGGGAGCCGCCCACTCCAGCAGTCGCGGGGAGATCCGGAATACCAGCGCCGCGCCGATGATGCCGATCGCCGCCCAGATCAACTGTTTCTGCCAGACTCCCGAAGCCGGGGTGGGAACATCGGTCTGACCCGCGGAGTAGAGGACGATCAGCCCAAACCCCGTAAGCAGGAGGGTGACCAGGATCAGCGGCCGGTCGACGCCCATGCTTCTCATGGGACGCTGTCGCTCACGGTATTAGCGGCCGTATCGGGCACTTCCGGCTCTTCGATCACCTCGGAGGAAGACGTCACCGAATCCTCGGGGCCGAGCACCTTGATCTGGGAGTTCTTGAGGTCTCCGACGGGCCCCAGCACATAGCGCCGGATGGCCCGGACGACGTACGGCGCGACGAAGGTGCCGTGTTTGGCGAACTCCATGATCCCGCCGATGATGATCTCGGGATGATCGGCCGGCGCGAACCCGATGAACCACCCGTGGTCCTGACCATGCGGGTTCTGCGCGGTCCCGGTCTTCCCGGCGATCGAGAGGTCGGTCTGCCGTGACGCGGCCGCGGTGCCCCGCTCGACCACCGCGATCAGCGCGTTCCGAATCCCTCCCAACTGCACGTCGGTGAGTCCCAAATCCCGTTTCGGGCTGCGGCCGGGTCGGACCAGGTAAGGCGTCGTACTGGTTCCGTCACCGGCCAGTGCCTCGTAGAACCGCATCATGTTCATCAGAGTCTGGGTGTTCTCGCCCTGGCCGATGGACAGATTCAGCGTGACCGCGCTGCTCCAATTGCGGGCGCCGTAGACCTTGTCGTAGTAGGCGGTGGATCCCGGATAGATCGGGTTGACTTCACTCCCCAGGTCGATCCCGCTCTTCTCCTTGAACCCCAACAGCACTCCGTCCTGGAGGATTGCGGTCAAACCCAGGCGGAGGCCAAGCTGATAGAAGTAGACGTCACAGCTGTTGGCGATCGCCCCGGTCAAATCGAGCGAGCCGTGGCCGTCCTGCTTCCAGCAGCGAAAGTACCGGTTGCCGTATTGGAGACCCCCTCGACAGGGTTCGGGCATGTGGGAGCCGAAGCCCACCAGGCCGCGCCGGAGCGCCATGGTCGCCACCGCGAGCTTGAAGGGGGAGGCCGGGGGATAGCGGACCTGGAGCGCCCGATTGAGCAGCGGAAGCGCCGGGTTCTGATTGAGCGCCTTCCAGTCGGCGCCGGAGATCCCGCCGATGAAGGCGTTGGGATCATAGGCCGGCGTCGAATAGAAGGCCCGGATCTCCCCTTTGGGAGACATCGCAACCATGGCCCCGCGTATCCCGCCGGGCCAGATGCTGTCGATGTAGCGCTGGAGCGGGAGATCGATCGTGGTGATCAGCTGCCGCCCCGCGATCGGCGGGAGCGGAGGCGCCGCCCCCTCTTCGCGCACCAACCGGCCGCGGGCATCCACCTCGATGTAGCGGATCCCCGGCGCGCCCCGGAGCGAATCGTCGTACTGGGCCTCCAGCCCCGCTCGGCCAACCAGTGTCCCCAGGCGAGAGCCCGGGAACCGGTCGGCGTCGAGATCGGCCTGGGTCACCTCTCCCAGGTACCCCACCAGGTGCGCCACCGCCTTGCCGTCAGGGTAGACTCGGCGCGGCTCCGACTGAATCACCAGGCCGGGCAGATCCAGTCGATGCTCCTCGAGCTTCGAGACCTCGGTGAAACCGGCGTTGCTGATGACCACAGCGGGCTGATATCGGGCCTGACGAAAGCGCTCGATGACGGCGTCCACGATCCCCGAATCCACCGGGACCCACTTGGCGAGTCGCCGGAGGGTCTGGCGCAATGAGTCCTCATTGGAGGCCAGGAGCGCGACGGAGTACCCGGGCACCGTCTCCGCGATGATCCGGCCTTCCCGGTCGTAGATGCTGCCTCGGGCCGCCGCCAGCGGCACCGGGCGCAGGCGATTGTAGGCGGCCTGGAGCCGGAACCGTTCGTGCTGGAGGATCTGGGTCCGGAAGAAGGCGACCGCGAGCAGCCCGAACGCGCCGACCACGATCCAGCGGGCCGCCGCGGCCCGGTTCCGGAGCCGCTGAGGATTGATCTCTCTCATTCGGCCAGCCGGATCGAGAGCCAGCGGCGGAAGATCACCAGCACCATGACTCCCGCCACCGCAGTCGTGAGGGCCTTCAAGGTGGACCAGAGCAGGAGATCGGCCGCGGCGCCGTGGCCTGCCGTGGAACTGGCCAGCAAGACCACCAGGTCCCGGAGCCAGAGGCCGATCGCGAAGAATCCCGCATTGACCAGCAGGTTGTCCGCGAAGAACACCGCCCGGCCCCAGGCGGCGAGGTAGGCCACCAGCGTATTCGCCAGCGCCCCCGCGCCAAAGCTCGAGGGAGTGAGCGCATCGCTCACCAGCCCGACCGCGAATCCGGCCAGGGCCGCGTCACCGGGCCGGCTGCGGATGCAGTAGATCAGGAGACCAATCAACAGGAAGTCCGGGGCGATCCGCGGATACCCGAGGAGGGGCCGGACGTAGAACTGCAGCGCGAGCAGGATGAGCAGCACGACCAGCATGCGGTTCCGCTCTGCCCGCGTCCCGATCATCGCGTCGAGTCCTCGATAAAGGCGCCGGTCACCGAGCCGGTGTGCGGCGCCTTGAGAATCAGCACGTGCTCCTCGGACGCCGGATTCGCGGCGGGACGCACCAGGTAGGTTCGCTCCCAGCCCGCCTCTTCACGCGCCACCCCGACCACCGTGCCGACCGGGATCCCCGGCGGGAAGACGCCTCCCAGTCCAGACGTCACCACCCGCGTCCCCTCCGGGATGCTGTCCCGATAGGCGACCCCCCGCAGCTCGAGCAGCAGCTTCCCGGTGGAGGGCTCCGAGGTAGCGCCCACAATCCCGTAGACCGTCCCGCCCTCGGTGAAGGCGCTGGCCCGGAACTCGGGATGGGCCCAGGTCATCGCGACGCTCCGATCCGGTCCGACGGTGCGAATCACTCCCAGCAACCCGTAAGGCGAGATCACCGGATCGAAGACCTGGACCCCGTTCTTGGAGCCGGCCGAGAGGACGAGGGTCTGCCCGTCGGTGGGGAGCGACTGGTGAAGGACCTCTGCCGGCAGGAAGGAAACCGTGAGGCGCTGCCCCAAACCCAACAGCTGGCGCAGCCGCTGATTTTCGGCACGCAGGGCTGGAAGGAACTGGGCGGCATAGGCAGCCGAGTCCCGCTCGGTGCTCAGCTTGATGACGGTTGCGCGGCTGGTCTTGGCCTCCTCGGCTCGCTCCTGCAGCCAGAGGAAGGGAACCAGCACGGTCTGCTGGATGGTGGCGGCCACGGCTTCACCCCAGGCGCGGGGCGCGGAGAGGGCTCCGATGGAGAGACCAACACAGAGCAGGAACAGCCCGGTGTCGCGGCGGGACAGGGACCGATCGGACCCGAATCCCATCGTCAAAACGTGAGAACGCTCCGGTACTTCTCGAAGTCGTCGAGAATGCGGCCCGATCCCCTGACTACGCAGGTGAGCGGGTCTTCGTCGACGTGAATCGGGAGACCGGTCTCCTGCGCGAGCAGGATGTCGAGGCCCCGGATCAGCGCCCCGCCTCCGGTCATCACGATTCCCCGGTCTACGATGTCGCTGGCCAATTCGGGCGGCGTGATCTCGAGCGCGCGGCGGACCGCGTCCACGATCTGCTGGATCGGCTCCTGCACCGCCTCCCGGATCTCGCTCGAATGCACCCGCACCGTCTTCGGAATTCCGGAGACCAGATCGCGGCCCTTCACTTCCATCTCCCGTTCCTCGCCCACCGGGGCGGCCGACCCGATCTTGATCTTGATCGATTCGGCGGTCGGCTCACCGACCAGGAGGTTGTAGTTCTTGCGCATGAATTGGACGATCGCCTGGTCCAGCTCGTCTCCCCCGGTCCGAATCGAGGTGTCGGACACGATGCCCGAGAGCGCGATTACCGCGATCTCGGTGGTGCCGCCGCCGATATCGATCACCATGTTGCCGGTCGGCGTCTCCACGGGCAGCCCCACCCCGATCGCGGCCGCCATTGGCTCCGCCACCATCATGACCTTCTTGGCCCCCGCCGTCTCCGCCGAGTCGCGTACCGCCCGACGCTCCACCTCGGTAATCCCGGAGGGCACACACACGATGACGGTGGGCCGGACCCGGAAGACGTGCTTATCGATGATGGTCTTGAGGAAATACCGGAGCATCTTCTCGGTCACATCGAAGTCGGCGATCACGCCGTCCTTGAGTGGCCGCACCGCCAGAATGCCGTCGGGGGTCCGCCCCAGCATCCGCTTCGCTTCCAGCCCGATTCCCTTGATTTTGCCCGAAGCCTTCTCGATCGCGACCACCGAGGGCTCGTTGAGGACGATCCCTTCGCCCTTCACATAGATCAGGGTGTTGGCCGTGCCGAGATCGACCGCGATCTCGTTCGCGGGAAGGAAGGTGCCGATTTTTAGTGCCGGGAACTTCATGCAGGAGCCGGAGATAGATAAGCGGAAGCTAACCCGGATGCCGGGGACGGAACAAGACGGAAGAGCGGCTTCCTAATGGCCAGTGCTGCCGAATCCACCGTCGCCTCGTGCGCTGCCGGGGAGCTCGGCCACCGCCCGGAACACCACCGGCTCCACCCGCGCAAACACCAGCTGAGCAATCCGCATGCCCCGGGTCACCTGGAAGGGCTCGGCGCCCAGATTGATCAGGGCGACCATCAGCTCCCCGCGGTAGTCGGAGTCGATCGTCGCGGGGCTGTTGGGGAGGGTAATCCCGTTCCTGAGGGCCAATCCCGATCGGGGCCGGATCTGGCACTCGAACCCTGCCGGAATGGCGACACTGAAGCCGGTCTTGAAGAGGCGCCGCTCCTGGGGACCGAGGGTCGCCTCCTCGGCGCTCGCCACGTCGCAGCCCGCCGAACCGGCGGTGGCCGGCGCCGGCACCGGGAGACCCTCACCGTGGGGCAGCCGCGTAAAGAGGATCTCGAGCACGAGAGGCCGGGTCGGCAGGATTGCTAGAGGACCGAGGAGACCTTGGCCAGCGGAAGCCCAAACGCTTCGGCCACCCCTGGATAGACCACCTTCCCCTCGACCACGTTGAGGCCCAGTTGGAGCGCGGGGTCGTTGGAGCAGGCCTTTCGCCAGCCGTCCCGGGCCAACCGGAGCCCGTAACGCAGGGTGGCGTTGGTGAGCGCCAGGGTCGAGGTCCGGGGCACGCCGCCGGGCATATTGGCCACCGCATAGTGGAGAATCCCATCCACGAAGTAGGTGGGATTCTCGTGCGTGGTGGGCTTGATGGTCTCCACGCAGCCGCCCTGGTCCACCGCGACGTCCACGATGACGGACCCGGGCTTCATCATCTTGAGATCGGCACGCTTGACCAGGTGGGGCGCCTTGGCACCCGGAAGCAGCACGGCCCCGACCACCAGGTCCGCCGACCGGAGGGCGTCCAGGATGTTGTGCCGGTTGGAGAACACGGTGTCTACGTTGTCGGGGAGTACATCGTCGAGATAGCGCAGGCGATCCAGCGAGATATCGAGGATGGTGACGTGAGCGCCCAGTCCGGCCGCCATCTTCGCCGCGTTGATTCCGACTACGCCGCCGCCGATGATCGCCACCTCTCCTGGAGCTACGCCCGGGACCCCGCCCAGCAGGATCCCCCGCCCGCCAAAGACCCGCTCCAGGTACTTGGCCCCCTCCTGCACCGCCATTCGCCCGGCCACCTCCGACATCGGTGTCAGCAGCGGCAGCTCGCCGGTCGAGAGCTGGACCGTCTCGTAGGCGATGGCCACCGCGCCCGAGCCGATCACCGCCCGGGTCAGCGCCTCGGAGGCGGCGAAGTGGAAGTAGGTGTAGATCACCTGCCCCTTCCGCATCCGCGGCCATTCGGGCTCGATCGGCTCTTTCACCTTCATGATCATCTCGGTCCGGGCCCAGATCTCCTCGGCCGTGGGGACGATTTCGGCCCCGACCGCGATGTAGGCATCGTCGGTGAAGCCGCTCCCCAGGCCGGCGCCCTGCTCCAGATAGACCTTGTGGCCGGCAGCCGCGAAGGCCTCGGCGCCGGCGGGCACCAGGGCGACGCGGTTCTCCGCCGTCTTGATCTCCTTGGGAACGCCAATGATCATGCGGCCTGCTCCGGTCCCAGCCGAGCCAGCGTCTGCCGCTCGGGCGCGAAGAACTCCGCCGCCACCTGTCGCACGTCCTCGAGGGTGACGGCGTCGATCAGGGCAGCGATCTCGTCGAGCCGGCGGTACGGTTCCCCATGGAGCACCATTCCCGCCAGGCGATTCATTCGGCTGATGCTGCTTTCCAGCGCAAGCAGGATCTGACCCTTGAGCTGCTGTTTGCCCTGCGCCAGCTCCTCCACGCTCAGTCCGGCACGGGCCATGGTGGCGTACTCATGCCGGATGGCGTCGAGCGCGGCCTCAGCGGTACCCGGTTTGGTCCCCACGTAGACCCCGAGGATGCCGGAAGACTCAAACAGCTGTTGAAAGGCGTAGATCGCGTAGGCCAGTCCCAGCTCCTCGCGGATCCGCTGGAACAGCCGGCTCGACATCCCGCCGCCCAGAGCGTTGACCAGCAGGGCCAGCGCGAAACGGCGTGGGTCGCGATAGGGGAAGGCGTCGGAGCCGAGCACCATGTGGCACTGGGCGGTATCCCGCTCGAACCGGAAGGTCTGGCCCCGCACCGCCGGCGCACCCTTCAACGGTGGGCGCGGCGCTTCGGGACCCACCTCCTCGAACCAGCCTTCCTTCTCGAGCAGCTCGAGCAACCGCTCGTGCTCCAGCTGCCCCGCCGCGGCGATCACGCAGTTGCCCCGGTAGTAGCCGGCCCCATGGACCTGCCTGAGATCCTGGCTCCGAATGGCACCCACCGATTCCCGGGTGCCGAGAATCGAGTAGCCGTAGGGGTGTTGGGGCCAGAGTCGGTCGGCGAAGAGCTCGAAGACCAGGTCGTCGGGAGTATCCTCGACCGTACTGATCTCTTCCAGCACCACGTTGCGCTCGAGCGAGAGGTCGGTCTCACGCAGAAGGGGCCGGTGGACCAGATCGGTCAGGACGTCCACTGCCCGGGGCAGGTCGACATCGAGAATATGAGCTTGAAAGCAGGTGTGGTCGCGGCCGGTAAAGGCGTCGAGCATGCCGCCCCGCGACTCGAGCTCCTGGGCCAGCTGCCGGGGAGTCCGCCGTTCGGTCCCCTTGAAGACCATGTGCTCGAGCAGGTGGGAAACGCCCATCTGAGAGCGGCGCTCGTGGGCGCTGGCGGTGCGGACCCAGATGCCGACCGCCGCGGAGCGGACAGCCGGCAACTGTTCGGAGAGCACCGTGAGCCCGTTGGGTGCCAATGTCTGGCTCACGTGCTGGTCCAGACTGGTGGTGTTCACCGGCCTAGTCCTTGGGAAGCAGCGCCTTCCTGGAGAGCTTCATCCGGCCCCGGTCGTCCACCTCGAGCAGCTTGACCTGCACGATGTCGCCCTTCTTGACCACGTCCTCGGTCTTGTCGGTGCGTCCGTGCTGCAGCTCGCTGATGTGGAGCAGCCCCTCGACGCCGGGAATGATCTCGACGAAGGCGCCGAACGGCGTAGTGCTCTTGACCGGCCCCTCGTACACGCGGCCGACCTCGGGCTCCGCCACCATCGCGGCGATCATGTCCCGGGCCTTCTGGCCCGCCTCGCCGCCCACAGCGGCGATGGTGACGAGACCACTGTCCTCGATGCTGATCTTGGCGCCGGTCTGGTCCTGAATGCCCCGAATGGTCTTGCCCTTGGGCCCGATCACGTCGCCGATCTTGTCGGGCTTGATCATCATGGTGATGATCCGCGGCGCGTACTTGGAGAGGTCCGCCCGGTGCGTGGCGAGCGCCGTGTTCATCTCGCCCAGGATGTGGAGCCGGCCCTTCTTGGCTCGGTCCAGCGCGTCTTCCATGATCTTGAGGTCGAGTCCCTCGATCTTGATGTCCATCTGGATCGAGGTGATCCCGTTGGCGGTGCCGGCCACCTTGAAGTCCATGTCCCCGAGGTGATCCTCGGATCCGAGGATGTCGGTCAGGATGGCGACCCGCTTCCCTTCCTTGATCAACCCCATCGCGACCCCGGCGCAGGCGGCCCGCACCGGCACGCCGGCATCCATCAGCGCCAGCGAGCCGCCACATACGGTGGCCATGGAGGACGAGCCGTTCGACTCGAAGATCTCCGAAACCACGCGCAGGGTGTAGGGGAACTGTTCGTAGTGGGGCAGCAGCGGCTGGAGCGCGCGCTCCGCCAGGGCCCCATGTCCGATTTCCCGGCGGCTGGTGCCCCGGATCATCTTCACTTCACCGGTCGAGTAAGGCGGGAAGTTGTAGTGCAGCATGAACGACTTGGTGGTCTCGCCCTGGACGTCGATGCTGTCGATCCGCTGCTCGTCGTCCGCCGTACCCAGGGTCACCGCGACGAGGGCCTGAGTCTGCCCTCGGGTGAACACCGCCGAGCCGTGGGCCCGGGGCAGCACGCTGGTCTCGATGCTGATGGGACGGATGGTCTCCAGATCGCGGCCATCCACCCGCTCGCCCTTGTCCAGCACCTGCGCCCGCATCACGCGGTACTCGATCTCTTCCAGCTCGCCGCCGATCTCGCGGCCCTTATCGGGAAATTCGGCCAGGGCCTGCGCCGAGATCGACTCGTGCAGCGCCTTGACCCCGCTCGCCCGCGAGGCCTTGTCCCTGGCGTTGATCGCCTTGGCCATGGCATCCTCGGCCAGCTCCCGAACGCGCGCGATCAAGGCGGCGTCGGGTTCGGGCTTGGTCCAGGCCCGCTTGGCCACCGCGCACTCGGCGATCAGCCGCTTCTCGACGGCGACCAGGTCCTTGATGCCCTTCTGAGCCACCTTGAGGGCCTCGAGCATCTCGGCCTCGCTCACCTCCAGCGCGCCCCCTTCCACCATCACGATGGATTCGGGACTCCCGCTGACGGTCAGATCGATGGTCGAGAATTCGAGCTGCTGGAAGGTCGGATTCAGGATCCAGTTCCCCTCGACCTTCCCCACCCTCACCGCGGCCAGCGGCCCGTTCCACGGAATGGACGACAGGCTGAGCGCGGCCGAGGCCGCGGTCACCCCCAGGACGTCGGCATCGTTCTCCTGATCGGCCGAGAGCACCGTGACGAAGACCTGGACTTCGTTCTTGAAGCCTTCCGGAAAGAGCGGCCGGATCGAGCGGTCGATCACCCGGCTGGCCAGGATCTCCTTGTCACTGGGCCGTCCTTCACGCTTGAGAAACCCGCCCGGGATCTTTCCCGCGGCGTAGGTCTTCTCTCGGTATTCGACGGTCAGTGGGAAAAACGGCAGGGCGGAGACGTTGGAGGAGACCGTTACGGCGGCGAGCACCGCGGTGTCTCCGAACTGCAGGAAGGCGGAACCGGCCGCCTGCTTCGCCAGGCGCCCGGACTCGAGCAGCAGGCGCCGCCCGGCAAACTCGGTTTCGATTCTATGCACGTTTGAAAACCCTTCGGTGTGCGGAATCCCGCACCCCAGCACCCCAATACACTGAGGGCGTCCCGGAGGTGCTTCCTGGGACGCCCTGGTGCCTCAGCACCACTTAGTGACGGAGGCCCAACTCGTCGATCAACGCCCGATAGGTGGGCAGGTCA
>Ga0335083_10001920_pt1 | contig 28033 bp, 21 predicted proteins | sample Lox_Sample_42_FD_206716 | JGI IMG/M metagenome (GOLD analysis project Ga0335083, IMG submission 206716) | Soil microbial communities from Loxahatchee National Wildlife Refuge, Florida, United States - Lox_Sample_4.2 | ecosystem: Environmental > Terrestrial > Soil > Wetlands | place: USA...
CACCGGATTCCATGGCGGTTGGGACTGCATGCCGAAGCGGTGAAACCGTCGGTAGTGTCGCTGCGCGGTCTGTTCGCCTTGCTCGTCCCGTTTGCGCAGATGTGCGCGGTGGGCACGTTATGGGCGTATCTCGATCCGCTGGGGCAGGCGGCAGGTTTGACGGCCAGCAATGCGCAGACGCTGGTTTCTCTGGTGCTGCTGATGCAACTGGTTGGCGGTAGCTTTGCGTCGGCAGCGGTGCGCTGGTGGCGGGCCCCGACCACGCTGGCGATCGGTGTGTTGCTGTTCGTTGCGATTGGCCTGGCCATGCATGGCCTGCCGGTCGGACAGTTAGCCGCCTTTGCGGTGATTTGTGGCCTGTTCGGTTTTGGATGGCTATTCCTGATGCCGTTCCACGTGCGCCTCGCGTTCGACGTGGACCCGCTGGGCAGGGTGGCCTTGCTGGTGCCGGCGGCCCAGCTCCTGGGCAGCGCGTTCGGCCCGCTCACCGCGTCTTTCAGCGTCAACGGTGACCAGGTGACGCAGGTGCCTTTGGTGGCCAGCGGGTTTGCCGTGCTGGTGGGGCTGTCGCTGCTTGCGTTGCGCGTTCGCGTGCCGTCCGTCGCGCTGAGGTCTGGTGGGGCAAACCCGGAGTGATGGCTTCCGCACCAGCCATGGAAGGGTTGCGCAATCAGTGGCGCTGAGGCGCTATCTATCGTGCGTCATCCCCGCGAAAGCGCCTCCTGCCTTCGCAGGAAAGACGCGCCATGGGAGCCAGCCCCCTTTGAGGATGTGCCGCAGACACTTCGAGCAGCCATCTCTCAATAGAGCACGCGGCTGCGCAGCGTGCCGGGGATCGCGGCAAGCCGGTCTCTTAGCTGGGCGGACTGCTTTTCGTCGGCGGACACGTCGATCACCACATAACCCACTTCGCTGTCGGTTTGCAGGAACTGCGCATCGATGTTGATGTTGCCGGCCGAGAACAATTCATTGATGCGCGACAGCACACCTGGCACGTTGCGATGGATGTGCAGCAGGCGGCGGCTGCGCGGATGCTCGGGCAGCGAAACCTCGGGGAAGTTCACCGCCGACAGCGTGGAACCGTTGTCGCTGTAACGCACCAGCTTGCTTGCCACTTCGATGCCGATGTTGTCCTGCGCTTCCAGCGTGCTGCCACCGATGTGCGGGGTAAGGATCACGTTGTCCATGCCGACCAGCGGCGAGACGAAGGCGTCTTCGTTGCCCTTCGGCTCCACCGGGAACACATCCACGGCGGCACCGGACAGGTGGTCGCTGCGCAGCGATGCGGCCAATGCGTCGATGTCGACCACGGTGCCTCGCGAGGCATTGATGAGCACCGAACCCTTGCGCATGCGCGACAGTTCCCGCTCGCCGATCATCAGCTTCGTCGAAGGCGTTTCCGGCACGTGCAGCGTCACCACGTCGGCGCGCTCGAGCAGATCATCGAGGTCGGCGGCCGCGCGGGCGTTGCCCAGCGACAGCTTGGATTCGATGTCGTGGAAGATCACGCGCATGCCTAGGCTCTCGGCCAGCACGCCAACCTGGGTGCCGATGTGGCCGTAGCCCACGATGCCCAGCACCTTGTCGCGCGCCTCGAAACTGCCGCTCGCCGACTTGGTCCAGCCGCCGCGATGGCACAGCGCGTTCTTCTGCGGGATGCCGCGCAGCAGCATGATGGTTTCAGCGATAACCAATTCGGCCACGCTGCGGGTGTTGGAATAGGGCGCGTTGAACACCGGGACGCCTTGGAGGCGGGCGGCGGCCAGGTCCACCTGGTTGGTGCCGATGCAGAAGCAGCCGACGGCAATTAGCCGTTTAGCCTGCTGAAGCACGTCGTCGGAGAGGTGGGTGCGCGAGCGGATGCCCACGATATGGGCGTCGGCGATGCGTGCCTTCAACTGGGCTTCCGGCAACGCTTTCTCGTGGAATTCGATCTGGCTGTAGCCGGCGCGGTGGAAGCTTTCCACGGCGCTGCGGCTGACGCCTTCCAGCAGCAGCACCTTGATGTCTTGTTTCGGGAACGAAGTCTTCATGGCCATGGCAAGAGGATGAACCTCGCCACTATGCCAGACCTTGGGGCGGATTTGCGGCGTCGCAACACTGGACGTTGCGCTTCGGCGCTGGCAGGCTGGCGTTGATCCCAAGGACCTGTCCATGACCGACGCCCGTCTGGCCGAGCTGGCCGACCGCCTGCCCACGCTTCGCCTGCTTACCGACCCGGCCGACCTGGAGCATTACGGTCGTGATTGGACGCGTCGTTGGACGCCCAGACCGTTGGCCGTTGCCTTGCCAGCCTCGGTGGACGAAGTACAAGCCATCGTGCGGTGGGCCAATGCCTATGGCGTGGCCATTGTGCCTTCGGGTGGCCGTACAGGGCTGTCGGGCGGCGCCGTAGCGGCCAGTGGCGAGCTGGTGCTGAGCCTGGAGCGCATGAACCGCGTGATGGCATTTGACGCGGTGGATCGCACGCTCAGCGTGCAGGCAGGTGCAACCTTGCACGCGGTGCACGACGCCGCACGCGAACATGGGTTGCTCTATCCGGTGGATTTCGCGGCGCGCGGTTCCTGCTCCATCGGCGGCAACATCGCCACCAATGCCGGCGGCATCCGAGTGATCCGTTACGGCAATACGCGTGAATGGATCGCCGGGCTCACCGTGGTGGCCGGCAATGGCGAGCTGCTCCAGCTCAACCGCGGACTGATCAAGAACTCCAGCGGCTATGACGTGCGGCAGCTCATGATCGGTTCGGAAGGCACGCTCGGCGTGGTGGTCGAAGCAACCTTGCGGCTCACCGACCCGCCGCCGCCTTCGCAGGTCATGTTGCTGGCGTTGCCATCAATGGACGCATTGATGGCAGTGTTTGCCCTGTTTCGCTCGCGGCTTTCGTTGCAGGCCTTTGAGTTCTTTACGGATGTCGCGCTTAAGCATGTTTTGGTGCATGGCGCCCAGCGCGCGGTCGATGGTGATCATCCCTATTACGTCGTTACCGAGTTCGATGCAGACGAGGCGGCGCAGGATGCCGCGCTCGCGGCGTTCGAGCAGGGCATGGCGCGCGGCTGGATCATCGATGGTGTGATGGCGCAGAGCGAGGCGCAGGCGGCGGCGCTGTGGCAGCTGCGCGAAGGCATTACCGAAAGCCTGGCGCCGCATCGCCCCTACAAGAACGACATCTCGCTGCGCATCAGCGCGCTGCCGTTGTTCCTGCATGAAATCCAGGCGCTGCTGGGACGCGAGTACCCGCATTTCGACGTGGTGTGGTTCGGCCACATCGGCGATGGCAACCTGCACATCAATGTGCTGCGTCCCGACGGTCTCTCCGATGCGGATTTCATTTCCCAGTGCGAGCACGTCACCAAGCTGCTGGCCGATACGTTGCAGCGCCACGGCGGCAGCATCTCGGCCGAACACGGCATCGGCCTGGTGAAGCTCGCGTATCTCGGCAGTACGCGCAGCGAAGCCGAAATCGCACTGATGCGTGGCATCCGCCAGGTGTTCGATCCCAAGGGCATCCTCAATCCGGGCAAGCTGTTCACCTGAGCCTGCTCACCGCGACGCGTGCGAAGCCCGCAGTGTCTTGATGCGCTGCGCGGCCAGCGGAACCCGGGCATCGAGCTGGATCGCATGCTGGTAATGCGAGACCGCCTGCTCCGGTAGATCGGCCAGTTCGTCGATGATGCCAAGACGCAGCCATGCTTCGGCATCGTGCGGAAACAGCGCGACGTGCAGCTTGGCCACCGACAGTGCCAGCGGCACATTGCCGTCATCCATCAGCGTGCTTTCCCATGCCGACAGCTGAGGTTCGCCGAGGGTCAGGCCGCGGCGGTGGAAGTCCGCATAGATCTGTACGCTGTCATCGCCAGGATGCGCGGCCAGTGCGGTGGCGAAACGTTCCGGCGTTGCCGCCGGTTTGCCGGCATGCCTTGACGAAATGGAGAGCAACGCAGGCGGAACGCCGTTCCGCGCAGGCGACTGGTCGAGGAACTGACGGGCGGCGGTATCGGACTTCAACGTGGCGTCCAGGAACGCCAACGTGTATCGCGCCATCCAGCCGTAGCCCTCATGCACCTGCGCCAGCGTGACGCCGCGATGATCCGCCATGCTGCCAAGCCGCAGGTTGTCGCTGGCGAAATCATCGTGCGAAAGCGTATGCATGGTCACTTCGTAGACATCGGCCTGGTGCAGGCGCTGGACCAGGCTGTCGGGCAGCGCATCCTTGCCGGGAGCCATCGGGTCCTCGCGATCGGCGAAATAGAGCATCGGGACGGCGATACGTTCCGGCGTGACATATCCGGTCTGGCGCAATAGCGCTGGCTGGTAGCGCACGGAACCTTCCAGTTCAACCAGTGCGTGGATGCGGCTGTCGCGCGCGGCGGCGAACACGGCGGACACGCCGCCCCAGCTGTAGGACAGCAGTCCCAGGTGTGCCGTGTCTGCATTCGACAGCGTCTGCGCATAGCCGATGAGGAAGCCAATATCCGCGGCCTGCGCCTCGGTGTTCTCCAGGTTGTCCGCGTCGCGGCCGTCCGTCATGTAGCGCGTGCGCGCACCGAAGGAAGGGCTGGCGGTCACCACGTAGCCGTGGCTGGCAAGGTACTCGCACAGGCGCTCGTTCTCCGCGGCTGCGGAGCTGTCACTGGCGGCATAGATGACGACCGGGAAGCGTTGCGCGGCCGGCGTTGCCTCGCGTCTTGCGCTGACCGTGGTCTGCACGGCCTGTGATAGCTGCCGCGGCGAGGCGCCAAGCAACGTGTATTCGCGCAGCAACGTGTTCGATGCAGCGACTGCAGAGGCGGGCGCATCGTCGAAATGATCGGCGCGGTGGGCCAGCTGCAGATAGTCGTCATAGACCATTGCCGTGCCATCGGCCTTGGCCGGATACCAGGTCAGGGTCTGGATGGGACGGCCCTGGGGCGTGGCGCCCGCATCGCCATAGCTGCGCGATGTGTCGTACTGCTCGACGACGCGAAAGCCCACGGGCCAAGGGCCATCGGCAGGTGCAAAAGGCAACGTATCGTCGGCGTGGGCAACGCCGGCCACCAGGCAGCACAGCACACAAAGCCAACGACGCATGAGATCCCTTCGCGGTTGCCGGACTACCGCCAGTGTATCGGCCGGATACCCGCAAGGATGGCGCTAAGGTGGATCTAAGATCCTGCGTTCATGCTGCGGTGAATCTGCCATCCATGAGCCGCGATCATGTCCTTCGCCCTGCGCCGCCTCTTGAGCCTCGCCCTGTTTGCCTGTCTTGCGCCCTGCGTGGGCGCCTCGCCAGCGCCCAGTGACTATCGCGTGACGGCGCACCTCGCGCTGGGTGGCGAGGGAGGCTGGGATTACCTCAGCTTCGATGCGGCCCGTCGCCATCTGTTCGTGAGCCGGGGTGATCGCGTCGAGGTCGTGGACGTGGACCGGGGCAAGCGCATCGCCACCATACCCGGCACGCAGGGCGTGCACGGCATCGCGCTGGATGAAGCGTTGCATCGTGGATACACCAGTAACGGCCAGGATGCGTCAGTGACGGTGTTCGACCTCGATTCGCTGAAGGTGCTCGACACCCTTCACGGCACTGGCGAGAAGCCGGATGCGATCGTCTACGATCCCGCTTCGACGCATGTGCTTACCTTCAACGGCAAAGGTCATTCGTTCAGCGTCCTGGATACGCAGAGCAACGCTGTCGTGGCCACGGTGCCGTTGCCCGGCAAGCCGGAATTCGCGGTTAGCGATGGTGCGGGTTCGGTCTACGTCAATCTGGAGGACACGGCGAAGCTGGCGAAGATCGACGTGCACACCAACGCGGTCGTGGCGACGTGGTCGCTGGGCTCGTGCGAATCGCCCAGTGGCCTGGCGATCGACGAGAAGCATCATCGGCTGTTCTCGGTCTGCGACAACCGGCTGATGGCGATCACCGATGCGACGAGCGGCAAGCAGGTTGCCAGCGTGCCCATCGGCGAAGGTCCGGACGCTGTCGTGTTCGATGAGGGTGCGTCGATGGTGTTCAGCTCCAATGGCGAGAGCGGCGACATCACGGCGGTACAGCAGGAGGATGCGGACCACTACCGCGTCGAGGCGACCATCGCCACCCAGCCGAGCGCACGTACGCTGGCGCTGGACCCGAAACTGCATCGCCTGTATCTCTCTGCCGCGCAGTGGGGCGCCGCGACGGCACCGGGCAAGCGGCCCTCCGTGGTGCCCGGAAGTTTCACGGTGCTTACGGTGGGTAGGCCCTGAACCTGAGGCCGTCCGCTCAGGCATCGTGCTAGCCTTTGCGGTCGTCCCCCTTTGGTTCTGGAGTCCGAGCATGTCACAGCCACGCACGCTGTATCCCGAGATCGAGCCTTACGATAGCGGCATGCTCCAGGTGTCGGACCTGCACACGCTGTACTACGAGCAGAGCGGCAATCCGCACGGCAAGCCCGTGGTGTTCCTGCACGGCGGTCCTGGCGGCGGCACCAACCCGAAGTGCCGTCGGTTCTTCGATCCGGCGGTCTATCGCATCGTGCTGTTCGACCAGCGCGGTTGCGGCAAATCCACGCCGCACGCGGAGCTGAAAGACAACACCACCTGGCATCTCGTCAACGACATCGAACGTGTCCGCACGCACCTGGGCATCGATCGCTGGCAAGTGTTCGGTGGCTCGTGGGGCTCGACGCTGGCGCTTGCGTATGCGCAGACGCATCCGGAGCAGGTCACCGAGCTGGTGCTGCGCGGCATCTTCATGCTGCGCCGCTGGGAACTGGAATGGTTCTACCAGAACGGTTGCGATGCGTTGTATCCGGATGCGTGGGAGCCGTACCTGCACGCCATTCCGGAAGCAGAGCGCGGCGACCTGATAAGCGCCTATTACCGTCGCCTCACCAGCAGCGACGCGCAGGTACGCGTGAACGCGGCGCGTGCGTGGTCGGTGTGGGAAGGCGCCACCAGCTACCTGTGGCAGGATCCCGGCCATATCGAGTCCAGCGGCGAGGACGAATTCGCGCTCGCGTTCGCGCGCATCGAATGCCATTACTTCGTGCACGGCGGTTTCTTCGAGCACGATGACCAGCTGCTGCGCAACGTGGAGCGCATCCGCCATATCCCCGCCGTGATCGTGCAGGGGCGCTACGACGTGGTGTGTCCGATGCGCAGTGCGTGGGACTTGCACCGCGCATGGCCCGAGGCGGATCTGCGCATCGTGCAGGATGCCGGCCACTCGGCGTTCGAGCCGGGCAATATTTCGGAGCTGGTGCAGGCCACCGATCGATTTCGCGGCTGATCTTGCGTCACGCGTCGGCGGCGGTTGCACGCGCGAGCACGTGCACGCCGACACCGATGCGTTTCGCATGCCGCTTGGCGCGCGCGGCCAGCTTGGTGATCGGCTGGGCGCGCAGGGGCAGCGGTGGTGACAATGCCACGGCACCCATCACCACGGTGGTGAACGGATAGAACTGCGGGGCGCCGCGCCGATCCTGGCCGCGCAGGCCGCCACGGGCGATGTCGGCGGGATCGAACAAGTGCGGCGATCGCAGGTTGAACGCAGCCACGGCGCGTTCGCAACGCGCTTCCCAGTCCGGGCTCTGGAACAGCACGATGAAATCGTCGCCGCCGATATGGCCGACGAAATCGAGCGCCGGATCCACGTGCTCGCTGAGCAGGCTCGACAGCAGGCGGATCATCTCGTCGCCGCGCGCATAGCCATAGTGGTCGTTGAACGGCTTGAAGTCGGTCAGATCCACATGCACGACGGCAAAGCGCTCACAGCCGCCGAGCAGGCGCTCCAGATGTTCCGTGGTGGGAATGTTGCCGGGCAGGAAGGTGAGCGGATTGGCGTGCCGAGCGGCATCGATGCGCAACTCGCTCACGCGGCGCACCAGGGCTTCGCCGGTGCCCAATCCGCGGTAGCGTCCGCCACTGGTGACGATGAAACCGTCGGCAAGGTAGCGCTGGTCCTCGCCTCGCAGCACGTCAGCAAGGCTTTCGAGGCTGCGCTGTTCGTCGCATACCAGGGGCGCGGCATTCATCAGCGCCGTGCACGATTTGCGCGCCAGCAGTTCGCGTGCAAACGGCTGGGCCATGCGTTCGTTGGCAAGGCGCCGGTTGATCAGCCCGATCGGATGGCCGTCGTTCACCACCGCCACAGCGTGCAGTTCGGGATGATCGACGAACAGCGCCATCACCTCCTCGTTGGTCTGGCGCGAATGCACGGCGGGCGCCTCCATCAGCAGATGGCCGACCTGTGTGGGTCGCTGCGTCACCGGGCCGCGCGGGCGAGGCAAGACGGGCACCGACGGCGTGCGAAGCAACTGCTTGGCTTCCGCGCTGGCCTCCGATACTACGCCCGGCGCGGGGCGACCGATCAGGAAACCCTGCGCAAACGGGACGCCCAGGTCGCGCAGCACGCGCAGGTCGGCAAGGTCTTCCACGCCTTCGCCTACCAGGTCGGTGCCCAGTGTTTCTGCCACCTGGCAAAGCGAACGCACGATCGCCAGTCGCCCCGCGCTGCGCGAGATGCCGTGGATGAGATAACGATCGATCTTCACCACGTCGGGATGGATCTCGTTCCACATCTCGAAATTCGAGTGGCCGTTGCCGAAATCGTCCAGCGCGATGCGCACGCCATGCGCGCGCAGATAACCCAATGCATGGGCCAGGCGGGCGGGATCTTCCACCACGTCACGTTCGGTGACCTCGATGGTGACGCGTGCCGGGTCCAGGCCGCTGGCAGTGAGTGCAAACAACACCTCGTCAGGCCGCATGGCATCCTGCAGGATGGCGTGCGCGCTGAGGTTCACCAATAGTCGCCCGCTGTCCATCTGCGCGGCAAACGCATGACAGATGGTACGCGCCGCGTGCAGCTCCACATCGGCCAGTCGGCCTTCCATGCGCGCCAGGTCCAGCAAGTCGAGGATGGTGATGTCTGCCGGCATGAACGCGCACCGGCTCAACCCCTCATGGGCCACGACCTCCAGCGTGTCGACGCGCACGACCGGCTGGAAGACCGGCAACAGGCTTCCGGCGGCGAGTGCGCGCTCAAGCATGGCTTTGCGGGAATGATCGTGGACGAGGATGGCGGACATGCTTTGCGTGTGATCAGGCGGCCTTGGCCGCCCGAGGCTCGGGCATCAGTGCGGGCGAAGGCCGGGCGTCCTGCGCAGGCCTGGAAAGATCGTCGGTGGCGGACGGAAGACGAAAGAAATCCACCTGGCGCATCAGCGCCCTGGCATCGAGGGTCAGTGCGCGGCCGGTGACATTGATGTCATCCACCAGGCCGGCATTGGCCTGGGTGAGCGCGTCCATGTCCGTCATGGTGCGATTGACCTCGCCGATGCGGCCCACCTGTACCTGGCCGGCATCGGAGATGTGCGAAACCAGCGTCGACACGCGATTCATGCTCTGCACGATGCCTTCAAACGCGGCGCCCGAGCGGGCCACGCGTTCGCGCGCCAGTTCCACGGCATCGGAGCTGCGCGTGATGAGCCGGCGAATATCCTGGCCTGCTTCCACGCAGCGCTTTGCCAGTTGGCGAACCTCGCCGGCGACGACCGCGAAACCGCGCCCGCGCTCGCCCGCGTGCGCCGCCTCGATGGCGGCATTGAGCGAGAGCAGGTTGGTCTGGAAGGCAATGCTGTCGACGAGGTCGACGATATCGGCAATGCCGCGGCTGGCCTGCTGTATCGCCTCCATGGAATCGAGCGCCTCGCTGGCGACGTGGTGCCCTTGTTCCACATGATGGAGCGCATCGCGCGATGCACCGGCGGCGCCCTGGGCGTGGCAGGCGCCATCGTTCGCCGACGATGACATCTGCGCCATGGAAGCGGTGGTCTGCTCAAGGCCGGCTGCCTGCATCTGCGTGCGCTGGCTCAGCGCATCGTTGTCATGGGCCAGTCGGCGCGCGCGATCATCCACCGAGGCGGCGCTAGCGCGCACCTGCAGCAGCACGCGCGTGAGCTGCCCGTCCATGGCGGCGAGCGACTGGAGCAGCTTGCCAAGTTCGTCGTTGGAGCCGGCATCGATGGGCTCGCCCAGCGAACCGCTCGCGATGCGCTCAGCCACCTGCGTTGCCAGGCGCAGGCGACGCATCAGCGAGCGCATCAACGCGGCATCCAGCAGGATGGTGATGAGCAGGGCGGCCGCCAGCAGCACCGCCAGCACGATGAGGCCCTGGCGGTCGGCCTGCCGTTGTGTCTGCACCTGCAAGTTGCCCTTGGCCAGCGCGGACTGGAACAGATTGGCGAAGTCGCTCTGCAGTGGCTCGTACGCGGGCTGTACTTCCGTGCTCAACTTGAGCGCGCCGATGTCGAATTGGCCTGCATCGAGCAGGGTGAGCGTCTCGTCGATGGTGCGGTCCGCTTCGGTGCGATGCACAGCGGTGAGCTTGAGCGTCTGCGCCTGCTCCTGCGCCAGTTCGCTGGCAAGCAAGGCCTTCCAATGACGATCGGCATCGACACGATCGGCGTGGATGCGGGTGCGCGCGTCGTCCACCGCGGAGGGCAGTTGCGAAAGCACCGCATGGACAAGCGCCTGCAGGCTGCTGTTGTAGTTGTTCTGCACGCGCCCCACGTCGGCCACCGGGCTGAGCGAGCCCTGTACGACACCCTGGATACGCGTATCGGCGCGATGCAGTTGCAGCGCTCCGGCGGCGCCCATCACGGCAAGCAAACCCAGGATCGATACCAGGCGCAGCAGCAGGCGCTGGCGCAGGGTCAGCTCGGGGATCCACTTCGATACGTTCAACATGGCGAGTCTTGGTGAGGGAACTGCAAGGGCTGTCGGCTCACCGCGCCGCAACTTTAGCGGAAAATATAAAAATAATGTATTAAATCAAATTGTTATGCTTATTTTGAGCATGCATTGAAGCGCGGAAAGCATGCCATTCGAAGATGTCGGATCGATGACTTTCGTGCTGCACATCTCACTGTGTCGGCCAACAAAAAGGCCTCGCATCGGGCGAGGCCTCCGGCTGTTGCGGGGTTTGTTGAATCAGTTCGCCGGCAGCTGCTTGGTGCCGAAGATCTTGTCGCCGGCATCGCCCAGGCCCGGCAGGATGTAGCCGTGCTCATTGAGATGATCGTCGATCGCCGCCGTATAGATTTCCACGTCCGGATGCGCGGCCTCGATGCGCTTGAGGCCTTCGGGCGCCGCCACCAGGAACAAGCCCTTGATGCGCTTGCAGCCGGCCGCCTTCAACATGTCCACCGTGGCCACCAATGTACCGGCGGTGGCGAGCATGGGGTCGACGATGATCGCGATGCGCTCGTCCATGCGTCCGGTGAGCTTTTCGTAGTAGGCGATGGGCTTGAGCGTTTCCTCGTCACGTTGCAGGCCCACCACGCTCACCTTTGCTGCGGGAATCATGTCGAGCACGCCGGGCAGCATGCCGAGTCCGGCGCGCAGGATCGGCACGATGGTGACCTTCTTGCCCTTGATCTGGTGCACCGTGAGCGGACCGGCCCAGCCATCGATGGACTTCTCGATCGTCTCCAGGTCCTTGGTGGCCTCGTAGGTGAGTAGCGAGGCGACCTCGGAGGCCAGTTCGCGGAATTCCTTGGTGCTGATGCCGGCACGGCGCATCAGGCCGAGCTTGTGCTGGATGAGCGGGTGACGGACTTCGATGATCTTCATGGGGAAACCTGGCATGGATAGCTGACGCGATTGTCGCCCAGCGGTGCCCGAGGCACAAAAGCGCCAACGGGTTGCCTTCAACTGGGTCCGCCGGATTCGGCAACAAGCCCGCGGGTGAGACGGATAGACGGCCATCGTGCAATGGCCGCGTTCCTGCAAGGAGCCTTCGTGCAGAAAAAAGGTGCCGGGATTGCCGGCACCTTGAGGCCAACGCTGGCGGGCAATCAGTGCCCGGCCGGGGCGGCGTCGCTCTTGAGGCAGGTGCTCATGAATTGCTTGCGCGCATCACCCTTGAGGCTCTTGGCCTGAGGATCGGCGTTGCAGGACTTCATCTTTTCCTGCTGGGTCATCTTCGCGGGCGCCGGGCTTTCGCCCTTCAGGCAGCTGCTCATGAACGCCTTGCGCTCATCACCGGTCTTGCCCGTCGCCTGCTTGTTGCAGTCGGTCATGCGTTGCTGTTGGGAGTTCTTGGCGGGTGCAGTGCTGGCGTCCTGGGGGCCGGCGAAGGCGGCGGACGCAGCAAAAGCCAGCGCGAGGCTGGCCACCATCAGGCTCAAACGCGAGGACATGCGGTTACCCTCCTGGAGGACCGGCAAGCGCCGGCGGCGCAAGTCTATGCCCGGCGGCCGCTCGCGGGGGAGGGCACGTCCGGTTTGCCGGGCATGCTGTTCAGCTAGACGTGCGCGCGATGTTCTCCATGGATGGCCGTGACGATCCACCGGCATGGGCTATCCGCCCGCAGAGCGCACAAACGAAAGGCCACGCCCGTTGCGGGACGTGGCCTTTGGATTTTCCGTAATGCAGGCGCTTGGCGACCTGCATTGAAAAGATCAGGCCGCTTCGGCCTTGAGCTTGCGCGGACCGTTGAGCAAGGCCTGGCGCACGTGCGACACCACGAGATCCACCTCGTCGCTGCTCACCAGGAAATGTGGCGTGAAGCGCAGCGAATTGGTACCGCCGTGGATGACGCCCACGCCGCGCTCGCGCATGTATTCCTCGATGGAGTTGGCGCCGTAGCACTTGAACTCCGGCGCGAGTTCGCAGGAGAACAGCAGGCCCGTGCCCTGCACCTTGGTGATCAGGCCGCCGAGTTCGTTCTTCAGCGCGTTGAGCTTGTCGACGAATTCCTTGCCGCGCTCGCGGATGTTGGCGCGCACTTCATCGGTGAGTTCGCCCAGCGTGGCCAGCGCCACATCCAGCGCGCGCGGGTTCGCCGTCATGGTGTTGCCGTAGATGCCCTTGCGATAGAGATCGGCCACGCGCTCGCTGACGGCGAGCACGGAAAGCGGATACTGGCCCGCGTTGAGCGCCTTGGAGAAGGTTTCCATATCCGGCGGCGCGAGCTTCTCGAAGCCAGGGTAGTCGGTCATCGAAAGCACGCCATGCGCACGCAGGCCTGCCTGGATGGAATCCACCATCAGCAGCGTGCCGTGCGCTTCGGTGAGTGCGCGCGCCTTCTGGTAGAACTCCGGCGTCACTGCGCGGCCCGGATCGCCTTCGCCCATCACCGGCTCCAGGAACATCGCCTCGATGAACCAGCCGTTCTTGTCCGCGTCAGCGAACACGGCTTCGAGCTGCGCGATGTCGTAGGGCTGTACGACCAGCAGCGTGTCTTCGTTGCGATAGCTCGCCAGATGCTGCAGATAGGTCTTGCGCGTCGAATCGGAATACAGCGCGGGGCGATCGGTGCGGCCGTGGAAAGCACCCTTTACCGCGACGCGCTTGATGAGGCGACCCGCATGGCGTGCGCCGGCATCAGTCATCAGCTTGGCGTTGACGTCGGCGATGCGGCAGGCAAGGCCCACCGCTTCGGAGCCGGAATTGAGGCACAGGTAGCGCGTATATGGGTTGCTGCCGCGATGACGCCCCAGTTCGCTGTTGAGCGCCTGCGTGAAGCGCATCTGCGAAACGCTGGGCGTCATCACGTTGGCCATCACCTGCCCACGCGCGAGCGCAGCGTCGATCGCCGGATGGTTATGGCCAAAGCCGAGCATGCCGTAGCCACCGTTGTCGTGGATCACGGCACCCTTGAAGCTCACCACCCAGGGGCCGCGCGCCGCGGCGGGCAGGTACGGATTGATGGCGTCGTCCGGATAGAAATTGACAAAGCCTTCCAGCGCCTTCGCCATCTGTTCGGCTTCGTCCAGCTTGAGGAAGTCACCCAGTTCGTCGCGCAGTTCGCGATGGCGCGCGACGGCTTCGCTGATCGCCTGAGCCAGTTCGGGGTGGCGTGCGGCAAGGCGCTCGATGGCAGCGTCATCGAGGCCGGTGGTCTGCGGTGCGCCGCCGAATTCGCGCAGTTCGCGCAGCTGATCAATCACGCCCATGGATTCCTCCTTCAGGGTCGGCTCGCGTGCCTCCCAGTGGCAGCGTGCCGACGTGTCAACGAAATGCAGGTGGAAACGCGGATATGGCTTGCGTTTCCCTGGCCTGTGGCGGCCGTGTCGCACTGCGATCCATCGCGGATGTGGCAGTGCAACGACCCACCGAGCATAGCGCGGGGCTTTCGCCGCCGGTACCCCGGGTGACGCTTGTCACCTGCGCTGGCTGACGCTGGCGACTCCCCGCAAACCCTTGGCACGCCTAGCATCGTGGCCAAAGAGGAGGAGCCATGGAACAACCTGTCGCAACGGTCGCCAGCTTGGCTGGCGCAGTCAAACGTTACGGCGCTTTAACGGCGCTGGATGGTCTGGATCTCATGTTGCACCGCGGCGAATTGCTCGCCCTGCTGGGGCCCAACGGCGCTGGCAAGAGCACCGCGATCAACCTGTTGCTCGGGCTGATACGGGCCGACGCCGGACGCGTGACCTTGTTCGGCAGGGATCCGCAGGACATCGGCGCACGCCGGCGCATCGGCGTGATGCTGCAGTCGGCCATGCTGCCCGGCACGCTCAGCGTGGCGGAGTTGCTGCGCCTGACCATGAGCTACTACCCCGCGCCACGCACTCTCGCCGAAACCGCGCAAATGGCCGGCGTTTCGGACTTGCTCACGCGTCGCTACGCGGCATTGTCCGGCGGCCAGCAACGCCGGGTGCAATTTGCGATGGCGCTGTGCGGACGCCCCGAGCTGTTGTTCCTCGACGAACCCACCGTGGGCATGGATATCGATGCGCGCCGCAAGCTGTGGGCGGCCATTCGCCAACTGGTAGCCGAAGGTTGCGCCGTGGTGCTCACCACGCACTACCTGGAAGAAGCCGAGGCGCTGGCGCAACGCGTGGTGGTGCTCGCCAAGGGCCGCGTGCTCAGCGATGGCAGCGTGCATGCCCTGCGTGCACGCGTGGCACAGTCGCGCATCCGTTGCATCAGCGACCTGGACGCAACGGCGATCACCGCGTGGCCGCACGTCGTTTCCGCCACGCGGGAAGATGGGCGCCTGGAAGTGCGCACCGAGGCGGCCGAATCCGTCGTGCGCCGTCTGCTCGATGCCGATCCGGCACTGAGTGAGCTGGAAGTGCTGCGTGCCGGCCTCGCCGAAGCATTCACTGAAATCACCCGCGATGCATCGCCCGAGCAGGAGGCTGCGTGATGGAAGCCGTTCAATCAATCGTGATGTCCGACGCGTCAGGCCGCATGCCGGCGCGGCGCGTGGTCGGTGCCTACCTGGCGGAGATGCGCAGTGAGTGTGTGCGCTACCTGCGCGCACCGGGCTTCATGCTGCCGGTGCTGTTGTTTCCCACCATGTTCTATCTCCTGTTCGGCATCGTGATGAACCGTGCGAACGGGCCTGACGCACTACGTTTCCTGTTGGCGAGCTACGGCGTGTTCGGTGTGATGAGTCCGGGCCTGTTTGGCTTCGGCGTATCGCTGGCGGCCGAGCGCGACAACGGCCTGCTTACCCTCAAGCGAGCGCTGCCAATGCCACCCGGTGCCTATCTCCTCGGCAAGATGCTGATGGCGATGCTGGCCGCGGGCGTGGTTATCGTGCTGCTGCTCGCCATCGCACTCGGGCTTGGGCACGTGCCGCTGGGCGCAGGCCAGGCCTTCCTGCTGCTGCTCACGGGCATGCTTGGCGTGTTGCCGTTCTGCGCGCTGGGCATGTTCGTCGGCACGCTGGTCAAGGGGCAGGGCGCGCCGGGCGTACTCAACCTGATCTACCTGCCGATGTCCTTCCTGTCCGGCCTGTGGGTGCCTCTTTCCATGCTGCCGGGCGCGCTGCAGAAGCTGGCGCCGCTGTGGCCAAGCAGCCACCTGCATGCCGTTGCCCTGCGGGCAGTCGGATTGAGCCAGGACCCGATCGGTGCGCACCTGCTGGTGCTGACGGCCTTCGGCGTGCTGTTTGCCATGTTGGCGGCACGACGCCTGCGTCGCGTGGGTTGAAGTACGATGCGCAGCGGATCGATGCCTGGGGAGGTGAATGCAGTGCGCAACTATCTACGTGCCTGGTTCACGCCCGCACCCGATTCGCTGGTGGCTCACAGCATCCGCAAGGGAAAATCACCCTGGGTCGATGCGGTGCACCTGCTGTGGTCGGTCTGGGTGTTCCTCACGCCGGTGTTCGACCAGTTTACGTTGCGCTGGCTGGTGCTCACCCTCATCAGCTATCCGATTTTCCTGCTGGTGTATTCGCGCTGCTGCTTTGCGCCGCGACGCATCGTGTATCGCTACAGCCTGGTACTGGTGGCCATGGCCTACCTGCTCATGCCCTGGTACCCGAGCGGCCTGACCTATTTCATGTACGGCTGCGTGATGCTGTGCAACCGGCGCTTGAGCCTACGAGCGTACATGGCGATCATCGCCGCGCTGAATGCGGTGGTCATGGTGGAGGCAACGCTGTTGCATTACCCGTGGCAGGCCGTCGTCTGGATGCCGCTGTGCAGCTTCATCATCGGCCTGGCGGTGAACGCCGAGCGCATGAGCGAGGAGAAAGAAATCGAGCTGCGCCTCTCGCACGAGGAGGTGCGTCGGCTGGCGGCCACTGCCGAGCGTGAGCGCATCGGCCGCGACCTGCACGATCTGCTTGGCCACACGCTCTCGCTGATCACCCTGAAGCTTGAGCTTTCGCGCAAGCTGTTTGATCGCGATAGCGAGGCAGCTCGCCGCGAATTGGAAGAAGCCGAACGTGTCGCGCGGCACGCGCTGGCCGAAGTGCGTGCCGCCGTCACCGGCATCCGCGCCACCGATCTGGCGGCGGAGCTGGCCTCGGCCAAGCTGCTGCTCGAATCGTCCGACGTCACACTCGACTACGGCAGCTTGCCCACCTCGCTGCCCGCCGAGCTCGAACGCAGCCTGGCGCTGGTGCTGCGCGAGGCGGTCACCAACATCGCGCGGCACGCGCGGGCCAACCGTGCGCTGGTGGCGATCGAGGTTAAAGGCGACACGCTGCAGCTGCGCGTGGACGACAACGGCCGCGGCGGCATCGGCGTGCACGGCAATGGCTTGTGCGGCATGCAGGAACGCGTGCGTGCGCTTGGCGGCCAGCTTCAGGTGGATTCACCGCTGGGGCAGGGCACACGGTTGTGCATCAGCGTGCCGCTTCGCCAACGAAGCCGCATGTTCGACCTGCCGGGCGAGTCGACCAGCGCGGCGGCGCCGTGGGTGGACAAGGAGCGTCACGCCACATGACGCGCGCACGATGTGACGCGATCGCGTCCATTCATCATCACGCACGCCTCGATGCCTTGCGTGCGGTTTCAACCATGTCAAGGAACGCTGCATGATCCGTGTGTTGCTGGCCGAAGATCAGGCCATGGTGCGAGGCGCACTGTCCGCCTTGCTCAATCTCGAATCGGATATCGAAGTGCTGGGTTCGGCCGCTGACGGCGAAGCGGCCTGGCGCGAGCTGCAGCGGCTCAAACCCGACGTGCTGGTCACCGACATCGAAATGCCCGGGTTGACCGGCCTGGAGCTCGCGCAGCGCATCCAGCGGCACGAATTGCCGATGAAGGTCATCATCGTCACCACCTTCGCGCGCCCTGGCTTCCTGCGCCGCGCGCTCGATGCCGGTGTTTCCGGTTACCTGCTGAAGGATGCGCCGGCGGAGAATCTGGCTGAGGCTTTGCGCATGGTCCATCGCGGTGGCCGTGCCATCGATCCGCAGCTGGCGCTTGAAGCGTGGTCGGAAGCCGATCCACTCAACGATCGCGAACGCCAGGTATTGCGCCTCGCCGGCGAAGGGCAATCGGCGAGCGACATCGCCAGCCAGCTCAACCTCTCGCATGGCACGGTTCGAAACTACCTGTCAGAGGCCATCGGCAAGCTGGGTGCCACCAATCGCATCGAGGCCTATCGCCTCGCCCGCCAGAAAGGCTGGCTGTAAGCGCGCGTACTTCAGGCGCCATGACGAAGCCGTCCGCGAACGCCCCCTTGATGTCGACGATGCCCCGATGGATGCACTGGCTGGCCTGGTTGCTCACGGCCGGCCTCATCGCCGGTTGCACCCACCGGCCCGTGCCGCTGGCCAACGATGCCTACGTGTGGCAGCGCCAGTGGACTCCCGCGGTCACGCGCTCGGTGCAGGACAATGGCGGCTCCGTTCGTGCGTGGCGTGTGCTGGCCGGCGAGATGGACGGGCAGGGCCAGTGGCGCGTCTTTCTGCCTGACTGGCGCACGCTGGCGACCAGCGGCAAGCCCGTCGTGGCAGTCGTGCGCATCGAGGGACAGCTACAGCAATGGAACGAAGCCACCCTGCTTGCCGACGTGCAGGCCGTGCTGGCGCTGTGGCGCACGCGGGGCCTGACGTTCGCCGGCGTGGAGATCGACCACGATTGCGCCACCTCGCGGCTTCCCGCGTATGCGCATTTCCTGGGTGCGCTGCGGCCGACGTTGCGATCCGGCGAGCAGCTTTCAATCACCGCGCTGCCAACCTGGCTGCAGAGCACGGAGCTTGATGCGGTGCTGGTGCAGGCAGATGAAGCGGTGCTGCAGGTGCATGCCGTGCAGTCGCCGCGGGCGGGGCTGTTCAATCCCGCGAGCGCGCTCGATTGGTTGGCGGCGTTCGCGCAGCACACCCGCAAGCCCTGGCGCGTGGCCTTGCCGGCCTACGGCACGCGCGTGAGCTGGGACGAGCAGGGACGGGTGGTCACCATCGAAAGCGAACGGCCCACCCTGGTGGGCGCGCAAGCCTCCAGCGAACTCTTCGCCGACCCGCGCGCCTTGCAGCGTTTCGTGGCGACGCTGGAGGCGAAGACACCGCAGGGCCTGGCCGGTATCGTGTGGTTTCGCCTTCCGACCGCAGATGATGCGCGTGCCTGGAGCGCCGCGAGCTGGCGGGCCGTGCTCGACCGCACACCGCTGACCATGTCGCTGGCGGCAATGGCCACCTCCACGGACGATCCCCTTCGCTACGACGTGCAGTTGGTGAACGAGGGCGATGCCGACGTTCCGCTTCCCGCACTGGTGCACATCGATGGCGCATGTGCTGCGGCGGACGGCATCAACGGCTACGCCCTGCAGCGAGGCGAACACGGCGTCTATCTGCAGCGCCTGCGCGTCGGCGTGCTTCGCGCAGGCCGCCAGCTGACGGTGGGTTGGCTGCGCTGCGACAACGCGCCTGCGTTGCGCGTGGAATCCTGACGCCGTTGCCTGCGTGTCCTGCGTGGGCTTTGGGTCATACTTGCCTGGCGTGGGCGCGGAGCGCCCTTTTTCAGGTGAAACCATGTTCAAGCGCCCATGGATTGTCGCTGCATTGGCGACCGCATTCGCCGGAGCCGTCGCATGGGCTTGCGGACCGATGTTCCCCAACCAGTTGCTGGACCACCGCGACGCCACGCTCAAGGCGGTACCGCAGAACAGCTTTGCGTTCGAAGCGATGCATCTGCTTCCTGCGACGGACGCTCTCGCGACCGATCGATCGTCACCCCGTGACGACGTAGCGGTCGCGACGGGTGAAGATGCCGCGGCAGCCGCACTGGGCGTCACCGCGGCTCAACTGGCGCGCATCAACACGCTGAAAGCGCTGGATGACAGCGATGCCGCCTACGCGCAGGGCGGCGACCTGCCGGAGGATCTGCGCGCCTATACGGCGGGCGCGGTGGACATGGCCAAGGATCAGCAGGACAAGGCGGCCGCGCGTTTCGAACAGGTGCTGGCGATGCCCGCGGAGCAGGCGAAACTACGCTCGGTGTGGGCGGCGTACATGCTGGGTGTCGTTCATGCGGCACGCGTCCATGCATCGACTTCCGATGCCGACGCGTTCCAGCGCGAACGTGGCGCCGCCGCCAAGGCGTTCCAACTGGCGCGCGCACGCGCGGTGGAAGGTGCCTCCGACACGCAGGGCCTCGCCATTGCCAGCTTCGGCGAAGAGGCGAGGCTTTATCTATACGGTCATGGCAAGCAATGTAGCTGGCGTGACCTCTATGCGGTGGCGACCGATGATGCCGGTGACGGCGACAGCGATAGTCACAACCTCGGTTTTGACGGAACCTGTGGCGACGGCATTGCGTCCGCCGACTTCAAGCGCACCATCACATTGTATGCCGCCCAGGCCGGGCATCAGTCCGACAGTGGTGTCCAGTCGCTGGTCGCGATCGCCGACTTCGTCATGCGTCACCCGACGCGAGTCGATGAGCTGATTGACAGCCCGGTGCCGCAGCGCCTGCTGGTGGCCTACGCACTCGCCCGCATCGATGGCGCCTCCAGCGACAGCGCAGCGGGAACCACGACTCGCAAGGTCGATGCCCGCCTGACGGCCTTGGTGCAGGCCATCGTGAAGCGCGGCACGGACCAGGTGGCCGGTGCGGATCGTCTTGCCTCGCTTGCCTATGAGGTGGGTGATTACGCGCTTGCCGCCCAGTTGGCCGGCAAATCCTCCGGGCCGCTGGCCGAGTGGGTGCGCGCGAAGATTGCCCTGCAGAAGGGTGATCTCGCGGCGGCCCATGCGGCTTACGCGGCGGCGGCGAAAGCCTTTCCCAAGGAGGGCGACGCCCAGGCTGCCATCGAACCCTCCAACGTGCACCTGATCACCGGCGAGCAGGGCGTGCTGGCGCTGGCGCGCGGCGAGTACGTCGAGGCCATGGGTCATCTCTACGATGCCGCGCTCGCCGTGGGCGGTGACGGCAACGATGACGATGAAGACGACGCGGGCATCGGCTACGGCAATGACGCGTTCTACGTGGCCGAGCGCGTGCTGACCGTCGACGAACTGAAGCACTTCGTGGACATGCGCTCTCCCGCGTCGCCGGTTCCGGCGAAGGCCAACGAAGTGGACGGCTACGGCCGCGTGCAGTTTCCGCTGGCCGACGACCTGCGCTGGCTGCTCGCGCGCCGCCTGATGCGTACGGGCCGTTACGAGGAGGCGCAGGTCTATTTCCCGGCGGATGACGATCCGCGGGTGGCCATCGCCGACGAGGACGGCAAGTCACGGCCCGCCAACCTGCGTAGCAAGGCCAGTACCTATGCCAAGGCGCTGCATGAAAGCGAGCACGCCTGGACCGACATCGGCAAGGCGCAGGCCCTGTATGCCGCAGCGAGCATCGCGCGCGAAGACGGCATGGAAATCCTGGGGTTCGAGCAGAACCCGGATTTCCGCGACAACGGCGGCAGCTTCCAGGGCGGCAGCGGCCAGGACCGCGAGTCGATGAAGCAGGCCTTTGTCACCGAGGGCGAGCGCCAGCGCTACTCAGACAGCGAAGCAAAGCCATACAACCGCTTCCACTATCGCTATGTCGCCACCGAGGAGGCTGGTCGCGCCGCCGACCTTCTGCCGCCGCGCTCGCAGGCCTTCGCTGCAGTGCTGTGCAAGGCAGCCGGCTGGATGCTGGAAGGTCCGCCCGACTACGAGGATCACTACCAGTACTACGGCGACCCCGCGCCCAGCCAGCCGTCCGAACGCATGCGCCGCGCCACGGCGATCTACCAGCGCTACGTGAAACAAGGCCCTTACGTCGAATGGGCGGAGGACTTCGGTCGCCATTGCCAGGCGCCTGATTTCGATCGAGCCCGGGCACTCAAGCGCTCACAGCAGGTCGCCCGGCTCAAGCACGCCGTGCACCGCTACTTTCCCTATGGGTTGGGTGCTTTCGTGCTGGTCCTGGCCGGGTTGGCCACGGGGCTCGTATATCGGCGCCGCCGTCCCCGCAATGGTGCGGGCGACAAGGGTTGATGACCGGAGAAGGCTCCGGATCGGCGTCGGGTTAACCGGCCTGGCTGCGCGCTTTGCGCGATAATGGCGCATTCGACGCCAGTATCTCCGCCGTGAAGAAGACCGATTTCGACTTTGAACTCCCGCCCGAACTGATCGCCCAGGCGCCGTTGGCCGAGCGTTCGGCCAGCCGTCTGCTGCTGCTCGACGTGGACGCGCAGGCGCGCCAGGACCGCATGTTCCGCGAACTGCCGGAGTTTCTGCGCGCGGGCGATCTGCTGGTGTTCAACGACACGCGCGTGCTGCCTGCTCGCCTTTATGGTCGCAAGGACACGGGTGGCCAGGTGGAAATCCTGATCGAGCGTGTGACCGGCACGCACGAAGCCACGGTGCAGTTGGGTGTCAGCAAGAAGCCCAAGGAAGGCGGGCGCATCGAACTGGCAGACGGAAGCCACGCAGTGGTGCTGGGTCGCGAGGGGGCATTCTTTCAGCTTCGCTTCGAGTCGACCGATCCGCTGGAACGGCTGCTGTTGCGCCTGGGCGAAATGCCGTTGCCGCCGTACATCACACGCCATGCCGACCAGAGCGACATGGAGCGCTACCAGACGGTGTTTGCGCGCGAGCCTGGCGCGGTGGCCGCCCCGACGGCAGGCCTGCATTTTGACGAAGCGATGCTCGCCACGTTGCGAGAGCGCGGCGTGCAGTTCGGCTATGTCACCTTGCACGTGGGCGCCGGCACGTTCCAGCCGATACGCGCCGATGACATCAAGGATCACCAGATGCATCGCGAATGGCTCAACGTCGGAGCCAGCCTGGTGGAGCAGATTCGCCGCACGCGCGCGGCCGGCGGCCGGGTGATCGCGGTGGGCACCACGGTGGTGCGCGCGCTGGAAAGTGCCGTGCGCGATGGCGAACTGCAACCGTTTGCCGGCGAGACGCAGATTTTCATCTTCCCGGGCTACAAGTTCAGCAGCATCGACGGCCTGCTGACCAACTTCCATTTGCCGCAATCGACGCTGTTGATGCTGGTTTCCGCCCTCGCGGGCAAGGATTTCATGCTGGCGTCGTACCAGCACGCGGTGGAGCAGAAGTATCGGTTCTTCTCGTATGGCGATGCGATGCTGATTCTGCCGCGAAGCTGATGCCCTTGCCCGTCATTCCTGCGCAGGCCGGAATCCAGGAGCCGTGTCGTACAGTGGTCGCGTACGCCCCCGGTGAAAGTTCTGAGCGACCACCAGGCCTGCCGCAGCTGGATTCCGGCCTGCACCGGAGTGACGCCAAAAAGCGCCAAAAGCGGAAACCGGCGATAATGTGAAAATGACTTCCCTGACTTTCGAACTCCAGGCCACCGACGGCGCGGCCCGTCGCGGCCGCCTCACGTTTGACCGCGGCACGGTGGAAACGCCGGCCTTCATGCCGGTAGGCACCTATGGCTCGGTGAAGGCGATGACCCCGCGGGACGTCCGCGAGATCGGCGCCGAAATCATCCTGGGCAATACCTTCCACCTGTTCCTTCGCCCTGGCCTCGAAGTGGTCGAGCAGTTCGGCGGCCTGCACAAGTTCATCGGCTGGGACAAGCCGATCCTCACCGACTCAGGCGGCTTCCAGGTGTTCTCGCTGGCACACAAGCGAAAGATCACGGAAGAGGGCGTGGCGTTCGCATCGCCCGTCGACGGCTCGAAGGTGTTCCTGTCGCCGGAAGAGTCGATGCGCATCCAGAAGGTGCTCGACTCGGATATCGCGATGATCTTTGACGAGTGCACGCCGTACCCGGCCACCGAGAAGGTCGCCTCCACATCGATGGAGCTGAGCCTGCGCTGGGCCGAGCGTTCGCGCCGTGCGTTCGACGACTTGAAGAATCCCAATGCGCTGTTCGGCATCGTGCAGGGCAGCGTGTACGAAAACCTGCGTCGCCGTTCGGCGGAAGGCCTGATCAATATCGGTTTCGACGGCTATGCCGTGGGTGGCCTTGCCGTGGGCGAGCCGGAGGCCGAGCGCAACCACGCGCTGGACTTCACCGTGCCGCTACTGCCGCAGGACAAGCCGCGCTACCTGATGGGCGTGGGCCGCCCCGAGGACATCGTGGAAGCCGTGCGCCGCGGCATCGACATGTTCGACTGCGTGATGCCCACCCGCAATGCGCGCAACGGCTTCCTGTTCACCGACGAAGGCACGCTGCGCATCCGCAACGCGAAGTACGCATTGGATACCCGCGTGATCGAGGAAGGCTGCGATTGCTATGCCTGCAGCAACGGCTTCAGCCGCGCCTACCTGCGCCACCTGGATCGCTGCAACGAGATCCTGGGCAGCCAGTTGGCCACCATGCACAACCTGCGGCACTACCAGCGCCTGATGGCTGGGCTGCGCGCGGCGATTGCTGCCGGGCAGCTGGATGCTTTCGTGACGGAGTTCTACGCGAAGCGGCAAGGCGGCGTGGCGGCCTGAGGCTACATTCTCCCCCTGCAAGCCTGAGGCTACATTCTCCCCTGCAAGCCTGAGGCTACATTCTCCCTCCCCTGCAAGCAGGGGAGGGTTGGGGAGGGGTAAAGCACGCTGGCGAAGCGCTTGACCCCCTCCCAACCTCCCCCTGCTTGGCAGGGGGAGGAGTACATGGCCTCCGGAACCTTTCGTCCGGTTAACGGGTCGAGTCCCTTGCAATTGGCGTGTCCCGCCGCCAGAACTGGTCGCGGGGCGGCCTTGTGGCGCATGCAGGGCCCAGGGGCGCGTGGCATAATCCACGGTTCTTTTATCAGGTGTTGGCAGAATTTCCTGCCGGCACCGCCACTTGCGAGACAAGCTGATGACTTTTCCGACGTCCTTCGTGATCGCCCAGGCCGCTCCGGCCGCCGGCGCACCGAACCCGATCATGACGTTCCTGCCGCTGATCCTGCTGTTCGTGGTCTTCTATTTCCTGATGATCCGTCCGCAGATGAAGCGCCAGAAGGAGCACCGCAACATGGTCTCCGCGCTGTCCAAGGGCGACGAAGTGGTCACCAACGGCGGCATCGCCGGCAAGGTGGAAGAAGTGGGTGAGAGCTTCATCACGGTCGAGATCGCGCCGAACGTGAAGATCAAGCTCCAGAAGGGCGCCGTGCAGCAGGTGCTGCCCAAGGGCACGCTGAAGTCGTCCTGATGACGGCTTGCCGGAGCGGAGGGGCTCCGGCTTCAACGACGCATTGCTCGCCGCGGCCTGCCTCCTGCCGCGGCTTTTGACGGATTCAAGGCATGAGTGATTTTCCACGCTGGAAATATGCGCTGGTCGCCATCGTATTGGTGTTCGGCATTGTCTATGCGCTGCCCAATGTGTTCCTGCCGGTGCCTGCCGTGCAGATCACGGCGAACCGCAATGGCACGGTCGATCAGGCGCTCGAACAGAAGGTGTCCGATGCCCTGAAGAAGGCGAACGTCGCCAGCACGGGCATCGAGATCAAGGGCGACCATCTGCTCGCCAGCTTCGCCAATGCCGACGTGCAAAAGAGCGCCGCCGATGCGATCAAGGGCGTGCTGGGCGACGACTACACGGTCGCTTTCAACCTCAAGTCCACCGTGCCGAACTGGCTCACCGCGATCGGCGCCAAGTCGATGCCGCTGGGCCTGGACCTGCAAGGCGGCGTGCACTTCCTCATGCAGGTCGATCAGAACGACGTGATCGACAAGCAGGAAACGCGCTATGCGGACGACATCCGCAGCCTGCTGCGCGAGAAGAACATCCGCTACGACTCGGTGACGCGTGCCAGCCAGCGCGGCCAGGGCGTGCTGGTGGTGCTGAAGTCCAACGAGGACCGCGCAGCGGCCGCCACCATCATCGCCACCGACTATCCCGACCTCACCGTGCAGGACGGCAACGCCACCGGCGACCGTTATCCGCTCAATGCCACGGTGCGTCCGGACAAGCTGCGCGAACTCTCGCTCAACACCATCCGCCAGAACCTGGGCACGCTGCGCAACCGCATCAATGCGCTGGGCGTGTCCGAGCCGATCATCCAGCAGCAGGGCGACAGCCGCATCGTCGTCGAGCTGGCCGGCGTGCAGGACACGGCAGAAGCCAAGAAGCTGATTGGCGCCACCGCCACGCTGGAATACCGCGCGGGCTACGGCACGCCGCAGCAGGCCATCGATGCCCAGCGCTCCGGCATCGTTCCGCCCGACGCGCGCCTGTACAAGGGGCGCGAAGGACAGCCATATCTGCTCAGCAAGAACATCATCGTCACCGGCGACCAGCTGGTGGATGCCTCGTCCACCTTCGACCAGCAGAGCGGTTCGCCGGCAGTGTCGGTGACGCTCAATTCGGCCGGTGCGAAGAAGATGCTGGACTTCACCACGGGCAGCGTCGGCAAGCCGATGGGCGTGGTGTACGTCGAGCGCGTGGTCGAGACCAAGATCGTCGACGGCAAGGAAGTGCGCACGCCCAAGATCACCGAGGAGGTGATCAACTACGCCACCATCAACGGCGTATTCGGCAAGAACTTCCAGACGACCGGCCTGCGCAGCCCGAAGGAAGCCTCCGAGCTGGCGCTGCTGCTGAAGGGCGGCTCGCTGGCCGCGCCGATCGACATCGTCGAGGAGCGCGTGATCGGTCCCAGCCTCGGCCAGGACAACATCGAGAAGGGCCTGCGCGCGGTGATGATCGGCCTCGCGCTGGTGCTGCTGGCCGCCGCGCTCTACTACAAGCTGTTCGGCCTCGTCGCCGACGTGGCGCTGTTCTTCAACCTGGTGATCCTGGTGGCGGTGATGTCGGCCGTGGGCGTCACGCTCACCATGCCGGGCATCGCCGGTATCGTGCTGACACTGGGTATGGCCATCGACGCGAACGTGCTCATCTGCGAACGCGTGCGTGAGGAACTGCGCAATGGTTCGTCGCCGCTGGCGGCCATCCGCGCCGGTTACGACAAGGCCTGGGCGACCATTCTCGACGCCAACGTGACCCACCTGATCGCCGCGCTGGCGCTGACCACGATGGGCTCGGGCCCGATCAAGGGCTTCGGCATCACGCTGCTGATCGGTATTTTGACCTCGATGTTCACTTCGGTCACCGTGACGCATGCGATCACTGCGCTGATCCACGGTCATCGCAAGCTCAAGACCTTGTCGGTCTGAGCTAGAGAGAATCCAACATGGAAATTTTCAATCACAACGCGAACGTGAACTTCCTCGGCATGAGGAAGATCAGTGTCGGCATCGCCATCCTGCTGATGGTGGTGTCCATCGGGCTTATCGCCGTCAAGGGCCTCAACTACGGCCTGGACTTCACCGGCGGCGTGTCGCTGGTGGTGGACTACGAGAACCCGGTGACCACCGCCGAGGTGCAGGAAGCGCTGGAGAAGGGCGGTATCGAGCATTCGCTGGTCGCCAGCCTGGGCGGCACGCGCGAAGTCTCGGTGCGCTTCCAGCCCACCGCGGTGATGAAGGACGAGGCCGGCAAGATCAATCTCGACAAGGTGTCCGCCGTGACGACCGGCGTGCTCAAGGCGAGCCGCCCGGACGTCAGCATCAAGAGCCGTGACTACGTGAGCTCCACGGTGGGCGATGAGCTGCGCAGCGACGGCATCCTCGCCGCGCTGGTGGTGATGCTCGGCATCGGCCTGTACCTGGGCATCCGCTTCGAGTGGCGCTTTGCCGTGGCGGCCATCGTGACCGAACTGCACGATGCGCTGATCACGGTCGGCGTGTTCGCGCTGGTGCAGCGCGAGTTCGACCTGACCGTGCTGGCCTCGGTGCTGGCGGTGATCGGTTACTCCATCAACGACAAGGTGGTGGTGTTCGACCGCGTGCGCGAACTGTTCCGCCTGGCCCGCAAGGCCGAGCCGGAAGAGATCCTCAACCGCTCGATCAACAACACGCTGTCGCGAACCATCATCACTGCGCTGTTCACTGCGATCACCATGGCCGCGCTGTACTTCTTCGGCGGTCCGGTGGTGCATGGCTTCGCCATCACGATGCTGATCGGCATCCTGGTCGGTACGCTGTCCTCGATCTTCGTGGCCAGCCCGATCCTGTTGTGGCTCGGCGTGTCCAAGCAGGATCTGATGCCCAGGACCAAGGAAAACCCCGAGCTGGCTCGCCGGCCGTAAGGAAAGCCTTCGTTCGTCTAAAACGGCCCGGTTCTCCGGGCCGTTTTTTTTTGCGATAGACGTTGGCGTACACGCGGCCGCATCTCTCCCTTGCGAACATCGCCCCTCTCGCGCAGCAGTGCTTATCGCGCTCGCCGGAGTCGGCGAGGACTCACGAATTGCAGGGCTTTTCCCTATTTTTCCGCGCCAGGAATGCGGCCTCTCGGACATTACCTTGCGTCAGTCTTAAGGTGTAATTTTTTCGTTGACGTTTCGCAAGAAATAACGCATGTTCCCGGGAAGCCCCTGTTTCAGACGTGAAACATTGCGATGACAGGAGCGTGTCTGGCGGACGTATGAGCCGCACAGA
>Ga0335083_10001922_pt1 | contig 28025 bp, 26 predicted proteins | sample Lox_Sample_42_FD_206716 | JGI IMG/M metagenome (GOLD analysis project Ga0335083, IMG submission 206716) | Soil microbial communities from Loxahatchee National Wildlife Refuge, Florida, United States - Lox_Sample_4.2 | ecosystem: Environmental > Terrestrial > Soil > Wetlands | place: USA...
CCGGCCACGTCGGCGCCGCTGATCGCGACCCTCGGGTCCGGCACCTACACCTTCCGCTGCTTCATGGGCTCTCGGCCGGTGACCGCCTCGCAGCCGGTCACGGTGTCCGTGGACGCAGGGACGACGACGGTCGCCGCGCCAGTCGCGGTCAAGCCCGTCACGCTCAACGACCTAACCCCGCCGAACAAGCTCTACCAGGTCTACGCCGCGGCCGAGCTCACCGAGCTGGCCCAGGCCGTCACCGTCCTCCAGGACGACCTGACGCACAACAAGATCGCGCAGGCCCAGAAGGACTGGCTCACCGCCCAGCTTGACTGGGAGCGGGTGGGCGCGTCCTACGACAGCTTCGGTGACCTGGGCCTCGCGGTGGACGGGCTTCCCGACGGCCTACCGAACGGCGTGAACGACAGCGGCTTCACCGGCCTGCACCGCCTCGAGTACGGCCTCTGGCACGGCCAGTCCGCCAAGGAACTGGTGCCGGTCGCGGCGACCCTCGCCAAGAACGTGGCCGCGGTCAGGAAGAACCTGACCTCGGACGACCTCACCGGCGATCCCACGCAGCTGCCGCTTCGCGTCCACGAGGTCATCGAGGACGCGCTGCGCGACCACCTGTCGGCGATCGACGACGAGGGCGCCGGGGCGGCGTACGCGATGACGTGGGCCGACACGCAGGTCGACAAGGTGGTGCTCGGCTACGAGGCCACCCTCATCAACGAGCGCCAGCCCGGTCTCGTGGCCACCGCGGACAGCCAGCTCGCCGCGCTCGACCAGGCACTGCTCGCCACTAAGGCGAATGGGCAGTGGCAGTCGCTGACGGCGGTCAGCATCGACCAGCGCCAGCACGTGAACGCGGCAATCGGTGCGCTCCTGGAGACACTGGCAGAAGTTCCGGACCTCCTGGAAGTTCCGCCTTCCCACTAGCACCTGATCGTCTAGCACCTGATCGTCAACCTCAACCGACAGAAACCCCGCAGGAGTTGACCCTCGTGGACCTCAACCGCCGCAATTTCCTCATGGGCACCGCGGCAGGCGCCGCTGGCACCGCGCTGGCCGGCGGCGTGCTGGTCGGCGGCGCGCGCGCTGACGCGAACGCGGCCACGAACGACAGCAACACCGCTGCCGAGGAAACGGCGTACCCGTTCCACGGCACGAACCAGTCCGGCATCATGACCCCGTTCGCCAAGCAGGCGTCCACCTGCGTGGCGGCCTTCGATTGCATGGCGACGGACAAGGCGGGCCTGGCCGGCCTGCTGCAGACGATCACCACCCGGGCACGCTTCCTCACCACCGGCGGAACCCCGCCAAACCTCGGGATCAGCCAGCCGCCGTCCGACAGCGACGTGGTCGGCCCGGTGATTAACCCCGACGGGCTGACCGTCACGGTGTCGGTGGGTTCGACGCTGTTCGACGAACGCTACGGGCTGGCGGACCGCAAGCCGCTGAAGCTCCAGCCGCTGGTCGCCTTCCCGAACGACTCGCCCGACCCCGCCTGGCTCCACGGCGACCTGCTGGTGCAGCTGTCCGCCAACCACCAGGACACTGTCCACCACGCGATCAGGGACATCGCCAAGCACACGCGCGATTCCATGCAGCTGCGCTGGAAGATAGAGGGATACAACTCACCGCCGCGCCCGTCCGGCACAGGACGGAACCTGCTCGGGTTCAAGGACGGCACCGCGAACCCGACGGGTACCCTCGCCAACAGCCTGATCTGGGTCGACGACGCGGCGGAGCCGGCCTGGGCACGAGGCGGCTCCTACCTGGCGGTGCGGCTGATCCGGATGCTCGTCGAGTTCTGGGACCGCGTGTCGATCAACGAGCAGGAGGGGATGTTCGGCCGCCGCAGGGACACCGGCGCCCCGCTCGACGGTACGAACGAGTTCGACACGCCCAACTACAAGGCGGACCCGCACGGTTCCGTGATTCCCCTCGACTCCCACATCCGTCTCGCCAACCCGCGCACCACGCAGACCGCCAACCAGCGCCTCCTGCGCCGCTCCTACAACTACGACCTCGGCATGGACTTGAATGGAAACCTGCAGGCGGGCCACATCTTCATCGCTTACCAGCAGGACCTGGAGCGCCAGTTCATAACCGTCCAGAAGCGGCTCATCGGCGAGCCCCTGATTGACTATGTGCAGCCGTTCGGCGGCGGCTACTTCTTCACCCTCCCCGGCGTCCGCGACGCCAGCGACTGGCTCGGCAGAACAATGCTCGCCTAATCCCTCCGAGCTTCCCATCGAGCCGAGTCATGACAATTCCTTTCCGATGCGGCCCCTGCCCGGATGTCAGGAGATCTCGACGACGCGCTTGCCGAAGCCGCCGCTCTGCTCCAGCGAGCGGTGTGCGGCGGCGATGTCGGCCAGCGGGTAGACCGAGACCAGGGCGCGCTCGCCGGGGCGCAGCCCAAGTACGTCGCGCAGGACGCCGAGCGCGGAGGCCCGACGGCGCCCAAGGCGACGGCCTCGGCCGCAGTGAGGGCCCGCGGCCGCAGCGCCGTGCCGGTCACAATTGCGCTTCACCCGTTCCGACATCCCGAAGCGGCGGATTTAGGCACCAGGCCGCTGCCTAAATCCACGGCCGCGCGCTGTCAGCACAGTCAGGTGGATGAAGGGAGCCGAGAACATGGAGGACACTGATGGGCGAGGCGGACCTGCTGGAGCGGGCCAGGGCCGGCGACGGCGAGGCATGGCCAGCCCGCCCTCGCCCTGTACCGCCAGGATCCTCACGGGGAATCCAGCACGCTCTCGGACTCGTGGTCATCGGCCTCACCGGAGACCGAGTCAACGCCATGACCCTCTTCGACCCGGGCGCCCTCGCCCGCTTCGGGCTACCCCGCACCTTGCCCGCCTGACAGCACTCGGGCAGCCTCCGAACGTCCGCAGCAGCCCGGGTTGTGCATGCATGACGGTCGCGGACGCCCACAGGTTCAAATGCCCGCGCTAACGAGATTATTAACAACTTAGGTTAGCCTAACCTATTGACCTTGTCAATTAGGCAAGCCTAAGCTCACTTTGCCCGCTACCTCGCCGACCCAGGCGACCTGTAAGCCTCGCGGGAAGCAGTCCGTAGTCAGATGTGCGGACCCATCAGAGAGGAAGGCACATGGGTCGTAGCAGGCAGGACAGTCGGGTGCGTACGCCGCGCGCACGCCGGCGGATCGCCGTCGTCGCCGGGGCGCTCGCCTCCGCGTCGCTGCTCGCCGCCTGTGGCGGAGCCAGCGCTGGTACCAGCAGCGGCGGGGATCCCACGATAACCCTCTACAACGGCCAGCATCCCCAGCTCACGCAGGCGATTGTCAGCGCCTTCGAGAAGCAGACCGGCATCCACGTGAGGGTCCGCACCGACGACGGGATCGTCCTGGCCGACCAGATCCTGCAGGAAGGCTCCCACTCGCCCGCCGATGTCTACCTCACGGAGAACTCCCCGGAGCTGATGCTGCTCACGCAGCACAACCTGCTGGCGAAGCTGCCCGCGTCGATCACCAGCCAGATCCCGGCTCAGTACAACTCACCGACCAAGAACTGGGTGGGCATCTCCGTACGGGTGAGCGCCCTAGCCTATGACCCCGCGCTCGTCTCGTCCGCCCAGCTCCCGGCCAGCATCCTCGACCTCGCCCAGCCCCAGTGGAAGGGCAAGGTCGCGATCGCGCCGACCGACTCCGACTTCGTGCCGCTCGTCGGCGCGGTAATCGCCAAGTACGGCAAGCAGGCCGCCCTGAACTGGCTCCGCGGCCTCAAGGATAACGCCACCGAGTACGCCGACATCGAATCGGTAGTCGCGGCGGTGAACAAAGGACAGAAGGCCGTCGGAATCATCAACCAGTACTACTGGTACCGGCTCCGCACGGAGCTGGGCGCGGGGAACACGAAGAGCGAAGTCTACTACTTCCCTAACCGCAACGTCGGCGGGCTCGAGAACATCTCCGGCGCCGCCGTGGTCGCCTCCTCGGCGCACAAGACCGCTGCCGAGAAGTTCGTGTCGTTCCTCGTCTCCGCGCAAGGGGAGAAGATCCTCGCCTCGGGCGACACCTATGAGTACCCGGTGCGGCCGGGGGTCGCACCCAACTCCGCGCTGGTGCCGTTGTCGCAGACCAACCCCGCGGTCTTGAACGTCACCAGCCTTGGCAACGACCTCCCTGCGGCGTCCCTGCTCCAGCAGGCGGGACTGACCTGACATGGCAGGCGTAGACACGCCGACGCTGGAACGGCGCGCTGATCACCCGGCCAACGGGGTGGCTCGGCCCGCCGCGCTGCGCCGACTGGTCTCCAAGCGGCGCCGCCGGTTCCCGTGGCTGCTCGGCCCCATGAGCCTGATCGTCGTCCTGGCGCTGCTGTCACCGCTGGCACTGATCGTCATCCAGTCCGTCCAGGCGGGCTGGAGCCAGATCTGGCCCGCTCTGGACCGCGCGTTCGTGGTCACGCTGCTGTGGAACACCGTCCGCCTGGCGATCTTGGTGACCGTGCTGTCCGCGGTGCTCGGCACCGGTGCGGCTTGGCTGACTGAGCGCACCGCGCTGCCCGGGCGTCGGGCGTGGAGCGTGCTGCTGATCGTGCCGCTCGTCGTCCCCGATTTCGTGCTGTCCTGGGCGTGGTCCTCGATCTTCCCCTCGGTCCAGGGCTACTTCGGTGCGACCCTGGTGATGACGCTGCACCTGTACCCGCTCGTCTACCTGCCGATGACCGCCGCCTTCCGGGCGGCGGACCCCGGCCAGGAAGAGGCCGCTCGCAGCCTCGGCCTGTCCCGGTGGGCGGTCTGGCTACGGATCAGCGTGCGCCAGGCCCGGTCCGTGCTGCTTGGCGGCTGCCTGCTGGTCAGCCTGTCGCTGATGGCCTACTACGGCGCGTTCGAGAACCTGCACTACCAGACGTTCACCACCGCGATCTTCGGTGAGCTGCAAACGCAGTTCAACCCGGCCGGGGCGGCGGCGCTGTCGCTGGTCCTCGTCATCCTGTCACTGCTTGTGCTCGGCGGGGAGACGGCCTTCCGGGAGCGCGGCCGCCTGCAGCGCTCCGGGCCGATGGCCCAGCGCGCCCAGCAGCCGATCCCGCTGCGGCTGCGAACCCGGCTCGCCGCCGTGGCCGGGGTGGCCCTGCTGGCCGGGCTCGCGCTCGGATTCCCGGTCGCCATCGTCTGCTACTGGATGGCCGCCGGGGTGTCATCGGCCCTGCCCGACGCGGTCGGGCTGGGCTCCGCCGTCGGGTACACCGCGCTGTACAGTCTCATGGCCGCGCTTGCCGCGACCGTCCTCGCGCTCCCGGTGTCGCTGCTCGCGGTCCGTCACCAGCGGCGCTGGTCGACGGCGCTGGAGCGGTCGACCTTCCTCACCCAGGCCATTCCCGGCGTCGTGATCGGGCTTACGCTCGTCTTCCTGGCCAGCCGGTACCTGGGATTCCTCTACCAGAGCCCGGAACTCCTCGTCGCCTCGTACGCGATCATGTTCTTCCCCCTTGGCCTGGTGGCGGTGACCTCATCGGTCGTCCGCGCGTCGCCGCGCCTGGAGGAGGCGGGGCGGTCCCTGGGCCGCAAGCCGTGGGCGGTGCGGCTGACCGTCACGCTCCCGCTGCTCGCCCCCGGCCTGGCCGCCGCGTTCTGCTTCGTCTTCCTCTCGGCGGCGACCGAGCTCACCGCCACCCTGATGCTCGTGCCAACCGGCGTGCAGACCCTGGCGACCCAGTTCTGGGCCTACGCCGAGCAGGGGGTCTCGTTCGGCGCGGCGGCACCGTACGCGGCCGCGATGATCCTGATGTCCGCCGTGCCCGCCTACCTACTCGGGCACTGGTTCGACCGTAGCTCCGCCCGCGGATCGGGCTCATCAGTCATGGAGGCATTGTCATGAGTGAGATCACCTGCAAGGGAATCACCAAATCCTTCGGCGGCTTCCAGGTCCACCGGGAACTGGACCTGGAGGTGCCAGACGGGGCCGTGGTCACGGTGCTCGGCGAGTCCGGAAGCGGGAAGACGACCCTGCTGCGGATGATCGCCGGCTTCGAACGACCGGACTCAGGGACGATCACCATCGACGGCCAGGTCGTCGACTCGGCCGACCACTTCGCGCCGCCCGAGCGGCGGCGGATCGGCTACGTCGCCCAGGAGGGCAACCTCTTCCCTCACCTCACCATCGCCAAGAACATCGGCTTCGGACTGCCTCGCCGTGAGCGCCGCACGGGACGGGTCGAGGAGCTGCTTGACCTCGTCGGGCTGGCCGGCCTTGCGAAGCGCTACCCGCACGAGCTCTCCGGCGGCCAGCAGCAACGGGTGGCCCTCGCCCGGGCGCTGGCGCCCCGCCCGAGCGTCATCCTGCTCGACGAGCCGTTCTCCTCGCTTGACGCGGGCCTGCGCGCGTCGCTGCGCTTCGACGTCATGCGGATCCTGCGCGAGCAGCGCGCCACCACCGTGTTCGTCACCCACGACCAGCAGGAAGCGCTGTCGGTAGCGGACCTGGCGGGGATTATCAACGGCGGCCAGATCCGGCAGTTCGCCACCCCGGAAACCCTCTACAGCCGGCCCGCCAACCCCGACATCGCCCGCTTCCTCGGCGAGGCGAACATAGTCCCAGGCACCGCTTCGGCCGACGCGGTCGACACCGCGTTCGGACAGCTGCCCCTGGTCGACGGAAACACCGCGCCCGCCGGGCCGGCTGTTGTGCTCATCCGCCCGGAGCAGGTCCGGATCCAGCCGCACAACGGCAAGCCATGTCAACCAGGACAGGCCACCGGACGGGTGCTCCACCGCGAGTTCTACGGCCACGACTGCATCGTCCTCGTCGGCACCGCCGACGAGGAGCATCCGCTGCGGGTAAGGTGCCCGGGCCGCTCCCCTGTCCAGGTCGGTGACACGGTCCTCATGTCCGCGCAAGGCGATGTGATCGCCTGGCAGTCTCCGGCCGGTGACCAGGCACCGCCCGCCCAGGTCGCCGACGCGGCCGTCGTGTCCTTGCGTGAGGCGTCCTGACGGATCCTCAATCGCGATGCGCATAACGATTCCGGGAGCATCACGGCATTTGCCCGCTAAGCGGAAGGTGACAAATTTATCACCTTCCGCCGTGAACCAAACGGCCGTTGTTGCGTGAGAGTAAGTATGGGCTTTGTGTTTCTCGAAGGCGCGGCTTGGCGCAATCCTTTGCGAAAAGGCCAAGGGAGCGCGCCGTGATCCCGGCGCAGGGACCAGGTCGCGTCGATGATCAGGCCGAGCCCGCGGCCCTGCCGCGCGTCCTGATCATCGACGACGAAGAGGCGATACGTTCCGGTCTCGGCCGTGTGCTGGGCGCCGAGGGTCTTGCGATCGAGCTGGCTGAGACCGGTCAGGAAGGGCTGCGACGGGCACTCGCCGAGCGCTACGACCTGGTCATCCTTGACCTGCTCATGCCCGCCATGGACGGCCAGGCCGTGCTGCGGCAACTGCTGCGCGACAAGCCTGGTCAGGTCGTTCTCGTGCTGTCCTGCCTCGCCGACGTGCGGTCCAAGGTGGATTGCTTCGAACTCGGCGCCCGCGACTACCTGGCCAAGCCGTTCTCACTCGCGGAACTGATCGCCCGGGTGCGCAACCAGCTACGTGGCGACCCCCTCGACCGCGTGATCCGCGTCGGAGGTCTCAAGCTGCACGTCGGCCGGATGGAGGCGGACATCGGCCGCGGTCCCACGCCGCTTACCCGGCTCGAGTTCCTGGTCCTGCGGGAGCTGATGGAGCACGCTGGCCAGTCGGTCTCGAAGGGCCAGCTCCTAGCGTCGGTATGGGGTTACGAGTTCGAGCCGGGCTCCAACATCGTCGGCGTGTGCGTCCGGCGGCTGCGTTCGAAGTTCGGTGACCAGTTCATCAAGACCGTGAGAGGTGAGGGATATCGGCTCGCCGCCGGATGATCCCGGTTCCCGCTGGCTGCCCCGGTGGCAAAGCGGGGAACTAAAAGCCGTCTGGCTGGCCCTGCTGGTGCTGAACGTCGTCGCGGTGGGGGTCTGGCCGGCCAGGGACACGATCACGTTCCACGTCGTCGCGGTGTGCTTCGTGCTGCTCTACTGGCTCCGCGTCTGGCCGGCCGACCCGATGCCGTGGGGTCTCGGCATCGTGCTCATCACCACCGTGACCGGCATCGCCCTCGATGTGCTGCACGACGCGGGCTCGATGGAGGAGATGACGGACATTCCGCTGCTTGCGACAATGTTCGTCGCCCTCGCCTGGCACGCGAACCGCATGGTCACCGCCAACCATGAGCGGCGGCTCATCGGGGAAAAGAACGCGCGCCTGCTCGACGCGCAGCGTGGGTTCCTGCAAGACGCGTCGCACCATCTGCGGACTCCCATCACGATCGCGCTCACCCACGCCGAGCTACTCGCCCGGGATCTGACCGGCGAGCAAGAGCTTCGGGACATCCAGATGGTGATCGGCGAGATGACACGGCTGCGCGGGCTGAGCGAGCGGCTGCTCGTCATCGCGGCGTCCGAGGACCCGGATTTCCTGCGATCCGAGCCAGTCGCCCTCGACGAGTTCGCGCTGGAGGTCATCGCGCGATGGCAGCCGACCGCGGAGCGCCGCTGGAAGCTCGGACGACTGGACGCGGCGACCGTCATGGCGGACCGAGAGCGGCTTGGCCTGGCGGTTGACGCGCTGCTTGAGAACGCGGTGAAGTTCACGTCCGCGGACGAGATGATAGAGCTTTCCGTTGCCAGCGATCCGACCGGCGGAGTCCGGCTGCGGGTAAGCGACACGGGCAGCGGGATTCCCGCCGAGGAACTCCCGCGGGTCTTCGACCGGTTCCGCACGGGAAGCGGTCACCGGCGAGTCCGGGGAACCGGGCTCGGGCTCGCCCTAGTGCGCGCGGTCGCGCGAGCACACGGCGGATCGGCCTCGGTGCGCAGCACCCTTGGCACGGGCAGCGACTTCGAGATCCTGCTCCCGGGCACCGTGACGCGCGCCGCTGACACTTACGTCACGAATATGTCACAAACTTATCCGTGAGTTCCCTGTGCACGGCGCGTTTCCGCCACGCTACGATTCCGAAAGTTAGGTTAGCCTAAGCTAAGTCGGAGGATAGAGTGCGGCTCTGCCTGGTTGCTTCAAAACCGACCGACTCGGTAATTTTCGGCGTTCTTCCCGCGGCCGCCAGGCTGGGGCTCGACGTCGTCCTGCTCACCGACCAGCCGGAAGAGCATGAGCGGGCCCGCGAGCGCGCGCGACGGCGGCCTCGCCCGGGCTTCCCGGCCCAGGATGCGGGGCACCGGACGGACGCCGCGCCGGTCCGGACCGTGGAGTGCGATGTGTGGGATGCTCGCCAGCTCATCTGCGCGATCGCGGCACTGCCGGTCCCGGACGCGATCTTCTCCAACTCCGATCATCTGCAGACCCAGACCGCGCTGGCGGCGTCGTACTTCGGCCTGCCAGGGAAGGACTGGCGGTCGTCGATGCGCGCTAAGAACAAGTCGCTTATGCGCCGCCGGCTGGCAGAAACGGGCATCGAGCACGTCACCGCGGTCGAAATCCGCCCAGGTACCTGGCATGCTCCTCGCGGCCTGACCTACCCGGTGGTCCTCAAGCCGGCTGAAGGCGTGGCCAGCGAGGACGTCCTGCTTGTGGGCGGTCCTCAGGAGCTCAGGGAGCAGAGCGCGCGCATCTTCGCCAGGCGGCCGGACGAGACCCTCCTCGCCGAGGAGTACCTGCCCGGCGGGCTGCGAACCCTGGAGACGCTCGGCGACGGGGAGACGACGTGGGTCCTCGGCGGATTCTGCACCAGGCTCTCGCCGCCTCCGTACTTCATCGAGGAACGGCTCACCTGGGATGCTCACGTCCCGGACGCGGGCAAGAAACACGTCCTTGGCGCGCTCGCCGAGCTTGGCGCCACGTTCGGCGCCTGTCACACCGAGTATGTCCTCGATGCGGAACGCGGTGCCGCGCTGATCGAGGTGAACGACCGGTTGATCGGCGACGACTGCGACTTCGTCCTTTCCGACCTGCTCGGCGTCGACCTGTTCGAGCTTGTCCTGCGCGTTTACCTCGGGCAGGCCTTGCCGCCCGGCCCGCCGCCGGAGCCGGCGCCGGGCAGAGCCTACGCAGTCATCGACTACGTCGTCGCGGACCGCCCGGGGTTTCTCGCCGCTTCGCCGCCCGCCGGCCAGCAGCGGAGCACCCAGCTCGGCGTCATGCTCTCTTACCAGCCGCTGCGCGAGGTTGGCGACCGCATCACGCTCACCCGCACCAACCGCGACTACCTGGGCGTGATCACCGCGATCGGCCAGGAAGCGGCTCCGGTGGAACTGTCCGTGGCGGCCATGCGTTCCGCGGGGAACTGGGAGATCACGGAGTCCCGTCCGTGACTGCCGGCGAGCGGTCAGGCATCGAGCACCAGCTGACCGTCCGGGTGATCGACACCTTGCTCCGTGAGGACTATGCAGGCCTGTCGCGCCGGGTCCGGCTGGACCATGACCGGCCGGTTCTCGACCTTCCGGCCGTTCGCGGCGGCGCGGGACTCGTGCTCCCGCTTGAGCGCGACGGATTTATCGCCGACTTCAAGATCCGCGAGCCGGGCGCGGCGGACGGCCCGTCTCTGACCCTCGGTGACGTGGAGTCGGTGCTGGCCGCGGTCAGCGATCCGCTGGACAGCGACGGAGTTGCCGCGTTCGGCGCCGAATGCCGTCAGGCGCTGGCTGCCCTCCAGCTCAGGGAGCGTCGCCTTCCCGAAGTCCGGGGCAGGCTCGCCCGGCTCTGGCTGGCCGCGCCCGGCGCGCTGTCCGGGACCCGGGGCCTGCTCGCCTACGAGGCACTCGCCGCCACGATGCCGCATCCCGCCTACCCGACCTCGGAGTCAAGGCTCGGATTCAGTGAGGACGACTCGCTGCGCTACGCGCCCGAGTACCGGCCGGAGTTCGCGCTGCACTGGGTGGCGGTGCCGCTTTCCCGGCTGGCCGCGGCCGGAATGCACGACGATCGCCCGCCGGGCTGGCCGACGGCGCCCGAGGTCGGCTTGCCAGAATCGCTGACCGCCACTCACGACCTGATGCCAGTGCACCCGGTCACCGCGCGCCGCGAGCTCGGCCGTGCCATCGCCGAGAGAGGGCTGGCGGACCAGGCGGCGATCGCGCCGGGCACCAGCCTGCGAGTGACCCCGACGCTGTCCACCAGGACGGTGGCCGTGACCGGCCAGCCGCGCAGCCACATTAAGCTGCCGCTCCCGACCAGCACCCTGGGCCTGCTGAACCGCCGGTCCATCCCGCCTGGCACCCTCGCGGACGGTGCGCTCGTGCGCGACCTCCTGGCCGCTGTGACCAGCGACGACCCGCTGCTCGACGGCCTGCTGCTCGCTGACGAGGGCACCTACGCCCACGCCGGCCATCCCTATCTCGGCTACCTGCTGCGCCGCTTGCCGGCCGACCTTGAGCGGTGCAGGATCGTGCCGGTCGCGGCGCTGCTCGCCCCAAGCCCGGCTGGCCGGCGCGCGGACGCCCCGGGCGACAGCCGCCGGCCGCTGGTCATCGACGAACTCGCCCGCTGGGCGCACAATGGGGACCTGCTCGGCCTGTTTGGCGCGTACCTTGAGGTGCTCTTCGGCGTGCACGTGCGGCTGTTCGCTCGGTACGGCATCGCGCTCGAGGCCCATCAGCAGAACACCGCCCTGGTCCTCGGTCCTCCCGGTAAGAACGCCCGGCCACGGCTGCTCGTGAAGGACTTCGACGGCGCGCTCATCCATCTTCCGCGCCTCGCCGCGGCCCTCGGGCACAGAGCTTTCGGGCACAGGGCGCCCGCCGACTCCGCCTTCGCCGATCCCCGCCTAGTCACCCAGTCGGACGACGCGCTCGCGGACGTGTTCATCACGATCACCGTGCACCTGTGCGCGGGCGCGCTCGCCTTCGGGCTCGCCGACCGGGGCGCCGCCCCGCTGCCGGATCTGCTCGCCCTGGTCAGGCGCAAGCTGACAGCCGCGCTTGACGATCACGCGGACTGCCCCGCGGCATCGGCGCTGCGCGAACGCGTGCTCGGCGCGGACCGTCTGCCCGGCAAGTCGATGGTCACGGCGGGGACTCTGGTCGCCAAGTCGCGCACCGGCGCCAGCGACATCAACAAGTTCTACGGCACGAACGGTCCTAACTATCTGAAAAGCCACCATCCAAGGAGCTGTGAGTGAATCCGGACACGCTGACCGCGCAGGCACTGCTGAACTGCCTGGTTCGCGAGGTATCGGCACCCGAGGAACAGGCATGGGAGGCCGACGGTCACCTGATGGTCCGTCTGGCCAGGGCGGACCGGCTGCTGCGGCTCGCCGCCCGGCGCCCGTCTGCCGGCCTGGGCCCGCGGCTCACCGGTGAAGCACAGCTGCACAGCGGCAACGGATGGCAGCCGGTCGGCTGGGAGGAACTCGCCCGGCTCGTCGCCGAAGAACTGACGCTGGCCACCGGCGCGCCCAATGACGAGTTCGCGGACCAGGTGCGCAGCAGCCACGCGGCGATCACCGCGATCATGCGGGCCAGGAAAGCGAGGAGCGGCGTCGGCTCGTCGGCGGCGGTACCGGTCGATCCGGCGCTCGGCCGCTCCATCGCCGCCGAGTACATTGCCAGCGAGCAGGCGCTGATCGCCGGGCACCGCTTCCACCCCGCGCCCAAGGCGCGCGAGAGCGATCCGCGCAAATGGCTGCCCTTCGCCCCGGAGGCGAGGGCCCGGTTTCCGCTGCGCTTCCTCGCGGTTCGCGGCGATGTGCTGAACGCCGAGGGCGACACCGCGGGTCTTGACCGCCTCGGCTCGCCCGCGGCGCCACCGGGATATCACGTTCTGCCCGCCCACCCCTGGCAGCTCCGCCTGCTGGCCAGGCACACGTGGCTGAGGCAGGCGTTCCGCGACCGCCTCCTCGTCGATCTCGGTACCGGGTCGCGCGCGGTGGCCCCGACATCGTCCGTCCGCACCGTGTACGACCCGGCGGCCGACGTCTTCTGCAAGTTCAGCCTCAACCTGCGGATCACCAACTGCGTGCGCAAGAACTCCTGGTACGAGTTGTCTGGAGCGGTCGTGCTTACCGAACTGCTCCGCCCCGTCTTCGGCGACCTGGCGGCGCGCTTCCCCGGCACCGCCATGCTCGGCGAGCCGGGCTACCGAACCGTGGAACTGGCCGCCGAGGAAGCGGTCGAGGGCCTGTCGGTCATCATCAGGGAAGGGCTGCGCGGGTGCCTCAGACCGGGCGTGACCCCGGTAATGGCGGCGGCCCTGGCGGAGCCGCTTGACATCTGCCCGGTAGACACAAGCGCCGGCCAGGCGGCGGGCGGCCTGCTCGACGGACGGGATCCCGAGTGGCTGGCGGCCTGGTGGGAGACCTACGTCCGCAGGGTCGCGCCCCCCGTGCTGCACGCGCTCTTCCGCCACGGGGTCGTGCTCGAGCCGCACCTGCAGAACGTCCTGGTCGGCGTCGACGCCGAGGGGCTGCCCGTGCAGGCCGTCTTCCGTGACCTGGAAGGCGTCAAGCTGGTCACGCCCCGCCACGACGCGACGCTCACGACGCTGAAGCCGGGCGTGGCCCGCGCCCTTGGCTACGACCCAGAACGCGGCTGGAACCGGGTCGCCTACTGCCTGTTCGTCAACCACCTGGCGGAGATCGCCGCGGCCGTCGCGGACCGCCACCCCGGTTCGGGAGACCGGTTCGAGGCCGGCCTGTGGAGCGCCGCCCGCCAGGTGCTCACCGAGTTCGCCCGCGACCACGACTGGCCACCACGGCTGCGGGCGACGCTGGCGGGGGTTCCGCTGCCGGCCAAGGCGAACCTCCGGCTTCGCTGGGCCCGCGGCACGGACCGCGAGGCGGCGTACCTGAACGTCCTCAACCCGCTGAGCGGGCAGGCGACCGGGTGGAGCAGCCGGATGGGTTCGCCGTGCTGAGCCCGGGGACGGCCGCCGAGAGCGACAGCGCGGTCGGCCTTGAGCTGCCCGGCGGCCTTGAGCTGCCAGACGCCGTGCGCGAGCTTGCGGAGCGCCTGGGCGGCGATGACGCCGCCCTGCCGGCGTACGTCTACGACCTAGACGGGCTTGCCGCGCATGTGGCCAGGATCAGGGCCGACATCCCAAGCCCGATTGAGGTCTTCTACGCGGTCAAGGCGAACCCGGATCCGAGGGTGCTGCGCGTCGTGGCCGGGCCCGCCAACGGTCTCGAGGTCTCCTCCGGCGGGGAGTTGCGGCACGCGGCGGCCACGGCGCCCGGCGCCCGGCTGGCGTTCGGCGGTCCGGGCAAGACCAGCGCCGAACTCGCCGCCGCGCTCCGCGCGGGCACGTTCCGGTTCCATATCGAGAGCCCGCAGGAACTGCGGCTACTCGGGGCGGCCGCGCTGGACGCCGGCCGTCCGGCGGATGTACTGCTCCGGGCCAATCCGCCGGCTGACGACACCGCCGTGGCTGCTGTCTTCCCCGACCAGGCAGACCGGCTGGTGATGGGGGGAAAGCCGACACCGTTCGGGATGGATCCGGCTTTGCTCGACGACTGCGCGCGGTGGCTAGCTGCGGGCAGCCCGGAGGCGGGCCGGCTGCGGCTGCGCGGGGTGCACACGCACCTCGCCAGCGGGCTGGCGGCCGCCGCCCTGCTCGAGTCGGCGGTTCACGTTCTCGATTTCGCCCGGCAGTGGTGCGCCGGGCACGGCGTGCGGAACCCGGAATTCAACCTCGGCGGGGGAATGGCGGTGGACTACCGCCGACCGGGCTCCACGTTCGACTGGGCATCGTACGGGCTGGGTCTCGCCCGCGCCGCCCGCCCCGGCGAGACTCTGCGCATCGAGCCTGGCCGGGCCGTGACGGCGTACTGCGGCTGGTACGTCACCCGGGTGCTTGACGTGAAGCCGAGCCGCGACAAGGTGTTCGCGGTGTTGGCGGGCGGCACCCACCACCTGCGGACGCCGGCCGCCAAGGGGCATGACCAGCCGTTCGTGATCATGCCCGTCGCCTCGTGGCCGCACGGCTGGTCCCGGCCCGCCGCCGTGGCCGAGCCGGTGACGGTGGTCGGCCAGCTGTGCACGCCCAAGGACATCCTGGCGCGGGACGTCCGGGTGCCCAGGCTGCGGGCAGGCGACCTGCTCGCGTTCGGGCTGGCGGGCGCGTACGCGTGGAACATCTCCCACCACGGCTTCCTCATGCACCCGGAGCCCGGTTTTCACTACGTGGGTACCGGATGACGGACTATGAGATGTGACCGCCTATCGCGTGCCCGATGAAGAAGGCCGCGCCCGCCCCGAGAGCGGCCGCGACGAGCTGGCGCGTTCCGCCGAGGAACATCGACCGTCCGGTCAGCTTCGCCACCGCCGCACCGCCGATGAAAGCGGCCGCCCCCGATATCACCAGCGCCACCTTGAGCACCGGGTACCCCATCAGGAACGGGCTCAGCGGGATTAGCGCGCCGACGGTGAAGGAGGCCAGCGACGCGAGCGCCGCCGTCCGCGGCGACGGCAGGTCATCGGGGTCGATGCCCAGTTCCTGGCGCAGGTGCTCGGAGACGGCCCGCTCCGGTTCGGCGGAGATCTGCCGGACGACCGCCTCGGCCAGGTTCGGGGAAACCCCTTTCTCCACGAACAGGTGGGCCAGCCGCAGGAGCTTGCCCTGCGGGTCACGGGCGTGCTGCTTTCGCTCCAGTTCTACTTCGGCCAGGTTCAGCTCGTTCTGCGAACTGACGGAGATGTACTCGCCGGTCGCCATCGAGAACGCGCCGGCTACCAGGCCGGCGATGCCGGTCAGCACGATCATGCCGGTCGCTCCGCCGCCCGCTCCAGCGCCGACGCCCGCGATCAGCGAGACGTTGGTAACCAGGCCGTCCATCGCGCCGAAAACGGCCGGACGCAGCCACCCGTCACTGACGTCCCGGTGCTCGCGTAGCTCCCCGCCGTCGAGCATCGGGTCCTTCGGGAGCAGCACGAGCCTGTTGCCGAACGGCAGCCATCCGAGGATCTGCCGCCCGCTAACCGGCGGGCGCTCAGCCGCCGGCCGGTCGGCGGGCGGCTGGTAAGTGAGAATCGGTTCGCCCGGCAACTCCGACAACAGCGCGGTACTGGTCCGCGGGAAGCCCGGAGCGCGCCTGTCGCTTGGCGGCTGGTACCGCGGCATCGGGCCGCTGCCATTCGGCCACTTGGTTTGGACGGAATAGCCGTAAGGCTGATACGCAGGCGCGGGCGCGTAGACCGGCGGCGGGTAGCCCTGGACGGGCCCGCCGTTGGGCGGCCGGTACATCGGCATGGGGCCGCTGGGCGACGGCGGGTATGCGCCGCGGTTCCCGGAGCCGGGCGGCGGCTGGTCAGGGGCGCGCCATCCGTTATCCGGCGTGCGCTGGGGCACGCCGTTCGCGAGAGGAGCGGCATAATCCGGCTGCCAGGGGCCGCGGTGCCGCCCTATCTGCAGTGCTGGCCCGTAATCCGCATACCCCCCGTCATACCTCCCGTCATACCTCCCGTCAGGAGCTTCCTCGGAAGGCCATCCGTATTCCTGAAGGTAATCGAAGTCGTCCACTTCTCACCTTGTCTTGATTTGTTTATCCGCTGACATCACGACGCGAGCATGTGCTGTGCGTCAAGGACCGTGAAATAGACGTCGTCCCAGAAGGTGACGTGTTCCCAGATCTCCAGCCTGGCCGCCTCGATGAGCCGTTGGGCGTCCGCGGTGGTACCGCGGACGAGTGCGTCCCACAGCGTCCGGAAATGCTCCGTCTCGATATCCGTGTGCACGCTGAAGAACTCAAGGCCGGATGTCACGCCGTAGTGCCGGGGAAGCGCGTTGAGGATGATCTCGTTGCGGCTCGGCGCGACAAGCTCCCGCCCGGCGAGGGCAGCGAGGGCCTCATCGCCGGTGCGGTCCGCCGAGAAATAGCAGCGGAGAAATGACTCCGCGTACGACTCGGTTACCGGCAGCGCCGCGATACGCGCCGGGTTGTCTATGCCCAACGCGGTCAGGAAGGAGACCGCGAGCCCATGATGGTTGCCCTTGATCTCCTGCTCCAGGCAGGTAATGAGCCCACCGAGAACGTGCGGCACGTTCAGTGCGTCGTCGAATGGCGCGCTCCTGGCGACGCAGATGCCGAACCACCGGTGAAAGCGATTGCGCCACAGGTAGTACTGGCCGAAGACATCGCGGACATGCTCGGGATTAACGTGCCCGGCGGACAGATCCGAGAAGAATTCGCTCTCGGCGAGTCGATCACGGGCATATGATTCGAGACTCTCTGACACAGCCCGGCTATCGAGGGGTTGCATGTTCGTCTCCTTCGCCGCACGCGGCCCGGTGGCTGGGCGGATGCTGTCCGACCGTTTCGGTCGTCCGAGAATGCCCAGATAGCAGGAGTTTACATATCCGTGATGATCACGCTAGGCGGATTCGCCGACGCTAGCGTTACAAAAATATCATCGCGGTTTTCGTGAGCTGAGCACGGCGCTGAACTGCGAAGATGATAGAAAAGTAATCATCGGCAGCATGAGAGTTGATTGCGTTATTTGGTTAGGCTTACCTAACTCAACTGGCCTTCGGTGCGGCGCCTGTCGCGTATCGAAACTTAGCGGTCCGCCCAGGGGTTGCGGCTGCACAGGCTAAATAAAGACGTGCGCGACCCGCGTATCATCGGTTCGCGCACGTCACCGGCTTATTCGGCCGAATACCACTAATCGATGCGGGAAAATGACTGCGTCTCGTAACGGAGTTCCGCTTTGGGGATATTATCCGAGCACGACAGGAACGCCGGGCCCAGTTCCGATCCGGCCATGGTCACGCGATAGGCGATACCGGGGCTGTGTTCCGTGCGGTGAATGACCTCGATTTCCCAGAGCTCAGGCTCATCCGCAGAACCCCACGAATGCTTGGGACCGCCGCCGCCGGGCCCGGCGGCCGGAATGCGGCGCGCGGAATACACCTGGAGCGCGCCGAGACGGAAGTCTCCCAGCCGCGTCGCGGCGGCGTGCAGCGCGGCCTGCACAGGGAACGACTGACCGGACCGCCCGCGATGGTGGGACAGCATGACCTGGCCCGCGTCGAATCGCCGCATGACCTCAAGGGCCGAATCAGGATCCAGCCAGCCGAACATGTCCCCCGTCGGCAGCAGCATCATGGTCGCCGCGAAACGGTGACCGCCGAGGTGTGAGCACTCCCAGGTATCCCAGTCGGTGGCGGCGGCGATCGCCGCCGCCACCGGGCGGCCGCGGATGGCGCAGCACTGGTCACGCTTGCCGTTCGTGCACACCAGGGCCAGCCGCTGCGGCCCCGCGGCGTTGGCCGGCCCGGGGATCGCGGCGGCGAGGTTGAGATCGAGCAGCTCGGCGGGATCGCGCCAGGCGCCCCACAGGACACGTTCGGCGCCTGCCCGGGTGTCGGCGAACGCCCAGGCCATGGACCGGTACTCGGTGCCCGTGCCAGCGGACGGATGACGGCCGGGGCGGCGGATCAGCACGACGTGGGTGTCGGCGGCCTTGGCGGCGTCCGCGAGTTGCCTGGCGACGCCCGCGTCCATGTGCTTGCCGTCCAGGGCGGAGTCCCCCCAGGGGCCGGGTACCTCAAGCAGCAGAAACCGGGAGTAGCGAACCGCGCTGGCGTGCAACGGCTCACCGCGCATCCGGGCGCCGTCCGCGCAGCGCAGCGGGGGCAGCTCAAGCAACGTCCGCGGGCCTCCGCTCCCTTCAGTGCCAGGCAGCGCTGTACCGAAGACGGCGGAGGGGTGGGTGTCTTGTGTCATCGCTGTCCTTGTCTGGGCGAGGTCTAGGCGAGATCGAGGGAAGGCTGCTCCTGTTAGAACGGTGCCTCCCCGCCGGGCGGTTCGTGGCGCAGGTAACTAATCGGTAATTGATGATTTCGAGTGGTACCGCGGCCTGGCGCCAACCACCCGAATGCGTCTTGCCTGTTCACGCGGCCGGGAGCAGTGATCCGCTGGCGTGCGGTCCGGCGCGCGGCGGCGGGCAGGCGCGGCAAGCCGGCACGTCCGGGCCCCTCACCCGCCCCTCACCCGCCTCTCACCCAACGAAACCTTACGAACCAAGGTTAGCCTTACCTATTGGGAGGACCTCTGAGGCATACCCGAGTTAGGGTCGCCTCGATGGCCTGCAGGCGCTAGCCCACGGGCCCTTACACGACAGCCCCGGCAACCGCGCAGAGAGGGACGTGACCGTGAAGTCTGACAATGAGCAAGGCTTGCGCACAGAGCCGGACGGTTCCGCGGGCGCGGACAGCGCCGGCTGTGCCCCTGCCCGCCAGCACGTGCGGCTCCAGCGGTTCGGCCGGCACGGCCGCTACGCCTGGAGCGTCCACCGTGTCCGGCAGTTGCGACGGGAACCAAGCGCCGAGGCATCTCGGTCGGAGCCGGAGCGCCGCGCCGGGTGAGCAGGAGGGCGATCTCGTGCACGTGGCCGCCGATCCAGCCGTACTCCCCCCGGCTCGCGTGCCCGGGTCTCGGGCAGCGGTGGTGGCCGCGCGGACGCAGACGCGCACCTGCGCCGACGGCCCCGTTTGGGTCGCGCAGATTGCCCGGTTACGCGCCGTTGCGCGCTCCGGCTGAGGCGGGCGTTCCGAGCGGGTCCCGGCGGGAAGGCGTCCGCAGCGTGACCATGGCAGGTTACATCCGGGTACGTCATGGTCGCCATAGCCCAGGCAGGCAGCGCCGATCGCACCGTGACTGCCCGCATCGATTCCGGCGAGCTCGAGCTGATGCCTTCCTGACCCAAGGCAGGCCAGGCCACCGGAACAGAGCCACCGCCGCCTCGCCCGGCAAGCGCGACCCCTGGCTCAAGGGCCCCTCGGCGCCGCCCGCTCCGAGACCTTCCTCGGCGAGCGCTACCACCCTCGCCAGCCGGCGCGGCAAGCCTGAGGCCCTCGGCCTCTCCGTCCTCACCATCACCCGCGCCGGGACGCCGTCTGGCCACGCCCCGCCCACCGCAAAAGGCCTCACGGGTCTGGAAGACCCGCCCGTCCAGCGTCGTGCCGAACCGCTTGATGTGGGCGCGGAGCAGCCGGACCAGCCCACTGGGCCGCCCCGCCTCACCCCGCGGCACAAAGCCCTGAGCCGCCTCCGCACGCAGACCATGAGTAGCGGTCAGCGGCACACGACCGGCTTGCACGGTCCGCGGCCCTTCCGGGCGGACGCCATTTGTCCGTGTCCACCGGACGCCGGCTCACCTCAGCCGGAGACTTCGCCTTGGGCAGGACCACCCTGCTGAGCCAGACCTGTCGGTGCCGAAAACATGTGCCGCCTGGCCAGATGCTGCGCTGACCGCTGGCTGTTTGGCTCCGCGCGGGGACTGCCAGGGCGTGGGATGATCTGCGGCTTGGGGGTTGAAGCTGATCATCTTGATTGTCACCCGCGCCGTGTCGCTGCCGAGATCTTAATGCTGCGGCATCAGCTCGCTGTCGCCCTGCGCGAGCGGCCTCGTGCTCATTCGGGTCTGACGTGGCCGGTCCGGGCGTGGCTGGCGCTGCTAGCAGGGACAGTGTCGGCGGTGCTGCGGCTGGCCTGGGAGAACGAGTCGTGGGGATACCGGCGGATCCACGGCGAGCTCGCGGTTCTCGGCATAATGGTGGCGCCGTCCACGGTCTGGCAGATCCTGAAGGACGCTGGCATCAGCCCGGCTCCAGCGCCGCGCTGCGGCGTCGCGAGCAGCAGCCGCTCCGCAGCCAGGCGCTGGATAGCCTCGCGCACCGGGGTGGCTGACACTCCGTAGCGCGCCTCAAGCTCCCGGTGCCTGATAAGCGTTCCGGGCTCGATCTCGCCGCCCAGGATGGCCTCGCGGATCTGATCAGTCACCCACGCGGTGCGCGACAAAGGCAGCGCGTCAGTCCCGGAAGTCGCCGTCATTTCTCCTGTACCGTTTCCCGCAATTTTCACAGGTTTCCCGACCTCAGGCCCTTGCCGACCGCCTGGCCTGCCGGTAGCGCCAGGCGGCGGCCATGACGTCGGCCATGGGCTGCCGCCGCGCCCCGAACGATTCATAGAACGCGGCGACCGTCATGAAGATCCGCTCCTGGTCCGCCCAGCCGTCGAACTCACCCAGGGGCTCAGCTGGGCCGGCTTCGGCAACCCGACGGCGGGAACCTGGGTCACGCCGAACGCCGAGGCGGTCGCTCCCGCGGCCGAGGTGGTGGAGGACCTGGGACTGTCTCCCTGGTGCCTGTCCTTCGAGGGCGGCGGGCTGGGCATCGGCCTGACCGACCAGGACATCGTGGACCAGGCCTGGGACCTCGACGCGATCGCGTCACACTACGCCGAGTCGCTGAGCCGGTTCACCGGCCTGCCCGTCACTGGCGGCGATGAGGCCCTGTTCACCCAGGTCGCGCTGGTCAACGAGTTGCAACGGTTCCCGTTCATGGACCCGCGGCTGCCGTTCGACTTGCTTCCGGCGAACTGGCTCGGCCGGACGGCGCCGGCTCGCTTCCAGGAGATACGGGCCCAGTGGCACGATGCCGCCCGCGCGCGCTGGCGCGAGCTCGCGAGCTGAAAGGCCACAATGAAAGAGATGCGCTTTGACCGCCTCGGCCCGCCCGACGCGCTGCGGCTCACCGAGACCATTGTCTTGCTGGTCCCCTTGAAGACGGCCGCGTGACGTCCGTCTGGGCAGGCGCTCCTCATCTCTGTCCAGCCGGAGAATCAGTGTTTCGCATTCACGTTCGGGACCGAAACTGGCGTTTGATTGGACGGTTCCACAAGACGCGCCGTGGTCTGCCGGGACCGGGACGCCTTCAGGGCGCGGCCTCCGGCCTGCACGATGCCGATGAGCGGCCTTGCGGGAAGGTACTGACGGTTTCAAGGTTGAGGTACTTAGGTACCATGGACAGCGGGAGGCAAATCATGGCTGTTGAGTCCAGGCGTCAGGCGCCGCTGAAGGTCGACCCCGCGACAGACCAGATCATTTCGCACGCTGCGCACTTCCTGGGGATCTCCAAGAAAGACCTCGTGGCTGAGGCAGTGCAGGCCTACCTTGAGCTGCGGCGCGAGGAGATCCGGCGCGGCATGGTGGAGTCGATGAAGCTGCTCGATGGCTCCCTGACCTCGGCAGTGTCCATGCTCACCGGCCTGTCCCCGGAGCGGATCGAGGAACTCGGTGGCGCCGGGGACTGGGAGGATTGACTGATGACGGTGCGCCCGACACTCCGTTGCCTACGCGACGACCTGCGCCTGCCGCTGCCGACAGCCCATGTCCCGCTAGACGAGATCGACCACCCGGTCCTCAGGAAGGCGGGCGAGCAGTTCGCCGCCCCCGACACGCCGCATGAGCGAATCGTCTCCATCGACGACGTGGTCCTCCTCAAGGTGAAGACCGGGCGCTGGCGCGGCGCGGTGTTCTGCGACGAGCCAGGGGATGACGCGCTTGACTGGCTCGTCGCCGCCGGTATCCGCGAGGAGGGCGCCCCGGACGACTTCTACGCCGCGCTCCACACGCAGGCCCACGCCGCGCGCCAGCGCTACAACGCCGAGCATAACAAGCCGCTGACCATGGACACCTATACCGAGCCGCTCGTGCCCGGCCCAGATGACCGAGACCGCTATCTGATCGAGGCAGGCGCGCGGCTGGCCCGCCGCCTGAATGCCGTCCTCCGTCAGCTCGTGGCTGGATCGCTCCGCGACAGCCACGAGCACGCGGCCGACTTCCCGGGCTTCCGCCTTGGCGTCATCGTCCGCGCCGAGGATGGCCATGAGACCTACGTCGCGATCCGGATCAGCGGGTCCGTCCCCCAAGGCATCACCGCCTTGATCCTCACCCGCGTCCCTGGATGCGAACCTGACGCGTGGTTCCCGGAGTACACACTTCCCGAACGCGAACTCCTCCCCGCTGAACAGGCATGGTCCAACATCATGGACCCGAAGGCCGCCGCGCAACTTCTGAACGAACAATCCTGAGCCTCTCCGCACGTTCCTTGGGGCAGAACCAGAAGCGCTCACTCGCACCTGCAAGGCCGCCTTCATGGGTGCATGGCAATCCGGGCGATGTCAGCCGATAGGTGTCTAGTCGCCACAGGCCGCCGACCCGAAGCCGCCTCGATCATGAGGTTGACAAGCTCCGTGCTCAGCTGCTGACGGGCTAGAGTTCATCGCAACCACGCCCGCCAGGACAGCCTGGGAAGGGGTTCGGCGTCTCGCATGTACATCTCGCGGGTCAGGCTGAAAAACATACGGGGGTTCTCGGGCCGCCGGAATGTTGACCTGACGCTCACGCGGCCCGATGGGTCGCATGCGTGTCGCTGACCTGCAAGTTTCCCGTGACCGGCCGGTCAAGGGGCAGTCTCCTTTGCTTCCGACCGACCGGACCGCCATCTCCAGCGCGTCAAGTGCGAGGTCCGAGCGCAAATGGTCGGCGACGCGGCTGCTGCGGCAACTCATATGGCTATAAGCGGTCAACATTAACTCGTATGACTATGAGAGTACTGGCCTAGACGGCTACTCGTCCGGGGGAACAAAAGTCCTTGTCAATCGCCTTCGACCCCGCCGTCCCGCTGCACCACCAGGTATACCTGGAGCTGCGTCGACAGATCGCTGACGGTCTGTGGCAGGGGCGGACCGACTTCCCAGGCGAGCGCGAACTGGCCGACCGCCTCGGAATCAGCGTCATAACAACTCGGGCGGCGATGGAGCGTCTCGTCAGTGACGGCTTGATCGAACGCCGGCGCGGACGACGACCCCAGATCCTGTACCGTCCAGACGAGCTGGCCGTTCCCCGGGCCGAGCCAGAGCCCGGCATGCTCGAGTACGGGCCGTTCCGTCCCTACACGTACAGCGTGCTCGTTGCCGAGGTGAGCATCGTTCCGGCGGAGGCGTGCGCAGCCTTCGGGCTGACCGCGGGCGATGAGCTATGGCAATGCCTGCGTCTGCGCAGCTACGCCGGGCGGCCCCGTAGCGTCAGCCATAACGTGCAAGACCCGCGAGTCGGCGAGCGGCACACGCAGGAACAACTCCAGCGGGAACCGATGGCCCATCTTCTCACTGGCCAGGGCCTCGTTATCGCTCGCATCCGGCGACGTATCAGAACACCCCCGAAGAGACATTGGATCTGATTACCGGGACGTGGTCAGCCACCGAGCCCCTATGAGCGGCGGCAGGCCTACTGGGGTACGGAAACCATTGACTCGGCGTCGATCTGGTCCGCGTTCAGCCGTGCGCCAGACAGTTCAGCTATAAGCATGCCTTGAGACATAACAAGTACCCGATCGCAGAGGCTGGCAAGTTCGGCGCTATCTGTTGACGAGACAAGAACAGCCGCTCCTCGGGCAGCCGCGTCTCGCACCGCCGAGTGAACGGTTCTCCGCGCACCGACGTCCGCCCCCTCAGTTGGCTCCTCCAGCATGATCAGCTTCGGCCTCGCCATGAGCCATCGGCCGACCAGCACTTTCTGCTGATTGCCGCCTGAGACGAGCAACGCAGAGATTCACGCCGACGTCCAGACCGTGCAGAATTCCGTTCCGAAGTCAGTCGGACGGCACGTACCCGACACCGAGGGCCACGGCGCAATGGGGCTTTGACGGCTCCAGCTCGCGTCCATCGACCATAACCACGCCGCCACGAGGCCGCGCGCCGGCGATCGCTTGCAGCAACTCCTCAGCTCCAGAGCCTGCTAGCCCCGCGACTCCCACGACCTCTCCCTGCTCCGCAGACATGTCGATCCCGCGGAGGACTGCAGTGGTAAGTCCGGACACCTTCAGCATCGGCGGGCGCAAGCTAGAGGCGACTGAATCCTGGCTTAGGAGGGCACTTTGCCGGCCCGAGCGAGCGCGCGCGGCAGATGCCCGCTCGTCGACCACGTACTCGCGGCCGAGCATGATCTCGACGATCTCTTTCTCAGTCATGCCGGCGGTCGGACGATCGGCGACGACCGCGCCGTTACGAAGAATCGTCAGGCGGTCGGCGATCTGTTTCGCCTCGGCAAGGTGATGAGTTATGAAGATGACACCTAGGCCCCGCATACGCAGCCGCTCGACGACGACTAGCAGCCGGGCGACGTCAGCGCTGGTCATGGCCGACGTTGGTTCATCCAGGATGAGAACACGAGGGGTCTGCTCCCCGTCCTGGAGCGCCCGGGCGATCGCGAGCGAGGTCTGCATCGCCGGGGTCATTTCTTCAGCGGGGACATCGATGTCGATCTCGTAGCCCAGCTCTTCGAACAGCCGCCGCGCGCGGTCTCGTGCCTCCCGCCAAGCGATGAGCCCGACGTTTCGCTTAGGAAACCCGCCGTTCAGGGCGAGATTGTCTACTGCGTTGAGCGCGCCTATGATTGCCCGGTCCTGGTGGACGAACCGGAGCCCGGCGGCATGGGCGGCTCTGGCATCCCCGAGTGCCAACGTCTCGCTTGCGACGGACGCCGACCCGCAATCCGCACGGAACACGCCGGCCAGAATCTTAATGAGCGTTGACTTGCCCGATCCGTTGTGGCCGAGCAGAGCATGTACCTCCCCCTTCCGGACCTCGAGGTCCACTCCGCGCAGGGCTATGGTCGGCCCGAAGCGCTTCTCCACACCACGGATGGTCAGAACCGCCTCGTCACTCGCTGCGGCGTCCGCGACAGTCAACCTTCGGCCTCCAGTGACAGGGGCTCCGGCCCTCAGGTTGGGCGCCCGACCGGAATCGGCCGGCCGGTTTGACGCACTCAGCGGCTTCTCACGGTCTGGATCCTTCCAGCCTGGAAGACTTGCAGTCAGAGAACGCCGTCGAAGAACGGAAAGCACAACCGCGAGCAGGAGCACAACGCCGTTGAAGAAATCACTCACCCACGTTTGAGCGCCGAGGATCTGCAGCCCCTTGATACCAGTTCCCAGGAGGTACACCGCCATGACGGTGCCAACGACGTTCGGGCTCAGCTTCCACTGAGTAGTCCCCAGGAAGACGGCCGCTATGGCAGCCAGGCAGCCCACCCTACTAGTGCAGCCGCTCACTAGTTCCTTGAGGGTTACCAGTTACAGTCTGTTATGGTCATGCGGCTTTGGCGAGGGCGCTCTTGCCCGGGTGGCGTGCAAGGTACCGGGCGTGCTCGGCGTCGGCGTCGTATTTCCATTTCCAGGGGTGCGCGGTCTTGTTGTAGCCGGTGGTGAACTCGGTGACCTGCCTGTCCAGGTCTTCCTGGGATTCGAAGCTGCCGCGGCGCAGGAGCTTCCTGGTGAGAATGCTGAACCACTGCTCGATGACGTTCAGCCAGGAGGCGTGCTTCGGGGTGTGCGTGACCGTGAACCTGGGGTGCGCGGCGATCCAGGCCCGGGTCGCCTTCGACGTGTGGCTGGAGCCGTTGTCCATGATCAGGTGGATGCGCAGGCCGGGGGCGGTGTGCTGGTCGAGCATGGAGAGGAACTCCGTGAAGGCGGCGGAGTCGTTGCGGCGGATCCGCTGGCTGATGACCTCGCCGGTCGCGGTGTTCATCGCGGCAATGATCGAGACGGTGCCGTGCCGGCGGTACTCCCATTCGCGGCGGGCGTCCCGGCCGGGCCGGGCGGGGGCGTCCGGGTACCTCCTGGACTTCGCCTGGATTCCGGTCTTCTCGTCGATGCTGACCAGGACGGTGCCGGGCGGCGGATCCAGGTAGAGGCGGCAGACCGCGCCGGCCTGGGCCCAGAACGCGGGGTCGTCCTTGCGGTTGAGCCAGCCGCGGACCTTGTGCGGGCGGACCCTCGCCTCCGCCAGCGCCCGTCCGACGGTGGCCCGGGACACCGCCAGGCCGCGTTCGCGCAGGTGACGGGCGATCGAGTCCTGCGACCAGCACGACTCCCCGTCCGGCGGGGCCGAGGTGGCCGTCGCGATGATCAGCAGCCGCACGCTGGGGCCGTGGGCCTCCTGCCGCCCGGGCCGGGGCCTGTCGAAGATGCCAGGGATGCCCAGCCTCGCGAACCGGGCCCGCCATTCCCGTACCGTGTTCACGCTGCATCCCAGGTCACGGGCGATCTTCGCGTTCGGGTCACCGTCCGCGGCGGCCAGGATGATCCTGGCCCGCCGCACCAGCCGCTGCGGGCTCGTGCCCGCCGCGATGACCTGCCGCAGCTTCCGCTCCCGCTTGACGGTCATCCGCACTGGCACCGCTCGCGGCCCTGTCATGCTCTCCTCGTTTCCCCGGTCTCACGCCGGCCGGGGAAGAATGCACCACGGCCGCGACGGGCGCCGGCATTCCGGCCGGGCCCGCCCCGCAAAGCGGCGGCAGCGGGGCCGGCGACACTGGATCCCATGCCGGTACCGTCCAAGCGCGTCAAGGAGCTCACCGAGGGAACCGTCGACCACCACGCCTCCCTCACCCATCCTGAGCTGCAGGAGATCACGATCCGCTGGCGCGGCTCGTTCGGCTACATGGCCGCCTGGGCCGGCCCGGGCGACGACACCGACGAGGAAATCCGCCTCTGCCGCATCGAGTACCTCGGCGACGACGACTGGGCCTTCGCCCTCTATGACCCCGCCACCGAGGACTACCGGGAAGGCACCCTGGGCACCGGACAGTACACCGGGTCAGCCGCTGACGCCTACGACACCGCCGCAATCATCCATCTCGCCGACTACCTGAAGTGACGAAAAGCCAGGCCGGGAACCCTCCAGGAATCAGTGAGCGGCTGCACTAGTGATCACGTGACCGAGGAGCTGGACTGGGAGGTCCGGGTCACGGTGCGGGCGCACCGCCGCCGCCGGTACCGGAAGGCGTGCGGGTGCGAGGGGCCGGAGACGGTGACGGCGCCGGGCCCGGCGCCGAAGGCGGTTCCGAAGGGCCTGCTCGGCAACGGGTTCACCGCGATGCTGCTCGTGGAGCGGTTCGCGGCGGGCCGGAGCCAGAACTCCCTCGTCACGGGCCTGGCCCGGCACGGGGCGGAGATTTCCCCGGCGACGCTGGCGGGGACGGCCGCGCAGGCCGCGGGGCTGCTGGCCCCGCTGGCGGCGGCGATCGCGGAGCGGAACCGCGAGTCCTGGCACTTCCACGCGGACGAGACCACGTGGAGAGTCTTCTGCCCCGGCGAGGGGAAAGGCCCCGTGAAGTGGTGGCTGTGGGTCTTCGTCGCGGCGGACACCGTGGCGTTCGTGATGGACCCGTCCAGGTCAGGGGCGGTGCTGGCCCGGCACGCGGGCATCGGCGAGGAGACCGGGCAGCTGCTGCCGCATGAGGACGGCGGGC
>Ga0335083_10001924_pt1 | contig 28019 bp, 29 predicted proteins | sample Lox_Sample_42_FD_206716 | JGI IMG/M metagenome (GOLD analysis project Ga0335083, IMG submission 206716) | Soil microbial communities from Loxahatchee National Wildlife Refuge, Florida, United States - Lox_Sample_4.2 | ecosystem: Environmental > Terrestrial > Soil > Wetlands | place: USA...
CCGCCCGTGCTACCGCTGCCTGTTCGAGGAACCGCCAGCGGCCGGGGTGGGGCCCTCGTGCGCGGAAGCCGGCGTCCTGGGCCCAGTTCCAGGAGTTCTGGGGGCCCTGGCGGGCATCGAGGCGGTGCACCTGACCCGCGGCGAAACTCCCGCTTTCGTCGGTCGATTGCTCCAGTATGATTCGCGGGCCATGTCGGTCCGGACCGTCCGGTTCAACCCCAATCCGCTATGCTCCGTTTGCGCGCCGGACGCGCGCATCCGCGCGCTGTCGGCGGCCGAGTACGGAAACCAACACGGCAAGATCGACTGTATCCACTCATGACCACCGCCCCAATGCCCTCCAAGACGACCGCCCCGTACGTTCGGGGCCTGAAGTGCCGCGAGTGCGGCTCGCAATACGACAAGGCGCCCGTGCACGTCTGCGAGATGTGCTTCGGACCGCTCGAGGTCGACTACGACTACGCCGCCATCGGCAAGGCGCTGACCCGCGCGACCATCGAGTCGCGGCCGCGGTCCATGTGGCGCTACGCCGAGCTGCTGCCGCTGGACGCGCCGCCGGCCGTCGGCCAGGCCACCGGGTTCACGCCGCTGGTGCGCGCCGATCGGCTGGCCAAGCGGCTGGGCCTGAAAGAGGTCTGGGTCAAGAACGACGCGGTCAGCCACCCCACCCTCTCGTTCAAGGACCGGGTCGTGTCGGTGGCCATCTCGAAGGCCATCGAGTTCGGCATCGGCACCGTCGCCTGCGCGTCGACCGGCAACCTGGCCAACGCCACCGCGGCCCAGGCCGCCGCCGCCGGGCTGCCCTCGGTCGTCCTCATCCCTTACGACCTGGAGCCCGCCAAGGTGCTGGGAACCAGCATCTACGGCGCGCGGGTGGTGGGCGTGAAGGGGACGTACGACGACGTCAACCGTCTCTGCTCGGAGATCGCCGGCAAGTACGGCTGGGGCTTTGTGAACGTGAACCTGCGGCCGTTCTACGCCGAGGGGTCCAAGAGCTACGCCTACGAGATCGCCGAGCAGCTGGGCTGGCGGCTCCCTGCCCACGTCGTCGTCCCGATGGCCGGCGGGTCGCTGATGACCAAGGTCGGCAAGGCCTTCGGCGAGCTGGAGAAGCTGGGGCTGGTCTCGGCGCCGGCGCGCAAGCCCCGCATCCACGGCGCCCAGTCGTCCGGATGCGCGCCGATCATCGACATGGTGCTGGAGAACCGGGACCATGTCCGCCCGGTCAAGACGCCCACCGGCATCGCCAAGTCGCTGGCCATCGGCAACCCGGCCGACGGCTTCTACGCGCGCCAGACCATCATCGGCTCGGGCGGGTGGGCCGCCAAGCCCGACGACGCCGAGATCGTCGCCGCCATGCAGCTGCTGGCCGAGACGGAAGGGATCTTCACGGAGACCGCCGGCGGCGTGACGCTGGGCGCCGCCAAGAAGTTGGTCGAAGGCGGCCAGATCGGCAAGGATGACGGTCCCGTGGTCATCTGCATCACCGGCAACGGCATGAAGACGCAGGATCCGCTGGTCGGGAAGCTGCCCGTCCCGGCGTTGATCGGTCCCCGCCTGGGCGACTTCGACGACCTCTGGAACGCGACACACTAAGGAGACGAGACGACATGGCCACCATCCGGATTCCGACGCCGCTTCGCAAGCTCACGCAGGGGAAGGAAGAGGTCAGCGCCGCCGGCGGCACCATCGGCGCCCTGATCGCCAGCCTCGAGTCGCAGTATCCCGGCATCAAAGAGCGGATTTGCGACGAGAGCGGCCAGGTTCGTCGGTTCGTGAATATCTTCGCGAACGATGAAGACATCCGTTTCCTCAAGAACCTGGATACTCCCGTCAAGGACTCCGACGAGATCTCCATCGTCCCCGCCATCGCCGGCGGTTGAGCTGGTTGATCTGTTGGACCCCGACCAGGTCGCCCGGTACGCCCGGCAGATCGCGTTGCCCGAGATTGGCCCCGAAGGACAGGCGGCCATCTGCGGGGCGCGCGTGCTGGTGGTCGGCGGCGACCTGGCGGCCGAGACGGCGCGGACGTACCTGACCGCCGCGGGCGTCGGGTCGGTCGAGACCCGGTCACGCCGGGTGGGCGACGGGGCGGCCTGGCTGGACGCGCTGGCCGGCATCGACCTGATCGTGCGCACCGACTTCGACGACGACGCGATGCTGGGGGCGGCGGCCCGGCTGGGCGTCCCCGTCGTCGTGGCACGGGCCGAGCCCGAGCGAGTCGACCTGCTGTCGTTTCCCCGGCGCACGCCCGACCCCGACGCCGAGCTGGACATCCGGGCGCGACCGTCCGAAGCGGCGGCCGCCGACGCCGGAGCCTCCGGGATCCTGGCCGGCACGATGGCGGCGGCGGAAGCGCTGGCCACCCTGGTGCGTGGCGATGCCGACGAGCGGGCGGGCGCCACCCGTCACGCGCGCCTGCCGCTGGACGGCGCCGATCCCTTCACACAGGACATCCATCGACCTTGAACCCCGACGAGCTGGTACGCCGTGCCCGCCTCCGTGTCGCCGAGCGCATCACCGACCTGATCGGCGATACACCGATCGTCCGCGTCCGCAGCTTCGAGCGCGACACCCCCGGCGTCGAGCTGTGGGCCAAGTGCGAGTTCTTCAACCCGGGCGGGTCGGTCAAGGACCGCGCGGCCTACCAGATGATCCGGGACGCGATGCGCACCGGGCAGCTTCGCCAGGGGCAGACCATCATCGACTCGACCAGCGGCAACACGGGCGTCGCCTACTCGCTGATCGGCGGCGCGCTCGGCTTCCCGGTCACGCTGGTCATGCCCGGCAACGTCTCGTGGGCGCGCCAGAAGATCACCAAGGCGTTCGGGACCGAGCTGATCTTCAGCGACCCGATGGAGGGCTCCGACGGCGCCATCCGCCTGTGCCGGCAGATCGTCGCCGACAACCCCGGCAAGTACTTCTACCCCGACCAGTACTCGAACCTGTCGAACCCGCTCGGGCACTACAACACGACGGGCCGCGAGATCTGGGAGCAGACCGGCGGGCGGGTGACCCACTTCTGCACGGGCATCGGGACGACCGGCACGGTGATGGGGACCGGCCGCCGGCTGAAGGAGTACCGCCAGAGCATCGAGGTCTACGCCGTCGAACCGGCCGACGCGCTCCACGGGCTCGAGGGCCTGAAGCACATGGCCAGCTCGATCGTCCCCGGCATCTACCACCCCGAGGAGCTGAACGGCGTCATCGCCATGGACACCGACGAGGCGTGGGACGTGGCGGACCGCCTGGCCAAAGAAGAGGGGCTGCTGGTCGGCCACTCGTCGGGCGCCTCGCTGGCCGGGGGCATCCGGATCGCGAAGAAGCTGGTCGCCGAGGGGAAGCCCGGCGTCGTGGTCACGCTGTTCCCCGACCGGGCCGAGCGTTACTTCGAGGCGCCGGTGATCCCGCCCAAAGGCCGCGCGGCGTGAACACCGTCTCGCCCGAGGCGCTGTCGGTCATGTACGCGCACGCGCGCCGCGAATACCCGAACGAGTGCTGCGGGATCGTCTTCGGTCCCAAGGGCGCGCCGGTGGCCGATCGCGCGGTGGCCTGCACCAACACCCAGAACGATCTCCACGCCGCGGATCCGGTGGCGAACCCGCGCGACGCGCGCACGGCCTACAACCTGGGCGCCGGCGATCTGTTCAAGCTGCAGAAGAGCCTGCGCGGCGACACGCCGGCCAAGGTCATCTACCACTCGCACGTCGAGGTGGGCGCGTACTTCAGCGACACCGACCAGGCGGCCGCCGTGATGGACGGCGAGCCGAGCTACCCGGTCGAGTACGTGGTCATCGACGTGAAGGCCGGGGGCGTCGGCGGCGCCGCCCACTTCGCCTGGGACGCGACCACGCACCGCTACGTCGAGATCGGCCGCTACCCGGCCTTCTGACGCCGCTCGAGCGCGTTCAGACGGTCCAGCAGCTCGGCGTTCATCTCGTCGATCTTCACGTGAAGGTGAGCGATCTCCAGCTCGGCCTTCAGGTTCACCTGGTACTCGATGTCGTTGCGGGTCCGCTCGCGCGCCACCTGCCGGTTCTGGCTGAGCAGCACGAACACCGACAGGATGATCGCCTCCAGCGAGACGCACATGGTGAGGAACCCATAGGGGAACGGGTCCCAGCCGCCGAGCGCGGTGTGGGAGAGGGCTCCGGTGTTGAGCACGATCCACAGCGCGAACAGCGCGCAGTGGATGAACAGAAACGGCAGGCTGCCGCTGAACTCCGAGATCCAGTCGGCGATCCGCATGACCGTCGTCCGCTTGTCCTCGACCTCCTCGTTGATGTCGCGCGAGGCGGCGTGGCGCAGCAGCCGATTGGCCTCCCGCAGGCGCCGTCCCGTGGCGGTCAGCAGATCCATGGCCGCGGCCGGGTGCTGCTTGAGCAAGCCCTCGATGTCGGCGCGGTCGACCATGACCGCCTGCAGCTCCTTGGTCACCACCGCCGTCTCGGTGCGCGGCCCCGCGTCGACCAGCGACAGCTCGCCGCAGAAGTCGCCCGGGCCCAGCCGCTCGAGCGCGATCTTCTCACCGCTGTCGTTCTTGAGCAGCAGCTCCACTTCCCCCCGGCGGACGATGTACAGCGAATCCCCCGGATCCCCGTAGTTGAAGAGGACTTTTCCCTCGGGCGCCTCCACGGTCTCGACCTTGGCGGCCAGGGCCGCGCGTTCGTCGGCGTCCAGCAGCTGAAACAGCGGAACTTCGGCCAGGATCTCCGGGTCGGCGCTCATGATGTGTCGCGGCGACTATCGCACGGGCCGCCGGTTGACACTGGCCAATGGGAGAGCCCAGACTGCCTCCCCGTCGCCCGTTCGAGCACGGCCCCATGCGCAACGCCTGTGTCTTCGTCTCGTCGGTTGTTCTGCTCGCCGCCGCAGGTCTGGGCGGTTGCGGCGGCGGCTCGAAATCCGCCGACGGGACCGGCGGCGCGGTCGGCACGGGCGGAGTGACCCAGGCGACGGGCGGAACCACCCAGGCGACGGGCGGAACCACCCAGGCCACGGGCGGAACGACCGGCACGGGCGGCCAACCCATCGGCTCCGGAGGCGTGGCGGGTGGGGCCGGTGGACATCCGGGCGGCGCCACCGGTGGACATGCGGGGGCCGGCGGCGCGGGCGGGCACCCGGGCACCGGCGGCAAGACGACCGTCGTCGACGCCGCGGCCACCGACGGGCCCCCCCAGACCGAGGTCACCGACAGCGGCACCTGGAACCTGGTCTGGTCGGACGAGTTCGACGTCGACGGCGCGCCCAGCGCCGCCAACTGGGGCTACGAGAAGGGCTTCGTCCGCAACGAGGAGCTTCAGTGGTACCAGCCGGACAACGCCACCGTCTCGAACGGCATCCTGACCATCGCGGCCCAGAAGGTCCACATCCTCAACCCCAACTACCAGTCGGGGAGCAGCGACTGGAAGAAGAGCCGGCAATACTACGACTACACCTCGACGTCGATGACCACGTCGGGGAAGCACTCGTGGCAGTACGGCCGCTTCGAGATGCGGGCCCGCATCGACACGCGCCAGGGGAGCTGGCCCGCCTTCTGGATCCTGGGCGACAGCACCTCCTGGCCGCAGTCGGGCGAGGTCGACATCATGGAGTACTACGCCAGCAAGGTGCTGGCCAACGTCTGCACGCCCAACGGCGGCAACTGCACCTGGGACAGCACCAACCAGTCGCTCTCGTCGCTGGGAAGCTCGTGGTCCAGCGAGTTCCACGTCTGGGCGATGGAGTGGGACGCCCAGCACATCGACCTGTACCTCGACGGAAAGCAGGTCAACACCTACAACGTCTCGACCGCCAACTCGACCAACCCGAACCCCTACAGCACGAAGAAGTTCTACGTCCTGGTCAACCTCGCCATCGGCGCCAACGGCGGCGACCCCAGCAACACGACCTTCCCCATCACCTACGAGGTCGACTACGTGCGCGTCTACCAGAAGGCGAATTGATCGAGCCGGGCCCCGCCGGCGTCGAGTAAAGTGTGCCCGTGAGCGAGCCCCTGTTCCTGCGCGCCTGCCGTGGCGAGACCACCGAGCGGGCGCCGATGTGGCTGATGCGCCAGGCCGGGCGCTATCTCCCCGAGTACCGGGCGGTGCGCGCCGGCGTGACGTTCCTGGAGCTGTGCAAGTCGCCCAAGCTGGCCACCGAGGTGACGCTGCAGCCGATCCGGCGCTTCGGGTTCGACGCGGCCATCCTCTTCTCCGACCTGCTGGTGCCGCTGGAGGCGATGGGGATGGCGGTGGAGTTCACCGACGAGGGGCCGCGCCTGCCCGATCCGGTCCGCACGCCGCACGACGTCGGACGACTGTCGATCTTCGACCCATCGGCACGCACCGGCTTCGTGCTGGAAACGATCGCCGCGGTGACGCGTGAGCTGGGCGACACGCCGCTCATCGGCTTTGCCGGAGCTCCGTTCACCGTCGCCACCTACGCGATCGAAGGCAAGACCGGCAAGTCCTTCGCCGAGACGAAGCGCCTGTTTTACCAGCGCCCCGACGACGCCCGCCGGTTGCTGGCGGTGATCGCGGACGCGACCCGGGACTATTTGATCGCCCAGGTCCGCGCCGGCGCGCGCGCCGTGCAGCTGTTCGACTCGTGGGTCGGGGTGCTGTCGGCCGAGGACTTCGAGGCGTTCGTGCTCGAGCCCACCCGCGTGCTGGTCGGTTCATTGCGTGCGATGGGGGTCCCGGTCATCTACTTCGGCAACGGCGCGGCGGCCATCCTGGACCGCGTCGCCCGCGTGGGCGCCGACGTCTACGGCGTCGACTGGCGGCTGCCGATCGACGAGGCGCGCGCCCGGCTGGGGAACGCCCGCGCTGTGCAAGGCAACCTGGATCCGGCCGTCCTGCTGGGTCCGACCGCCGAGATCGAACGGCGGGCGCGCGACGTCGTGCGCCGGGGCGGCAAGCGCGGACACATCTTCAACCTGGGCCACGGCATCACGCCGGACGTGCCGGTCGAGGCCGTGAGCGCGCTGGTCGCCGCCGTCCGAGGAGCGTGATGGGAAACGGCTCCCCGCCGCCCCTGGGGATCATCGCGATGAACCTGGGGGGGCCTGGTTCGCTCGACGACGTCGAGCCGTTCCTGCGCCGGCTGTTCGGCGATCCCGAGGTCATCCAGCTCGGCTGGGCGCGGCCAATCCAGCCGCTGCTGGCCCGCCTCATCGCGAGGCGCCGCGCGGCGTTCTCGCGCGCCGCGTACGAGCAGATCGGCGGGCGGTCGCCCATCCTGGCCGAGACGACCGCCCAAGTCGACGCGGTCGTGGCCGCGCTGGGCGCTCGCGGCATCACCGCCACGCCCGCGGTCGCGATGGCCGCCTGGCACCCGCTGGCCGACGAGGCGCTGGCCACGATGGCCGCTCGCGGCGTCCGCCGCGCCGTGGCGCTGCCGCTCTACCCTCACGAGTCGCGCACGACGACCGATTCGTCACTGGGTCAGATCGAGAAGGCCCGCAAGCGCCACCCCGGGATCGAGATCGCGGCGATTCGACGCTACCCCGACGCGGAAGGGTTCCTGCAGGCGGTGGCGGAGCGCATCGGGGAGGCCGCCCGCGGGCTGCCCCCCGAGCTCGAGGCGACCGCCCCGGTGCTGTTCTCGGCGCACGGCTTACCAGAGGCGTACATCCAGCGCGGCGACCCGTACCTGGACGACATCCGCATCACCGTCGAGGCCCTGGCGCGGCGCCTGAAGCTGGGCGAGCGGGCCCGCCTCTGCTTCCAGAGCCGTGTCGGTCCACAGCGGTGGCTGGGGCCGACCACCGAGGAGGTGATCGACGAGCTGGGCGCGGCCGGGACGCGCGCCGTGCTGGTGGTGCCGATCGCCTTCACCGGCGAGCACATCGAGACGTTGCAGGAGATCGACATCCTCTACCGCGAGCGCGCGCAGAAGGTCGGCATCACCCACTTCGCGCGCGCCCGCACCGTGGGCACGCACCCGGCGTTCATCGGGACGCTGGCCGACCTGTGCGAAGCGGCGGCGCGCGCCCGGGGATGGGTGTGAGCACGATGCGCATCGCGGTGGTCGGCGGCGGCATCTCGGGGCTGACGGCGGCGCACCTGCTGTCGGCGGCCGGTCACGACGTGACGCTCTTCGACGACGGCGACGAGCCCGGCGGCCTGATCCGCAGCACGCGGCGCGACGGCTTCCTGTGCGAGCGCGGGCCGCAGGCGCTGCTGGACGGCGCCCCGGAGGTCCGGTCGTTGATCGCCTCGGCCGGGCTGAGCGGCCGCGCGCTGGCCGCCCTGCCCGCCTCGCGCCGGCGGTTCGTCTATGCCGGCGGCGCGCTGCGGCCGTTCCCGGCCAGCCCTCCGGCGCTGCTCAAGACCTCGCTGCTTTCGGCGGCGGGCAAGGCGCGCCTTCTCGCCGAGCCGTTCATCCGGCGGCCGGCCACGCCGGATCCCGAGGAGTCGGTGTTCGACTTCGTCGCGCGCCGCTTCGGCGCCGAGGCGGCCCGGCGCGCCGCGGCGCCCGCCCTCATCGGCGTCTACGCCGGCGACGCGGCCGAGATCTCCGTCCGGGCCGCGTTCCCCCGGCTGGCGGAGCTGGAGGCCGCGCACGGCAGCGTGCTGCGCGGCCTCTTCCGCTCGCGCCGCCAAGGTCAATCGACGCCCATGGGCCGGCCGATCAGCTTCGCCGACGGGCTCGCGGAGCTGCCGCGCGCGCTGGCCGCCGCGCTGGGCCCACGCCGGCGCCCGGCGCGCGTCGAGCAGATCGAGCCCCGCCGGGTCTGGACGCTGGCCGCGGGTGGGGCGACCGTCGAGGCCGAACGCGTCTTGCTGGCGACCCCGGCCGCGGTGACGGCGACCCTGCTCGCGCCGCTCGCGCCGGGTGCCGCCCGGGCCCTGCGCACGATCCCACACGCGCCGGTGGCCGTCGTGACGCTGGGGTTCCGCTCGCCGCCGCCCGGCTCGCTGGGGATGGACCTGGACGCTTACGGGTTCGTCGCGGCGCGGGGCGAAGGGGTCGAGACGCTGGGGTGCCAGTACGAGACCTCCGTGTTTCCGGGGCGTGCGCCCGAGGGGGCGGTGCTGGTTCGCGCGCTGGTGGGCGGGACCTTCAACCCGGGACTGGTCGACCGCGACGACGCCGCGCTGGCCGCTCAGGCGGTGGGGGACCTGCGGCGGGCCGCCGGACTGCGGCGCGATCCCGACTTCGTCGACGTCTCGCGCGCGCGGCCCGGCATCCCGCAATACGAGCGCGGCCACCTGGGCCGCGTGGCCGCCATCGACGCGGAGCTGGCCGGGCTTCCCGGCCTCTCGGTCATCGGACACGCGCTGCGCGGCCTGGGCGTGTCGGCCTCGATCCGGGCCGCCGCCGACGCCGCGCGCCAGGTCGGCGCGACAACTTGATTCCCGGGCCAGCCGGTCCGATTCTGGTGCGCACCTCACCCTGGGAGGTCAGCCATGCGTGCCATCAAGAATCTGTTCGCGCTCGTGATCATCGTGGCGATCCTGAGCGCGGGCGCGGTCGTCGCCTTCCGCGTGGCGCGCGGGCGTCCCTCGGTCCCGGAGCAGATCAAGCCGGACATCATGGCGGTCAGCAGCGCAGGCACGTACCTCTACGCGGCGCGGGCGGGAAGCCACGTGCTGCTGTTCGACGCGGGCGCCGATCCCGCCGGGCGGGGCATCGACGACGCGCTCTCGGCGCTGCACGCGGGCCGTGGCGACGTCTCGGACCTGTTCGTGACCCACGCGCACCCCGACCACCTGGCCGGCGCCGCGGGGCTGGGGAGCGCCAAGGTGCACCTGGGTGAACCCGACGTGGCGGTGGCCGAGGGGCGGTCCCCGCCGGACAAGCTGATCGTCCAGCTGATCGCCAAGGCCACGGGGGCGGCGCCGGTGACGGTCAGCGCGCCGCTGACCGGGGTGGCCGCGGTCGACGTGGGCGGCGGCAAGCTCGTGAAGGCCCTGCCCGTTCCGGGGCACACGCCGGGCTCCTACGTGTTCCTGTACGACGGCGTGCTGTTCGTGGGCGACACGATGACGTTCAAGGAGGGGCGCCTCGATCGCGGGCCGTCGCTGTTCGACAGCGACGGCGAGCAGCTGAAGGCGTCAGTCCGCAACCTGAAGTCGCAGCTGGCGGGGGCCGACATCGACGCGGTCTGCGCCGGGCACGGCGGGTGCACCCCGGTGGGGCTGGGGCGGAACCTGTTGGATGACTTCATCGGGAGGCTGGGCGGCTGATGCTTCAGGTGTTGAGCCTGGTGACCCTGCTGGCGGCAACCGCCGGCGCGCAGCGCCCGCCCACCCCCGAGGAGCAGCAGAGGTTCGAAGACGGGACGAAGGACCTGGCGGCCGGCGACGCGAAGGGCGCCGAGCGGGCCTGGCAAGCCGGCTACGACGTCGCGCACGACCCTGCGTTCCTGGTCCACATCGGCGAGGCCCAGGAGAAAGCCGGCGCGCCCGCCCAGGCGGCCGAGACCTATCGCCGCTACCTGCGCGAGGCGCCCGACGCCTCCGACCGCGCCGACATCGAGCAGCGAATGGCGCGGCTCGCGCCGGCCGCCCCGCCGACCGCAACGTCTCCCGCTCCCTCTGCCGCACCCCCCCGGGCGGCAGCGGCGCCTGCCCCCGTCGCTCCGGCCGCCGCGCCGAAGGCTGACACGGAGAAGCCGGCCAGCGCCGAGGAGGACTCCGGCTGGAACCGGTACAACGTGACCGCCATGATCTCGGCGGGCGTGACCGTCGCGCTGCTGGGCACCGCCGCTTTCTTCGGCGCCTCGGCCAGCTCGCACGAGTCGGACGCCAACCGGCTGATCGGCTACCGGAGCCCGCCCCCGGAATATGCTCGGGTCGCCGGCGAGTACACCTCGGCCATCAATGACGGTCGGGCCGCGGCGCACGACGCCCGCGTCGCGCTGCTCGCGGCCGCCGCGACCGGGGCCGTGTCGATCACGTTCTTCATCCTGGATGCCGTTCTGACGCCGAGCACCGGCCCCACGGCCGCGATCACGCCCGCACCGCACGGCTTCGCCGCCGTGGGAGGCTGGTCATGGCATTTCTGAAGCGGCGGTTCTGGGCGGGCGCGCTGCTGCTGGGGTCGCTTCTGACCAGCTCCTGCTTCAGCCCCAACCAGCCGGTCTGCGCCTTCTCATGCGCCGAGGCCGGCGTCTGCCCGGACGGCTACACCTGCGGCACCGACAAGTTCTGCCACAAGAACGGCGCCACCGGCATCTGTACGCTCGACGACGCAGGGACGACCGACGCGATGTCCAACCCCGACTGAGCCCTCGCTTTTCGCGTGGAGCCGGCAGGGGTCCGCGTATAGACTCCCGCGCGGTAGAGCGATGGGCCTCCTCGATCTGTTCTCCAAGGAAAAAACGCGCGAGCGGAACGCCACGCGCGCGATCAACAAGTACTCGCAGTCGCCCGACCGGATGAAGGCGCTGCAGGCCCTGGCCGCCGACGGCTCGCCCGAGGCGCTTTACGCGCTGCTCCGCCGGTTCGGGATGATGTACGACAAGACCATCGACGACGAGCAGGAGAAGGAGTGGGTGTTCGAGACCCTGGCCGCCAAGGGCGGTCTGGTCCTGGAGCCGCTGAAGAAGTACCTGCTGGCGGCCGACTCGATCTCCTGGCCGCTGCGGCTCCTCGACAAGATCGTCGCCACCAAGGACGAGGTGATCGACGTCGTCGCCTACGTCATGCAGCGGCACGAGCCCGGGTACGAGCGCGACCCGACCAAGAAGATCCAGCTGCTGAACCACCTGGCCGGCATCAAGAACGGGCGCGTGCCCGCGCTGGTCGTCCCCTACCTGGCCGACATGGACGAAGGGGTCCGCTACGCGGGCGCCGAGACGCTGCTGCGTCAGGAGGACGAGGCCGCGGCGCGCGAGCCGCTGCTGGACCTGTTCACCTCGGACAAGGAAGAGAGCAAGCGGCTCCGCATCCGGATCGCCGACGGCTTCGCCCAGCTCGGCTGGCCGCTGGGCGACAGGCGCGCCGCGGTCGAGAAGTGGTTGCCCGAGACGTTCCAGATTGTCGCGCGCGGCAAGGAGCCGGCGCGCATCACCAAGAGAGACACTGCAAAGGGTTGAGCTGAAGTGCCCAGGCGAGACGACATCAAGACCGTGATGCTGATCGGCTCCGGGCCGATCGTGATCGGACAGGCGTGCGAGTTCGACTACTCCGGGACCCAGGGGGTGAAAGCCCTGAAGGAAGAAGGGTACCGGGTCGTGCTGGTGAACTCGAACCCGGCCACGATCATGACCGACCCCGAGATCGCCGATCGGACGTACGTCGAGCCGCTGACGGTCGACGTGCTGACCAGCGTGATCGAGCGGGAGCGCCCCGACGCGCTGCTGCCGACGCTGGGCGGGCAGACCGCGCTGAACCTGGCGCTGGACCTGCACCGGGCCGGCGTGCTGGACGCCTACGGCATCAAGCTGATCGGCGCCCAGGTCGAGGCCATCGAGAAGGCCGAGGACCGCCAGCTGTTCAAGGCGGCCATGGAGAAGATCGGCCTGGACGTTCCGATGTCCGGCTATGCGCACAGCCTGGAAGAGGCGCGCGCCATCCAGGCCAAGATGACGGTCGACACCGGCGTGGCCTACCCGGTCTTGCTGCGGCCCTCGTTCACGCTGGGCGGCTCGGGCGCCGCCATCGTCTGGAACGCCGAGGAGTTCGACACCAAGGTCGCCTGGGGGCTGCAGCAGAGCCCGCGCGGCGAGGTGCTGGTCGAGCAGTCGGTGCTGGGCTGGAAGGAGTACGAGCTGGAGGTGATGCGCGACCGCAAGGACAACGCGGTCATCATCTGCTCGATCGAGAACTTCGACCCGATGGGCGTGCACACCGGCGACTCGATCACGATCGCGCCGGCCATGACCCTGACCGACAAGGAGTACCAGATCATGCGGGACGCGGCGCTGGCCGTGATCCGCGAGATCGGGGTGGAGACCGGCGGGTCCAACATCCAGTTCGCGGTCAACCCGGCCGACGGGCGGATGATCGTCATCGAGATGAACCCGCGCGTCTCGCGGTCCAGCGCGCTGGCGTCCAAGGCCACCGGCTTCCCGATCGCCAAGATCGCCACCAAGCTGGCCATCGGCTACACGCTGGACGAGGTCCCCAACGACATCACGCGGGAGACGCCGGCCTGCTTCGAGCCGACCATCGACTACGTGGTCACCAAGATCCCGCGCTTCGCGTTCGAGAAGTTCCCGGGCGCCGACGACGAGCTGGGGCCGCAGATGAAGTCGGTCGGCGAGGTCATGGCGATCGGCCGGACCTTCAAGGAATCGTTCGGCAAGGCGCTGCGCTCGATGGAGATTGGCCGCGCGGGCTTCGACCTGGAGAACCCGCCACCGGTCGAGGAGCTGCGCCGCCGGATCGTGCGGCCGGGCCCCGACCGCCTCTGGTATCTGGCCGAGGCCCTGCGGGCCGGCGTGTCGGAGGCGGAGGCCCATCAGCTGACCAAGATCGACCCCTGGTTCCTGCGGAACCTGAAGCAGATGGTCGACGAGGACGAGCGGACGCGGCAGCTCGCGGCCACCAAGGGCTCGGCCGCCGTGCTGGATGACGGCCCCGGGCTGGCCCGCCGCAAGCGGCTGGGGCTTTCGGACCGGCGCCTGATGAAGCTGTGCGGCGTCTCCGAGGAGGACGTTCGCCAGGCCCGCATCAAGCACGGCGTGCGCCCGGTGTTCAAGCGGGTCGACACCTGCGCGGCCGAGTTCGAGGCGCAGACCCCGTACCTGTACTCGACCTACGAGACCGGCTTCGAGGAGCGGGTCGGCGCCCCCGAGACGATCGAGAACGAGAACCGGCCGACCAAGAAGAAGAAGATCGCGATCCTGGGCGGCGGGCCCAACCGGATCGGCCAGGGGATCGAGTTCGACTACTGCTGCGTCCACGCGGTGCAGGCGCTGCGCGAGGACGGCTACGAGACCATCATGGTCAACTGCAACCCGGAGACGGTGTCGACCGACTACGACACCTCGGACCGGCTCTACTTCGAGCCGCTGACCCGGGAAGACGTCCTGGAGATCATCGACACCGAGAAGCCGGACGGCGTGATCGTCCAGTTCGGCGGCCAGACGCCGCTGCGGCTGGCGGTGCCGCTGATGAACGCGGGCGTGAAGCTGCTGGGGACCAGCGCCGACGCCATCGACCGGGCCGAGGACCGCCAGCGGTTCGGCGAGCTGATCAAGAAGCTGGGGCTGCGCGTCCCGGCCTGGAAGACGGCCCATGGGCTGGGCGAGGCCTACCAGGCGGCGCGCGAGATCGGCTACCCGGTCATGGTGCGCCCGTCCTACGTGCTGGGCGGCCGCGCCATGGAGATCGTCCACGACGAGTCCGGCCTGGAGAAGTTCGTGCTGACCGCCATGGAGGCCTCGCGACGCGAGAGCCTGAAGTCGCGCGCCGACGAGAAAGAGGCGCCCATCCTGATCGACCAGTTCCTGCCCGACGCCATCGAGGTGGACGTCGACGTGGTGGCCGACGGCACCGACGTGGTGGTGGGCGGCGTCATGGAGCACATCGAGGAGGCGGGCATCCACTCGGGCGACTCGGCCTGCTGCCTGCCGCCGCACTCGCTGTCGGCGCAGACGGTCGAGGCGATCAAGGAGCAGTCGCGGGCGCTGGCGCGCGAGCTGGGCGTGCGCGGCCTGATGAACGTGCAGTTCGCCGTTCCGCGCGACGGGCGCGGCATCTTCATCCTCGAGGTGAACCCGCGCGCCTCACGCACGGTGCCGTTCGTGTCCAAGGTGACCGGCGTGCCGCTGGCCAAGGTGGCGGCCCGCATCGCCGTCGGCAAGACGCTGAAGCAGATGGGGATCCGCGAGGTGACGCCCAAGCACACGGCGGTCAAGGAGGCGGTCTTCCCGTTCGCCAAGTTCGCGGGCGTCGACACGCTGCTGGGCCCCGAGATGCGCTCGACCGGCGAGGTGATGGGGATCGACAGCAGCTTCGCGGCGGCCTTCGGCAAGAGCCAGATCGGCGCCGGCACCCGCCTGCCCACCAAGGGGACGGCCTTCATCTCGGTGCAGGACGCCGACAAGCCGGGGGTGGTCAAGGTGGCGCGCGGCCTCGTCGACCTGGGCTTCCAGGTGATCGCGACCTCGGGGACCTACGACTACCTGCGCGGGCAGGGGATCGAGGTCGAGCGGGTCAACAAGATCCGCGAGGGGCGGCCGCACTGCGTGGACCGGATCCTGGACGGCGGCGTGCACCTGGTCATCAACACCACCTCGGGGGTGGAGGCGATCAAGGACTCGTTCCCGATCCGCCGGAACACGCTGCTCAAGAACATTCCCTACTACACGACGCTCTCGGCCGCGCGGGCCGCGGTGGGGGCGATCGCCGAGCTGGCCGCCGGCAAGATGGGCGTGCGGTCGCTCCAGGAGTACCAGGGAGGTTAACGCCATGGCCAAGTTCCCCATGACACCGCGCGGGCAGCAGGCGCTGAAGGACGAGCTGAAGCGGCTGCGCGAGGTCGAGCGCCCCAAGAACGTCCGCGACATCGAGGAGGCGCGCGCCCACGGCGACCTCAAGGAGAACGCGGAGTACCACGCCGCCAAGGAGCGCCAGGGCTTCATCGAGGGGCGCTCGCGCGACATCGAGGCGATCCTGGCCCAGGCCGAGATCATCGACCCGGGCAAGCTGTCCGGGACCAAGGTCGTGTTCGGCGCCACCGTGAAGCTGACCGACACCGACAGCTCCGAAGAGGTGACCTACACGATCGTCGGCGACCACGAGGCCGACATCAAGGCCGGGCGCATCGCCGTGTCCGCCCCGCTGGCGCGCGCCATCATCGGCCGCGAGCGCGGCGAGGCCGTCACCATCAAGACCGGCAAGGGGACGCGCGAGTACGAGATCTCCGACGTCCGCTTCGTCGCAAGCTGATCCTCCCTGCCTCTCCGCGAAACGGGGAGGCCGACGAGCTGCAGGCTCGTCGGGTGGGGTCTGCCTCTCAGTGGGCGTCGGTCGAGGCCGCGTCGGTCGAGGCGTCGCTGGGCGGCGAGGCGTCGCTGGGCGGCGAGGCGTCGGTCGTCGCCCCGCCGGCTCCGCCAGCCCCGCCCTCTCCGCCAGCCCCGCCCTCTCCGGCGGACCCGCCCTCTCCGCCAGCCCCGCCCTCTCCGGCGGACCCGCCCTCGCCGCCAGCCCCGCCCTCTCCGGCGGACCCGCCCTCGCCGCCCTCGCCCCCCTTCCCGGCCACGGAACCGCCGGTGCCCGTGGTCGAGGTCGAGGGGGCCGGCTCGCAAACGCCCCCCTTCACGTCTCCCATGACGGAGCAGACGCCGGTGGAGCAGTCGCTGTTCTGCACGCACCGTTCGCCCACGCCTTGGGAGCAACCAGCGCCGAAGAACGCCGAAGAGGATACGAACGCCAGGATGAGGCCAACCCGCATGAGCGCCCGGTCAGTTACCACGCACCCGCCCGACTGTCTACGGCAAGGGTGTTGAGGTAGGGTCTGCGGCATGCGTCGTAAGATGCGTGCGACCCTGATCCTGGTTGCCTGTGGGGCGGCGGCCGTCCCCCTCGGCCACGCTGCCAGCTCCTCGAAGAAACCGGTCAAGAAGACGGCCGGCGAGAAGGACGCGGAGGCGTTCCTGGCGACGGTCACCAGCCTGCTGAGCCCCGTGGCGGTGCGGGCCACCCTGGCGGACTGGACGTCGATCACCGACGTCACCCCGGAGCACACCGGCCAGCGCGTCGGGGCGGACGGGGCGCTGGCCGCGCTCTCGGGGTCGCCGCTGATCATCCAGCGCAGCAAGGCCCTGCTGGCCGAGCGCAAACAGCTCGAGCCGGAGACGGCCCACCAGCTCGAGAAGCTGTTGCTGGCGGCCGCCGAGAGCCCGGGGACGATCCCGGACATCGTCGCCCGCCGGGTCGAGGCCGAGGCGCATCAGTCCGGCATCATGGACGGCTACACGTTCTGCATGACGCCGCCCAGGAACGGGGTCTGCACGGCGCCCATCACGGCGAACCAGATCGACAACATCCTGGTGAAGTCGCGCGACCTGTCCGAGCGCCTGCGGGTCTGGGCAGCGTCCAAGGAGATCGGCCGCCCGCTGAAGCCAGGGCTGGTCGAGCTGGTCAAGCTGCGCAACCAGGTCGCGCGCGAGCTCGGCTACCACTCGTACTTCGCGCTGCAGGTCGCGGACTACGGGATGACCGTCGAAGAGATGATGCGCCTGCTGGACGACACGCTGGCCGCCGCCAGGCCGCTCTTCGACGGGCTGCACTGCTTCGCCAAGAACGAGCTGGCGGCGCGCTACAAGCGGCCGGTCCCCCGCCTGATCCCGGCCCACTGGCTGGGCAACCGCTGGGCCCAGACCTGGCCCGGGCTGATCGAGGCGACCAGCCTGGACCCGCTGTTCCGCGGCTCATCGGCCGAGAGCATCGTGAAGAGCGCCGAGAACTTCTACGTCTCGCTGGGCTTCCCGCGGCTGCCGGCCACCTTCTGGGAGCGATCCGACCTGTACCCGGTGCCGCCCGGCGTCGGCCGCAAGAAGAACACGCACGCGTCGGCCTGGGACATCGATCGCGCGGGCGACGTGCGTTCGCTCATGAGCGTCGAACCCAACGAAGAGTGGTTCGGCGCCGCTCACCACGAGCTGGGGCACATCTACTATTTCCTCTCCTACGACCGGCCGGGCGTGCCCTATCTGCTGCGGGATGGGGCAAACCGGGCCTTTCACGAGGCGGTCGGCGAGCTGGCCAAGCTGGCCAGCCAGCAGACACCCTACCTGGTCAAGGTCGGCGTCATGCCGGCGGCCAAGCGGCCCGACCCGACCAGCTGGCTGCTGCAGTCGGCGCTGGACTCGGTGGTCTTCCTGTCGTTCTCGGCCGGCACCATGAGCCACTTCGAGCACGACCTGTACGAAACGGAGCTGCCGCCGTCGGAGTGGCAGACCCGGTGGTGGGGCGACGTCGGCGCCTTCCAGGGCGTGGTCGCGCCGATCGGCCGCGAGGGCGACCTGTGCGACGCCTGCACCAAGACGCACATCAACGACGATCCGGCGCAGTACTACGACTATGCGCTGGCGACCCTGATCAAGTTCCAGCTGCACGACCACATCTGCACGCAGATCCTCAAGCAGGACCCCCGGTCGTGCGACTACTCCGACAGCAAGGCGGTGGGTGACTTCCTGAAGGGGATCCTGTCGCTGGGCGCCACCCGCGACTGGCGCGAGGTGATCCGCGACGCGACCGGCGAGCCCATCTCGCCCCGCGCCATGATGTCCTTCTACGCGCCGCTCATCGACGTGCTCGCCAAGCGCAACGCCGGGCGGGACTGCGCGCGGTGACCCGCGCCGCGCTCCTGCTGGCCCTCCTGGTGCTGGGCACGCCCGAAGCGGTCCATGCGCCCGGGCACGCGCCGCTGCCCACGCCGCTGCCGCCGCCGCCGCGACTGCCGATCACCCATGAACGAGGCGTCGCGCTGGGCTTGTTCGCCGAGGACGTGAGCTTCTCCTACGGGTCGCTGCTGGCCGAGATCGTGGCGCTGGGCGCCACCCACGTCGCGCTGGTGGTGCCGCTGTACCAGACCGACGGCGCCAGCGCCGAGCTGTCGCTGGACACCCGGCTGTCGCCCACGCTGGAGACCGTGGCGGACACCGCCCGCCTGGCTCGGCGCGACGGGCTGGAGGTGACCATCTTCCCCATCGTGCGGCTCTCCGCGCCGCGGCCGGGCGAGTGGCGCGGGACGCTGGCGCCGCGCGACCGGGACGCCTGGTTCGCCAGCTATGGCGAACGCCTGGGTGATCTGGCGGCGGTGGCGGCGCTGACCGGCGCCACGCGCCTGGTCATCGGGAGCGAGCTGTCGACGCTGGACACCGACCTCGATCGCTGGCGCCCGCTGATCGAGCGGGTGCGCGCGACGTTCCAGGGCAGGCTGGTCTACTCGGCCAACTGGGATCACTACCAGCGGGCGAAGCTGTTCGATCTGGTCGACGAGGAGGGCATCTCCGGCTACTTCGGGCTGCGCGACCCGGCCGCGCCCGACGACGACGCGACCGTCGAGGCCGGCTGGCGCCGCGTCCGGCAGGAGATCGAGGCCTGGCGCGCCGGGCGAGACTCGGCGTTCATCTTCACCGAGCTCGGCTACCGGTCGCGCGCGGGAGCCACCGCCACCCCCTGGGACGAGGGGCCGGGCGGCACGCCCGACCTGGACGAGCAGCGCCGCGGCTTCGCGGCCTTCCGCCGCGCCTGGGCCGGCTCGCCGGTCCTGGACGGGCTCTACGTCTGGAACTGGTACGGCTACGGCGGTCCCGGAACGACCAGCTACACCCCGCGCGGCAAGCCCGCCGAGTCCGAGGTGCGCGCGCTGCTCGAGGCGCTGTGAGCGACGCGCCGGTGGTGCCGGGGCTGGCGCTCGTCCCCCTCGACGGCGGCGGCGCCGAACGGCTGGCTGCCTTCTGCCGGCGCGCGACGGACTTCTTCGAGCTGGTGGGCGGCATGCCGGGCGGACCCGAGACGGCCGCCGACATCCTGGCCCCCCTGGCGGCCCACATCACGCCCGGAACCATTCACCGCTTCGGCCTGGAGAGCGACGGCGATCTGATCGGCGTCCTGGAGCTGCTCGAGGGGTACCCGACGGCCGACATCTGGTACGTCGGGCTGCTGGTCCTGGTGCCCGACCGGCGGCGGTCGGGGCTGGGCTCCAGCGTCTGGGCCGGCGCGCGCGACTGGATCCAGTCGCGCGGCGGCACGTGGGTGCGGCTGATCGTGCAGCAGCAGAACACCGGCGCGCGCGCCTTCTGGGAGGGCCGCGGGTTCTCCATCGAGAAAGAGCTGGTCGCGCGAAACTACGCGCTGGAGAGCCGCTGCTGGCGGATGTCCCGCGCCGTTTGATCGAGTTCGGGAACCCTGGAAGGGTTCCCGCGCCCTCCCGCGACGGACTCCGCTGAGCAAAGCTCAGCTCCGTCCACGCGACTACTTGCCCACGCTCATCGCGCCGGCGGCGATCAGCGCCCCGATCGAGCTGAAGGCGGTCGCGGTCAGCGTCAGGTCCATGGTCCACAGCTTGCCCGCGCCGTCACCGCCGTCGGTGAAGATCACCGGGATCGGCCCGCTGTTGGCGTGGGCCAGAGCAGCCAGGCGGGGCGACGAACCGGCCTGGCCCATCAGGCGCAGGATGGGCGCGAAGTCGAAGTAATAGAACGCGTCCCGCCCCTTGGCCGCGGCCTGGCCGTCCGCCAGCGCCGCGACGGTGGCCGCCGCAGCCGGCGTCTTGCCCGCGGCGATGTCCGCCACGCGCGCCTTCGCCCCCTGGCCGAAGGTCACGATCATCCGCGTGCCCGTCACCGCCTGGTAGATGTCGATCCCCTTGCCCAGCAGCTTGCGCGTCAGGTCGGTGTCGAAGACGCTCCCCTTCTTGATCGTCAGGTGGAACCGCATCGCCTTGGCCTTGCCGACGGTCTCGCGCTTGGTGGTCCAGTCGAACAGCTTGCTCGAGTCCTGCATCTGGCTGCGGATGAGGGCGTCCATCGCCTTGGCGTCCAACTTGCCTAGCGCGGCCGACACCTTGGCCGCCGAGGCGGCGTCCTTCAACGCCGTCGAGAAGACCCCGCTCACCATCGGATCTCCGGACCCGATCGAGATCGACCCCGACTGCTGTCCCCGCTGCGCCGCCAGGAACGCGTCGTAGTAGGCCAGAGCCGCCACGGCCGGCTTGCCGGTGTCCGCCGCCAGGCGCGCGCGAATGTGGGTGAGCACCTTCCCCCAGAAGGTCCCGATGCTCATGGCGCCGACCACGAAGGGAGAGCCGCCCCCGCCCAGCACGACCGGATCGATCTCGAACGGGCGCACCTCGCGCGCGGCGGTGGCCAGCGAGCTGCCCGGCCGGGCCGTCAAGCGCCCGCGCAGGACCAGGCCGCGCGTGGGGTCGACCGACAGTCCGATCTCGATCGGATCGGCGTCGCCGAGCAGGCCGAGCATCTGCCCCAGGGTCTCGTACGTATAGGGGTCGGGCGCCATGCCCGAGGTGGCGCCCGACTGCTGGGCCGCCTTGACCTGGTCCAGGAAAGCCGCGATCGCCGTCTTGACGTCCGTGCCGTTGGCCTTGGCGATCGCCTCGGGGAAGAGCGTGGCGGTCACGTCGTCGGGGCTCGGCCGGCGGGCCTCCAGGGCCAGCATCGCCCCGCGGGCCAGGCCGTCGATCTCGTCACCCAGCACGACCACGTTTCCGGTGCGGTAGACCCAGCTCTGGGACTTGCCGCTGGTCGCCACCAGCGTCAGCGGCGGGCGAACCATGACCCGCTTGCCGAGCGCGTCGATCAGCTTCTCGGCCTCGGCCGGGCCGCGGGCCGGGACCGCAACGACCAGGCTGGTGCGCTTGCCTTCCAGCGCCACGACGACGGCGCCGATCGGGGACGAGAGGTCCAGGTTCATGGCCACCTCGGGCGGCAGGCCGGCCTCCGAGAACAACATGTCGCGGACGCCCGAGGCGGTCAGCGGAAGCGGCACGGCCGAGCCGACCAGCTTGACGCCGTTCTCGAGCAGGCGGTCGAACGAGCCGATCGAGACGGTTCCCAGCGCGGTCGGGCGCGCGACCACCGCCGACACGATGGTGACGGGCGGTCCGGTCTCGGGTCCCGCCGGCACGGCGACCGCGGGCGCCGCCGGGGTGTTCGGCTGTTGCTTGGCCGTCCCCGCGCAAGCCGCCAGGCCGACCATCAGCGGGAGCAACACTCGATTCACGTCCACCCAGGCGCGCTGGTTCATGGCGGGGGTAGAGTACCCGCGGCGACGGGGTTGCCCTAGCAATTTCCTAGCCGAGAGGTTGCGGCCACGCGACCGCCTTGCTACCGTCGGAACCAATGTTGGGGTCGGCGCGCCTCGCCTGGGCCTTCGCCGCAATCTTGACGCTCCTCGCGGGTGCGTGCGGATCGACGCCTCCGCGCGACGTGAACTACGGGACCGACCTGGGCGCTGACTTCCGTCCGCCGATGTCCGACGCCGGCTCCGACACGGCGGTGACGTCCACCGGTGGCAGCGCCGGGACCGCCGGTGCGGGCGGAGCGGCCGGCGACACCGGTGGGAGTGGAGGCGACACGGGCGGAACCGCCGGCGACACGGGCGGGGCAGCGGGTGCCGCCGGTGCCGGAACTTGATGCGGAAGCTGGACAACCAAGCGAGAATGTGACGGTAAAGGTATCGATGCAGGTCGTCTGCTCAACTTGCCAGCTCAGCTTCGACGCGCCGGAAGGCGCGACGGGACTCGTCTGTCCGATCTGCCGCGGCCCCCTGCTCCCGCAAGCCGCCGAGGGGGGCGCCGCCGCCCCGGCCCGGACCGCGCAGGAGTGGAGCGGCGGTGACCTGGACGACGTGATCGCGATCCTCAGCGCTCCGGCCGTCTCGGCCCGCGTCGAGGTGCTCGGGACCAAAAACGAAAAAGCCGACGAGGTCCTGGGCGAGGTGCACCTCCTGGCCGGCGGCGTCTCCGAGTCCATCTTCGCCGGCAAGTCGACCGACGACGCGCTGGATCGTCTCCGCGCCCTGAACCCGACCCGGTTCCGTGTCGACCAGCGGCTGCCGAACCCGCTGGACGGCAGCCTGACGAACCCCGGCCCCGAGACCGGCACGCTGGACGGCCGCGCGCTGGCGCACCTGATGCGCTATTGCGAGGACTACGTCATCAGCTGCGCGATCGAGGTCTGGCGCGGCAACGAGACGGCGCGGGTCGAGTACAAGCGCGGCGAGATCAGCGGCGTCACCGTGGGCGGCATCGACGCGCCCGAGCGTCTGGCCGAGGTGATGCAGTGGTCCTCGGGCAACTACCGGCTGATCGTGCCGCCGTTCAAGCTGCCCGCGACGGCCCCCAAGCGGGTGAAGCCGGACAAGGCTGCAGCGACCCCGGTGCCGGTCCCCGCGGCCTCGGCGCAAGCAGCGCGACAGGCGAGCTCGACCAAGACCATCTTCGGCATGCCGGTCGCGGAGCTCGCCAAGATGCGCACCGGCGCGGACGCCAAGCCCTCACCGACGCCGGCCCCCGTGCCCGTGACTGCTACGCCTGCGCCCGCGCCTCAGCCGGCCATCGCCGCGGCGGCTCCCGCTTCGACGGCTCCGGCCGCGCAGCCGCCAGCCGCTGCGCCTGCTGCTCCCGGCGCCGCGGCGGGCGGCGCCGCCACGCGGACCATTTTCGGTGTTCCGGCCCCTCAGGTTCCCGAGGGCTTCGTCTCTGGACAGGCCGAAGAGTCGGAGAGCGTGCGAACCGAGCAGGCGCGCGCCGCCGACCGCAAGACCGGCGCTCGCAAGGTCGACGTCCCCGCGCCCGCGATGGCCCCGCCTCCGGCGGCCGCGCCGGCTCCCGCGCCCACCCCGGCGCCGTCCCCTGCCCCGGCGGCGCCGGTCGCCGCGGCCGCCGAGACCACCGAGCCGACGACCCGCCCGGGCTACGAGCCGCGCACCGAACCGCGCAAGCGGCCCGAGCCCGCCGCCGCCAGGCCCGAGGCGACTTCCCCCGGCAAGCGCGAGACGTCGATCGCCGCCTACGTCGGCGTCGGCTTCGCGTTCGGCCTGGCGCTGCTGGGCGTCTACGAGCTCTGGGCGTTGCTGGCTCATTGAGGCGGGGCGCGTGCTGAGCGCGGTCGTCGACGCCTACAAGCGCACGAGCAAGCCCAAGGACATCCTCTGGAACAAGCTCGTCGCCCGGCCGCTGGCCGCGGTGCTGATCGTTCCGCTGGCGCGCACCCGGGTCACGCCGAACCAGCTGACGCTGGCGACCCTGCCGGTGTTCCTGGTGGGCGCGGCGATGCTGATCGCCTGCCCCACCTGGGGCGCGCTGATCGGGGCGGCCGCCGTCCTCGAGCTCTCGTACGTGCTCGACTGCGCCGACGGCCAGCTGGCGCGGCTCAAGGGGACATCGTCGCCGGTCGGCGCTCACCTGGACTTCCTCATGGACGAGCTGAAGGCGTTCGTGCTCGTCGCCGCCGTCGCGATCCGACTCTGGCGTCCCGCCCACGACCCGCGCTTCCTGCTCGAGGGGGTCGGCGGGGTGGCGGTGCTGGCCAGCGCGATCAGTTTGACCACCTTCGTGCGACGCCCCGAGTACGCGGCGGCCACCGGCAAGGCGGTCGCGCACGGCGCCGGCGACTATGGCGAAGGGTTCGCGGCCGCCGCGCCCAGGCGGCGGTCGCCGCTGGCGCTGGTCGAGGCGATCGGTCGCTTCATCGTCCACTATCCGAGCTACATTCTCTTCGTGGCGCTGGCGAACCGGATCGATCTGTTCCTGCACGCCTACATCGCGATGAACGCGGCGTACGCGGCCCGGGCCCTGCTCGGGATCGGCCGCGCGCTGGGCCGGCCGGCGTCATGAAGGCGATCATCGTCGCGGCCGGGCGAGGCCGCCGGCTGGGACAGGAGACGGACGCGATCCCGAAGTGCATGGTTCGGGTGGCCGGCCGCCCGATCCTGCACCGCCAGCTGGACGCGCTGGCCGCCTCGGGCGTCGACCAGGTGGTGATCGTGCGGGGCTACCGCGGCGACTGCATCACGGCGCCTGCCGGCGCGCCGCCCGTCCGGTTCGTCGAAAACCCGGCCTGGGCCGAGAACAACATCCTGACCTCGCTGTTCTACGCCGAGGCCGAGATGGGCGACGGATTCGTCTTCTCCTACTCGGACATCGTGTTCGCGCCGGAGCACGCCCGGCGGGTCGTGGCGGCGCCCGGACCCATCGCGCTGGTCGTCGACCGGCGCTGGCGCGACGCCTACGAGGGGCGAACCCAGCACCCGGTCAGCGAAGCCGAGCTGGCCCGGGTGGGCGAGGCCGGCGGCGGTCCGGCTGTGGTGCGCGTGGGCAAGCGGCTGGTGGCCGCCGACGAGGCCGCCGGCGAGTTCACCGGGCTGGCTCGCTTCTCGCCCGAGGGAGCGGCGGCTCTGGCCCAGGTCTGGCTGGGCGCGCGGGCGCGCGGGCTCTCGTCGCCCTTCGGCGCGGCGGCCACGTTGAACAACGCCTACCTGACCGACGGCCTCAACGCAGTGGCCGAGCGCGGTGTGACGTTGCGGCCGGCCTTCGTCGACGGCGGCTGGCGCGAGATCGACACCGAGCAGGACCTGGCTCGCGCCGAAGCGTCCGTCGCGACGTGGACCTGAGACCAGAAGCGATGCCCGGCTCCGACCCGACGCATTGGCTGCATCGGCTGACGCCCGCCGAGTGGCTGTCGGCCGCGGCCACCGAGCTCGCCCACGCCGAGACCGCCAGCCGGCAACGTGCCAATCGCGCCGTGGTGGCGCACGCCCGCCGAGCGGCCGGCATGGCCTGGAACGCCGTGCTGGTCGACCACCCCGACGAGCGCGCCGGCCGCAGCTACATGGAGCATCTCCACCTGCTGGCCCGGGAAGCCCCAGCCGAGCTCCGCGAGGCGGCGGCGGTCCTGTGCGAAAGCCCGGGCGGCCGGCCGGCGCTCATCACGTTGAAGCCGCCCGGCGAGCAGCCCGAGCGAGAGCTGCTGCGCGCGACGCGCGTGATCATCGATTACGCGGCGCGCACCATCGGGCCCCCTGTCATCCAATGACGCCAAACGCCCCGGAGGCCCCCCGCCTTGACCTTGCCGAAGTTAACGCACTATCTTTAGGCCCACTTTCGAAGCTGCGCAGTCCCGGCGGTCACTTGAACGCATCATCCCCACGGAATCATCAAGGAGAAAACCAAGCTCATGAAGAAGGCTGATCTGGTCGAGGTCGTGGCGCAGCAGAAGAACCTGCAGCGACAGCAGGTCGAGACCACCATTGACGCGCTCATCGATGCCATCGCCGACGGCCTCTCCCGTGGCGAGCGGATCGACCTGCGTGGGTTCGGGGCGTTCGCCGTCCGCGAGTCGGCGGCGCGCACGGGCCGCAATCCTCAGACGGGGGCCCCCATCGAGATCGCCGCACGGAAGGTGCCGACCTTCAAGGCGGGCAAGGAGCTCCGGGACAAGGTCAATCGGCCTGCCTGAAGCTCAGACGAGACCCACATTCAGCACGCCAGGAAGCACGAAGGAACCAGGAAGCTCGATGGGTACCCGACTTTTCATCGGCAATCTCTCGTACAACGTCACGGAGCAGGAGCTCAAAGAGACGTTCACCGGCGAGGGGATCGACGTCCGTAGCGTGCGCGTTGCGCTCGACCGCGAGACCGGCCGGCCGCGCGGCTTCGCGTTCGTCGAGACCATGACCGACGAGGGCGCCAAGGCGTCGATCGAGAAGCTCTCCGGCCGCATCCTGCAGGGGCGGCCAGTCATCGTCGAGGAGGCGCAGGCCAAGCCGGCCGGTCCCCGTCCCGGGGGCGGCTATGGCGGCCCGCGTCCAGGCGGCGGCCCGGGCGGTGGTCCGGGCGGCTTTGGCTCGCGGCCTCCGGGCGGCGGCCCGGGCGGTCCCCCACGCGGCCCAGGAGGCCCGGGCGGCGGCGGGGGCTACGGCGGAGGCCCGGGCATGGGCGGACCGCGTCCAGCCGGCGGTCCACCCCGTGATTTCGGCCCACCGCGCGCGCCCGGCGGCGGGTTCCGGGCGGGCGGCTTCGACAATCGGGGGCCCGGCCCGGCCGGCGGCGGGCGCAGCGATGGTCCGCCTCGACGCGAGCGCCCGGAGAAGAAGCGGTCGACCCGTCCGAAGCCGGAAGAGCGCGAACGCGGCAACTGGCGCTGGGACCGCAGCAAAGACGACGAATAAGTCGAGTCCTTCTCGCCGTAGTCCTGCGGCTATAATCGTCCACCTGAGGCGCGAACGTGACGCCAGGGCGGATTTTGGTGGTCGACGACGATCCGTGGATCCAGCGGATCGTCGCTCGCACTCTGGGCCAGCGAGGCCATCAGGTCACTCTGGCCGGTGATCCGTCCGGGGCGTTCGCCGTCGCCGCCAAGACGCGCCCCGACCTGATCGTGACGGCCGTCGCTCTGCCGGCCGTGAACGGCTGGTCCTGGTGGGAACGGCTGCGCGCCCTACCCGCCTGCGCCGAGATCCCGATCGTGTTCCTGCTCTCGGAGCTCGACGCGTCCAGCGAGATCCGCACCACGGTCCCTCGCGACCAGCGGCTCAAGAAGCCGTTCCGCATGGAAGATCTCGACCGCGTGGTCGTTTCGATCTTGGGCAGCGAAGTCGTGAACACCCTGATTGGCCTTCAGGCGGCGGAGCCCGAGGTCAAGCCCTCGGCGGGCCACCGCCCGCTGTCTGCCCTGCGCGGGCAGATCGACGAGATTGGCCTCTCCAGCGTCCTCGGGATGCTGGAGATGGAGCGCAAGAGCGGCATCCTGCTGGTCGAACGCGAGGGCGCGTCGGCGCGCCTGTTCCTGCGCAAGGGACACGTCATCCGGGCCGACTGCGACACCCCGAGGCTGACGGGAGCCGGCGCGGTCTACGAGACGCTGAGCTGGCGCGGGGGCACGTTCGATCTGCTGATCGGCGACATCGGCGGCATCGACGAGATCCAGACCGCCACGACGTTTCTCCTGCTCGAGGCCGCGCGCCGCGTGGACGAGCGCAACGAGCAGCGCCGGGTCGTGAACCCGGAAAGCAAGATTTGACCGGCGACTTCATCGAGCTGGACATCCTGGTGCCGCCGGAGTGCGGCGGCTGGCGCCTGGATCACTTCCTGAAGCGCCGGATCGGGCGGCTCTCGCGCACCAAGATCCAGGCGATCATCGGCGAGCAGATCTTCTTCTCCGACGGGCGGACGGTGCGGCCGGCCGCGTCGGTGCGGGCCGGCGAGACCATCCGGCTGCGGCGCCCGGCGCCCGTGGAGCCGCCCGTCCCGCGCACCTTCGACATCCTGTACCAGGACGAGAGCGTTCTCGTCATCGACAAGCCGGCCGGCCTGCCGATGCACACGACGGCCAAGTTCTGGCGCAACACGCTGACCGCGCTGCTGCGCGAGCGCTACCCGAACGAGCAGATGGAGGTGGCGCACCGGATCGATCGCGAGACGTCGGGCGTGCTGCTGATCGCGCGCGGTCGCCGGGTCGCCAGCTTTCTGACGCGCGCCTTCGCCCGCCGCGCCGTCGACAAGACCTACCTGGCGCTGGTCAAGGGGCACCCGCCCGACGAGGGGCGCATCGATCGGCCGCTCAAGCTGCTGGACACGCGCTCGCGCGTGATGATGGGGGTCGC
>Ga0335083_10001925_pt1 | contig 28017 bp, 23 predicted proteins | sample Lox_Sample_42_FD_206716 | JGI IMG/M metagenome (GOLD analysis project Ga0335083, IMG submission 206716) | Soil microbial communities from Loxahatchee National Wildlife Refuge, Florida, United States - Lox_Sample_4.2 | ecosystem: Environmental > Terrestrial > Soil > Wetlands | place: USA...
GTAGCCTCGTCCTCGATCCTCGACGGCGCGGACGCGAGCCAGTCGACGAACTCCGGCGGGGCCAGGCCGCCGACCTGACGCGCGCGCTCGGCGCCTTGCTTGTCGATGACGAGGAACGTCGGATACGCGCTGACCTGGTAGCGCTCGGCCGCGGCCTCGCCGGGCGCCTTCTCGGCGTCGTAGCGCACGAGCACGACGCCGGCGAGCGCGCCCTGCACGCGGGCGTCGGGCAGCGTGCGCGCTTCGAACAGCTTGCACGCCGCGCACCAGTCGGTCGAGAACTCGAGGATCAGCGGCTTGTCGGCGTCGGCGGCGCGCCGGATCGCGTCATCGATCGGCGGCGGCGCGGGATCGTCCGCGCGGGCGGGCAGGGCTGAACCGACGACGACCGCGACCGCGACGAGCCACCGCGACATCCACCGAGTCTAGCTCGGGCCGTCGGTTCGTTGCGAAAGGTTCTCGAAGCGCGTGTAGCGGCCCTCGAACCGAGTGTCGACCGTGCCGGTCGCGCCGTGGCGGTTCTTGCCGAGGATGATCTCGGCGATGCCCGGCCGCTCGCACTGCTCCTTCGTGTAGACCTCGTCGCGATAGATGAACAGGATGACGTCGGCATCCTGCTCGATCGCGCCGGACTCGCGTAGATCGGACAGCTGCGGCCGCTTGTCGGTGCGCTGCTCGAGCGAGCGATTGAGCTGCGACAGCGCGAGCACCGGGCAGTCGAGCTCCTTGGCCAGGCTCTTGAGGCCGCGCGAGATCTCGCTGATCTCCTGCTCGCGCGACGCCTTCGCCGCCTGCGGCGACCCGCGCATGAGCTGCAGGTAGTCGATCATGATGAGCCCGAACTTCTTGCCGCCGAACAGCTCCTTGTTCGAGCGGAAGCGGCGGGCGCGTGCGCGGACCTCGCGCAGCGACAGCGCCGGCGTGTCGTCGATCAGGATCGGCGCCTTCGACAGCGTCGCGGCCGCGTAGGTCAGGTTCGTCATGTCCTGGCGCTGGAGCTGGCCGCGGCGCAGCGCCGAGCTATCGACCTTCGCCTCCGAGCACAGCATGCGCTCGGCGAGCTGCGTCGACGACATCTCGAGCGAGAACACCAGGATCGGCCAGCCGCCCGCGGTCGCCGCGTTCTGCGCGATCGACATCGCGAACGACGTCTTGCCCATCGCGGGGCGCGCCGCGAGGATGACGAGCTCGGTCGGCTGCAGACCGGCCGTCTTGGTGTCGAGGTCGGCGAAGCCGGTCGGCAGCCCGGTGATGCCGTCGGGCGACTTGAACCGCTCGTCGAGCGAGCTGAACACCTTCTTGACCAGCTGCTTGACCGGCTCGGGGCCGGTCTTGTCCTTGCGCTGCGTGACCTCGAAGATCTTCGCCTCGGCGTCGTCGAGGTAGTCGCGGACCTCGAGCCCGTCCTCGTAGCCCTTCTCGACGATGTCCGCCGACGCGAGGATCAGCTTGCGCGCCTGGCTGTGGTCGCGAACGATGTCCGAGTACGCGAGGACGTTGTCGACGGTCGGCACGCGCAGCGCGAGCTCGCCGAGGAACGCGACGCCGCCGATCGCCTCGAGCTTGCCTTGCTTGGCGACCTCGTTCTCGAGCGTGACGACGTCGATCGGGCGCGCGGACGCCTCGAGGTTGCGCACGGCCTCGAACACGACCTTGTGCGGGAAGTGATAGAAGTCGTCGACCTCGAGCGTCTCGAGCTGCAGCAGCACCTCGTTGCGCAGGAGGATGCCGCCCAGGATCGACGCCTCGGCATCGACGTTGTGCGGCAGCACCCGGCGGTCGCGCGACATCCGGCTAGACTATCGGAGCGCGTTGCCTCACGTCCAGCAGCGTTCGAAGCTACGGCGCCGCGCAGCCCGCCGCAACTACCCGTTCGAGCCGACGCCGAGGCGCGGCTTTACTTGTCCTTGCCGACGACCCAGAACTTCAGCGTCGCGATCACTCCGGCGGCGAGGCGCACGGGAACTTCGTACTTGCCGAGCGCCTTGATCGGGTGCTCGAGCTGGATCCAGCGGTGGTCGAGCTCGAGGTTCGCGCGCTTGAGCTGGTCCGCGATGTCGCGGTTGGTCACCGAGCCGAACAGCTTCTCGTCTTCTCCGACCATGCGCTCGAACTGCAGCGTCATGCCGTTGATGCGGCCCGCGAGCTCGGTCGCGCTCGCGCGCTCCTTCGCGACGCGGCGCTCGATCACGGCCCGGTCGTGGTCGAGGCGGTTCTTGTTCGACATCGTGGCCGTCACGGCGAGGCCGCGCGGCACGAGGTAGTTGCGGCCGTAGCCGGGGCGAACCGAAACCAGCTCGCCGGCCTTGCCGAGGTTATCGACGTCCTGCGTGAGGATGACTTGCATCGCCATGACTGTTTCCTCTCAGTCCCCGGTCACCGAGAACGGCAGGAGCGCGAGCATGCGCGCGCGCCGGATCGCGGTCGAGATCACGCGCTGCTGGCGCGCCGACGCGCCGCTGATGCGACGCGGGATCATCTTGCCGCGGTCGGTGATGAACGTGCGCAGCACCTGCGGGTTCTTGTAGTCGACCTTCGTGAAGATCTCCTCGGACAGGAGCTTCTTGCGCGCGGCGCCGCGGCCCTTGAGGCCACGCCGATCGTCGCCGTCGCGGTCGAGGCCGTCGTCGGATGCATCCATGCGGGTGGTCATCGCTTACTCCTTGTCCTTGGGCTCTTCGGTCGCGGGGCCGGGGCTGCTCGGGGGCTCGTCGCCGAAGTCCCCGTACTCGTCGTCGTCCTCGTCTTCGCCGTGCAGCGCTTCGTCGCCGCCGCGCGACAGGAACAGATCTTCCTCGTCGGCCGCGGTCTGCGCCGCCTTGTCGTACGAGGTCTCGTCGATCTCGGTCGGACGCGCCGACACGTCGATGTTCTCGTCGACCTTCGTCGTCAGGTAGCGGATCACGTTGTCGAGCATGCGCAGGTTGCGCTCGCACTCCTCGACCACGCCGGGCTGCGCGAGGTACTGCCAGTACAGGTAGATGCCCTTGCGCTCCTTCGCGACCTCGTACGCGAGGCGGCGCTTGCCCCAGTTGTCGACCTTGATGATCTTGCCGCCCATGCCTTCGATCACGCCCTTGATGCGGGTGTTGACCTCGGCGACGCCTTCGTTCGGCGTGTTCGGGCGCAGGATGTAGATCGTCTCGTATTCGCGCGCCGTGTTCGGCGTGTCTCGCTGTGACGTAAGGCGTGCCATGTCGGTTCCTCGTGGGTGTGAAGCCCGCCTCGGCAGGGCGAGCGAGGGATTTGGGAGCGCGCTCTATAGCACGGAAGCGCGCGCGTTGTGCTCGTTCATCGCCGCGAGAATGCCGCGCGCGACCACGGCCTCGGCGCACTCGCAACCCGCCGAGATCATGCGGGTCACGGCGGCTTCCTGCGACGACGGGAAATCGGCGAGCACCCACGCGGCGGCGTCCTTGCTGCCGGCGGGCTTGTTCGGGTCTCTACCGACACCCATGCGCAGGCGCGCGAACCCACCGTCCCCGAGCTGGTCCTGGATCGAGCGCAGGCCGTTATGCCCGCCGTGGCCGCCGCCGTTCTTGAGCCGCACGATGCCGAAGTCGAGATCGATCTCGTCGTGGATGACGAGGATGTCCTCGACCGGAACGTGATGGAACGCCGCCGTGCGCTGCACGGCGAACCCCGACAGGTTCATGAACTCCATCGGCTTCACCATCACCACCTTGGTCCCGCCGATCGGCCCGGTCGCGGTCACGCCGCCGAGCTTGCCGTCCTTCCACGTCATGCCGCGCGCGAGCTCGTCGACGACGCGAAACCCGATGTTGTGCCGGTTGCGCGCGTACTTCGCGCCCGGGTTACCGAGACCGACGACGAGCCACATGAGGCAGAAGAGTTACCGCCAAGGCGCCGCAGAGCCAAGGTTCGCCAGGCGGAACAGGTTTCGGCGATTCTTGGCGGATCTTGGCTCTGCGGCGTCTTGGCGGTGTTTCTGCTCTTACTTCTTCGCGGCGGGCTTCGCAGCGGCCGCCGGGGCCGCCTTGGCGGCCGGGGCCGCCTTGTCGCCGGGCTTGGCAGCCGCGGCCGCGCCGGCCGCGGGGGCCGCGCCGGCCGCAGGAGCCGCGCCGGCCGCCGGAGCGGCACCGGGCGCAGCAAGCGCGCCTTCGACGGGCGCCGCCACGACCTCGATCTTCTCCTCTTCGGGCTTCGCGCACGTGACGACCGCGAGATCGCGGTTGGTCACGCTCGTGACGTTCGCCGGCAGCGCGATCGCGGAGACGTGGATGACGTCGCCGATCTCGAGCGGCGACACGTCGACCGTGAGCTTGACCGGGATGTCCGACGGCTTCGCGCGCACTTCGAGCGCGCGCAGCACGGTGCGGATCTGGCCGCCGTCGATCGCGCCCTTCGGCTTGCCGACGAACTCGAGCGGCACGTCGGCGAGTACTTCCTTGTTCGGATCGATCGCGAGCAGGTCGACGTGCGTGATGTCGCGACGGACGGGATCGACCTGGTAGTCCTTGACCAGCGCGTGGAGCTTGCGCGACTTGCCGTCGCCGTCGATCTGCAGGTCGATGACCGTGTTCTGCTTGCGCACCGGGTCGAGCGCGGCGCGCAGCGCCTTGACCTCGACTTCGATCTGCACCGGCGCGATGCGGCCTTCGGGCGATGCGCCGTAGCACACGCCCGGGATCTTGCCGCGCGCGCGCAGCTTGGTCGCCGCGCCTTTACCGGAGTTGTTGCGAACCGTGACGGTGAGCTTGCCGACTTCCATACGTTCCTCTCAGACCTTCAGACCTACACGAACAGACTCGAGATCGAATCGCCGTGGTGGATACGCTTGATCGCCTCGCCGAGCAACCGGCCGACGCTCTTCACGCGGACCTTGCTGCACTGCTGGCCCGCCTCCGTCAGCGGGATCGTGTTGGTCACGACCACGTGCTGGAGCGGCGAATCGGTGATGCGCTGCACGGCCTTGCCCGAGAACACGGGGTGGCTCGAGCACGCCGACACGCTGGCCGCGCCGGCCTTCATGATCGCCTCGGCGGCGTGGGTGAGCGTGCCCGCGGTGTCGATGATGTCGTCGACGATGACCGCCTTCTTGCCCTTGACGTCGCCGACGATGTTCATGACCTCGCTGACGTTGGGCGCCGGGCGCCGCTTGTCGATGATCGCGAGGCTCGCGCCGAGGCGCTTCGAGAACGCGCGCGCGCGCTCGACGCCGCCGGCGTCCGGCGACACCACGACCGTCTGCTCGCCGTGCAGGCCGAGCACGCGCAGCTCCTCGATCAGCACCGGCATCGCGAACAGGTGGTCGAACGGGATGTCGAAGAAGCCCTGGATCTGGCCGGCGTGGAGGTCGAGCGCGCAAGCGCGGTCGGCGCCGGCCGCGGTGATGAGGTTCGCGACCAGCTTCGCGGTGATCGGCGTGCGCGGCTTGGCCTTGCGATCCTGCCGCGCGTAGCCGAAGTACGGGATGATCGCGACGATCGAGCCGGCCGACGCGCGCTTGAGCGCGTCGATCATGATGAGCAGCTCCATCAGCGACTGGTTCGGCCCCGAAGTAGATGGACCGTCCGCGCCGCGCAGCGGTGTGCTCGCCGAAGGCGAGCAGGTCGGCTGCACGACGAAGCAGGTGACGCCGCGGACGTTCTCGCCGATCTCGACGTAGATCTCGCCGTCCGAGAAGTGCGTCACGTCGGCGCGGCCGAGCGGGATCTCCACGAACTTGCAGATTTCATCTGCAAGCGCGCGATTGGCATTGCCCGAAAATATGGAGAGCGACTTCAGCACGGCTCGCCTCGAAGAACCGGCGATCTACCGCCGATCGCTCGGAAAATCAAGCGCCTGTAAGCCCGCGAACCTTCGCTTGCGCCACGAGCCGATCGACCTCACCGGACGACAGCTCGGTCGCCTCCTCGACGAGCAAGACCGGCACGCCATCGTCGATGCGATAGCGCAGCCGCGACGCCGGGCACAGCAAGAAGCCCTCGTCCGCGAAGTAGATCAGCGGTTGCTTCGACTTCGGGCAGACGAGGACTTCGAGCAGCGACGTCGCTAGCACTACTTCTTCGGCGCCGCGGGCGGCGGAGCTGGAGCGGGAGCGGGAGCGGGAGCCGGAGCCGGAGCCGGCGCGGGCGCCGAGCTGGTGTCCGTGAGCTTGCTCAGCAGCTTGAACTCGACGCGGCGGTTCTTCGCGCGCGCGGCGTTCAGCTTGCCGCCCTTCAGGCCCTTCGGATCCTCGACCGGCACGGTGTCACCATAGCCCTTCGCCGTGATCCGGCTCTCGTCGATCCCGTGCGCGACGAAGTACGCCTTCACGGTCTCGGCGCGTGCCTGCGACAGCGCCTGATTGTCGGCGTACTTGCCGCCCTTGCCCATCGGCTGATCGTCGGTATGACCCTGGATCTCGAGGCGGAGGTCGCCGAACTCCTTCAGCACGGCGATCGCCTTGTCGAGCACCGCGTTCGATGCCGGCAGCAGCGCCGCGTCGTTGACCTTGAAGTTGATGCCCTGGATGACGCCGGTGAACTGCTTCACCTTCGCCGGAACCTCGTCGGGGCAGCCGTCTTCATCCTGGTAGCCGTTCTTGGTCTCGGGCTGGGTCGGGCACTTGTCCTGCGAGTCGGGCACGCCGTCGAGATCGTTGTCGGGATCCGGGCAGCCATCGGCGTCCTGGAAGCCGTCCTTGTCCTCGGGCTCGTTCGGGCAGTGATCCGCGATGTCGGGGATGCCGTCGCCGTCGTTGTCGGGCTCGGGGCAGCCGTCGCTGTCCTGATAACCGTCGTGATCCTCGGCCTCGTTCGGGCACTTGTCCGACGCGTCGGGGATGCCGTCGCCGTCGTTGTCGGGATCCGGGCAGCCGTCCTCGTCCTCGAACCCGTCCTTGTCCTCGGCCTCGGCCGGGCACTTGTCGACATCGTCGGGGATGCCGTCGCCGTCGGTGTCCTTCGGGCCGGTCGGCTTGACGGTCTTCGGCGCTTCCTTGCGGCCGAATTCCTTGTAGATGCTGAGCAGCGCCTCGAAGTCGACGGTCACGCCCGTCGACGCCGAGCTCGGCGGGAACAGGATCCGGCCGTCGAAGCGCAGACCCCAACCGTTGTCGACGCGATACTTCGCGCCGATGCCGCCGTACATCTCGGCGTCGGTGTCCTTCGCGATCATGTCGGCATTGCCGGTCGACACGATCTGCATCGCGCCGCCGCCGACGAGCACGAACGGCACGAGCTTGTTGTTGGGATCGGCCGCGCGGAACTGCGCGATCACGTGGGCGCGATAGGTGACGTTCCAGACGTCGAACACCATCTGACGCGCCTCGCTCGGGATCACTCCGAACTCGCCCTCGATGCCGAGCATGTCGTTGAACATCACGCCGATGCGCACGCCGAACAGCGCGGAGTTGCGCTCGGAGTCCGCATTCGGCACGTCGGGCACGCCGAGCTCGTTCGTCTCGCTGAACACGTGAACGCCGGCGGTGCCGCCGATCTCGACGTTGGCAGATGCGACCGACGCGGTGGCCGCGATCCCCAAAGTGGCGACAAGTGTGGGCCGAAGCAGGCGGTTCATGGAGTCAAAGTCTCCCTAAGAGGTTCGGCACTTCATATCGTGCGACCCCACCTGATTTCCACTGCTTCCGCCAACTTCTGCGGGAAAACTAGCCGCGGGTTTTTCCTTCGAAGAAGCTGCGGTCGACCCGCAGCGTCTCGGGGATCTGCTCGCGCCGCGCGCGCACCGCATCGCGCGTCACGCGGTAGCGCAGCGGGGATCGCTCGGGCACCACGAGCGTGCGCGGCAAGTACAGCGTCGCGCATGCGGGGCCACCGCCGGCCTTGCCGAACAGCTCGAACAGCGGCACGCGGTGGGTCGCGAGGCCCAGGGCCTCGATCGCCGCGATGAAGCGCGGCGAGACGCCGTCGGGCACGAGCACGCCGCGCGCGACCTGGCGCGAGTTGCCGGCGTACTGCTCGACCGCGTCGTCGCGCTCGATCGGCACGATCGGCAGCGCGCGCGCGACGCGCTCGGCACCGTCGCCCCACAAGCCGCCCGCGTAGTGGACGAGCGCGGGCGGCGCGTTCGTCGGGCGCGCGCCGAAGTGGACGGTGTCGCCGTGAAAGTGCGGGTAGACCAGCTCGGCGTAGATGCGCGCGTCGTCGGGCACGCCGGCGAAGTCGGCCGCGAACGCGACGCCTTCGCGCGTGCTGCGCGAGCTCTTCGGCGTGGTCTGGGCGTCGTAGTGGCCGGGCACCGCGTACGTGAGCACGACGCGCTCGCCGACGGTCGCGACGTCGGCCATGCCTTCCCAGCGGTGCGGGTTGGGTGCGATCTCGAGCGCGAGCCCGGCGGCGTCGGCGAGCGCACCGAGCAGCTCGCGGTAGTACGGCAGCTCGGCGAGGCGATGCGCGAGCATGTTCGGCATCACCGCCCGCAGCTTGCCGGCCGCGACCGTCACCCACGGGCCGTTCGCGGCGAACACGCGGCCGGTCATGACGTCGGTCATGTGGCCGAGCACCTCGCGCGAGCCGGCCGGGCGGATCGCGCCATCGCCATCGACCTCGAGCGCGGCGTGACCGAGATAGCGATCGTCCGCGGACTCGAACTGGTAGATCGCGTCGCCGCCGCACGCGACGATCGCGTCGAGGATCGAGAGCCACTCGTCGTACGCGCGCCGCGGCGAGTAGTCGAGGTGCGCGACCTCGCTCTTGTAGTTCGCGCCGGCCTTGTTGCACGTCGCGGGCACGGGCGGCCGGACGATCAGGAGGTCGCCGTAGACGTCGGGCAGCGGGTTCACGCCGGGAACCTACCGCAGACAGTTCTTCGTTCCTTGCTCCTTGTTCCTTGTTCCTTGTTCCTTTCACCGTTCGAGCATTCGAATTCGGAATTCTTTGAACGGGGACGAACTAGGAACCGGAACGCTCTGGGAGCAGCTTGCTTGGGGCATAGGGCGCCACGAGCTCCGCGACCGCCTGCACCCACCGCTCGTGCGCGTTGAGCGACGGCACGAGCACGAGCTCTTCGCCGCCGGCAGCGCGAAACTGCTCGCGCGCGCGGATGCCGATCTCCTCGAGCGTCTCGAGGCAATCCGCGACGAACGCCGGGCACATCACCGCGACGCGCTGGACGCCGCGCCGGGCGAGCTCGGCGATCACCTTGTCGGTGTGGGGCTCGATCCACGGCGTGCGGCCGAGCCGCGACTGGAAGCACACCGTGTGGTCGCCGAGGCCGAGCCGCTCGGCGAGCGCGCGCCCGGTCGCGAGGCACTGCTCGCGGTACGGATCGCCGCGGTCGATGTGGCGGACGGGCAGGCCGTGAAACGACAGCAGCACGTGATCGGGCCGGGCTGCCGCGAGCGCGGGCCGCGCGACCGCTTCCCATGCCGCGAGGAACCCGTCGTCGTCGTGGAATGCCGGGATGAAGTGCAGGGCCGGCACGTTCCACGCGCGGCCGGCGAGCTCCATCACGCGCGCGAGCGCGGTGCCGGTCGACGACGACGCGTACTGCGGAAACAGCGGCATCACGACGATGCGCTCGCAGTCGGCGAGCGCCGCGAGCGCGTCGCCGATCGCGGGCCGGCCGTAGCGCATCGCGAGCTCGACGCGCCAGCTCGCGCCGAGCCGAGCCTGCACGCCGGCCGCGAGGTCGCGACTGTAATAGAGCAGCGGCGAGCCGCGGCCGTCGTTCCAGATCGCGCGATAGGCCGCGGCGCTCTTCGCCGGGCGCACGCGAAGGATCACGAGGTGTAGCAGCAGCGCACGGCGAATCGCGCCGAGGTCGATCACGCGCGGGTCCGACAAGAACTCGGCGAGGTAGCGGCGCACGGCGGGCGTCGTCGGGGCGTCGGGCGTCCCCAGGTTGACGAGCAATAAACCGGTGGCCACTCACTGGCAGGACTGGCCAACCCGGGCGCGAAAGTCAAGGAAACGGCCGGACGGGAGCGAGACATTTTGCAAGCGAGGAAAATCGCTGGCGCTCCGGGGCTGAAATCGCGGTCGGCCTTACAAAAGAGCGGGAGTACGGAGATCACAACAAACTCCAGGAATCATCGAAACTTGAAAGAAGATTCGGCCTTCCTGTTTGACCCCGGGCGCGGCGGCTGCATTATCCGTTCGTCATGGCTGGCTACGCGGGTACGCCGCTCCCCAAAAAGCTCGGGATCAAGGCAGGGCACCGGGTGTGTCTGCTGAATGCCCCGGGGAGCTTCGAGCGTCGCCTCGGCGCCGAGGACGTGCGGATCGCGCACGACCTGCGGCTGACGCCGGTCGATGTCGTCGTCCTGTTCGTGGACCGGCTCGCCGATCTCGAAGGCCGGATCGTGGACATCGCGGCGCGCCTGCATCCGGCCGGTGGCGTCTGGGTGGCGTGGCGCAAGGCGCGTCGCGGCTCCGACATCACGGAGGACGTCGTACGTCGCATCGCGCTCGCGTGCGGAATGATCGACAACAAGGTGTGCTCGCTCGGCGACTGGGCGAGCGTGCGCCTCGTGATGCGCGGCGAGAATCGCGACGCGGTCGCGTACCGTGCCGAGCCGCCGCCGCTGTCGCGCCGCCTGCGCCGCGCGGCCACGCCCGCGCGCATCGTGCATCGCAGCGGGGCGGGATCGACCCTGCGCCGCGCCCGCGCGCGGTCGCACAAGTAAGTGGCTAAGTGGATAGGTCGTTCCGCCGCAGAAGCTGACACGCGTGCATGCGCGGCTGTAATGTCCGCGGCATGAGACTCGCCTGGTTTGCGGTCGCGGTCGCTGTCGCCGCGTGCGGAACCTCCACCGACGATCGCCCTCTCACGGTCCAGTACGTCACCGACGCGATCCTGCGCCCCACGTGCGGCGGGGCGGCGTGTCACTCGTCATTCGCGACCAACCGCGGCTACGTGCTCGACACGGTCGACGGCGTGCGTAGCGCCGTCCTCGGTACCGGTGGCCAGCTCCCGCTGGTCGGCCTCGGCAGCGTCCCGGCCTATGACCCGGACAACCCGGGCAACTCCGAGATGATCCGCTGGCTGACCGAGACCGATCCGGACGGCAAGGGCATCGGCCGGATGCCGTACGACGCACCGATGCCCAACGAGGACATTCGTTTCCTCGAGAACTGGATCGCGGCGGCCGCGCCCGGCGCGCAGTGCGATCCGGACCAGCCCGGCGGCATGGGCTGCAACAACATGGACCTCCACGTTTGCAACTCGGACTGGACGTTCGGCGCGCTGGTGATGACCTGCCCGACCTCGTGCTCGCAGGGCCTCTGCCAATGAAGCACGTCGTCATCGCGCTCGCGGTCGTCGTCGCGGCGCGCACGGCCGCGGCGTACCCGCAGTTCCAGCTCAGCAAGGACCAGACGTGCATGAGCTGCCACATCTCGCCGTCCGGCGGCGGGCTGCTCAACGAGAACGGCCAGACCGTCGCCGAGACCATCTCGACGTACGGCACCGATCCGGCGTTCATGTACAACAAGGTTCCGACTCCCGACTGGCTGCAGCTCGGCGGGGACCTGCGCGGCGCGTGGGGCTACGTCCGTACGCCGCAGAATTATCTGCTCGGCATCCCGATGCAGGCCGACCTCTACGCGAGCGCGGTGTGGAAGAACTTCCGCATCTACCTCACGGGCGGCTACCAGCCGACGTACTACGACGTCGACGGCAACCAGAAGTTCGCGCCGCCGTGGTCGCGCGAGCACTACGTCCTGTACTCGCAGGATCCAGGCACGAACGAAGGTCTGTTCGTGCGCGCCGGCCGGTTCATGCCGGTGTTCGGGCTGCGCTTCGCCGAGCACGATGTCTTCACGCGCGAATACGGCGGCACGCCGCTCTATGGCGAGACCTACGGCGTCGCGATCGAATACATCGAGCCGAAGTGGGAGGCGCACGTCACCGGGTTCGTGAAGGATCCGATCGTGTACTCGATCGATCCGTCGAACGGGGCGGCCGCGTACGCCGAGTACCGGCTGACCTCGGCGGCGTCGGTCGGCGCCGAGGGCATGCTGCAGGTCACCGACAGCGACAAGCGCCTGCGCGGCGGCGTGACCGGCAAGTACTACTTGACCGGCCCGCAGGTGCTGCTCGAGGGCGAGATCCAGTTCGTCAACCAGCAGATCGACGGCGGCGGCGCGCCGAATCAGCTCGTGAGCGACGCGCTCGCGACGTGGTTCGCGCACGACGGCGTGCAGATCGATGCCGGCCTCGGCTTCTACGACGAGAACATCCGCATCCAGGGCCTCGGTCGCGAGTACGCCGATCTCGACGTCCACTGGTACACGACCTCGCACTTCGAAGCGATCCTGTACTCGCGCTTCGAGACGATCGCGTTCGGCGCGGGCGCGCTGAGCAGCGGGTACGTGCTGCTCATGGGCCACTACAGACTGTAGGGCCTCGGGCCGAAGCGTAGACCCAGAAGCGCGAGGCTGTGGGTCCGTTCAGACGCGAGCGCGCGCCGCAACTCCGCGCGCGCTCGTCGTCGCTCGTCGGCACGCCGCTTGAGTAAGCGAGCGCCACCCAACCACAACGGAGAACACACATGGGTATCGCTGCGCTCGTCATCGGAATCCTCGGCTTCCTGGTCTCGCTCGTGCCGTTCGTCGGCATGTACGCGCTGCCGCTCACCGGGCTCGCGTTCATCCTCGGTGCCGTCGCCATGCGCAAGAAGCCGCGCGGCCTGGCCATCGCGGGCTTCGTGCTCGGCACGCTCGGCTCCGGCCTCGGTGGATACTGGATCCACGCCACGCACAAGGCCGCCGCGGCACTGCAGGAAGAAGTCGACAAGCTTCCTGGCTCGCGGTGACCGCGCGCCGCGGCGATCGGGCATGATCGCGGCTAGGGTGAGATCACATCTATGGATCGCGATCGCGGCGTGGGCGGCGCCGGCGATCGCGATGGCCCAGCCGACGACCGATCCCGTTCCGCCGCCACCTCCGGCTCCTGCGCCGGCCGACCAACCGGCGCCGGCTCCGACCCCGGAGCCCGCGCCGGTCAAGCCGGCTCCGGACGAGGAGCAGATGGCGCGAGGCCAGATGAGGCGCCTCGAAGGCTTCACGTGGGAGCCGTTCGGCTACCTGCGCATGGAGTACGAGGCCGTGCAGAACGATCCGAACGTCGCGTACGTCGGACGCAACGACGGCTTCGAGATCCAGAACGCCCGCATCGGCGCGCGCGGCCGCCTCGGCGACCGCGCGTCGTTCGTGCTCAGCTTCGACGGCGCGATCGACGAGCGCTCGCAGATCAACGTGCCGCAGGGCACGCTCGGCTTCGGCATGCGCGACTCGTACGTCGACGTCGTGCTGCAGGGCAAGGTCGTCGTGCGCGGCGGCTACTGGCAGTGCTGGCTCGATCCGCAGGCGCAGGTGGCCGACACCGCGCGCGCGTTCATCGACATGCCGATCGAGTCGCGCGGCGTGCGCGCGACCGAGGGCTACCAGACCCCGCCGCTGCCGCCCGGTCGCTCGATGGGCGTCGGGCTGCGGCTCGATCCCGGCCCGCAAAGAGACGGGACCGCGTTCGGCTTCGAGCTCGCGGCGCAGAACGGCTCGGACGAGTTCTCGTCGCAGAACGACAACGACACGCTCGCGCTGTCGGCGGCCGGCATCGTGCGCCTGCCGCGCGGCGGCTGGATCGTGGTCGCGGGCCGGTGGAACCCGCGCACCGTCGGCATGCTGCCGTTCCGCCAGGACGAGACCGATCTCCAGGCGTCGGCCGGCGCCGGCATCACCGCCGGGCTGCTCGCGCTCGAGGCCGGCGGCATCGTGCAGGAGACCACGTTCGACACCACCGGCGGGCCGACGCAGGACGCGTACGGCGCGCACGCGCAGGCGATGATCACGATCCCGGCGAGCCTGCCGCTTGCGGTCGGCTATCGGTTCGGCGTGCTCGACCCATCCAGCCTCATCACGACCGATCAAGTGATGGAGCACACCGCGGGCGTCGTGCTCGGCGTGCCATCGTTGCGCATGCGCCTGCAGTTCCAGCTCGTCCACGTGGTCGAGCAGCCGGGCCGCGAGCTGACCAACGATCGCGCGCAGATCGGCGCGGAGGTCGCGCTCTAGTGCGAGTGCTCGCCGGCGTTGCGTTCACGCTCGCCGCGTGCACGAGCGACTCGCCCCCGGAGTCGAGCGCGCAGGTCATCGGCAAGCTCGAGCAGACGATCGGCGGCCCGCACGCGATCGGCCGCGTCGGCGACTTCTTGATCCAGAACGATCAGGTGCGGTTCGTCGTGGCCGGCACCGGCGTGTGTCCGCGCGATCCGCAGGGCAACAAGGTCGATCCGACGTGCGTCGACACGTACGGGCGCGTCAACATCACCTTCGGCGGCACGCTCGTCGACGCCGACCTCCAGCGCATCGGCCCCGGCAGCGCGATGGAGCAGGCCGGCACGAACGGCAACGACCAGCTCGCGGAGCTCCTGCCGGGCTTCGCGTTCTCGATCATCAACCCGACGCAGATCTCGGTCACCGCCGACGGCACCGACGGCAAGGCCGCCGAGGTCACGGTCACCGGCGTCACCGACAACCTGTTCCAGATGATCGGCCTGCTCAACGAAGGGCTCACCGGCTCGCCGGGCTCGCTCGACTTCACGCAGGTCTATCACCTCGAGCCGGGCGCGAAGTACCTCACGATCCAGACCACGATCCACAACCCGTCGACCGGCGCGTACCCGTTCCCGTATCTCCAGCCGTCGGATCTCGACTCGCTGACCGGGTTCAACATCCCCGGCATCGGCGGCCTGCAGCTGTCGGTGCCGCTCGGCCAGATGCCGCTGTTCGGCGGCGAGCAGGATCTGTTCGCGCCGGGCGTGTCGGGCTTCAACGTCTACTTCGCGATCCAGAACACGTACAAGATGGCCGGCGGGTTCCCGGCGTTCCCCGGGATGGTCGTCGATTACCTCGCGACCCGCGGCAAGGGCGTGTCGTACGGGATCGCGACGCTCGACTCGCCCGACAACTACGTGTCGTCGTACCCGACCGGCTATCCCGGCCAGACCGTCACCCAGCACTCGCTGCTGCTGCCGTTCACGTACGCCGGCGTCACCGCCGCGTACATGTTCAAGCCGCCCGATCAGCTGCAGGCCGGCGAGCAGCGCACGTACACGTCGTACTTCGTCGTCGGGCGCGGCGACGTCGCGTCGGTCTACGACACGATCCTCGAGCTGCGCGGCACGTCGACCGGCACGTTCGGCGGCAGCGTGCTCGACTCGGTGACGTCGGCGCCGGTCGCGAACGCGAACGTGTTCGTGCTCGACGCCAACGGCAACCCGATCGATCAGATCCAGACCGACGCCGGCGGCGCGTTCCTGTGCCACCTGCCGGTCGGCAACTACACGTACATCGTCGACACCGACGATCGGCCGGTCTACAAACCGAAGCAGGGGTTCACGATCGCCGCGGGCCAGCAGACCGGCGTGCTCGCGCTCATGGATCCGCCCGCGATCGTCGCGGTCGCGGTGCTCGACGAGGTCGGCCGGCGCGCGCCGGTCAAGATCCAGCTGCTCGGCCGCAACGGCCAGCTCGCGGCCGGGCTCGACGGCCGTGGCATCCTGTACTCGCTCCAGCTCGGCGAGCGCATGCGGCCGACCTCGTACGACGGCACCGACGAATACGTCGAGGGCGCGTGGTGGACGACCGACGGCCTGCTCGAGACCACGGTGCGCCCGGGCACGTACACGCTCGCGGTGTCGCGCGGCCCCGAGTACGAGATCACGACGTCGACGTTCACGGTCGGCGCGAACGACTATCACGCCGAGCAGCTGCAGCTGACGCGCAGCTACACGAGCGACGGCTGGGTCGCCGGCGACTTCCACATCCACGCCCAGCCGTCGACCGACTCGGGCCTGCCGATCGATCAGCGCGTCACGAGCTGCGCCGCCGAAGGCCTCGAGGTCGCGACCGCGACCGATCACAACTACATCACCGACTACTCGCAGATCATCGCGGCCAACGGGCTCGTGCAGTGGCTGCTCGGGATCTCGGGCATGGAGCTGACCACGTTCGAGATGGGGCACTTCATCGGCTATCCGCTCAAGGTCGATCCGGGCTCGACGCGCGGCGGCGAGTTCACGTGGAAAGATGCGACGCCGCAGCAGCTGTTCGATCAGCTGCGCGGGCTGTCGATCGATCCGACGAATTCGGTCGTGACCGTCGCGCACCCGCGGCAGCAAGTCCTCGGCTACTTCTCGCAGTTCTTCGTCGATCAGGACACCGCGCAGCCGTACACGCCGACCGGCATCCTCGGCGTGTTCGCGCCCTACGGCGATAACTTCCAGGCGCAGAACTTCAGCTACGACTTCGACGCGATGGAGGTGATCACCGGCCGCCGGTTCGAGGACATCCACGTGTTCTCGCAGAACGGCGCGCCGGTGCTCGGCAAGGACGGCCGGCCGACGTATCCCGGCACGGTCGAGACCTGGTTCACGCTGCTCGATCACGGCCGCATGCCGACCGGCATGGGCGCGTCGGACAGCCACCACCTGCTCGGCGACGAGCCGGGCTACGCGCGCACGCTGATCTACGTCGGCTCGGGCAACGACACGCCGGGCGGCTACACGCGCGACGAGGTGATCGCCGGCATTCGCGGCCACCACACGATCGCGACCAACGCGCCGTTCGTGACGATCACGGTTGCCGGCGGGATGATCGGCGACACCGTGAAGGCGTCGGGCGCGATCCCGGTGACGATCGACGTCAGCGCGCCGAGCTGGGCCGCGGTCGACACGCTGACGCTGTACGGCAGCTCGGGCACCAGCACGACGCCCGATCACGTGATCCAGACCATGCCGATCCCGGCGCCGGGCACGACGTTCCACACCGTCATCACGATCAACCCGACGCAAGACGCGTGGGTGGTCGCCGAGGTCACCGGCGCGACGAACATGTTCCCGGTCCTGTCGCCGACCGAGTTCCCGCCGCTCGACGTGTCGGCGATCATCGGCGGCCTCGCGGCCGGCATCGATCTGTCGTCGCTGCCGATCACGCCGTCGTCGCAGCCCAACCACCTGCACGTGTCGACGCCGTACGCGATCACGAACCCGATCTGGATCGACGTCGACGGCGGCGGCTGGACGCCACCGCTCGCACCGCTCGCCAAGCGGGCGGCGCCGCCGGGCCCGCCGCCCGACGTGCGCGACGTGTTCGAGGCGCTCCCGGAGGTGTCGCGGTGAGGGGGCTGGTGACGCGATGCGTGGCTATTGCAGTTGCCGGCTGGCTGGCTGCCGCGCCTGCCTGGGGGCATTCGTTTCCGCCGGTGCGCACGATCGTGGTCCAGGTCGAGCACGGCGAATTGGCCTTGCTGGTCGGCTACAAGCCGGCGAGCGGCGACGCGACCAACATCATCCTCGCGCGGGTGGCCGGGCAGCCGCGGGGCCAGCAGCTCGCGGCGATGCGCGACGTCATGGCGGCGTTCGCGATGCAGCCGCTGGCGGTCACGCTCGACGGAAAACCGCTGCAACCGACGTCGATCCGGGCCAAGCTCGGCACCGAGCCGAGCGGCGGCCGGCCGATCGTCGTGTTGCTCGTGACCTACGCGCTGCCGGCCGGCAGCGAGCTCGCGGTGTCGACGCGCGAGCCGCGTACGACGCGGATTTCGTGGGTCGATCGCGACAGCTGCCGGGTCGATCTCGCCCACGCCCCGACCCAGGCCCGCTGGCTCGAAGGCGTGGCCTCGCTCTTGCTAAGCCTCCGGCCAACTCTGGGAGGCACGGCATGCGCAACCTCACGATCGGACTGGCTGGAATCGTTGCCACACTAGGCTGCGCAGACCACGCGTACGACCCGAACGCTCCGGCGATCAACCCGAACGCTCCGGTCGTGCACATCACGACGCCGGATCGCGGGACGTTCGCGGGTAACGTGCAAACGCTGGCCGTCAGCGGCACGGCGACCGATGATGGAACCGTCGCGTCGGTGACGGTGAACGGCGTGCCGGCCGCGCTGCAGTCGGACGGAACATGGAGCGCGAGCGTGCCCGTCGTGCCGGGCACGAACCTCCTGCACGCGGTCGCGAAGGACGCGCAGGGCCTCGAAGGACAGGAGACGCGCGCGGTGGTCGCCGGCGCGACGCAGCCGATCGCGACGAGCGTTCCGAACGCGATCACCGCGACGCTGTCGGCGCAGACGTTCGCGGCGATCGGCACCGCGACCGGCAACTTCATCACGAACGGCGACCTCGCCTCGATGCTGCAGTCCGGCAACCCGGTGGTCGACGCCGGCGGCGGCCCCGACTGCCTGTACGTGCAGGCGTCGATCACGAGCATGACCGTGGGCGGCGCGCAGATCTCGATGGTGCCGCAGGACGGCGGGCTCGCGCTCGACGGCGAGCTCGATGACATCAACATCGGCATGCACCTCGACTACGCGGTCGCGTGCATCAACGGCAGCCGCGACATCACGATCAGCGCGAGCCACGTCTCGGTCACCGGCAACATGGCGATGGGCGTGTCGAGCGGTCAGTTCGCGATCTCGTTCGACAACCCCGACGTGACGATCAGCGGGCTCGACCTCGAGCTCGGCGGCATCCCGGGCGACATCGTCGACCTGCTCGATCTCAACGCGGTGCTCGGGCCGATCCTCGGCTGGGCGACCGAGAAGTTCGTCGTGCCGATGGTGAACAACGCGTTCGCCGGCCTCAACCAGACCAAGACGATCACCGTGCTCGGCACGATGGTCGACATCTCGGTGACACCGTCGCAGATCAACTTCACGCCGGAGGGCGGCCTCGTCGAGCTCGACACGTCGCTGCGCGCGCACGGCGACGACAGCTCGCCCGGCTTCGTCTTCGTGCAGAACCAGCTGCCCGCGATGGACATGTCGCACGGCTTCCAGCTCGCGGTCGCGGCGAACGCGGCGAACCAGCTGTTCGGCTCGATGTGGGCGGCCAAGGCGCTCGACCAGACGCTCGATCTCAAGACCGGCCCGTACGGCGACATCGGTACGCTCTACGACTCGGTCGAGATCTCGGCGGCGGTGCCGCCGTACGTCGACGCGTCGAACCCGCAGAACGGCCTCGTGCTGACGATCGGCGACCTGATGGCGTCGTTCAAGAACAGCGGCACGGTGGTGACCGAGGTCGCGATCAACGCGCAGGTCGGCGTCAAGATCGACAGCGACTCGACGGGCGCGATGCACCTCGACGTCGGCACGCCGACGACCTACGTCGACGTGCTCGACCAGGGCGTCTCGGGCGCGAACCAGCTGTCGAACTCGCAGTTCGAGCAGATCATGTCGTTCGCGCTCGGCCGCATCATCGCGGTCGGCTCGGGCGAGCTCGGCGCGGTCCCGCTGCCGACGTTTGCAGGCGTCGCGGTGTCGAGCCTGTCGATCGCGGAGCAGACCGGCTACCTCGTCGTCGACGGCGCGGTGCAGGCGCAGTAGTCGTCGGCTCGGTGCCGGGCGAGCGAGCCCGGCTACACCGGCCAAACGGTCTAGCGCCAGTAGACCTGCGAGAATGTCGTGGTCGTCGCGGCGCCGTCGTCGCGGTAGTAGCCGAACGTGTCCTGTCCGCCCGGGCTCCACACGTTGGTGATGCTCCACGCGCTGTCCGGAGTCGGCGCCGCGGAGACCTGCGCGGCCGGCAACCAGGCCGCGGCAGGCGGCCAGTAGAGCGTGCCGACGATGTTCCCCGCGCCGTCGGCGTAGAGAACGGCGGGCCGCGACTGCGAATCGGTCGCGATCACGGCATGGCGCGCCTGCGTGCTCGTCGTCGGCTGCGGCTGGCTATCGATCGCGAGCGCGCCGCTCGCCGAGAACGTCGCGACGTGGAGACCCGGCGCCGGCGAGCTCGCGGCCTCGTTGTAGACGATCTGGGTCGCGCCCGACGGCGCGCTCACGAGCGACAAGCTCGCGCCGGTGCGCGTTCCGGTGCCGGCGCCGAAGTGCGTCGACACGGTCTCTACCGCGCCGATCGTGAAGTTGCTGTTCGCCGCCGGGGTGATGGTCCACGCGATCAGCTTCTCGTCGACCGGGAAGCCGGCGACGACGATCGCCGGCGCGGTCGTTCCCGCCGCGAGGTTCGAGCTCACGCTGAGCATGAACGTCGCGTTCTGATCGCCGGTCGGATAGTTGTTCGGCAGCAGCTGATCGTTGCTGCTCGTGTTGGAATGATTCGTCGCGTCGGCCCAATCGCCGAGGCTCGCCGGCGCGACGCCCCCGCTCGGCGTGGTCACGCCGAGCTTGTACAGGCCCTGGTTGCCACCGGCCGAACCGGTGCCGGAGAACAGCAGGCGATGGACGCCGTCCGAATCGACGATCTCCGAGAGGTCGCGCGAGCCGGGGGTGTCGACGCCATCGTTGTAGTAGGCGTAGATCGCGACGATCGTGAAGCCGGTGATGTCACCGCCGGTATACGTCGGCTGGACCCGCGCGTATTCGTCGACGACGGCCTGGTCGATCCACGACAGATGGAACAGATGCGTGACCGTGTCCTGGCACGCGCCCATCACGTTCATCACGCCGGTCCCGGCCGGGCTGAGGATGTAGCGCGTCCACGTCGCGCCGTGATCGGTGGAGACGTAGACCTTCAACATGGTCGTGCCGTCGCCCTGGCGAAAGATCACGAGGTTGCCGTTGCTCGCCGGATTGTTGTCGGCAAACACGATGTGCGTGCCATCGGCTTCGTAGCTGATGTCGGTGATCCCCGTGCCGTCGACGGTCGCGATCGGCGACGCGTGCGCGGTCGGCGGCACGCTCGCGCCGTCGCCGTCGCCGTCGTTCGCATCGCCGCCGCTGTTCTGCGCGACGAACCCGATGCGCCCGCACGCGATGATCGCGAGAGCCGGTAGGACTCGCCGCCGGAACCCCACGCGGCATCATACCGCGATCGTCGCTACTTCAGCCACGCCCGGAACGCTGGCGCGAGCGCGGCCTTGGTGACGAGGCAGCGATCGATCAGCTCGACCGGGCGGTGATCGTCGAGCGCAGCAGCCTGCTGGCGAAGCTGCGGGTCGCAGGCGCGCTGGAACAGCGCCATCGCGGTCGGGCCGAGCTGGGCGATCTGGTCGGGCTCGTCGCGGACGAGGTCCGGCAGGCTGCGCGAGCCGGACAGCGCGGACAGCATCAGGAAGTCGCGGTGCGCGATCGCCTGGGCGAGCTCGGCGCTCGCGATCTTCGGATCGGCGTCGGCCGCGAACCGCAGGATCGCGATCTCCTGCATCGCCGGGTAGTGCGCGCCGGCGAGCAGCGCGCGCGCGAACGGCACGGCCTCGCGTGCGAGGTCGCGATCGCCGATCGAGGACACCAGCTCGGCGAGCGGGTCGCGCACGTAGTGAACCTGGAAGCGGGTGCGCACCCACGCGTCGAAGCGCGGGCGCAGCTCGTCGGGCACGAGCGGCACGATCGAGTCGAGGTAGCGCGCCTCGGCCACCGCCGACAGCTCGCGCGCGTCGTCGAGCTTGCGGAACACGCGCAGCTTCATCGCCGGCTCGTCGAGCTCGGCGAACAGCGCGCGGTGCTCGACCGGCGTCATCGCCGACCAGTGCGCGAGCAACGGCCCGACGAGCGTGTCGAGCTGCAGGTAGTACGGCGCGAAGCCGTTCGCGCCGGGCAGCAGCCACGCCGGGCACGCGGGCAGCGCGATGTCGGTCGCGGGCGCCTGCACGGTCGTGCACGTGTCGACGCGCTTGCCGCGCGCCTCGTACGCGAAGCACACCGGCGCATCGACGTCGATCTCGAAGTGGACCCGCGGCTTGCCGCCGCACGCGATCGTGGTGTCGAGCTGCGGCAGCGTGTGATCGAGCAGCGCGTCGAGCAGCGCGTCCGACGACGTGCCGGTCACCGCGTCGACCGCGGCCGCGAGGTCGGCGGTCGTGACGTTGCCGTGGGCGTGCGCGTGCAGGTAGCGGCGCAGGACCTCGCGGAAGCGCGCGTCGCCGAGCCCGGCATCGAGCAAGTCGAGCACGGCGGCGCCGCGTTCGATCGACTCGGGCGGCACGAACATGTCCTGCTCGAGCGCGGCGTCGTCGCCGATGCGAGGTCGCACGCGGGCGTGGAGGTTTTCGAGCCACTCGAGCGTGACGTGGCGGTCGGGGCCGGTCGAGTCCTCGAGGCGCCGCGCGAGCCAGTCGGCGAAGCTCTCGTTGAGCCAGATGTCGTCCCACCAGCGCGGCGTGACCAGGTCGCCGAACCATTGATGCGCGAGCTCGTGCGCGATCACGTAGTCGGGATGCGGATTCTCGAGCGCCAGCCGGTCGAACGTGACGAGGCCCGGGTTCTCCATCGCGCTCCAGCCGGTATGCGGCACCGCGATCAGATCGAGCTTCGCATACGGAAACGGCTCGCCGAGCCAGGCCTCGAGCTCGTCGAGGATGCCTGGCGCCGCGGCGCGCGCGGCCATCGCGTTCGCGCCGCTCCCGGCGATCTCGAAGATGCGGATCGGCACGCCGCGGCGGCTCCGCGCCGCGTTGACGACCTCGAACGGCCCGACCGCGAACGCGACCAGGTAGCTGGGCAACGGCGACGTCGGCGCGAACTCCACCAGCTTGCGATCGTCGGCGAGCGGGGTCTCGCGCACGATCGGCGTGTTGCTCGCCGCGAGATCGGCGCTCGGGATGTCGAGCGCGAGCTGCCACGGCACCTTGCGATCGGGCTCGTCGATGCACGGGAAGATCATGCGCGCGGTGATCGCCTCGCCTTGCGTGAAGAAGTACGACGAGCCGGCCTCGACGCGCCGGAACAGCCCCTCGGCCCACGCATCCATCCCGTCGCGAGGTGGGGCGAGCTGACGCACCGGGCCGGCGTAATCGATCGCGATCGTCCACGGTCCGGGCTCGATCGGCTCGTCGGCGATGAACCCGAGCAGCTGGTCGCGCCGCGGGTGCGACGCGACCAGCGGGATCTCGCGCGTGGCGCGCCGGACCACCGCGCGGGTCACGACGAGATCGACGCCGTGTAACCACAGCAGCTTCACGGCCTCGCTCACCGTGCCGTCGATCTCGACGTGGCCGGTGAACTCGCGCTCCCCGAGCGCCAGCGACACCCGATAGCCGCTGGGCTCGAACGTGTGCGGCAGGCGAAACGGGCCAGCCACGTGAAATGCCGCCGGTTCGGCGTCGCTCGGGTCGGGCGCCGCGGCCGCCGGCGCGGGGGGCGGTTCGACGCCATGCGGTGGCGGCGGCGGCGATGCCGCGCAGGCCGCGAGCAGCGCCAGGCCGATCCGCATAAGTCCACGATAGCGTGCGGACCGTCTCACCGGGTAACAGAGGTCACAGTCGCCGGGCGGCCTGCAGACGACACTTGACCCGTACGCAACGCCGGGCGAGCTTCCCCCCGAGGGTCACGATGCAGCTCAATCATCGCAGAATCGATTGGTTCGTCATCATCACGTCGATCGTCTGCGCGGTGTCGTGCAGCGGGGGAGGGTGCGGCGGGTGCACCACGTTCCAGCCGATTCCCGGCGGATTTGCCCCCGCGAAGCGCGAGGCCAACGCGGTGCAGGCGCGCGTCACGTCGAGCGCGATCAGCACGATCGAGGCGAACCCGGCGACGATCGTCGGCGGGCTCGTCGGCAGCGCGACGAACGGCGTGATCCAGTTCAGCGTGCCGTCGAGCTGCAGCGGCAGCCCGTACGTGTGCTGCGACTCCAACAACAACCCGGTCCAGCCGTGCGGCCCGATCGACATCGACCTCAACCACCACGCCGGCGACCCGAACGTGCTGGTGCTGACCCCGGTCGCGAACAGCTCGGAGATCACGGTCCAGCTCAACACCCGCGTCAAGACCGAGATGGACCTGCCGTTCACGGACGTCGTGTCGTGCGGCGTGCATCTCGACAGCACCGCGTCCGGCGATCCGTACCTGACGATCAACCTGACCATCCAGTTCACGAAAGACGCGACGACCGGCACGACGCGGATCGCCGCGACCAACGTGAGCATCCCGAACCTCGACTCGGGCGACATCAGCCTCGATGGCGATGGCACGCTCGGAAGCGACCTCGAGTGTGCCGGTGCGTCGCTCTTGCTGTCGTTCGCGACCGGCTTGCTCACGAGCCAGCTCACCTCGCCGATCTCGGACGCGATCAACAACGCGACCTGCAAGGCGTGTCCGTCGGGCCAGGTCTCCGAGTGCGGCAGCACGTTCGCGACCGCGTGCACGAACAACGTCTGCATGGAGGGCAACCAGTGCCTGCAGGAGCTCGGCGTCGACGGCCGCATGCTCGGCAGCTCGGTGTTCGGATCGTTCTCGCCGAGCACGACCGGGGCGCTCGACCTGTACGAGGTCGCGGGCGGACCGATCGGCACCGGCGACGCGACGCAGACCAATGGGGGCGGCATCTCGCTCGGCCTGCTCGGCGGCATGGAGCCCGGCGGCCAGCCGCGCGATCGCTGCGGCCCCGACGCCACCGAGCCGGCCGCGACGTCGATCCCGGTGTCGACGTACTTCCAGGGCAACACGCGCCCCGACAACAACCAGGCGTTCGATGTCGGTTTCGGCATTCACAAGTCGCAGCTCACCCAGTTCGCGTACGCCGGCTATCAAGGCGGCCTGCTCTGCCTCACGGTCGAGCACGACGTGGTCAGCCAGCTCACGACCGACGAGATCGGCCTGCTGTCGCGCTCGCTCGGCAAGCTGGTCGAGAAGAACTCGCCGATGGCGATCGGCCTGCGTCCGCAGAGCCCGCCGACGATCACGCTCGGCCCGAACACGTTCATGTCCGACGGCATGGGCGGCATGACGCTCGACCAGCCGCTGCTCGACGTGAAGTTCTCCGGGCTCGAGCTCGACTTCTTCGCCGGCATCGACGACCAGTTCATCCGGGTGTTCACCGTCGTGCTCGACATGCACCTGCCGGTCGGCCTGCAGGTCGGCGCGATGGGCCAGCTCGTGCCGGTCGTCGGCAACCCGCCCGATGCGTTCACGAACATCTCGGTCAAGAACAGCGAGGCGGTCACCGAGACGCCGGCCGAGCTCGCGGCGCTGTTCCCGAGCCTGTTGCCGCTCGTCCTGCCCGAGCTGTCGGGCGGGCTGCCGGCGATCTCGCTGCCGTCGCTCGGCGGCTTGAACCTCGACGTCACCTCGGTCACCGCGGTCGACGATCGCGACGGCGACGGCGTGGGCGACTTCCTCGCGATCTTCGCGAACCTCAAGCCGGCCACGATGATGGCGGTCGCGCCGGTGCATACGACCCTGTCGATCGCGCGCATCGACATGCCGGACGCATCGATCATGACGAAGCCGACCGCGTGGGCCGGCGCGAACCCGCCGACCGTCACGCTCGACCTCGGTGGCGACCAGGGCAACCTCGAGTACTCGATCCGCCTCGACGACGGCTCGTGGTCGGCGTGGAGCACGAGCCCGCGCGAGACCATCCGCCCGCGCACGTTCTGGATCGCGGGCATGCATCACATCGACGCGCGTGCGCGGGTCGTCGGCCATCCCGAGACGATCGATCCGACGCCGGTGCGCGTCGCGGTGCCGATCGGCGCGCCGACCGCGCGCCGCGCGCCGCTGCCGTTCGAGGGCTCGACCGGCGCGACGGGCTGCACTTGCGACTCCAGCGCCGGCCCCGGCGCGGCCGCACCGTTCGCGCTCGTCGTGCTGCTGATGTTCCTGCCGCTGCGCAGGATCCGCCGCCGGCTCGCGCGTCTGGGCTCCGTGGTGTGGCTCGCCGCGCTCGCGTGCCTGCCCGGCTGCAGCTGCGGCGACGCTCCATGCGGCTCGGCCAAGTGCATGACCGGCGAGGTCGCGCACTCGCCGGGCCGATGGACGAGCATCGCCGCCGACGACAAGCGCGTGATGGTCGCGACGTACGAGCCGCAGCTCGGTGACCTCGTCGTCGCCGACGCGACCGACCCGACGAACATCAAGCTGACGGTCGCCGACGGCATTCCGGAGGGCGTGACGCCGACGTACGAGCCGAGCACGTATCGCGGCGGGGTCGCCGATCCGGGCCCGAACGTGGGCGCGTGGACGTCGATCGCGCTGTCGAATCACATCGCGAAGGTCGCGTATCAGGATCGCGACGCGCTCGCGCTGAAGTACGCGTACGAGGACAGCGGCCACAAGTGGCACAGCTACGTCGTCGACGCCGGCAACATGAACGAGGTCGGCGACTTCGCGTCGATGACGATCGACGGCAGCGGCAATCCGGCGATCGCGTACCTGTCGCTCGGAGTCGACGACGGCATGGGCCACCGCGAGACCGATCTCCAGCTCGCGCGCGCCGGCAACAACTCGCCGGGCGAGTCGGACTGGACGATCTCGACGATCGCGAGCGCGGTGGGCACGTGCGCCGGCCTGTGCGCGACCGGCGAGGCGTGCGTCGCCGGCTCGGCGTCGACCGATCCGCAGACCTGCATCACGCCGGGCGGCAACTGCGGCAGCGGCTGTGGCTCGGGCGACGTCTGCAACAACGGCACGTGCGCGACCGAGATCGTCGATCCGATGCTCGACGACATCCCGACCGGCACCGGCCTGTTCGTCAGCCTCGTCACGCTGACCGACGGCCGGCTCGCGGCCGCCTACTACGACCGCGACAAGCGCGCGCTGACGCTCGCGGTCGAGAGCGGCCCGGGCACGTCGCAGTTCACCGAGAACATCCTCGACGGCAACGTCGTGGGCGCCGACAAGGGCATGTGGTCGGCGGCCGTGGTCGCGCCCGACGACACGGTCCACATCGCGTACCAGGAAGTGCTCGGCAACCAGGTGATGTACACGACGTGGAACAACGGCACGGCCGGCACGCCCGAGGTCGTCGACGACGGCACCGCGACGAACGACTCGAGCGGCGAGCGCGCCGGCGACCGCACGCACCCGGTCGGCGCCGGCGCCGCGATCTACCTCGTCAACGGTGCGCCCGCGATCGCGTACCAGGACACGGCCAACGCCGACGTCTACGTCGCGACCAAGGGCGCGTCGAGCTGGACGTTCGCTGACCTCACGAACAGCACGACCCAGCTCGACGGCTTCTCGATCGGCGCCGCGATCACGCCTGCGGGCTCGCCGGTGCTGGCCTGGGACGCGCGCGTCCCCGGCCAGGACCCACCGAACGCGCTGGTCGTCCAGGCTCCGCAGTAAGGACAGAGTTACCGCCAAGGCGCCAGGGACGCCGAGACGCCAGCATCTAGTTCTGCTGGCGCATTGGCGTCCCTGTCGCCTTGGCGGTAAGTCTTGTCTTCGATGCGCCTCGCGCACTGCTCGGACCTCCACCTGCTCTCGCACGACGGCGTGCGCTGGATCGAGCTCGCGAACAAGCGCTGGATCGGGGCGATGAACCTGCTCGCGAATCGCAGCCGGCATCATCACGTCGAGGCGTTCGAGCAGATGATCGACGATCTCAACGCGCAGGGCGTCGAGCACGTGCTGTGCACCGGCGACGTCACGAACCTCGCGCTCGAGCAGGAGTTCCAGTTCGCGCGCGCGCGCTTCGACAAGCTCGCGCTCGGGCCCGCGGGCGTGACCGTGATTCCCGGCAACCACGACGCGTACGTCGCCGAGGGCGTCGCGCACTTCGCCGCGATCTTCGCGCCGTACGCGCGCACCGATCCGGGCTGGGAATGGCCCGAGGACACGCGCGCCGGTGAAGACGACGACCTCGGCTGGCCGATCGTCCGCGTGCGCGGCGAGCTCGCGCTGCTCGGCGTCTCGACCTCGCGCGCGACGCCGTGGTTCACCGCGTACGGGCGCGTCGGCGCCGGGCAGCTCGCGCGGCTGTCGCGCGCGCTCACCGACGAACGTTTGCGCGGCAAGGTCCGCGTCGTCGCGATCCATCACCCGCCGGCCGGCCGGCGCGCGGAGAGCCGCATTCGCGGCCTGCGCGATCACGAGGCGTTCGCGGCGGTGATCGCCGCGGCCGGCGCCGACCTCGTCGTGCACGGCCACGAGCACCGCGACATGCGCGAGGAGCTCGCCGGCCCGACCGGCCCGGTTCCGGTCGTCGGAGTCGCGTCCGGAACCTACGATCACCACGATCCGGATCGGCTCGCGCGATATCGCATCTACGAGATCTCCGCGGGACAGCTCGCGCACGATTCGGTGAGAGTTTGGCAGCGAGATCGCGGCGGTTTCGGGCCCCTTTGACATCCGTGCAGGGCGTGAGATACCTCCCACCACGGTGAGCGACGACGGAAGCGACGCCGACGCGATCGAAGCGGCTGACCAG
>Ga0335083_10001926_pt1 | contig 28006 bp, 26 predicted proteins | sample Lox_Sample_42_FD_206716 | JGI IMG/M metagenome (GOLD analysis project Ga0335083, IMG submission 206716) | Soil microbial communities from Loxahatchee National Wildlife Refuge, Florida, United States - Lox_Sample_4.2 | ecosystem: Environmental > Terrestrial > Soil > Wetlands | place: USA...
TCGCATTGCGAGGCGACTCCGCTTGAAAGAGCCGTATCGCGCAGGGGATAATCCCGGCACCGATGTCCGTCGAACAACGCGCCGGCGCCGCCGACCGGATGCTCGCAGCGCGCGAGCGCTACGTCCCCCGCGGCGTCTCGACCCCCTCCCTCGTCGTCGACCGCGCCGAGGGTGCGCGCGTCTGGGACGTCGACGGCCGCGAGTTCCTCGACTTCGCCGGCGGCATCGCGTGCCAGAACCTCGGCCACGGCCCGTCGGCCGTGGTGGCCGCGATCCACGAGCAGGTCGACCGCTACCTCCACCAGTGCTTCATGGTCGGGACGTACGAGCCGTACATCGAGCTCTGCCGCCGGCTCGACGACCTGTGGCCGGGCGACGCGGAGACCAAGTCGATCCTCCTCAACTCGGGCGCGGAAGCGATCGAGAACGCCGTCAAGATCGCGCGCGCAGCGACGGGCCGGGCGGGCGTCGTCGTCTTCGACCGTGCCTTCCACGGACGCACGAGCCTGACGATGGCGATGACCGCGAAGCTCGTCTACAAGCAGGGCTTCGGGCCCCTCGCGACGGACGTCTACCGCGCCGCCGCGCCGTACGCGTACCGCGGCATCTCGACAGAGGACGCTCTCGCGAGCCTTGGCCTCCTCTTCCAGCAGGACGTCGACCCGAAGTCGGTCGCCTGCGTCGTTCTCGAGCCGGTTCAGGGCGAGGGCGGTTTCATCCCGATGCCGCCGGAGTTCGTGCAGGCCCTCCGCGGGATCTGCGACGAGCACGGGATCGTCTACGTCGACGACGAGGTGCAGTCCGGCTGCGGGCGCACCGGCACGATCTGGACAATCGAGCAGCTGGGCGTCGAGCCCGACCTCCTCGTCTCGGGGAAGACGCTCGGCGGCGGCCTGCCGCTCGCCGCGGTGACCGGCCGCGCGGAGCTGATGGACGCCGTCCACGTCGGCGGCCTCGGCGGCACGTTCGGCGGGAACCCGGTCGCCTGCGCGGCCGCGCTCGCCGTCCTCGACGAGCTCACGGCACCCGCCTTCACGAAGCGAGCCGAGCACGTCGCCACCCTGCTGCGCGGGCGGCTGGAGGAGATCGCCGGCCGGCAACCGGTCGTCGGCGAGGTGCGCGGCCTCGGCCCCATGCTCGCGCTCGAGCTGTGCGAGCCGACCCCCGACGTCGCGAGGGCGACGACCGCGGCAGCGTTCGCAAAGGGGCTGCTCCTGCTCTCGTGCGGCCTCGACGGCAACGTCATCCGACTCCTTCCGCCGCTGACCGCGAGCGACGAGGAGCTCGAGCTCGGGCTCGGCCTGCTGGAGGAGGCACTTGGCGACGCTGGCGCCGAACGCGCCTGAGACCGAGTCGGTCGCGGACGCTCCCGCCGTCCGCCTGAGCGGCATCCGCCGCGCTTACGGAGATGTCGTCGCGGTCGCCGGCATCGACCTCGACATCGGTGCCGGCGAGTTCTTCACGCTGCTCGGCCCGTCCGGCTCGGGCAAGACGACGACGCTGCGCGTGATCGCCGGCTTCGAGCGGCCCGACAGCGGCCGCGTCGACCTGCAGGGACTCGACGTGACCCGGGTCGCGCCGTCGCAGCGCGCCGTCAACACGGTGTTCCAGGACTACGCCCTCTTCCCGCACATGACCGTCGCCGAGAACGTCGAGTACGGCCTGCGGGTGAAAGGCATGGCGCGCCGCGACCGCCGAGCACGTGTCGAAGCGATGCTCGAGCGGGTGCGGCTGCCGGGCGTCGGGGACCGGAAGCCGGTGCAGCTCTCCGGCGGCCAGCGCCAGCGCGTGGCGCTCGCGCGCGCGATCGTGAACGAGCCGCCGGTCCTCCTGCTCGACGAGCCACTCGGTGCGCTCGACCTGAAGCTGCGCCAGGAGATGCAGATCTTCCTCAAGGCGTTGCAGCGCGACCTCGGCATCACCTTCGTCTACGTCACGCACGACCAGGAGGAGGCGCTGACGATGAGCGACCGGCTCGCCGTCTTCAACGAAGGGCGGATCGAGCAAGTCGGCTCGCCGGCGGAGGTCTACGAGCATCCCCAGACGGAGTTCGTCGCCGGCTTCGTGGGGGTCTCGAACGTCCTCGAGCGCGACGGCCGGCGCTTCACGATCCGGCCGGAGAAGATCCGGATGACGGACGAGGGCGCGGGCGTCGGCGAGCCCGGCGCAGTTCGGGAGGTCGTCTACGTCGGGATGGTCACGCGATACGTCGTCGACCTCGACTCGGGCGGCGAGCTCGTCGTCGTCCGGCAGAACCTCGAGACATCCTCGCAAGAGGCTCTCTCGGAGCAGGGCAAGCGGGTCCGCCTGTCGTGGCGGCCGGAGCACACGTATGAGATCGAGAAGGAGGGCACGTGAGGAGGATTCGGAAAAGGCACGTCTTCGCCGTCGCCGTCGTGGCGGCCGCCGCGACGGCGGCCGCTCTGACCGCGGCGACGGTCCAGGCCGGGAGCGGGCTGCCGACGAAGATCGGAAAGGGCGAGGGCCGGCTCAACCTGATCGAGTGGACGGCGTACAGCGACCCGTCGTTCGCCAACAAGTTCGAGAAGCAGACCGGCTGCATCATCCACCGCAAGGACGCAGGCTCCTCGGGCGAGATGTTCGCGCTCATGCATGCGAACGGCGGCGGCGGCGGCGGCCAGTACGACCTGGTGTCCGCGTCGGGCGACGCGAGCCTGCGGCTGATCTACGCCCACGACGTGAAGCCGATCAACATCAAGCTCATCCCGAGCTGGAAGCAGTTCCTGCCGGCGTTCAAGTCCCCGCCTCACAACACCGTCGACGGCGTCCACTACGGCGTCTCGGTCCAGTGGGGCCCGAACACGCTCATCTACAACACGAAGAAGGTGAAGCCGGCTCCGAAGAACTGGAGCGTGATCTACAGCAAGAAGTACCGCGGACACATAACGATCCCGAACAACCCGATCCAGATCGCGGACGCGGCGCTCTATCTCGAGCACACGAAGCCGAGCCTCGGGATCAAGGATCCGTACGAGCTGACGCAGGCTCAGCTCAACGCGGCCGTCAAGCTGCTCAAGCAGCAGAAGCCGCTGCTGAAGCGGTTCTGGAACTACGCGCCCGACGAGGAGACGTCGTTCAAGAACGGCGACGTGTGGCTCGGCGCAGGCTGGCCCTACCAGACGCTGCAGCTCAAGGCCGCCCATGTTCCGGTCAAGGAGATCGTCCCGACGCCGACGACGGGCTGGGCCGACACGTGGATGCTCGCGAGCAAGGCACCGCATCCCAACTGTGCGTACAAGTGGATGAAGTACGTCACGACTCCGCAGGTGGAGGCGAAGCAGGCGCTCGTGTTCGGGGAGACCCCGGTCAACCCGAAGGCATGCCCATACATGAACAAGATCAAGAAGGGCTCGTGCGCGGGCTATCACCTCAACGAGCCGGCGTCGTACTACAAGACGATCAAGTTCTGGAAGACGCCGATCCCGCAGTGCGGCTGGACGAAAAAGCAGACCTGCACGGACTACAACGCCTGGGAGCAGGCGTGGACGCAGATCAAGGGCTGACGCTTGGCGGTTGACGCCGGCGCACTCGAGGCGGGCCCTCCGATCCGGCGGGCCCGCCTCCGCCTCTCAGGGTTCCTCTGGCGGCGCCCCTGGCTGAAGGCTCTCGGGCTGCTGGCGCTGCCGCTTCTGGTGTTCCTGCTCGTGTACATCGGGTCGCTGGCCGCCCTCGTCGTCTCGTCCTTCTGGACCGCGAACTCGTTCACGGCGACCATCGAGCACACCTGGACGCTCGCGAATTACCGGCTCATCTTCTCGACGAGCCAGCCGTACCTCCACATCGCTGCCCTCACCCTCGAGATGGCGGCTGCCGTGACGGTGACCGACGCGGTGCTCGCATTCCCGCTCGCCTTCTTCATGGGCCGGCTGGCCGGCCGCAGGACGAGGGCGGTGCTGTTCGTGATGGTGCTGTTGCCGCTGTGGGCGAGCTATCTCGTGCGCGTCTACGCGTGGCAGACGATTCTCGCGCACAACGGCGCGATCAACTGGTGGCTGAACAAGCTCGGGCTCCCTGACCAGAACCTCTCGTACACGAACTGGGCGATGTGGATCGTCTTCTCATACGTCTGGCTGCCGTTCATGGTGTTGCCCGTCTACGCGGCGCTCGAGCGGATCCCGGAGTCGTACCTGGAGGCATCCGCCGACCTCGGCGCGCGCGGCTTCAAGACGCTCCGCTCGGTGATCCTCCCGCTTGCGTTGCCGGGCCTCGTTGCGGGCTCGATCTTCACGTTCGCGTTGACGCTCGGGGACTACATCACGCCCTTGCTCGTCGGCGGCCCGAGCTCCCAGTTCATCGGCAACGTCGTCTACAGCTTCGTCGGCGAGGCGAACATCCCCTTTGCCGCCGCGTTCGCGACGATCCCGATGCTGATCATGGGCGTCTATCTCCTGATCGCCCGGAGGCTGGGAGCGTTCGACGCCCTATGAGCGCCCGGTCGACACGCATCTCGCTCGGCCTCTGCTCGGCGCTGGTCATCGCGTTTCTCTGGATCCCGCTCGTCATCATCGCGCTCTACGCGTTCAACGGCTCGAACATCCAGGGCTGGCCGATCAGGAACTGGACGCTGCACTGGTTCCACGTCGCATGGCACGACCCCGACGTGCGCAGCTCGCTCTGGCTCTCGGTCAAGGCCGGTCTTCTCGCGAGCGGAGCGGCGCTGGTGTTGGGCACGATGGCCGCGGTTGCCGTCGCCCGGTTCCGCTTCTTCGGCCGTGAGGCCATCTCGTTCCTGCTCGTCCTGCCGCTCGCGTTGCCCGGGATCATCACGGGCATGGCCCTGAACTCGTTCCTGTTCACCACCGCGAAGGTGACGCCCTCGCTGTGGACGATCGTCATCGGCCATGCGACCTTCTGCGTCGTCGTGGTCTACAACAACGTCGTCGCCCGCCTGCGCCGCAGCGCTCCTTCGCTGATCGAGGCCTCGTACGATCTCGGCGCCGACGGCTGGCAGACGTTCCGCTTCGTCGTCTGGCCCGTGCTCTCGACCGCGCTCGTCGCCGGTGGACTGCTCGCGTTCGCGCTCTCGTTCGACGAGGTGATCGTGACGACGTTCACGGCGGGCGCCCAGGAGACACTGCCGATCTTCATCCTCGACAACATCGAGCGCGGCCAGCAGCTGCCGGTCGTGAACGTCGTAGCGTTCTTCGTGATCGCGGTGACCGCGATCCCCGTAATCCTCGCCCAGCGCGTGATACGCGACACTGGGGTCCTGGTCGGCGGCGGCGCAGCTGCTGCTCAGGGACAACAAGCGTAAGGAGACCTGCATGAGCACCACAGCCACCCAGTACAAGATCCTGATCGGCGGCGAGCTCGCCGACGCCGCCTCCGGCGAGACGATGGAGGTGATCGCGCCGGCGACCGGCGAGACGATCGCCGAGGTTCCCCGCTGCGGCGCGGAGGACGTCGACCGCGCCGTCGAGGCGGCGCAGGCGGCGGCGCCGGAGTGGCTCGCGAAGACGCCGAAGGAACGCTCCGAGTTCCTCCACAAGCTCGCGGGCGTGATGGAGGAGCACGCCGAGGAGCTCGCGCAGCTCGAGTCCGTGAACGTCGGCAAGCCGCTGATGGCCTCGCGCGACGAGATGCCGTTCTCGGCCGACAACCTCCGCTTCTTCGCCGGCGCGGCGCGCAACCTCGAGGGCAAGTCCGCGGGCGAGTACATCGAGGGCTACACGTCGATGATCCGGCGCGAGCCGATCGGGGTCGTCGGCGGCGTCTGCCCGTGGAACTACCCGCTCATGATGGCGGTCTGGAAGATGGGGCCGGCCCTCGCCGCGGGCAACCTCCAGATCCTCAAGCCGTCGGAGCAGACGCCGCTCTCCCTCCTTCGCTTCGTCCAGCTCGCGCAGGAGGTCATCCCGCCGGGCGTGCTGCAGGTCGTGACCGGCGACGGCGTGCCCGTGGGGCAGCGGCTCGTCGAGCATCCGGGGATCGGGATGGTCTCGCTCACCGGCGACGTCGAGACCGGCAAGACCATCGCGCGGACTGCCGCGGACACGCTCAAGCGCGTCCATCTCGAGCTCGGCGGCAAGGCGCCGATGGTGATCTTCGACGACGCCGACCCGAAGGCCGTCGCCGAGGGGATCCGGCTCGCCGGCTACTGGAACTCCGGCCAGGACTGCACCGCCGGCTCGCGCGTCATCGCCGGCCCGCGGATCTACGACAAGCTCCTGGACGAGCTCGTGCCGCAGGTCGAGTCGCTCAAGGTCGGCGATCCGCTGAACGACGAGACCGAGATGGGCTCGGTCATCTCCCAGGACCAGCAGGACCGGATCCTCGGCTTCCTCGAGCGCGCGAAGGGCGCGACGATCCTGACGGGCGGCGGCACCGGCCAGAACGGCGGCGGCTTCTTCGTGCAGCCGACGATCGTCACCGACGTGAAGCAGGACGACGAGATCGTGCAGCGCGAGGTCTTCGGGCCGGTCGTCACGGTGCAGAAGTTCGCCGACGACGACGAGGCGATCCGCTGGGCGAACGACGTCCGCTACGGCCTCGCCGCCTCGGTCTGGACCCGGGACGTCGGCCGTGCGATGAACGCTGCGAGCAAGCTCCAGTTCGGGTGCGTCTGGGTGAACGACCACCTGCTGCCGCTGGCATCGGAGCTGCCGCACGGCGGCTACAAGCAGTCCGGTTACGGCAAGGACATGTCCATCTACTCCATGGAGGAGTACACGCAGCTCAAGCACGTCGCGATCAAGGTGGACTGAACCGCAGCCCACAAAGCGAAGGCGGACTCGTGATCGAGTCCGCCTGACGCCGGGGTGATATCGATTGGGCCGGTCGTGTTGCGCGTCTGACGCGGTGTCCACGAACTCGGTACCCGTCCTGTACCCGAAGCCTCGGTGAGCGGGGCGTCGTGCGCCCCGTCGGGTCGGACAGTTTCCGCCTGCGCGACGGTCGTGCCTCGTTCGAGGGATGCCACTCGAGCCAAGCCGGACGTACTAAGGCATCCCGGCCGTATCGGGGACGACGCGAAGGCGGCCGGGAACTATTTCCCCTGGGAGAGGTCAGGAAGTCGCTTGCGCAGCGACGCAGGACACGTTGTCTAGCCACTGACGCCCGGCCGCGATGGGGCGAGTACGCGCCGGGGACGTGCCCTTCTTGACCCCGTGCCAGGGGGAGGGCGCGGAGGTCGGACGGGCCTGCAAAGGCCCGTCCGACTTTCCCACGAGCGAAGCAAACTAAGAGTGGTTTTCGTCGTCTCAGCCGATAAGGCTAGGCTCCGGAAAGGGTCGCTCCCGAAGGAGGGCGGGTTGGCAGTCCAGACGCATGCCGAGGCGTACGCGGTCGCGTGCCGGCTACTCGACAACATCGAGACGGTCGTGCACGGGAAGCGTGACCAGATCACGCTCGTGGTCGCGGCCCTCGTCTGTGGGGGCCACGTGCTGCTCGAGGACGTGCCCGGCACGGCGAAGACGGTGCTCGCCCGGGCGATCGCGCAGTCGATCGAGGGCACGGTCTCTTCCCGCATCCAGTGCACACCCGACCTTCAGCCGACCGACGTCACAGGCCTCTCGATCTTCAACCAGCGCGAGCGGGACTTCGAGTTCAGGGCCGGGCCGGTGTTCGCGAGCGTCGTTCTCGTCGACGAGATCAACCGCGCGATGCCGAAGACGCAGTCGGCGCTGCTCGAAGCGATGGCGGAACAGCAGGTGACGGTGGACGGCGTCACACGCCCGCTTCCCGAGCCGTTTCTTGTCATGGCGACCCAGAACCCGATCGAGTACGAAGGAACGTTCCCGCTCCCCGAGGCGCAGCTCGACCGCTTCTTCGTGCGCACGACGCTCGGCTATCCCGACGCGGAGGACGAGAACAGGATCGTGGACGAGCAGCTCTCCGGCCACCCGCTGAGCCGGCTCCAGCCGGCCGTCGACGTCGACGACATCGCGACGATGCGGGCCGCGGTGCAGGAGGTCTTCGTGCACGAGGCTGTCGCACGCTGGATCGTCGACCTCGTACGGGCGACGCGGGGGCTGGAGCTCGTCGCGATCGGCAGCTCGGTGCGTGGCACGCTCGCCCTCAATCGCGCGGCGCGCGCGTGGGCGATGCTGAACGGCCGCCGCTACGTGACCCCGGAAGACGTCGAGCGATTGTTCGTTCCGGTGCTGATGCACCGCCTGCTCTTCCGTCCCAGTTTCCTGGCCGAGATCCGGGACCGCGGCTGGGAAGCGGCTTCTCACGACGTCCAGCAGCGCTGCATCGAGCAGGCGCCGAAGCCGGGCTTCGACATCGACCTCGACGTCCCCGCCACGGCGGTGTAGCGCCCGTGCCCGCCGAGCGGGTTGTGTCATAGCGATGGCGGTCGGCGTCTTTCCGCTCATCCCCCGCCGGCGCGTGATCGGTCTGGCCTTCGGCGGCGTGCGCAGCATCCGCCGGGGAACCGGCACCGACGTCGCGGGTTCGCGCCGCTACGTGCCGGGAGACGACGTCGCCTGGATCGACTGGGCGGCGTCGGCCCGCCTCTCCGCCGCCCGCGACATCGATGAGTTCATCGTCCGCGAGCTCTTCGCGGACGAGGCGCCCCACGTCGTGATGCTCGCCGACCGCCGGCCGTCGATGGCGATCCGGTCCTCGCCGTTGCGCCGTCTCGACAAGCCCGAGGCACTGCACGCGAGCCTGCACCTGATCGCCGAGAGCGCTCGCACGGTCCGCAGCTACACGGGCTACTTCGACCAAGCGGAGGTAGAGACGCACTGGCGCCCGCCCCGCAGCGAACGCTTCGCGCCGCAGACCCCGTACGAGGAGCGGCCGTTCCGGGCGCCGGCCGACACGGTCTCACGCGGGCTCGAGCACCTCGTGGAGCACCGGCGCGAGCTGCCGACGCAGACCTTCGTGTTCGTCGTCTCCGACTTCCTCGTCCCGCCGGACGAGGAACCATGGCTCCGGGCGCTCGAGCACCAGTGGGAGGTCGTGCCCGTGATCGTCCAGGACCCCGTGTGGGAGCGATCGTTTCCCGACGTGGGAGGCTTGACGGTGCCCTACGTCGATCCGGCTTCCGGCGGCGTCGTGCCGGTCTACCTGACCCGCGCGGAGGCGGCGGGCCTGCGGGACGAGCACGAGGCGCGCCATGCGGAGCTGTTCCACGTGTTCCGCTCCCTCGGAACCGAGCCGGTGGTGATCGGCTCGCACGACCCCGGAGCGATTCTCGGCGCGTTCCTCGGCTGGGCCGATCTCCGGATGATGGTGCGCGGAGCGGTGGCGTGAAGCGCGCCGTCGTCGCCGCGATGCTGGCCGCACTCGCAGCCGCGGCTCCGGCGGCCGCCAACACGCCGTTCGGTCACAAGACGGCGATCGGGGGCAAGCAGCCGGTCCGGCTCTCCGCGAGCGTGCTGCCGCCGGTCCAGTTCTTCGGGAACCCGGTCACCGCGCGGGTGACGCTCGTCGCGGACACGAAGTTCGTGAGCGCGGCGGGGATCCAGCTGCGCACCAACTTCAGCCCGTACCGCCCGGCCATGCCGCCGACCGTGGTTCGAACCCAGACCGGGCGGTTCCTGCAGGAGACGTGGACCTGGTCCCTTCGTTGCCTCACCGGCCCGTGCGTGCCGGTCGTGCCGCCGAGCGACCACTATCACGTCTTCCGGTTCCGCCCTGTGCAGGTCTCCTACCGGGCTCCACACGGGAAAGCCGTGTACACGGTCGGCACCCGCTTCCCGGCCGTCGAGATGGTCTCGGCGATCAGCCCCGCCCTGGTCAACTACCTGTTGGCCACCAAGACGATCAACTGGCAGTACCAGCTCGCGCCCGCCACGGCTGCCCCCTACCGCGTCTCTCCGAGCGTCGTCTTCTGGGGAGCGATCGCGATTGCCATCCTGCTGGGCGCCGCCGGGCTCGCCCTCGCCGCCCGCTGGGCGCTTCGCTTCCGGGCGCCTGCGCCGGCCGCAGGCCCGGCGCTGCCGACCTCGTACCTCGAGCGCGCGCTCGCCCTGTTCTTCTGGGCGAATGCACACGGCGACGAGACGCTCCAGCGCAAGGCGCTGGAACGGGTCGCCGACGAGCTGCCGCTCGACGTCATCGACCTCTCGGACGCGGCCCGGGAGCTGGCCTGGTCGCCCGACGCGCCTGAGGGAGACGAGGTCGAGGCCATATCGGAGCGGGCCGGCGTCCCCGCGCACCACGAGAACGGGACGGGCGAGTGAGGGGAACGACGCTCAAGCGGCACGGCGCCACGACGCTCGGCGACCTTCCCCGCCTCACGCTCCCGGCCGAGCGGACGACGCTCGTTCGCGGCGCGCTTCTGCTCGCGCTCGCGGCCGCCCTCGCGGGCGCCGTGCTCCTCGCGCGCTCCGCGGGCAGCGGTCGCGCGGCCGTGCTGCCGGGCGGCGCCAGCACGGGCGAGCTCGTGATCGACATGTCCGCGAGCGACGTCGGCCAGAGCTTCGAGCGGATCTCGACGGTGATGGACGGGCTGGCGTCGGCCAATCAGGCCATGGGCCTGATCATGTTCTCGGACACGGCCTACGAGCTCCTGCCGCCGAACTCTCCCTCGAGCGCCCTCCTCCAGTTCGACCGCTTCTTCACGCCGACGACGATCACCCACGGCGCGCCGATCTACGGCCAGAGCCCGTGGAACCGGTTCAGCGGCGGGACGAGGATCGCTGCCGGGTTGAAGGCGGGCGCGGACGCGCTCCGGCGCGCCCAGGTCACGCACGGCTCGCTGCTCCTGCTGAGCGACCTCAACGACTCCGCCGGAGACCTCTCCGCCCTGGCGGCGGAGTCGCTCGCCCTCAAGAGAGAGCACATTCCCGTTCGCATCGTCCCGCTCTACGCCACCACGGACAACGTCAAGATCTTCGCCTCGCTCTTCGGCTACCAGGCCTTCGTCTCGCCGACGGCGTTCAAGACCAAGTCGACCCGGCACGTGCAGCCGATCGCGGCCGCGTGGCCGTGGGCCTTGATCGGGGTCGGCGTGCTTCTCGTCGCGCTGCTCACGGCGAACGAGCACTTCAACTCCCGCCTGCAAGCGGAGCCTGCAGCATGACGCCGCTGCGCCGCTCGCTACCCCTCATCGCGGCGCTCGCCCTGATGGGGCTCGCCGTGGCGTTCGTACTGCTGGCCGTGGACGTCCGCTCGTGGCAGCACACCGTCAACAGCGACGACGTCCGCTTCCAAACGGTGCACTCCGGCCCGGGCCTCTGGCGCTCGCCCGCGGTCATCCCGGGTGACCCGGCCCGGGCGATCCTCGGTCTCGACGACGGGCTCGCCTTTCGGCACGCCCTCCAGCTCTTTTGGCTGAGCGAGGTCGGAGTCACTCACGCAGCCGCCGCGGCGGGGAGCCTGACGCAGACCCAGATCGACGCACAACAGGATCTCCAGGCGATCCTCGACCACGGCAAGAGCCCGGCGGAACGCTCCGCTGCGGCCAACCTCCTCGGCTACATGGCGATCAGGACGCCGGCTGCGGACAGCGAGACGCAGACCGAGACGCTCAACCGGGCAGAGGCGTACTTCCGGCAAGCGATCAATCTGGATCCGACGAACTACGCCGCGAGAGTCAACCTCGAGTTCGCGCTCAGGCTGACCCGCCCCGACAAGTCGCGCTTCGGCACCGACGCGCACGGCGGGTTCGGCTCCGGCGGATCGGAGGGCGCAGGAATCATCGGTGGAGGCTTCTGACGGGCATCTCCTTCCTGACTCCGTTTGCGGCGCTGTTCGCGCTGACGGCGATCATCCCGCTCGCCACCTTCGCGCTGATGGAGAGACGCACCGACCGGCTCCGCCGGTTCTTCTCGCTCGCGAAGCCGAGACGCCGCGACCTTGCCCTCGTGGCGGTCGCGCTCGCCGTCCTTCCCGCGCTCGTCGCCGTTGCCGCAGCGCAGCCCGTCGTGATCCACCGGCAGTGGATCACCGAGCGACTCGACGCACAGGCGTTCCTCGTCTTCGATACCACCCAGTCGATGAACGCGCAGAGCAGCCCGGACGCGCCAACGCGACTCGAGCAGGCGAAGCGCGACGCCGAGCAGCTGATCACGCGGATGGGTGACATCCCGGTCGGAATCGCGACAATGACCGACCGCGTCCTCCCGGATCTGATGCCCACGACTGATCTCGCTCTCCTCAGGCGGGAGATCAATGTCGCGGTGGGGGTCAACGAGCCGCCGCCTATGGTGCGCTACCCCGGACAAGTGCCGCTATTCCCAGCGCTCTTCCCGGTCTCGACCGACAATATGTACGCGCCCCAGGCCAAGCGCAGGGTCCTCGTGGTCTTCACTGACGGCGAGACGCCGCCGCTTTCGCCGATCGCCTACGACCTCGCGCACGAGCTGACCATCCCCCCGCTCTTCGTGCGCGTCTGGGGCCCCAACGAGCACATCTACCTGCACGGGCACATCGATCCGCGCTATCGGTCGGATCCCGCAGGCGGCGCCGTGCTGAGGGAGTTCGCCAAGAACCTCCACGGGCGGGTCTTCGGCGAGCACGACCTTTCCGGCCTGGTGCGCGCGATCCACGCGGAGGCGGGAACGAAGCCGGCGCGCTCGCTCACACTCGGGTACGAGCGCAGCGCCTTGGGCCCGTGGTTCCTGCTCGCCGGCGTCGTCCCGCTCGGATTCCTGCTCTACCGCCGGAACCTCTAGCGCTACGGCCGCTTCACGATCCAGTACACGCCGCCGGCGGAGCGCGGAAGCTTGCCGCCGGCATCAGCGGCGCGAAAGCAACCTACGTTCTACGATGTTTTCTCCATGGCAGGGGAAATACGGCTCACGCTTCACGATGGAGAAGGACTGACCATCGCCGGCGAGGACGTACAACACGTCTACGAGAACCTGTGGCGACTCGCGCCCAAGCCCGGCGCCGTCTCCCTGGCAGCGGCGATACGCGGTCTCATGGGACGGTCGAACGTCACCCGCGCCCCGCTCGACCTCACAGCCAACCAGAGCGCAGCGCTTCGGGAAGCCATGGCGATGCTTGACGAGAACCGTGAGCGCTAGGAGATCTACCCGCGCGGACAGAGCTTGAGGCCCGCGTCTATCAGGACGCCGATGTCCTTTCGCTGACTCGCGAAGAGCTGGTGCCTCGGCTTCGCCCAGATCGGCCGGATGTCGCGCCAGCCTTGCTTGGCGGCGATGTCCCCGGCCGTTCCGTTGAGCCAGTAGACCGTCCCGTCGTCCGTCTTGAACGTGACGGCACCCGGGTATGGCGGCTTGTGACAGTCGAGCGTTCCCGCGGTGACGGTGAGCGGCCAACCCTTCCCGAAGTCGCTCTCCGCGACCCGGCCGGCGGAGGACTTCGTGGTCGTCGGCGTGCCGTTCGCAGCCGACGACAGCCTCTTGCTTCCCGGGCTCCCGGCCGCGCCCGCGATCACAGCGATCACAGCGATCAACGTTGCCGCCTGAACCCAGAGCGGCCAGCCGCGGAATCTCCGCCACGCGCGCCTATACCACGACGATGAACCCATGCCCGGACTCTCCAGTGATCTGAGAAGGCGCCTACCGGAGTCGAACCGGTGTACTGGGTTTTGCAGACCCATGCCTAACCACTCGGCCAAGGCGCCGCGGCCGCCATGGTATCCGGGCGCTCAGGGAAGAACTTCGTCCAGAAAGGCGACCGCCCGCTCGAACACGTCCACGCGGTTCGCGAGCTTCTCGACCATGTGTCCCTCGTCCTCGTAGATCACCAGCTCGCAGCGAACGCCTCGCCGGACGAGCTCGCTGTGGATCGCCTCCGACTCGCTCACCGGCACGCGCGGGTCGTTGCGCCCGTGCTCGATGAAGAGCGGCGCCCCGATCGCGTCGAGCCGGCTCCACGGAGACAGTCGCTCGAGCAGCTCCGGGTCGCTCAGCGGCCCGTACTCGCGCTCGCGGGCGGCGCGGCGCCAGATCGACGTGTTCTCGAGGAACGTGCGCAGGTTCGAGATGCCGACGAACTCGATCCCCGCCGCCCAGAGCTCCGGCTGGAACGCGAGCGCGGCCAGCACCATGTAGCCGCCGTAGGAGCGGCCATAGACGACCGCGCGCGACGCGTCGATCTCGGAGCGCGCCGCGAGCCACGCGTGCAGGGAGGCGAGATCCGCGACCGAGTCGAGCCGCTTCTCGACGTCGTCCAGGTGCTCGAAACGCTTTCCGTAGCCGCTCGAACCACGGACGTTCGGCGCCGCCACCGCGTAACCGCGCGAGACGAGGTACTGCGTGAGCGCGCCGAAGCCGGAGGAGTACCACGGCTGCCACTGCGCCTCCGGCCCGCCGTGCACGGTCACCACGACCGGGAACGGCCCCTCGCCCTCCGGCATGAAGAGGAAGACGGGGATGGACTCGCCGTCGAAGCTCTCGTAGCGATGGAGGGACGGCTCGCGGCCACCCTCGACCCGTCCGAGATCGGTCAGCTTCTCCGTCTCGCCGGAGTCGAAGTCGTGCACCCAGACCTGGGACGGCTCCGTCGTCGTCGAGAAGCCGAACGCGACGCGTGCGCCGTCGGGCGAGAAGACGAAGTGCTCCGCGACCCCGTCGGCCGGCAGCGGCAGGCCCTCGATCCGCGAGTAGCCGTCCTCGTTCGCCTCGACGAGCAGGTGCCGGCCCGCGTGGTCGCCGAAGCAGACGAGATCCCAGTCGGACTCGTGGACGACCTCCCACCGCTGCTCGGACAACTCGTACCGGGCGACGGCGAACGTGTCGCGTGCCGCGTTCGTCGCGGCGTAGAGGAACGAGCCGTCGGCCGACCAGACGGGCGAGAAGTACTCGGCCGCCCCCTCGTGCGGCGTGATGTGGACGATCTCGCCGCTCTCGACGCCGAGCAGGAACAGGTTCGCGTCGCCGCTCGCTTCGCCCAGCTGCTCGGCGACGACCCAGCGGCCGTCCGGCGAGATCTCGTCCGCGGCGCACAGGCCGCCGGGCTCGAAGCTCCGCTCCTCGCCGCCGTCCAGCCGGCGGACGACGACGTCGAAGTCGACGCCGTTGCGGCGGTTCGTCGAGTACGCGAGCAGCGACGCGTCGCGCGAGACGTGCGGCGACCGGTGGATGAAGCGCGGGTCCACGACGAGCGGCTCGCCCTCGAGATAGAGCTGGCCGCGCTCGTTCCCGCCCTCGTCGATCTCGAGCAGCAGGCGGTCGTCCGGCAGCAGCTGCCCGTCCACCGGCTCGGGATAGCTCGTCAGCTGCTCCAGCTCACGTGTCTCGAGCGGGAGGCGATAGAGCTGGCGCGTTCCCGACAGGTCGCAGGCCACGAGCAGCCACGATCCGTCGCGGGACCACGACAGCGGATACGCCTGCCGCAGCTCGAGCAGCGTCCGCAGATCCCCCACGCGCTGAGGCTATCGCGCGCGGCTCAGACCGCGACGGCGAGCTCGGGGATGATCTCGTCGCCGAACGCCTGCAGCGTCTCCTCCTGGCTGTGCGTCATGAGGTAGATGTTGAACTGGTCGACGCCGACGGACGCGAGCTCCTGCAGCTTCGCCTTCGCCTGCTCCGCGGTCCCGAGGACGCAGAAGCGGTCGCAGATCTCGTCGGTGACGAACTCACCGTGCTTCGCGCCGACCCGCGAATGCTCGTTGTAGTCGTAGAACTTGCGCGCCTGGACGTAGTCGGTGAGGGCCTTCGGCACGGCGCTGCCGTCGGCGCCGTACCGCTCGATGAGGTCCATGACGTGGTTCGAGACCATCGCCGGGAACCACCGCACCTGCTCGCGCGCGTCGGCGAGGTCGCCGGAGATGTGCGCGGGCGCGCCGACGATGCACGTGAGCTGCGCCGGGTCACGGCCGGCCTCCTCGGCCGCGCGGCGCGCGGTGTCCATGATCCATTGGATGATCTCGGGGTCGGCGAGCTGGATGATCACGCCGTCCCCGACGCGGCCGGCGACGCCGAGCGCTCTCGGCCCGTAGCCCGCGACCCACATCGGGATGCGCGGCAGCTCCGGCCGCACCCACTTGAGCTGGAGCTGCTTGTCGTTCCACTCGACCTCGTCGCCGTTCATGAAGCTGCGCACCATCGCGCACGCGCTCTCGAAGTCCGCGACCCTCATCGGCTTCCGGCCGACGTACCGAACCGCCGAGTCGCCGCGCCCGATGCCCATCGCCATCCGCCCATCGGAGAGGTCCTGGAGCGTCGCATACGCGCTCGCGAGCACGGTCGGGTCGCGCGTCGCGGGGTTCGTCACGAAGTGGCCGAGCTTGATCTTCGAGGTCTCCCGCGCCGCGACCGCGAGCATCGGCACCGACTCCTGCCAGAGGACGTGGGAGTCGTACGTCCATGCGTACCCGAAGCCGTGCCGCTCGGCGAGCTGGATCAGCTCGAGCCAGCGCGAGAACGGCGGATCCGGGAGAACTGTGACCCCGAAGTCCACACTGCAGAATCTACAAGCGCTCGAGCACGACGACCGGGATCTTGCGGTCCGTGCGGGTCGCGTACTCGTCGTAGTGCGGCCAGATCTCGCTCATGAGCTCCCACAGCCGCTCGCGCTCCTCACCCTCGGCGTCGCGTGCGCGGACGCGCCACCGGTCGCCCAGGATCTGGACCTCCGCCTCGGGGTTGGCCCGCAGGTTCCGATACCAGCCCGGGTGCGCCGGAGCTCCGCCCTTCGAGGCGACGAGCACGACGTTGTCGCCGTCGCGCCCGAAGATGAGCGGATTCGTCCGCTGCTCGCCGGTCGTCCGGCCGTTCGTGAAGAGGATCGCGATCGGCGCGTCCTCCTTCCAGCGGTAACCGATCTTCCCGTCCGTCTCGAGGTAGCTGCGGACGTGCTCGTCGCCGAACAGGTGCGCGGCCGGTTCGAGCGCGCTCATGCGAATGCCTCCAATGCCTTCGTGGTCAGCCTGTCGAGCGCCTGCACCGCGAGCTCGAGGTGCTCCTCCCTCGTGTCCTCGAGCTTCGTGTGCGAGAGCCCCCGTAGGGACTGAACGAACAGCATCACCGTCGGGATTCCCGCCCTTGCGACCTCGGCGGCGTCGTGGAGCGGGCCCGAAGGCAGCCGGTGCGACGAGCCCGCGACCTCGCGCACAGCCTCGTCGGCGAGCTCGAGCAGCCGGTCGTCGAAGGGGATCGGCTCGATCGACCAGATCTTCTCCCACTCCACCTCGATGCCCTCCTCGTGCGCGAACCGTCGAGACGCCGCCTCGGCGTTGCTCAGCATCTCGGCGAGCCACGTCGCGTCGAGATGGCGCTGGTCGAGCAGGCACTCGGCCGTCTCGACCACGGACGTGACGATGCCGGGCTTCGTCACGACGCCACCCATGGTGCAGACGGCTCCGCTGCCGACGTGCTCCGCGATCTCGCGGATCTCGAGCTCGAGCTTCGCCGCTCCCGCCAGGGCGTCGTGCCGCTTGTCCATCGGTGTCGACCCGGCGTGCGCCGCCTGGCCGCGGAAGGTGACGAGATGGCGCTCGACGCCGAAGGTGCCGAGGACGACGCCGAGCGGGAGGTCGAACGACTCGAGCACCGGGCCTTGCTCGATGTGGAGCTCGAGGTACGCGACTGCGCCGGCGAGTTGCTTGCGCGCTTCGAGAGCGCGGTCGAGCTCGACGCCGTGCCCGGCGAGCGCGTCGGGCAGCGAGATCCCGTCGGCGTCGCGGCGCTCGCGCAGCTCGTCCTGGTCGCTCATCGAGCCGGCCGCCGCCGAGGAGCCGAAGAGCGAGCGGCCGAAACGGGCGCCCTCTTCGTCGGCCCAGTTGACGAGCCGCACGGTCAGCGGCGGCGTGCCGTCCTCCGCGAGGCGCCGCAGCACCTCGACGCCGGCGAGGACGTTGAGGCAGCCGTCGAGCCAGCCGCCGTTCGGCACCGAGTCGATGTGCCCGCCGAGCAGCAGCGCGCGCTCGGAGGAGCCCGGCAGCGTGAACCACTGGTTGCCGGCCTCGTCCACCTCTTCCTCGGCGCCGATCGGACCGACCTTCTCGCGGAGCCAGGCCCGCGCCCGCTCCCACGTCTCGGTCCACGCGACCCGCTGTGCTCCGTTCTCGTCGCCCGTCAGCTCCTGCAGCTCACGGAGCTCCGCGACGGTCCGTGCCGGTGACAGGCTCACGAGGCGAGCTTAAACTCGGAGGCGATGTCGATCCTGATCCGCGGAGGACGCGTGGTCACCGCCGCCGACGACTACGTCGCCGACGTCTTCGTCGAGGGTGAGCGAGTCGCCCTGATCGGCGCCGAACTCGACGTCGCGGCCGACCGGACGATCGACGCGAGCGGCAAGTACGTGCTGCCGGGCTGCATCGACCCGCACACGCACCTCGACATGCCCTTCGGGGGCACGGTCACGATCGACGACTTCGAGTCGGGACAGGGATCGGCCGCGTGCGGCGGCACGACCTGCCACGTCGACTTCTGCATCCAGGGGCAGGGCCAGACGTTCGCGGAGGCGCTCGAGACCTGGCACGCGAAGGCGAACGGCAAGACGATCATCGACTACGGCTTCCACATCGCCGTCACCGACCTCGCCGGCGAGGAGCGCCTCGAGGAGCTCGCCGGGCTGCCCGAGCAGGGCATCACCTCGTACAAGCTCTTCATGGCGTACAAGAACGTCCTGCAGGTCGACGACGAGACGCTTTTCCGCGCGATGAAGGTCGCCGCGGCGAGCGGAGCGCTCGTGATGGTGCACGCGGAGAACGGCGACGCGGTCGACGTCCTCGTCCGGGAGGCTCTTGCCCGCGGTGACACGGCGCCGATCCACCATGCCCTCACGCGGCCGCCGGAGCTCGAGGGCGAGGCCACCAACCGCGCCATCCAGCTCGCGCGGATCGCCGGCAGCCCTCTGTACGTCGTCCACGTCACCTGCCGCGAGGCGGTCGACCCGATCCGCCGCGCGCGCGAGCAGGGCTGGAACGTCTGGGGGGAGACGTGCACCCAGTACTTCTTTCGGTCGATTGACGACCTGGCGCAGCCGGACTTCGAGGGCGCGAAGTACGTCTACTCGCCGCCGGCCCGCGATTCCGCGAACCACGACGTGCTGTGGGACGCGGTGCGTACCGACGCGCTCTCGGCGATCTCGACGGACCACTGCGCGTTCCTCTGGGACGGCCAGAAGACGCTCGGCAAGGACGACTTCACGAAGATCCCGAACGGCGGCCCCGGCCTGGAGGACCGGCTGAAGATGATTCATCAGTTCGGCGTCCGCGAGGGCCGGATCGGCCTCAACCGCATGGTCGACCTTCTCGCCACGCAACCGGCGCGGCTGTTCGGGCTCTATCCGCGCAAGGGGACGGTCGCGGTGGGGGCCGACGCCGACCTCGTCGTCTTCGACCCCGAGCGGCGAGAGACGATCTCGGCCTCGACGCACCGCTCGAGGTGCGACTACAGCCTCTACGAGGGCACCGAGGTGGTCGGTGCGCCGGAGATCGTGCTCCTCCGCGGCAACGTCCTCGTCGAGGACGGCGAGCTCGTGGCGACACCGGGCGCGGGTCGTTTCGTCCGGCGGGCGCGGTTCGGCGAGCGGCTCGAGGCCGGCACAGCGGTCCCCTCCTAGCAGGGCTTTTTTTACCTCGCGCGAACACAGCTGCGCTAGCGTCATGCGAGTCGTGGGGTTCGTCATCGGAGCGCGGCGCGGGCGGTTCTGGCTGCTCGCGGGTTTCGTCATCGCGCTTGCTGCGCTCCTGTCGGCGAGCGCGTCGGACGCTGCGACCACGCACGCGAAGGGTCTCGACGTCTCGAACTACAACGGGACGATCGGCTGGAGCAAGGTTGCGCACGCGGGGTACCGCTTCGTGTTCGGCAAGGCGACCGAGGGCACGTCCTACACCGACAAGACCTATACGAAGAACCGGAACGGGAGCGAAAGCGCAGGTCTCGTCTTCGGCGCGTACCACTTCGCGCGGCCGGCGGGCGGAGGCGTCGCCGCCGCCACTGCGAGCGCGATCAAGCAGGCCAACCACTTCCTCGCGGTCGCCGGGCCGCAGCCCGGAGAGCTGCCGCCGGTGCTCGACCTCGAGGTGACGGGGAACCTCACGAAGCAGCGCCTGCTGGCCTGGACGCTGGCCTGGCTCGATCAGATCGACGCCCGCACCGGCGTCGAGCCGTTCCTCTACACCTCGCCGCTGTTCTGGAAAGGGCACCTCGGCAACTCGACGGCCGCAGCCGCCGCCGGGACCGGCCTCTGGATCGCGCACTGGACCTCCAGCAGCAAGCCGATGATTCCCGCCGCGAACTGGAACGGCAACGGCTGGAGGTTCTGGCAGTGGACGAACTGCGCCTCCGTCCCCGGGATCAAGCACTGCACCGACGGCGACCGGATGAACGGCACGAAGCTGGCGTCCGTCGCCATCCAGCCGTACCCGGCCGGCGTGCCTCTCCTCTCCACCCCGCCGACGATCGTCGGGGCTCCCGTGGCCGGCCGGCTCCTCGCCGCCGTGCCGGGGACGTGGGAAGGCGGCAAGCCGCTCACATTCACGTACCAGTGGAGACTCTGCGACGCGGCAGGGGCCAATTGCACACCGATCTCCGGCGCGACCGGCGAGTCGTACCGGGCGCCCAGCACGGCTGTCGGACACTCGCTCAAGGTCGTCGTGACGGCAACCTCCGCCGGGGGGTCGGGAATCGCGACCTCGGACGCGACGGCCGCCGTCTCCCCCGCAGGCACCTCGCCGACCGTCAGCCCGAAGAACCTCAAGCCGCCGCAGATCCTCGGAACCGCCCAGGACGGTCAGGTCCTCACGAGCTCAGCGGGAACCTGGACCGGCTCACCCACGAAGTACACGTATCGCTGGCGGCGCTGCAACGCCGCAGGCTCTGCCTGCCTCGCGATCCCACACGCGACCGGCTCGCGGCGCACGCTCACACCCGACGACATCGGCTCGACGCTCTCGCTCGTCGTCACCGCGACCGGGAAGGGCGGCGCGACCTCCGCGACGGCGGCAACGACCGGAGTCGTGGTCGCAGCGCCGCTGCCGCCCGTCTCGATCGGCACCCAGAGCGTCCGGCGCGGCATCGCGGGCAATCTCCAGACCGACGACGGACGCGCCACCGTCACGTGGCAGCCGGGCGCGGTGCCCGTGGGCAAGACCGTCTCGCTCACGCCCTTCACCGGGACCCTCTCGGTGCCCGGGAGCGAGGTCGCACTGTCGGTGCCTGGACTGCCGTCGAAGGGGTTCCGGTGGCCCCTCGACCTGATGTTCGCGCAACCGCAGCCGAACCGGACGGTGCTCGGCTACTCGACGGACGGGAAGGTCTACCACTCCGTGCCCCCGCTCCAGCCGGCCCAGCTCCCGCCGGGGACGGCCGTCGGCTGGTACGTCGACACGAACAACCTCACCCACGTCCTGACGCGCACGCCGTTCCAGGTCGCCCTCTTCAAGAAGGGCGCGTGGGGAGATCCCACCTACACAGGGCCCAACGGGCCGGCGCTCGCGACCCAGACCAAGTTCCAGGCCCTCCGACACCCCGCCGATCGGACCCTGCAGCTCCTCACGCGTCTCACCGTGCGCTCGCAGGCGCGGGTGTCCGCGTCGGTGACGGGCCCGCACGGGGTTGCCGTCCCCGTCCTCGGCAAGGGGAGCCGCTTCGGCGCCCGTCTCGGGGCCGGCACCTTCCCCGTCCTCCAGTCCTACCGCCGCAAGCCCGGCCCGATGCAGGTGCACCTACGCCTCAACGCCCGCGTCCTCCGGCCCGGCGCCTACCGCCTCCGCGTCGTCGCCCTCGATCCGTGGGGACGGCGGAGCCGCCTGACGCTCCGCTTCCGCTATCCCTGAGCCGTGAGCGCTCTGAGGCTCAGCAGCTCGTAGGCGACGTTCGCCGCAGCGAGCGCCGTCGGCTGGCCAGGACCGTCGTAGGACGGCGCCACCTCGACGACGTCTGCGCCCGCAAGCTGGATCCCGCTCAGCGCCCGCAGGAAGGAAAGCGCTTCGGCCGTCGAGAGGCCGCCGACCTCCGGCGTGCCCGTCCCCGGCGCGAACGCCGGATCGAGCACGTCGATGTCGAACGAGAGGAACACGGGTCGCGTGCCGACGCGTCCGCGCACGAGGTCGCCGTATCCGGCCGGCCCGAGCTCCAGCAGCTCGTCGCAGGAGAGGACGGCGAAGCCGAGCTCCCGCGCCGACTCGAGATCCTCCGCACCGTAGAGCGACCCGCGCAGGCCGGCCTGCACCGAGGCGGCTGCTTCGATCAGGCCCTCCTCGACCGCACGTTTGAACGTCGTGCCGTGGAAGAAGCGCTGGCCGAAGTACTCCTCCCACGTGTCGCCGTGCGCGTCCAGCTGGACGAGAGCGAGCGGCCCGTGCCGGGCTGCGAGAGCGCGCAGCTCGGCGAGCGTGACGGAGTGGTCGCCGCCGAGGGCGAGTGGGAAGGCACCGGCGTCGAGGAGCGGAGCCAGCCCCTCCTCGACCTGCCCGTACGTGCGCTCGGTGTCGCCCGGCGAGACCGGGAGGTCGCCGTAGTCGACGATCGAGAGCGTCTCGACGACGTTGACGCCGAGCGCCGGGTTGTACGGCCGCAGCAATGCCGAAGCGGAGCGGATCGCCTCGGGGCCGAAGCGCGCTCCCGTCCGGTAGCTCGTCGCCGTGTCGAACGCGATGCCGTAGACGGCCGCGTCCACACCCGACAGGTCGGTCGTGTGCGGCGCGCACATGAAGGTCCGGATCCCGGCAAAGCGCGGGATCTGCTGCGCATCAAGAGGGCGATGATGCGGCGGGTTCGTCACGTGCCGTCCACCAGCGGCGGAAGATTGCCGTCCGCGGGCGCGTCATGAGAGCGTGAAGCTGCATCGGGTCCTGATCGTCGCGCTGGGGCTTCTGGTGCTCGCCATAGCCGGGTGGGCCGTCCAGGGCGCGCGCCGTCTCGCGACCATTTGAGATAGGGCCGCACGGCCGATCTCGCTACCGCGTCTGCGGGAAGCCGAGGTCGATCTTCGAGGTTGCCGGATCCGGCCAGCGGGACGTGACGACCTTGCCGCGCGTGTAGAAGTCGATCGCCTCCGGCCCGTAGACGTGCCGGTCCCCGAAGAGCGACGACTTCCAGCCGCCGAAGGAGTAGTACGCGACCGGCACCGGGATCGGGACGTTGATCCCGACCATCCCGGCCTGGACGTCGAACTGGAACTGCCGCGCCGCACCGCCGTCGCGCGTGAAGATCGCAACGCCGTTGCCGTACGGGCTGTCGTTCACGAGCCGCACCGCCTCCTCGTACGTCGCGACCCGCGTGACGCCGAGCACCGGGCCGAAGATCTCGTCGACGTACGCCTTCATCTCCGGCGTGACGTCGTCGAGCAGGCTCGGGTTGAGGAAGAAACCCTCCCCCGGCACGCCCGCCCTGCCGTCGACGACGACGGTCGCCCCCTCGCCGGGCGCGTTCTCGACGTACGAGGCGACACGGTCGCGGTGCTCCTGCGTCACGAGTGGCCCCATCTCGGAGGACGGATCCATCCCGTCCCCGACCTTGACCTTGGGAATCCGGTCCCGGATCGCGTCCACGAGCGGCTGCGCGACGTCGCCGACGGCCACGATGACGGAAACCGCCATGCAGCGCTCGCCTGCGGAGCCGTAGCCGGCCGAGACGGCCGCGTCGGCTGCGGCGGCCACGTCGGCGTCCGGCAGGACGATCATGTGGTTCTTCGCGCCGCCGAGCGCCTGGCAGCGCTTGCCGCCCGCCGTCGCCTTCTCGTAGACGTACCGGGCGATCGGCGTCGAGCCGACGAACGAGATCGCGGCGACGTCCGGATGCTCGAGCAGCGCGTCGACCGCGACGCGGTCGCCCATGATCACGTTGAAGACGCCCCCCGGCAGGCCGGCCTCCGCGAGCAGCTCGGCGACCCAGAGCGACGCGGACGGGTCCTTCTCCGACGGCTTGAGCACGAAGCAGTTGCCGCTCGCGATCGCCGGCGCCCACATCCACATGGGCACCATCGCCGGGAAGTTGAACGGCGTGATGCCCGCGACGACTCCGAGCGGCTGCCGGATCGAGTAGACGTCGATGCCGGTCGAGGCCTGCTCGGAGTGCTCGCCCTTGATCAGCTGCGGAATGCCGCAGCAGTATTCGACGACCTCGAGCCCGCGCGTCACCTCGCCGACCGCGTCGACCAGAACCTTGCCGTGCTCGCGAACGAGAATCTCGGCGAGCTCCTCGCGGCGCGCGTGCAGCAGCTCGCGAATGCCGAAGAAGACCTCCGCCCGCTTCGCCAGCGAGGTCTCGCGCCAGACGGGGAACGCCTCCTTCGCGGCCTGGACGGCCGCATCGACTTCCTCGGCGGTGGCGAAGTCGACGGCGCCGGTCTGGCGCCCGGTCGCGGGGTTGTAGACAGGGCCGCTGCGGCCGGATCCGCCGTCGACGCGGCGTCCGCCGATCCAGTGCGGGATCCCTGTTGCGGCGGGTGCGTCGACGGTCTCGGTCATGCGTGCACCGTAGCGGGAGGGCGCGGGACGCGGCACGGCCGCGCCCCGCGCCGAGCTGCTCAGGCAGTGGCCGGCTCGGGCATCAGCCCGAGCTGCGTCATGACCTGTACCTGGTCGAAGTAGAGCCGAGTGTCGACGACGACGTCGCCTTCGACCTTGAAGATCTGCACGCCGCGGCCGTTCAGCGACCGGTTCGTCGCCGGGATCTCTCCCATCGGGGTCTGCATCGGAGCCGTGTGCGTGCCCTCGAAGCTGAACTCCTGTACGACCCAGTCGCCGGCGGCGACTTCGTTGTGCACGGTGATCCGTGCGTCCGGGAACGCGTGGATCCACTCCATCGCGTACTGAGTGGTTGCCTCGCGGCCCTCGAGGTGGATGTCCCCGGGTGCCTCGAAGACGGCGTTCTCGGCGTTGAGCGAGCGGATCCGCTCCTCGTCGTGCGCGTTGAACGCATCGATGAACTGCGCGCCCAGAGTCTGCGCGTCTGCCATTGAGTCCTCCTTCGCTGGAGAAGTGGACTATCGCGGCGACCCTACGCCCATCCGAAAGGCCGCGCAACGACCGCTCCAGACCGTAACCTCGTGGTCGCATGAAGGAGATCTGCCCGCGCTGCAACGCCGACATGGAATGGCGACACGGGACCTTCCAGTGTCCGAAATGCCGCCTGAAGGTCGGCTGTTGCGAGGGCGAGACGGGTGACTGCCGGGACCCGGGCTAGGCTCGAGGAGCTCGAGAGCTCGCGGCTCGAGGCGCGCGCGAGCGAGCTGCTCGTGGTTCTTTGCTGGCTCGTGAAGGACGACATCGAGATCGACGAGGCCGAGTTGAACGGGGCTCGCCGCCGCGCGATGTTCGTGCTTGCCGCCGGCGGCGACCCGCACCGTGACGTCGGGATCGACTCGATCGCGGCCGAGCGTCTCGCCGGCGAGCTCGACACACCGGCGCGGCGCGAGCAGCTCAGGAGCGCGCTCGCCGCGCTGCCGGCCGACGACCTGCCCGCAGTGTCGGCTGCGGCGGAGTCCCTCCGGGCGGATCCCGAGCTCGCCTGGCGCTCGTTCGCGCTCTCGCTGCTCGCCGACGAGCTCGCAGACGAGTAGTCAGCACAAAAAGCGACTACTCTGGACGGCAGTCCGTGGCGATCTCGAGACCCGAACCTCGCCGTCGGTTGAAGCTCCCGCGCAACCTGCCGGGCGGGCGGCGGCCCCTACCGTATTCGCGCGCCGACGCGCCGTACTTCCGGAGCTCGGGCTTCTACGTCCGGGTGGGCGGGCTGGCGGTCGTGGTCGCCGCCGGGCTCTCGCTCCTGCTCCTCCGTGCGTGGTCGATCCAGGTGCTGCACGGCAAGCAGTACGCGAAGGCCGCGCACAGCCAGGCATTTCGCACGGTCGACGTGATCGGCACACGCGGAGCGATCGTCGACGCCGACGGGCGGCTGATCGCCGGCACAACGGGACACGACGTCGTCGACGCCGACGCCGCTTCGCTCGGCAGCCGTGACGCACGCGGCCACTGGCATCCGAGTGCTGCGGGCTTCCAGGCGCTCGGCCGGTTCGCCGTGCTCACAGGCACGCCACGGCGCGTCCTCATGGCGCGCATCCGCTCGAGCGTCTACCACTCACCCTTCGCGCCCGCCGTCGTCATCGAGCATCCGTCCGCTGCGCTCACGAGCTATCTGCAGGAGCGAAGCGACAGGTTCCCCGGCTTCAAAGTGGGGGTCGAGGACATCCGGAGCTACCCGCAGGGCGCGTTCGGCGGCGAGTTCCTCGGCCTGCTCGGCCAGATCACCACCGGAGAGCTCAAAGCCGGGGCGTACAAGGGCGCGAAGGCGGGAGAGGTCGTCGGCCAGAGCGGCGTCGAGGCCGCGTACGACTCGCGGCTCAACAAGGGCTTCGTACAGGCGAAGGTCCCCGTCGACTCCATGGGCCGCATCGCCGGAGCCCTCCGCGTGCCGCGCCAGAAGCAGCCGCCCACGCTGCAACTCTCGATCGACACGCGTCTCCAGAAAGCGGCGCAGAAGGCGCTGATCTATGGGATGGAGCAGTCGCGCCTCAACGGCTACTCGCCGACGGGAGCCTCCGCGGTGGCGATCGACCCGTGGACGGGCGCCATCAAGGCGATCGTCAGCTACCCCACTTTCAACGAGAAGGCCGCCGCCGACAACCCCCACTACTACGAGCGGCTCCTCCACGAGAAGTACACGGCACCGACCTTGAACCGCGCGATCGCCGGCGCGTATCCGACCGGCTCGACCTTCAAGCCGATCATCGCCGAGGCGGCGCTCAGCGCCGGGATCATCACGCCGTCCACTCCGCTGGCCTGCACCGGCGTCTTCTACCTGGGGAACTTCCCGTTCCACAACGTCGAAGCCGGGGTCGACGAATCGATGACCTTGCCGACCGCGCTCGAGCAGTCGTGCGACACATGGTTCTACCGGCTGGGCAACCTGGTCTGGCAAGCCAACCCGAGGGCGCAGGGAACGCTGATCCAGAACTGGGCCAGCAGGCTCGGGCTCGGCACGACTCCGCCGGTCGACCTGACCGGGGCGACGACCGGCTACCTCCCGCGGCCCGGGAAGACCTTCGACCGGGTGAACGGCTCGCCGTGGACGGAGGGTCAGACGATCAACCTCGCGATCGGACAGGGCAGGCTGGATGTGAGCCCGCTCCAGCTCGCCGTCGCGTACTCGGCGCTGATCAACGGCGGCAAGGTCGTCCGGCCGCACGTCGGCGAGGCCGTGCTCAGGAACGGCCACCGGCAACCGCTCCACTTCCCGCCGGTACGCAGGCTGAGGCTCTCCCCCTACACCTGGGCGATCAGGCAGGGCCTGTACGAGGCGGCGAACGACCCCGCCGGGACCTCGTATCCCGTCTTCCAGGGCTTTCCGATCAAGGTCGCGGGCAAGACGGGCACCGCCGAGCCGGACCCGGTCAGCTCGTGGTACGCCTCGTGGGCGCCGTACGACCACCCGAAGCTCGTCGTCGTCGTGAACGTCGAGCACGGCGGCTACGGCGCGCAAGCGGCGGCGCCGGCGGCGAAGAAGATCTACGCGGCGTACTTCCACGTGCACGGCTAGTTCCCGAAGATCGCAGCGCCCGTGTTGACGCACGGCGGCCCGGATGAGAGGTTACGCCGTGTTCGTCGCGAGCGGCCCGTGATGCCCCCTTCCGGGCCGTTCGCGCCTTTCGCCTACGGATCCCTGAGGGGCCCGAGCTCGATGTTGACGCGCGTGACCTGTCCGCGCAGGACGCGCACGCGGGACGTCAGCACGGTCGCCCGGCCCGGGATCCGGATCCCGTAGCGGCCGGCGCGAAGTCGGATTCGGTACGCCCCGGCGTCGGTGCTCGTCGTCCGGGCAACCGGACGGCCGTGCCGGTAGAAGACGAGCTCGACGCCGGGCAAGGCTGTGCAGGGTTGTTCCTTGGCGCACGTGGGGCTGCGGGTGACGGCGCCCTGGAGCACACCGGTCTGGCGCGGATGGGGCGTGCCGGCGTTGGCGGTAGCGGCGAGGGCCAGCGTCAGCCCGATGAGGGCAGCGAACCTCACAGCGGTTCCAGGATACTTGTTGCGGGAACCGTCCGTCCGTATGGCGCCGAACAAGAAAGAGCTCGATGCGCAGCTTCGCGATCTCGGCGAGAGACACGCCGCGCTGGCGGAGATCGTGCAACGTCTCGCCACCCACGCGGCCGTCCTGGCCGTGGCGGTGCGCGACCCCGAGGGGGTGCCGACCGCCGATCTCGACGCTGCGTTGAGCGGGCTCAGCGA
>Ga0335083_10001927_pt1 | contig 28004 bp, 23 predicted proteins | sample Lox_Sample_42_FD_206716 | JGI IMG/M metagenome (GOLD analysis project Ga0335083, IMG submission 206716) | Soil microbial communities from Loxahatchee National Wildlife Refuge, Florida, United States - Lox_Sample_4.2 | ecosystem: Environmental > Terrestrial > Soil > Wetlands | place: USA...
TCCTGTCACGCGGACTGATGGCTGTTGAATGTTCCAGCTGGACGGTATGTGCTCGAAAGAGACTTCGAAATTGCGGCTTTCGCCGGGAGCGAGCTGCGGCGCCTGAGGCGCAAAAACCGCACGCGATTCTCGCAAAACGACTTGGCCGAGTTCGTCGGAGAACTCGACCGTGAGTTCCACGTTGGAAAGCGGCAAATTACCCGCGTTAGTGAGTCGCCCGGCAAGCGTGGTGACTTCCTGATTCAGAAAATTTTCAGCGCGGCTGAGCGCGATGTGGTCAACCTGGAGGTTCGGTGCATAGGCCTGCTCCGCGGGGCCAAAAGGAAGATGCGCTTCGCGCGCGGACGAGCTGGAAGGCCTTTCCGCTCCGGGCCACATAACTATGACGAGAGCGATCGCAATAGTGACAACGCCCATCCAGACAATCCACGAGCGACCGCCACTCGGCTGCGGCTGTCCGGCGCTTTCGATTGGCGAGATCTCAGACCTGGAATCCATTCGTGGAATGATGCTGACGCGGATAGCGCGTGGCGTCAAGGCGCTACGCGAAATGAATTCCCAAGACTAGAGCGAGCAGGATGAGCGGGTCAAGTGCGCGCTTATCCTTTTACCGGCCAACGACAAGCCGATGGATCAGCGGTTCCGGAAGCTCTGCCGTGCGCATCCGTTCCTGCACGGCGGAGATATCGTAGGCTACGCGCCAGAATTCAACCGTGTGATGTTCGAGGTCGGCGATGGCAAAACCTGCCCGGGGGTCGCCGTCGCGCGGCTGGCCGATTGAGCCTGGATTGAGCAGATAACGGCGCGGGGGTTCGATACGCAGCGCGGCAAAAGATTCAGACGGGCGCGGACGGATCTGCAGGACTTCGAGATTGGAATCCTTGTAAGTGAAGCCGCCCTGATGGTGGGTATGTCCAAAAAAAGTGACTTCCGCAGTGGAATCAAGCAGGCCGTCCAGAGCTTGTGCCGGCGTGAAAACGTATTCGTCCTCATCCTGAAAAGCGCCATGCACCAGAACAATGCCGTCAGTGGCCAGCGGCCCCTGAGGGAGCGCGGATAGCCACGCAAGATCTTCGCCGTCCAGTTTGGAGCGAGTCCAATCTACTGCGGCTTTCGCTACCGGGTTGAAATCAGTAGTGTCCATGAGGCCGGAGACAGCTTTGTCATGATTGCCACGAATTGTTTGTGTGCCAAGCTCACGGAGTCGCGCTACGACTTCATGGGGATCGGGCCCATATCCGACGACGTCACCGAGACAAACGGAAACATCCCACCGGCCCGCCGCAGAATCAAGCGCGGCCGCGAGAGCCGTAGCGTTCGCGTGGAGATCGCTAAGAATAAGAATGCGCATTCATCCCATCCGCAAAATTCCATAGAGTATAGATGAACCCGTGTGCCGATGCACCTCGCTCCGTAGCAAGGTAAGTAGAAATCGCGCACGACGTAAGAGACGTACAAAGGTCTCGAAGGAGATTTCGTATATTTACAAAAAATTTAGAAAACGGAATCGCAAAGATTCTTTGTGGAACGGAAAAGCATTAGAGAATCAGGAGAATCAAACATAAAAACTTGATGACCGACGAAACATTCGCGGCACCCGCCTCGTCTATACAGGTGCAGCCGGATGAGCTGCGCAGGTGAGTCAGAGAATCAAATGAAAAACCCCGCGGTGGCAGCCGCGGGGCGATGACACGCAGTCTTTCCGGCCGTTAGTCCAGGAAGAACGAGGTGTCTTGCGGGTGAGACTACTCGCCCTGAGCACGCGTGTCAACTCTGTTCAGCTTGTGCGGCGGCAGCAATGCGGCTGACTCGATCCTGATGGAAAGGAAGTTGACACGCATGAAATTCAATCCGATTCTCCGCAGTTTGGCGCTGGCAGCCGCTTTGGCCTCGACAGTGCCACTCTTCGCAAAGCCGTTCAGCAAGACCATCAACATCGCCCAGGCGGCAAAGGTCGGTAAAGCGAATCTGCAAGCAGGTGAGTACCGTCTGATGATCGACGGAAACAATGCGACCGTCCAGAAGGGAAACCAGGTGCTGGCGCAAAGTGAAGGCCGCTGGGAGGAACGCGCCTCCAAATCTCCGAGTGATTCCGTGCTCATCGGTGAAAACGGCCAATTAAAGGAAGTCCGTTTTTCAGGAAAAACGCGCGTCTTCGTGTTCAGCGAATAGGCGAAGCAGATCCGGGAAGTTTTCGAATGTATGACAGGGAGACCGTGCACTGCTGCGGTTTCCCCTTCAAGTATTTGACGCAACATGCCCTCAACGCTCCAGCAGAAATCGCGCCCACGGCACGAACCAAATTCTAGCCAAGAGCCCGTGCATGCCTCCTGACAGCTTTCTTGGACGAGCCTCTACCTCTTCATCGAATCAGCATGCAGTCACCATAACTGTAGAACCGGTAGCCTGTCTGTACTGCATGGCCGTATGCATCAAGAATTTTCTCTCGCCCCGCAAACGCGCAAACCAGCGCCAGCAAAGTCGAGCGCGGTAAGTGAAAGTTTGTGAGCAACGCGTCCACGACCCGGAAACGAAATCCTGGATATATGAACAGCTGAGCGACGGCTTTTCCAGGAAGCAAGAGCTCGGCGGAGCCAGACTCTGCAGCGCGCGCGGCCGAGGCCTCGAGAGCTCGAACAACGGTGGTGCCAATCGCCAGAATCGGTCTGCCAGCTGATCGTGCCTCGGAAATCTGCTGCGCGGTTTGAACCGGAATTTCGTAGGACTCGGCATGCATCACGTGGCCTTCGAGCGTTTCGCTATGCACCGGCTGAAACGTGCCGAGTCCCACTTCCAAGGTCAGCTCACAGACATTCGCGCCGCGCGCCCGGATTCGCTCCATAATCTCTCGAGTGAAGTGCAAGCCGGCCGTGGGGGCGGCTATAGCTCCCGGTTGTTTGGCGAATACCGTTTGGTAACGCTCGCGATCGGAATCTTCGTCAGTGCGATGGATGTAGGGCGGCAGAGGAACATGCCCGAGATGCTCAAGGTGATCCGCGACCACGCGTGTGTCGCGTGAAACAAAGCGCAGGGTGCGTATCCCCAATTCTCCTCGCGCGATCACTTGCGCTTCAAGTTCGCCGCTTCCAAATAATATGCGCTCCCCGGTTTGCATCTTCCGGCCAGGGCGGACAAGCGCTTCCCAAGTCTCCGGATCGATCTTCCGAACCAGAAAGACTTCTACAGTGCCAGTCAAATGCTCGACACGGCTGGCCCGCGAAGGGGCCTGCGCGTGTGTTCCAGCACGGCGTCCGAAGAGACGAGCCGGAATGACGCGCGTGTTGTTCAGGACAATCAGTTCGTCGCCGTTTAGAAAGTCCGGGAGCTCCACGAAGAGATGGTCCTCCCAGGTCTGTTCTGAACGTGGGACCAGTAGCAGACGCGAGGAATCGCGCCGTTCCAAAGGGCGCTGAGCGATCGATTCGGCCGGCAGGTGGTAATCGAGTTCGTCGAGGCGCATCAAGTGGCAGTCTAGCAGCATCCCAAGAGTTGAGTTCGCCGGAAATAGGGGCATGGCTCGCTTGAAATTCTTGAACGGTCAGGGGGAAAATGACGAGCGTGAGAGAGCAGAATGCTGCTATGTATATGAATATGAATAGTTTAGAAGAAATCAGGTGGTGAGGGATTATACTTGACATTGATACACTCATGTAATATTATCCGCATGCAGTCAATTAAACAAACTCTGGAGATCGAACATGAGAACTACTTTGAGCCGTTGGGAACCTTTCCGCCGGGCTACTACCCTGCAGGACCAGGTGAATCGTATTTTCAGTGATGTGCTTGAGCGTTCTGGTGAGGAATCAAGCCTTACGAGCTGGGCGCCAGCAGTCGACATTTACGAGACCGAGCATGAGTTGGTCGTTAAGGCCGATTTGCCGGACGTTGACCCCAAGAATCTTGACATTCGAGTGGAGAACAATATCCTGACCATTTGCGGTGAGCGCAAGTTCGAGAAGAAAGTGTCCGAAGAGAATTATCTGCGAGTGGAGCGCGCATATGGCGCGTTTAGCCGGAGTTTTTCGCTGGCCAATACCGTTAACTCGGAAGCCATCAATGCCGACTACCAGAATGGTGTGCTGACGCTGACGGTTCCGAAGCGTGAGGAAGCCAAGCCGAAGCAGATTAAAGTGAACGTCGGGACGCCTGCGGTGGCCGCTGCGGCTGCTGGGGCGAAGTAAGCAGGAGACTCGGTGGTAGCAAGGAAGGGGCTGGGTTGTGTACCAGCCCCTTTTTGTCGAGAAGCGAGGAAGAACATGCTGAGATTTGACAAGATGACAGTGAAGGCGCAAGAAGCGCTGCAGGAAGCAAATGAAGTGGCCGCGCGGCACGAAAATCAGCAGGTCGAGCCGATCCATTTGCTTGAGGCACTTGTGTCCCAAACGGACGGCGTCGTCCCTCCGCTACTTGCGCGGCTAGGAATCCGAAGCGAGGCATTGGGCCAGGAAATTGAGCGCGAGATTGGTCGCCTGCCGAAAGTCCAGGGTTTTGCACAACAGCACATGGGTAGGCCTCTAAACAATGTTCTGGAGCGGGCCTTTGACGAGGCGGAGAAATTCAAGGACGAGTACGTTTCAACAGAGCATTTTTTTCTGGCGCTGGCCGGCGAGGATCGCGATCCGGCCGGGCAACTGCTGAAAAGGCAGGGCGCTTCGCATCAAGCGATTCTCCAGGCTCTCACGGGTGTGCGTGGCAATCAGCGCGTCACTTCGCAGAACCCGGAAGCTACCTATGCTTCATTGGAAAAATACGCGCGCGACCTCACAGATCTGGCGCGGCGTGGAAAGCTCGATCCGGTGATTGGGCGCGACGAAGAAATTCGCCGCGTGATGCAAATTTTAGCCCGGCGCACCAAGAACAATCCTGTTCTGATCGGAGAGCCTGGCGTAGGCAAGACGGCGATAGTCGAGGGTCTGGCGCAGCGCATTGTTTCTGGTGATGTGCCTGACGTGCTGAAAACCAAGCGGCTCGTGGCGCTGGATTTGGCGGCGCTCGTCGCCGGCGCAAAGTTCCGTGGAGAATTCGAGGAACGGCTGAAAGCAGTTTTGAAAGAAATTACTGAGGCGGAAGGGCAGATCATTCTGTTCATCGACGAGCTGCACACGCTTGTGGGAGCTGGCGCTGCGGAAGGATCGATGGACGCTTCGAACATCTTGAAACCGGCGCTGGCGCGCGGGGAACTGCGCGCGATCGGCGCCACGACTCTAAATGAATACAAGAAATACATCGAAAAAGACCCTGCGCTGGAGCGCCGATTTCAGCCGGTGCTGGTCAGTGAGCCCACGGTCGAAGACACGATTGCCATCCTGCGCGGCTTGAAGGAACGCTACGAAGTTCATCACGGAGTGAGGATCAAAGACGCGGCAATCCTGGCGGCCGCGACGCTATCGCACCGCTACATTTCCGACCGTTTTCTGCCGGACAAGGCCATCGATCTGATCGATGAAGCTGCGGCCAGCCTCCGGATGCAAATCGATTCGCTGCCCGTAGAGATCGACGAAATCGAACGGCGCATTCTGCAACTTGAGATTGAACGCCAATCGCTGCTGAAGGAAACCGACGCGCATTCCAAAGAACGCCGCAATCAGATTGACAAGGAACTTGCCAAACTGAAAGAGGACTCCAGTGCGCGGAAGGCCCGTTGGCAGGCTGAGAAGGAAGCAATCGGCGAAATCCGCAAATTGAAAGAGCAGATTGAGCAGCTCAAGACTGAAGAGCAGAAATATGAGCGCGCCGGCGAGCTCGCGAAAGTCGCGGAAATTCGCTACGGCAAGATTGCTGCCGCCGAACAAGAATTGAAGAAAGCTGAAGCTACGTTCGCGTCGGTACAAAAAGAAGCTCCGATGTTAAAGGAAGAAGTCGATGAGGAAGACATCGCAAAGTTGGTGAGCAAGTGGACCGGAATTCCGGCTGGACGCCTTTTGGAAGGCGAAGCGCAAAAGCTTGTGCACATGGAAAAGCGGCTGCGGCAACGCGTGGTTGGCCAAGATGAAGCTCTAGGAAGAGTTGCGAACGCCGTGCGGCGGAGCCGCGCGGGACTCTCGGATGCCAAGCGCCCGATCGGTTCCTTCATTTTCCTCGGACCAACTGGCGTGGGGAAAACCGAGCTGGCACGCGCCCTCGCCGAATTCCTTTTCGACGACGAAAAGCTGATGATTCGCATCGACATGAGCGAATACATGGAAAAGCACAGCGTTTCCCGCTTGATCGGCGCGCCTCCAGGTTACGTCGGCTACGAAGAGGGCGGACAACTCACCGAACAGGTGCGCAGGCATCCGTACTCTGTGATTTTGTTCGACGAGATTGAAAAAGCCCATCCGGATGTGTTCAACATTCTCTTGCAAATTCTCGAAGACGGCCGGCTGACGGATGGCAAGGGCCGGACGGTGGACTTCCGGAACACGGTCATGGTTATGACTAGCAATGTGGGCTCGACGGCCATCTTCGAGCTCTCTCATAAGGATCCGGAGCTCGCGCGAAAAGAAGCCATGGAAGCGCTGCGCGCTGCATTCCGTCCGGAGTTCATCAACCGCATCGACGAAATCGTTATCTTCAACCCGCTGGGTAAGGAACAGCTTGCCAGCATTGTCGGGTTGCTGCTGAAGAGCGTCGAAAAGCTTCTGGCGGAACGTCAGATCACGTTGGAACTTACTCCAGCGGCGACTGAGCTGCTGCTGCGAGAGGGCTATGACCCGGCCTTCGGAGCTCGTCCGCTGCGGCGCACCATCCAGCGCCTGATTCAGGACCCGCTGGCGCTTCAGATTCTGGAGGGCAAAGTATTGCCAGGGGATCACATTCGCGTGGACCGCAACGGTCAGGACGACTCAATGCGTTTCGAACGCTCGAAGGTGAAACAACCGGCCGTAGCCGCCGGAATCTAATAGCCTAAGGGAGAGGAGTTGTGAGCCATCCCTCCTCTCTGTGAGATTCGGCCCAACGATATAACTCGGGAAATGGAACGTAGATAGTAAGGAAAGACCATGAGAGTTCTTCGAACAACATTCTTGCTAGTGGCACTGACACTGTTCCTGATGATGATCGGCGCCTATCTTGGCGGCCGAAATGGCATGACCATTGCCCTCGGTATTGCGGTCTGCACCAATGCAGTCGCCTATTTCTTCTCCGACAAGATCGCCTTGAATTCGAGCGGCGCGCAGCCAGTTTCACGAGAGCAGCTGCCACGGCTCTACGATGTCATGGAGCGGCTGGCCGCCAAAGCGAATATCCCCGTTCCTAAACTTTACGTCGTGCCGGAAGAGGCTCCCAATGCTTTTGCCACGGGAAGAAATCCGCACCACGCTTCAGTCGCGGTGACGGAAGGCTTGTTGAAGCTGATGAACGACGAAGAACTGGAAGGCGTCATCGCACACGAACTGTCACACGTCCGTAACTACGATATTTTAATTAGCTCGGTTGCGGCTACGCTTGCAGGGGCTATCACGTGGGTTGCTCATTGGGGCATGTGGTTGGGTGGAGGCGGCGATGACGACCGGGACCGTGGTGGCGTCCTGATCGAGCTGGCACTTATGATCCTTGCACCCATAGCGGCCATGTTGCTGCAGCTAGCTCTGTCGCGGCAGCGGGAGTACGCGGCAGACGCATCCGGAGCCCGCATGGTGGGCAACCAGTTCGGCCTGATGAGCGCCTTGCAAAAGCTAGGTACTTATAATAACCGTATCCCGACAACAGCCATTTCGCCTTCCACATCGTCGTTGTGCATCGTGCACCCGGTATTTGACAGGAGCACCCTCTCCTCGCTCTTTAGCACGCATCCGCCCCTCGAGGCGCGGATCGAAGCTCTGCGGGAGATGACTATGGTCCCAAAGCGGTGAGTTCCATCCCGGCAAGCAGACACGCAATTGTTGTAATGGCTGAGTAATCTTTCCCCGAATTTTTCTTGGGCACCCCGACTAGTCCCGGCAATACAGTCCTAAACCATTGAAATTGTGGCAATTAGAATTTCCACAATTGTCAAAGGCTTTGGTGAATCAAATGCAGCATAGTGCGCTGGGCCGAGAATCGGCGCGGGGCCACGGGGGGACCGCTGTTATGAGCTGTCGAGATACTATCCATTTGATTTGCTGGTACTTAGAGGGAAGGCTGTCGCCGCAGGTGGCCAATGAGATCAGGTGCCACCTAGACTCTTGTCCAGATTGTCACATGGTTTTGGACGCAGCCATGAGCACCTTGGACCGTTACTTTACTCCATTAAAAGGCTCGGACGAAGAACCAGCGCCTCAAGCAGCGTAAAGGCCTCGCGGTAAAGTCTTTCAGAACAGTAGCTTAGAGTAAGCATCTACCTCCCATCGAGTCTTTGATCTCCTTTCTTTCTTTTCGCCCCGTTCGTCTTCAGCCTCCAGGCCCGCTCGCTGCAAAATTTACAGTCGAGGAAGCGAGTGCGTAAACTTTACTAGTACTAGTACTTCTATATCTTCCCTCTCTTCCCGTAATTCCGCCTGACAAGTTCTTGCATCCACTTAAGTTAAGTCGGGCTTCCTCAACTCGAATCATTTGGCGTCAGGGATGCACCCTTCCAAGCCACAGGGGGAAAACCCCAAAGGAGAGCGAAGTTTATGAGCGAGTTTCAGGAACCCTTGAACCACACCACAACAGGAACACCACGTTGGGTGGGGCTGGCGGTCGCCGTGTTGGGCGGAGTTTCACTGCTCGGTCTTGGAGTGAGTTGGAGCGCGTTAAATCACGCCAACAGTGTCGAGCAATCAACGCAAGCCTCGATGAAGCAAACAAACGACGCTTTGACGCAGCGGCTTGCAAAAGAGGAAGAAGTCAATCAAGGCTTGCAGAGCGACTTGAGAGTTGTGACGGACAAACTGAACCTGACGCAAGGTGAGCTCTCTGCGGCGCGGAAACAGAACAAGTCGGCAACCGCTGCAGTCGACCAGAAGGTCACAGGGTTGGCGAATTCCGTCAAGGCTGACCTCGCCACCAAAGCCAACGTCGACGACGTGAATAAACTCAACGGCGACGTCACCGGAGTCAAGGGCGACCTCGACGCGACGAAGAACAATCTGCAGATGGCGCGCAGCGAGATGGGTACCCTGATTGCGCGCAATCACGACGAAATCGACCAGCTCCGCCGCATGGGCCAGCGCGACTATTTTGAATTCACTGTCACGCGCAAACACGGAGCCCAAAAGGTGGGTACCATCCAGGTCGAGTTGAAGGACACAAACACGCGGAAGAATCAATTTACGATCAACGTCCTGGCGGACGACAAGAACTTCGAAAAGAAAAACCGTTCCGTCAACGAACCCATTTTCTTCTATACGGGCGGAACGCGCGCCGCTCTCGAACTGGTCGTCAACAAAGTCTCCAAGACCACTGCCTCGGGCTACCTGAGCATTCCGAAGACGCCAGAGACCACTGCCGCGGCCAACACGCCGGGCGCTGCCCAACAGTAATACAACCGAATCGCGCATTTCGCGCAGCAAATTGCTGGAAGAGCACACTGAAGGAGGGCTCCTGAGAGCCCTCCTTCTTCCTTTGTCACAACTTATATGCGCTGAACAGTTGTGTTCGAGAGCCCAGACTACCTACACATTAGAATTTTCCACGCTGCAGTGGCGGCCGAGCCACGGATCAGCCCGTTTTGTTTTTTGAAAGACGGCCCGATTCCGCTACGATGTTGCAATACACATGGCCACAATTCTCTTGCATGCCGGACGAGCCCTAAGCCCAACGACCGAGATTCTCGATGCGGGACTCCTGATCCGTGATGGAGTGATCGCAGATATCGGTCCACGCGCGGGAATGCAATTGCCGTCCGGTGCTCAAGAGGTATCTGCCACGGACAAGATTGCGATGCCTGGATTCCTGGATGTGCACATCCACGGAGCGAGCGGGCGCGACGTGATGGAGGGCAGCCCAGAAGCTCTCGCTGGGGTGACGAGGACCGTAGCGCGGCATGGCACAACCTCTTTCGTGGCTACGACCGTGACGGCCAGTCCCGACGACACCCTTCGCAGCGTGGAGGGAATCGCGCGCTACATTTCTCAACAACATGAAACCGACGACACACGGGCTGAAGTGCTTGGAATTCATTTCGAAGGTCCGTTTCTCAGCCCGGTCCGTCGGGGCGTACATCCGAAAGAATGGCTGAAACTGCCATCTGCGGAATTTCTGGATAAATTGCTCCAGGCTGCGTCTGGCAAAGCCCAAATTTTGACACTTGCGCCGGAATTGCTTGGGGCCATGCCGTGCATCGATGCGGCCCGAAATGCGGGAATGGTCGTCGCGGTGGGCCACACGGATGCCACCTATGAGCAGACGCGTGCAGCCATTGCCCATGGGGCGCGCCACGCCGTACACGTCTACAATGCCATGCGGCCTTTTTCCCATCGTGATAGCGGCGTCATCGGCGCGGTACTTACTTCGCAGGAGGTGACCGCTGAGCTTATCGCGGACGGCGTCCACGTAGAAGAGACCGCCATGAAGGTATTGTTACAGGCTAAAGGGCCGGAGCGCATGATCCTGATCAGCGACGGCATCTCCGCCACCGGAATGCCCGATGGCAATTACATGCTCGGGAAGTTAGAGGTCACCGTGAGCGGGGGAATTTGCCGCAACTCAGAAGGAAAGCTCGCCGGCAGCACGCTGACGCTGGATCGGGCGCTTAGAAACATCGTTGCCCTGGGAATTCCGTTGGCGGATACGGTGCGTATGTTGACTCTGAACCCGGCCACGCTGTTAGGAATTGAATTTAAGAAAGGCGCTCTGCGGATAGGGGCGGATGCGGATATTGTGCTGCTCGATGAAGACTTGCACATTGCAGGCGTCTGGGCGCGTGGCGCACCAGTGGAATAGAGCCCACTTCTTTCTAGGAGACCGTTTGTGTGTATCACCTTATGTTTTTGGACCAAGCCGGTAGACCGTCGTGGCAGGGCGCAGAAAATGCGTCCGCTTGAAAACTCCCAGACTTGGCTTAATTAGTTCTTTTTCAATCCCAGAACGATTAGTACCAGTCCGGAGACCAACCCCACGACAGTTGCAGCAACAGGAATCGTGGCCGTTTCCTGCTTATCTACCGTTGCTTTAATGGGGCCGATCTTCGCAACCTCTTCATGTTTCTGGTAATCAAAGCTCGGATGCACAAGCGCAACTATGCCCAGCAGAAATAAAGTAATCCCGAGAGCGAGAAGTATGCGTTTCATCTTACAGACATTACCATAATTCGATTTTTTATCGCCGCGGCATCCTGTTCGGGCACACCCCTGCGCCAGTTAGGCGCGGGGACGTTCTGGTGTTCAACGGAGAAGAGAGAAAAACTACGAGCGGCTAGCAGCGGCAGCAGCAGCGGCTTTCTTGGCGGCCTTGGCGGCTGTGGAAGCCTTGCGGCGGCGCTTGGTTTTCGGTGGAGTCGCAGGCGCTTCGCCAATGAGTTCTGCCACCATGATGCTGGTAACGAACAACTTGGGGCCGTGATCATCAAAATCGATCGCCGTGCGCTCCTGATCGGACGCGGTGACAATCCCCAAGCCGTAGGTCTCGTGCTTGACTGTTTGTCCTTCTGCCATCACTTGCACATCATCCTCCTTGATCACACTTTGCGTCGAAGAAACCTGATTCGAATCTCGTGAGGTGCAGTGCCCTCGAGAGCGTCGAGGGCACCCAAATGCGCAGACTAGAGCCCGGTGACGTTCTCAGCCTGAAGGCCTTTGGGGCCTTTCTTAACTTCAAATTCAACTGCTTGGCCTTCGTTGAGCGATTTATATCCGTCCATCATGATCGCGGAAAAGTGTACAAAAACATCTTCCCCCGTCTGACGCTGGATAAAACCATAGCCCTTCGATGCGTTGAACCACTTCACTGTTCCTTGTTCCTTCACTTCCACTACCTCGCGTGCGCTGCCCCGACTTGGCTGGGACGGCGACATTGGGATTGCTTTGCTCCTCTTGGTCGGTGACCTGGTTGCTACGGGCGAGCCAACACCCGAGATCTCCCAAGTGCCGTGACATCCTCCAGCCCTCAAGAGGCCGCAAAAATTGTCCTTGCAGGCCTCTCGAACGAGTCAAAAGGTATTACAAGAGCAACAAACGCTAGTCAAAGAATACCACAAAATGTCGCACCTGTCCACGCCTGAGGCTCGTACCAATCGGCCAAGGCATCCCCTCTAAAGAATTGATAAACAATGGTTTAGTTGGAAGTCAGGGCAGCGATGAGGAGCCTGACAGGCTGATTTACTGCTATTCGAGAGATTCGGGCTGAAGGCTCAAACCGCCCTTGCCCACCGCTTTTTTCTCCCAATATTTTCGCACCCAGGCTTCCCAACTCTTCCCTGCTGCTGGATCCTTGCCGGAGAAAGCCAGAGCGGCAATGTCGACATAACTGATCTTCTGGCGTTGGTTGGAATCCTTCGGCAGCAATCGCACGAATGAGGTGGCCAGTGTCTCCCCAGCGACCCGGTCGAAAAGATAACCTTCTATCTTCTTGCCATCTTTGGTGGTTACCGTCACGTCGCCCCGGTAATCGAAGGCTTTCTCAAGAGCGCCGCGCAATTCGTCTTCAGACGCGAGTTTCGGAACCCATCCCTCGACCGCTTCGTGAACTAGTCCCGGTGCAACTTCCAGAGAATCAGGATTTTGCGGCGGAACATCCGATTGCGAAGGCGTATGCGAAAGGCGATCGGCGTGGCGAGGACCTGTCAAGCGCGTGATTCCTCCAGTTGAGACTTGCTTTTGTCAATTTGGACCAAAGGATTATACGAATGGACTGGTTTCACAGGTTCGTTCAGGAGAGCGAGTGCGTCCGGGTCTTCGTAGTTGCCAGAAAAGGTGGCCTTTACTGTGGCCAGGAGGCCGCGGAGCCCGCTGAATGTGTGATCAACGGCAGAGGCTTCATAGCCACTGTGCACCATGCAATTGGCGCACTTGGGATTGCCGGATTCGGTGCCATAATTTTGCCACTCGACCGTGTCAAGCAACTCCTGGAAACTGTCTGCATATCCGTCCTGGAGAAGGTAGCAAGGCTTTTGCCAGCCGAACACGTTGTAGGTCGGCATCCCCCAGGGCGTGCACGCGTATTGTTTCCTTCCCATCAGGAATTCGAGGAAAAGCGGGGACTGATTGAATTGCCAGCTCTTTTTGCGATTGGAAAGAATGGCCCGGAACGTCCGACGAGTGCGAGCACGTCCCAGGAAATGCTTTTGATCCGGCGCCTTATCGTATGAATAACCGGGGGAAAGCATCATGCCTTCAACGCCCAATTCCATCATCTCGTCGAAGAAGGCCCTGACACTATTGGGATCGGCGCCGTCAAAAAGCGTCGTGTTAGTAGTGACGCGAAACCCGCGTCTAAGTGCTTCCTTAATGCCGCCCACTGCCAAATCGTAACCACCTTCGCGGCAAACAGAGAAATCATGATGCTCTCGCTGTCCGTCCATGTGGACTGAAAATGTCAGATACTTGCTCGGCTTGAAGAGATCCAGTTTTTCTTTGAGAAGCAGCGCGTTAGTGCATAGATAAATGTACTTCTTGCGAGCCACAAGGCCCTCGACGATTTTATCGATTTGCGGATGCATCAGCGGTTCGCCGCCGGGGATGGAAACCATTGGCGTGCCGCACTCGTCGACAGCCTTGAAGCATTCTTCGGGGGTCAATTCCTTTTTCAGGATGTGCGCGGGATATTGAATTTTGCCGCAGCCAGCGCATGCCAGATTACAGCGGAAAAGCGGCTCGAGCATCAGCACGAAAGGATAGCGTTTGCGCCCCGCGATTTTTTGCTTGAGGACGTACGTGGCAACCGTCCACATCTGTGAGATAGGTACCGGCATGTGCTCCGTTTGATTTTACGTTCGACGCGCTCTGGGGTACACCAAGTTTCCCCAGAGTGTTCTATTGTAGCTAAGTCCGGCCATTTCTGCTCGGAAGGTTTTTCAGTGTTCCCCGCGATCTTTATAGCCGAAAAGCATCACGAAACTCAGACGGCAAGTGCCCGAAGTTCGGCGGACCGGGACTGAGCACCCAATCTTCTATGCCCGGAATATCCAGAAAACACGGGATTTAATAGGAATAGAAAAATTTTAAAAAAGAACTTGACAATCTATACTGTACGACATACAGTGTGTGGCGTACACTATATGACGCCCGGTACGGACAACAACGACCTCTTCGAAAATCTTCGGCTCGAGCTGCGCCGCGGCTCGCTCGTGCTGGCGGTGCTGACGGCCCTCCGCAAGGAGCAGTACGGCTACACCCTTCGCAAGACGCTTGCCGAGCATGGCATGACCATCGATGAAGGAACCCTGTATCCGCTGCTCCGGCGACTGGAAAGCCAAGGGCTGCTCGCCAGTGAATGGCGCGAAGAGGAAAAACGAAACAAGCGGTTTTATCGCCTTTCTCCCGAGGGAAAAGCGATTTTGAAACAGCTTCTCGCAGAGTGGCAAAGCATCAATTTGTCGCTCAACAAAATGCTTTGAGGAAAATAAGGAGTTCGTTATGGATCTCATCGATCGTTATGCAAAAGCAGTCGCGAAGGCGCTTCCCCAAGATCAGCGCGAGGACATCGTCGGCGAGCTGTCTGAAGACATCCGGTCCGAAATCGAAGACCGTGAAAAAGAACTCGGTCGGCAACTGACGAACGACGAGCAGGAAAGTTTGCTGAAGCAGCGCGGCAACCCCCTGATTGTGGCCGCCCGATACCGTCAGGATCACAGGACGGTCTCGTTCGGGCGTCAATTCATCGGTCCAGTTCTATATCCTTTCTATATAAAGGTTCTCTCGTTTAATCTTGGCCTGACCTTTCTCGTCATCGCCATCATTTTCACTGCGCTTGCGGTCAGCGGGCAGAAGTTAGGATTCCACGATATCGTTTCGACCAGTTTGTTGCAGCTTTTCATTCAATTGGTCGTAGTGACCATTATTTTTTCGGTGGTGGAAACACACCTCAAGACACATCCGGATAGTTGGCATCTAAAGGCGACGGGAGGTGGACTGGCGCTTGACCTGAAGACCAAGAAGGACGCCAAACTGCGCGTCACAGGTGCAATGATAGGCAGAAGGCCGGAAGTTTCACGGTTCGAATCCGTTTCCATCATTGTCGCATCTATCGTCGCCATCGTGTGGTTGACTGCAGTACAGAATAACCAGTTCTTGATCCTGGGACCCGCCGTTGCATTTCTAAAGCTCGCACCGATCTGGCACCGGATCTATTTTCCAATTGTCCTGCTGACGGTCGCGGAGATCGTGCGCGCCGTCATTAATTTGGTGCGGCCAGACTGGACCCGTTTTCGAGCGATATGGCGATTGGTCGTGCAGGCGGGCGGACTGGCAATCGTTTACTTCCTGGTTAAGGCCGGAAACTGGGTTGCAGTTGCGGATGCCGTCGCGAACCGGGCAAGCGACTATGCCAGGGCCGTGGTAATTGTGAACGAATGCTTCTACTACGCGCTGCTTGCTACAGCGATTCTGTCGGCGGCCATGCTCATTTTGAGGATTGTGGGGTTCATCAAGCGGCGGCGTTGGCAGGGCGGCTCCCACCGCGTCGGCTCCGCCGCCCAAGAAAGGAATTGAGGGGTGCGATCATGTTGCACGCATTCTTTTTTGCCATGTCTTATTTGACCGACTACCACGGAGCGGCGGAAGTCATGCGTGGCGCCTTTACCCTTGGCCTGACAGACGCCGCTGCGGCGTGCGTGGTGGTGGCGTGCTTGGCTGTCCGCGCTTGGCGGGCCAGACATCAGCCAGCGAGCCGCCCACCGAAATTAGGAAGTAATCTTTCCTACGAAAGCTCCGGTTCAGCCTAATTGGAACCTCGCGACCAAACCTGGAACCAGTCATGGCATAGAGCATGCAGAGGTACGGAATGGGGGTCGTGGCGCGTTTTCTGCGGTTTGGCTACTCAGTCTGAGCACATCCTAGCGCGCAGCTCTGAGCGTAGAATCTAATAGTCCCGGCGCCATCACACGATGCAGCCTCCGTCATGCCACGAGCAAACCTCACATCGCTGTTTGCTGATTTCGAAAAATATCGCGGCGATATCGCCGTCGTGCAGCGGCGTGGATACCGCCGCGAAACTTGGAATTACGCAAGACTAGGACGTGTGGCAGTGGAGTGCGCGCGAGCACTCAAGCAGCGAGGCGTTCGAACAGGCGACCGCGTTCTCATCTGGGGACCGAACAGCGCGGAATGGACCGCGGCATTTTGGGGCTGCTTGCTGCGCGGAGCGGTGGCCGTCCCCATGGACGATGGCGCCACCCAGGTGTTCGCCGCACGCGTGACGCGGGATGCTGGCGTCAAATTGATATATTCCTCGCGCGAAAGAACGGTGCTGGATGCTGCAATCCCAAGGCTCGTATTGGAGGATTTGGCAGACACAGCCAGCCGTCCCAACGCTTCCAAGCTTTCGACGGCCGAAGATGGCGGAACCAAGACTGCTTACCAAGATCTTTCAGATGAGCCGCTCACGCGAAATCACATCGCGCAAATCCTTTTCACGTCGGGAACGACGGCCGAGCCTCGCGGCGTCGTCCTGACACACGGAAATTTTCTGGCGAATCTGGAGCCGCTCGAACGGGGAATCGATCCCTATCGAAGCTACGAACGATGGTTCCATCCATTGCGATTCGTCACGCTCGTTCCGCTGAGCCATGTCTTCGGGCAATTTATGGCGCTGTTTGTACCGCCACTGCTGGGCGCGGCCGTCGTTTTTGAGCTTTCCGCGAATCCTTCGGAGATCATTCGAACCGTGAAGCGCGAGCGAGCTACCGCGCTGATTGCTGTGCCGCGCATGCTCGATGCTCTGCACACGGGAATCGAGCGAGATTTTGAAGCTCGCGGGCAAAGCGAATGGCTCAAGCGAGTCTTTGAACAGGAGAATGGTCAGAAGTTCTTGCGGCGCGCGTGGCGATTCCGGCGGATTCACCGGCGCTTCGGCTGGAAATTTTGGGCGTTCATTTGCGGCGGCGCGGCGTTGTCGAAGGAAACGGAAGAGTTTTTCAAGCGGGTGGGATACGCCGTGGTGCAGGGCTACGGAATGACGGAGACTGCCTCGCTGATCAGCTTGAATCATCCTTTTCGCGCGGCAGAGGGCTCGATCGGGAAAGTTTTGCCGGGACGCGAATTCAAGCTGGCTGAGGACGGAGAGATTTTGGTGCGGGGCGAAAATGTGGCCAGCGGATATTGGGAAGGCGGAACGTTGCGGGAAGGAATGCGTGACAAAGAAGATTGGCTGCGCACGGGAGATATTGGGGAACTCGACGCAGAGGGAAATCTGCGGTTCAAAGGGCGCAAGAAAAACGTCATTGTCACGCCGGCGGGGTTGAATATTTATCCGGAGGACATTGAAGCGGCTCTTCGCAAGCAAGCTGGCGTGCGCGATTCCGTCGTCATTCCCCTGGAACGCGGTGGCAACGCAGAGCCGTGCTCGGTCTTGCTCCTTGACAAAGGTTCTGACGCGAAAGCGGAGACAGTAAGCGCAGCGATCGAAAATGCCAACGCGACGCTCGCCGAATACCAGCGCGTCCACCGATGGCTCGTCTGGCCGGAGCCGGATTTTCCGCGCACACCGACTGGCAAGCCTAGGCTAAGTCTCATCGCCGCCCGTGCGGCGGAATTGCTCGGTGGATCTACCCTGGGCAAAGCGCAAGTGGGCGCTCTCGATGATTTGCTTGCGAAGTTCTCGTCCGCGAAGGGGACCTCAGACCATTTAGAAAACGGGTTCAGCCTCTCTTCGTTGGATCGCGTCGAGCTGATGAGCGCACTTGAAGAGCGCTACCAGGTTGAGTTGAACGAAAGTTCTTTCGCCGAAGCAAGAACTGTCGCCGATGTCCGGCGCCTGCTGCAGCAACCGTCCGCGCATCGCACGGAATTCATTTACCCGCGATGGACGCAGCGCGCCCCGGCGCGTTGGCTGCGTCTTGCGGTTTATTACGCACTGGCTTGGCCTGCCACCCAGATTCTTGGGCATCCGAAAATGGTTGGGCAGGAAAACCTGCGCGGAGTAAAAGGGCCGGTACTCGTGATTTCAAATCACATCACGCGGCGCGCCGACATTGGCCTGATTCTCGCCGCGCTACCGATTCGTTTTCGCCATCGGCTTGCTACGGCGATGGGAGGCGAATCCCTACAGCGGATGCGCCAGCCTCCCCGCGATTGGTTCTTCGCCAAACGCTGGGCCTACCAGCTCGGCTACGGCCTTGTAACTCTTCTCTTCAACGTCTTCCCACTGCCGCAGCATTCCGGCTTTCGTGAAAGTTTCCGTTTTGCAGGCGAGTCCGCAGACCGCGGCTACAACATTCTGGTTTTCCCCGAAGGCGAAGTGAACAACTCCGAAGACGGTCGTATGGCAGCTTTCCAAAGCGGTATTGGCCTACTCGTCGAAAATCTTTGCCTTCCCGTCATCCCCATGCGCCTCGATGGTGTGTGGCAAATGAAGCGCGAGGGGCGGCGACTGGCTCGCTTTGGCGAGATTAAGGTGCATATCGGCGCGCCAGTCACATTTCCTACGGAGGCTTCCGCTGAAGAAATCTCCCGCCGCCTGGAATCGATTGTCCGCGCCCTCTAGAAAATGAATGCGCTTCCGGACGGATACGGATGATGTGGTGTGGACCCGCACGATGGCTACTCGGTCGAAGACCTCAAATTCTTTCGCATGAAAATCGCCGCTTGGGGGTTGTTGTTATAGCGTGAGACACTTTCAAACCCTAGTGACGCATAAAATGTCTGTGCCGCAGTCATGTCGGCTGCCGTGTCCAGATACAGCCACTGGTAGCCCCGCGAACGCGCGTAGTCTTCCAAAGCCCGGTAGAGAGCCGCTGCAACTCCCCGTCCGCGGCATTCCGGTCGGACATATAAACGCTTCACCTCCCCGCTTTTCGCAATAGCCGTGAGCGGGCGAAGCGCGATGCATCCAATCACAACTTTCTCGATAGCTGCAAGCCAGACTCCCGCACCATCTCCAAAGTAATTGCGGACGAAATCCACTCTGGAATCCCGAGCGATGACCGCAGCGGCCTCGTAGTATTCCTCCATGATTCTCCATGCGGCATCAACGGCATCCACGTGCACGCGCTGTACCGTAAACCGATCCGCTGTGTGTTTGATTGTTTCTTGCATCGGCAAAGCCCCGCGTTGATTCGAAACTGTCACTAAGTCTTCCCATGATCTTCGCAAAAAAAAAGCTCCATTTTGGTTGCCGGTTCGTTCCCAACGTGTTCCCCAAAAAGAATTGAATCAAATGGTTTTCGAAACGGCGCCGTTAGTTCCGAAAAACCGCGAAAATGGGTTCTGTGGCAAAATGGAAGATGGTTGGGTGACACAAATGGAAAACAGAACGACTCTGGAAGCTGAACGACCCGCCAAAGCGCCAAAAGCCGCTAAGAAGTCCGTTCCGCTGCCAAAAAGAGAGAGCGATAAAGATCGCGAATATGTTTTTGATGCCTTCCGTCGATGGGGCTTTTACGAAGCCAAGCTGGACCCGCTTGGCGTGTTTCAACCTCTCAAGCACCCCGATTTGGAATTGACGGGCGAGGCCGCCGAGGAAGCGCGCCGCATCTACTGCGGCAATATCGGCGTCGAATTCATGCACCTCCCCGAGCCGGAACGCAGGCGATGGATCGCCGAGCGTATCGAGGCTTCCCAACAAGCCGTCGACCAGGGAAAAATACTCGAGCGGCTGGTTCGCGCTGACCTGTTCGAGCAGGTTTTACAGGCCCGTTACTTGGGCACTAAGCGTTTTTCGCTCGAGGGCGTGACCTCGCTAATTCCGTTGCTCGATTCGATCCTGGACACCGCCGGCGAGAATGGCGCCGTTGATTGCGTCATGGCCATGAGCCATCGCGGTCGCCTAAACGTGATGGTTCACGCCGCGTGCAAATCGCCGCACGAAGTTGTCTCCGGATTTGAGGACGTTGATCCACGTAGCGTTCTCGGCGCTGGCGATGTGAAGTATCACGTCGGCGCGACCGGCACGTACACAACTACAGCCGGCAAATCAATCAACATGCACCTCGTTTCGAACCCCAGTCACCTTGAAGCAGTCGATCCGGTGGCCATGGGGCGCGCGCGCGCGAAGCAGACCCGTCACGGCTTGGACGGCCCGGTCATCGATCGCTCGCGCGAAACGCTGAACAAAGTTTGGCCGATCATCATGCACGGCGACGCAGCTTTTGCCGGCCAGGGCATCTGGGCCGAAACGCTCAATCTCGCTGACCTCAAGGCCTACACCGTCGGTGGCACCGTAAACATCGTCGTCAACAATCTCATTGGATTCACGACCCAGCCTTCGCAGGAGCATTCTTCGCGCTTCGCTTCGGACATCGCCAAGCGGCAAAGCGTCCCTATCTTTCACGTGAACGCGGAGGATCCCGACGCCGTCGTTCGCATCGGCAAGCTTGCCGCCGAGTATCGCGCGAAGTTTGGCAGCGACGTTGTCGTGGACATTATCGGCTACCGCCGTCACGGTCACAGCGAAGTAGACGATCCCACAATCACGCAGCCCCTTCTCTACGACAAGATCAAAAACCACGCCCCGCTGTGGAAGATTTATGCGCAACAGACCGGTCTCGATGCCACACAAATCGTCGAAGCGGTGAAGGAAGAATACGAGGAAGAGCAGCAAAAAGCTGGGCAGCTCACCAAAATTCCACACCTCCGCAGACTGCCGGACTATTGGTCGCCCTACAAACACGGGAAATACGATCCAGCGTACGAAGTCGACACAGGGTTGACGCGCGATTATCTTGCCGAACTCACGGATGGGCTCGTTCGCGTGCCTGCCGGTTTTCACGTCCATCCGAAAATCGCCAAGCTTCTCGAGCAGCGCGCCGAGATGGGCCACGGCAAGCGCGCCATAGACTACGGCTTCGCGGAAGCCTTGGCTCTTGGCTCGCTGGTCCTGGAAGGCAATCCCGTTCGCCTCACCGGCCAGGACACTCAGCGCGGCACGTTCAACCAACGGCACGCCGTCCTGATCGATACCGAATCCGAACACAACTACCTCACGCTTTCGCATCTTTCCCGCAAGCAGGCGTTTTGCGAGATTTACAATTCCTCGCTTTCTGAAGCGGCTTGCGTGGGATTCGAATACGGTTTCAGCCGCGATTATCCTGAAGCGCTGGTGATATGGGAAGCGCAATTCGGAGATTTTGCCAACGGCGCGCAAGTCATCATCGACCAGTTCCTGAGCGCCACCGAAGACAAATGGAATTTGCCCAGCGGCCTCGTGCTCTTGTTGCCTCATGGTTACGAGGGCCAGGGCCCCGAGCATTCCAGCGCGCGCATCGAGCGCTACATGCAGCTCGCCGCCGAAGACAATATTCAAATCTGCCAGCCTTCCACCGCCGCGCAATATTTTCACATGTTGCGCCGACAGGCTCGCCGTGCCTGGCGCAAGCCCCTGATTGTTTTCACGCCAAAAAGCATGCTTCGCCATCCCGATGCGAGCTCAAACATCGAGGACCTCACCCGGCCGCGCTTCCTGCCCCTTGTGCCGGACCGGGAAGTGCAAGATGCCAAGCGCATCCTCATCGCCAGCGGCAAGGTCGGCCACGAGCTTCGCGCGGAACGCCGCCGCCGCAAGGACAACGGCACCGCCATCCTTTTCCTCGACCAGCTCTATCCTCTTCCGCGTACGGAAATCTCCGCTGCGCTAGCCGAGCATCCCAACGCTCGCGAAATCGTCTGGGTTCAGGAAGAGCCTGCTAACATGGGCGCGCTCTTCTATGTCCTGCCGCGCCTCGAACGTCTGGCGCAATCCAAAGGCCTTCAAGTGCGCTCAGTGAAGCGCTCAGCCAGTGCCAGCCCCGCCACTGGTTCGGCCAAAGCTCACGAGCTCGAACAAAAAACCCTTCTCGTGCTTGCTTTCACAACTTCCAGTGGGAATTGAGTCTTGATTCAATGGGATTAATTCGTCTGCCGTCGATCGGCGCGTCATGGCAATCAACGTCGTCCTAGAAATCGAAAATGGGGAAATCCTCCGACAGGTTGTTGATACGTCCGTAGGACTGAACAGGATTCTCCCTATCGATAACCCGTCTTTTCCGCTTCTTCAATTTGTCGATCCGTACGGCGATACTATCTTCAATGAAAAGCAGACTCGCCAACTTGTCGGAGAATTAAATGCAGTCATAGAAACCATTGCGGATCCAGAGGAAAGAGCACTATTGAAACAGGTGAAAGAATTGGCCGAGGAAATAGACACTCACCAGTACATGCGATTTGTCGGCGATTGAGCGTTAACACTCCATTCATATTCATGTTATCGCCGCGTTACACGCTCGCTGCCACAATCAACCGTGCTACGCACACCCCAAAGTGACCCTGGTCATTCAACCTCCTATCGCATTTCTCCGGCCTACGGTACACTGCCGCCAAGCCGGCGAACGGAACGTGTCAAGCCCATGAAACGCGTACTCATCATCGAGGACGACAAGGACATCGTCGAACTCGTTCGCTACAACCTCGCCAACGAAGGCTTTCAGGTCAGCGCTGCATTTGACGGCAGCACCGGCCTGAGCACGCTGAAGAAGACACCACCTGACTTGCTGCTTCTCGATCTCATGCTCCCGAAACTCTCCGGCCTCGATATTTGCCGTGAAGTTCGCCGGGACGATGCGTTGAATCGTCTGCCCATTCTCATGCTCACTGCGCGCGGCGATGAAGCCGACCGCGTCGTCGGCCTGGAAATGGGCGCCGATGACTACGTAACGAAGCCCTTCAGCCCGCGCGAATTGCTAGCGCGCGTCAAGGCCCTGCTCCGCCGCTCGGAGCCGCCTGCTGATTCGCCTCGCGTCATCGACATCGGCAAGCTGGCCATCGATCCGGCGTCTTATCGCGTAAGCCATTCAGGGAAGCCCGTTCCGCTCAGCACGCTCGAATTCCGGCTGCTCTATTACCTCGCTTCGCGCCCGAACCGGGTATTTACGCGGGATCAATTGCTCGATGCCGTGTGGGGAACGGATCGATTCGTGACTCCCCGCAGCGTGGATGTCTACGTCCGCCGCTTGCGCGAGAAAATCGAAAGCGATCCCGAGAATCCCGTCTATTTGAAAACCGTGCGCGGCGCGGGGTATTTGTTCGAAACTCGTGCGGCTTAACCTATTCTGGAAATTCGCGTTTGCGTTTCTCGCGCTCCTAGTTAGCGTCTTGCTCGCCGTCGACTTTTTTGCGGAGCGCGCTCTTCAAACCGACTATCAACGCACCGGTTTCGAGCAGCTTGCGGCCATAGCCCGCATTGCACAGGCCCGGCCTCCTCAGTGGACCACCTCCTCTCCGGCGCAACCGCAAGCAGTTGCCAGCCTCCGCGATTGGGTCACGCAGATGGCTGCCAGCGGCGCCCGTGTCACGGTCATCGCTGCCGACGGCAAAGTACTTGCCGATTCGCAATCCGATCCTCTGGCCATGGAAAACGAGGCCACTCGCCCGGAAATTCTTGCAGCCATCGCAAACGGTGACGGGCGTTCCGTTCGGCACGATGCCGCCGTCAATCGCGATCTCTTGAATTACGCCGTTCGTCAAAGCACGCTCTCGGGAAACCCCGTTATTCTGCGCTTTGCGCTTCCTCCCGAGACCGCGGATGAAGTTATTGCTTCTTTCCGGCACAAGTTGTGGCTCGCCTCGTTTTTCATTCTTTTGGTTGCCGGTTGTATTGCCTTGCTACTCTCCCGCAGCCTTACCGACCGCGTCGAGCGCCTCAAGGAGTTCTCCAGTCGCGTCGCTGAAGGCGACTTCCGCCCCTTGCCGCGCGACGGTTCCGGCGATGCCCTGGAAGCATTGGGCATTTCTCTCAACCGTACGGCTGCTCGATTAGATCGCACCATCCAGACGCTGACCGAGGAACGCAACCTTTCTTCAGCGATCCTCGGAAGCATGGTGGAAGGCGTCGCCGTGGTGAACAACGCGGAGCGGCTGGTTTTTGCCAATCCCGGTTTCGCGGAAATTCTCGGCCTTGATGTGCCGCCAACCACGGGCAGTGCCCTTGTGGAAGTAGTCCGCCAGACCGAACTTCTCGAAGCCGTGCGCCAGGTTCTTGGCGGCGATCATCGCGTCCAGTCTGAGATTGTCACCGGCACTCTCCGCCAGCACTATTTCGCGATCACTGTGGCTGCTGTTCGCGCAGGGGACACCACCGGTGCCGTCGTCGTGCTTCACGACATTACCGAACTGCGAAAGCTTGAGCGCGTACGCCGCGATTTTGTCGCTAATGTCTCCCACGAATTCAGAACGCCACTCACCGCCATTCAAGGCTTCGCAGAAACGCTTCTCGCCGGCGCCCTCGATGATCCCCAGAACCGCACCCGCTTCCTCGAAATCATCCTTGAACACTCCCGTCGCCTGGCCCGCCTGACAGAGGACTTGCTCGTCCTCTCTAAAATGGACGCCGACCGCCTCGAACTCGAAATCCAACGCCTCCGCGTTTCTCAGTTGATTGAAAGTTGTCTCGAGACTGCCCAGCGCCGCGCCGCCGAAAAGGATCTGCGCATTTCCGTCAACATGCCAAAGCCTCTGCCGGATATCGCCGGCGACCGTCGTCGCCTCGCCGAAGTGCTGCAAAATCTTTTGGACAACGCTATCCAGTACACTTTGCCTGGTGGACAAATCTTGGTCAGCGCCGCGACAGGAGACCACGAGGTCATTCTCACGGTCTCGGATACCGGCATCGGCATACCCAAAGCCGACCAGCCGAGAATCTTCGAGCGCTTCTATCGTGTCGATGTTGCACGCTCGCGCGAAGCCGGCGGCACTGGCCTCGGCCTGGCCATTGCAAAACACCTCGTCGAGGTTCATGGCGGTCGTCTCTGGGTCGAGAGCGAAGTCGGCAAGGGCTCGCAGTTCCATTTTTCAGTTCCAGTTTTTAATCCCGAGCATATTGATTCGCGTTCCGCTCCAAACAGTACGGGCGGTCGCGGCAATTCCGGCAGCGTGCCGACCTGAGATGGTTTCTACGAGCACCGGTCACGAGTCACGAGTCACTTTACGCAGTCACTCGAACAATCTTCCAATCGGATTTATCCGCATGTTCATCTCTTTGTGAACAAGCTGTAACGCTCTTTTTGCCACAGTGCAGACTACGAGGGCGGGTGTGATTCGACGTCTCCCGCTCTGGAAGGGGAATTATGGCGACTGCCACGGGACTTACCGAAGCCGTCCTCTACGATACTCTTGTCAACTATCTCGTCTCCATGGCCCGCACCGTCGAAGGCGCCGTGAACCGCGCCCTCGATGCTATCGTTGGCGTCAACGATCCGCGCACGGCCTCTCTACCAGGCGAGGTTTTTCTTCTCGAACCCCGCATCAACGAAATGGAAATCGTCATCGACGAACATTCCATCCGCTTGCTCCGACGGGGCTCCTTCTCCGACGACGAAGTTCGCCTCATCGTCGCTGCTCTTAAAATCACCAATGACCTCGAGCGTATCGGAGACCTCGCCGTTAATCTCGCTCAGTGCGTCATCTCCCTTCGCGAAATGCCGGAGACGCAATTGCCCGAGGAACTGTCTCCCATGACCTCCGCCGTCCGCGCCATGGTCAGCAAGAGTCTCGGCGCCCTCATCTATCGCAACGTCGAAATGGCCGGTCAGGTCTTGCAGAGCGACGATGTCGTTGATCAATACCGCGACCGCATCTTCGACCAGCTTATGAGATCCATGACGCAGCAAGCCGCTCTCGTCAGCCCCGGCATGCAATTCATTCTTGCCACCCGCCATCTTGAGCGCATTGCCGACCATGCCACTAACATCGCCGAGGACATCATCTTTTGGGTTCGCGGCCTCGATGTTCGCCATGGCCGTGGGCTTTCCATGAAACCCGAACTCGGCGAACAGACGCAATTGGCCGGCGCAGAGGTCATCGAGAATTCACAAGCCCTTCATTCGGATGTGACCCCGGGCCGCGATACTCAACACGTTTGATCTTCGTACCACGTCCTACCTCGGGGATCGGCGCACCCCTGGCTCCGGTCCCCTTCTCCTCCTCTCTCTTAGTTTTAAGCCGTTTTTTCATCGCCTCGATGCGTCGGTCCTGTTCGCACTGCAGTTCAGGAGACTCTTCTTGGATTTTGGCAGGGCCTTAATGCCGGGGAAAACGGCGGACGTCTTGAGATCACTCCACTACATTCACTCACTTTGCATTTCCACAATTTCGCGCCGAAAAAGATTCGGATCGTTGCAGATATAAACTCGGTTCGAAGATTGAGCGCTTCACTAGCTTTCCTGAAAAAGCGCGACCATAGAACCATTGCGAGCGCGCCCACATCTCGGCGCAACCCCGCTTCGCGTCGGATTCTCCGATTCCCTTCCGATTATTGCCCGCTTTCACTTTTTGTAACCTTCTGTATTTACACGAGTTACCAGCGCATGATGTGGTTTGTTACAGGATATTTACATTCAGTTGACGTAACAGTAAGACACGACCTTTACCTTTTCCCGCGGGTGGTACGAATCCTCATTGGTACGCGTTCGAATTTTGCTCTAAAGAGAGAGGAAATGAAAAAACTAGCAACACTCACACTATCGTTGTTTTTATCCTGTGGGATCGCTTTCGCGGATACTCCGAAAGACGCTCCTAAAGATGGTGGCGCGCAGCCCGCCAAACCTGCTCAGCCGGCCAAAGCAAAGCCTGCCAAGAACGCGGAGAAATCAGACTCGGCTATCGCTGCCGAGATTGAAGAGCTCCGTCAGGCAGTGCAGGCTCAGCAAGAGCAACTTCAGGTGTTGAAGGAAGAGCTCGCCAAGCGCGACCGTCAGATCGACGAAGCGCGTGATGCAGCTGCTGCAGCCAACGCGCGCGCCGCCGAAGCCAGCACGAAGGCCACTGAAGCGGTGAACTCTACTGCCGAAGTAAAGAGCACCGCCGCCACTCTCAACACCACCGTCGCGGATTTGAAGGCTAGTAATGATGTCCTCAAGACCACCGTCGAAACGGAAGCAGCAAAGGCCAGCAAAGCCGAAGAGGAAGGCCCGGCTGCGATCCGTTTTAAGGGCATCACCATCACTCCGGGCGGGTTCCTCGCTGCCGAATCGGTTTTCCGTACTCGCGCTACCGGTGGCGGCATCAACACGCCCTTCACCGGCATTCCGTACCCCAACAACGACCTGAGCAAGGTCTCGGAGTTCAATGCTTCGGGCCGCCAGTCTCGCCTGAGCTTCCTCTTCGAGGGCAAGGCCGATAACGTTGCCGTCACCGGCTACTACGAGCTGGATTGGTTAGGCGCTTGCGCAACTTCGAATAACCGCCAGAGCAACAGCTATTGCATGCGCCAGCGCCAAATCTGGGGCTCGGCAGCTCTTCCCAGCGGCTGGACTTTCAGCGGTGGTCAGATGTGGAGCCTCGCTACGGAAAGAAAGAAAGGGCTCGAAAATCGCACGGAAGTTCTTCCGATGACCATCGACCCACAATATAACGTCGGTTTCACTTGGGCGCGTCAATATAGCTTCCGCGTGACTAAGAATATCGGCGACAAAGTGGCTGTAGGTGTTTCTGTCGAAGGGCCGCAGACAACAGTGGGCGGTCGCGGCACTCCGACTCCTATCCTCTACGCCTCTGCGGGTTCGGGCGGCGGCCTTTTCAACGGTACTGACAGCACTGGCTATTCTCTTAACAAAACGCCGGACTTCATTTTCAAGGCTGCCATCGATCCCGGATGGGGACACTACGAACTTTTCGGCGTGGTCAGCACTTTCCGTGCCCGCATCTATCCGTGCGCCGTGAATCCCGCGGTCTTGACCTTGCCGACTTCTTGCGTCGGCGCTCCAGGTGGCACCGCCGCGGATGCCTTCAATAGCACTGCTACCGGCGGCGGCATTGGCGTTAACCTCCGCGCTCCCATCATTAAGAAGTATGCCGATGCCGGCATTCACTTCTTCGGCGGCGACGGTGTTGGTCGCTATAGCTCCGCCCAAATGGCCGATGTCACCATCCGCCCGGACGGCACATTGGCGCCCATCAAGGGCGGTTCTGCCCTCGGCACTCTCGAACTCCACCCCAGCCCGAAACTCGACGTCTACTTCAACTACGGCGTGGAGTATGCCTATCGCACCGCTTACGGCTATA
>Ga0335083_10001928_pt1 | contig 28004 bp, 25 predicted proteins | sample Lox_Sample_42_FD_206716 | JGI IMG/M metagenome (GOLD analysis project Ga0335083, IMG submission 206716) | Soil microbial communities from Loxahatchee National Wildlife Refuge, Florida, United States - Lox_Sample_4.2 | ecosystem: Environmental > Terrestrial > Soil > Wetlands | place: USA...
AGACCGGTTAGCGAAAGAACCCGGGCTTTAGCCGCTGAGTTTGTGCAGGGGCTGAAGCCCAACTCTTAAAGCACTCCATTCGGCACGTCTGAAGACGTGCCCTGACACAAAGCGAACATGAGATCAACGCTCGTTCGCCGCAAAACAAAAAACCATACACTCGGCGCACCGCAGAACCTGGAGTGCCGACCGCATGGTTCGACTCAAGTTGACGCTAGCACAGGGGAATCAAGATGTCTGTGATTCGGGAATAAATTGTTTAGGAGCATTCCCGAATTGGAAACCTGGAGGACACATAGGGTGTACGGGTGCCCCGGAGCCTGCCGAAGGGTCACGCGGTTTTCGAGACCTGGGCAAGGCATCACTGTGGCAAGCTTGTCGGTTCCATCGCCTTCAATCTTGGTGTGCCCCATCCATTGATGCGGACAACCCCGCCGCTTGCAAAGCATAGGTGCGAAAACTGCTCCAGCGCCTCTGTTCCGGCGCTTCAACAAGGCCTCGCATTACGGGATTTTCACCCCAATCAGCGCAAGGGCGGCGCGGATGGGGCCCCCCCGAGCTTGTTGACGATGGAAGCATGACGCGGTGAAGACGACCCTGGAAATTCCGGATGCTATTTTTCGCCGCGCCAAGTCTGTGGCTGCCGAGCGTGGGATTCCGCTTCGGGAGTTTGTCACCCAAGCGGTGATGGACAAACTCGGTAGCGAGGGGGCCACGGACAAGCCGTGGATGGCGGCTTTCGGCAAACTGCGGAGCCTGCGCAAGGAAACCTCCAGAATCAATCGCATGATTGAAGAAGAATTCGAACAGGTTGAAGCCGAGGATCGGACGTGATTCTGGACACGAACGGACTCTCTGCTGTGGCGGGAGGCGAAGCCGCTCTCGAGCCCATTCTCCGCAAAGCGGTCCAGCTCGCCATTCCCTTCATCGTCCTGGGGGAATATCGCTACGGCATTCGCAGTCTCGCCGCCGTGTGCTCTACGAATGATGGCTGGCTGAATACCTGCGGAAGTTTCGAATCTTGGACGTTGATGAACTGACGACAATCTCTTATAGCGCTGTTCGCACTGAGTTGAAGAGGGCCGGAATGCCGATTGCTTCGAACGATGTTTGGATTGCAGCGTTGTGTCGCCAGCATTCTCTGCCTCTAATCAGCCACGACCGCCACTTCGACGCCGTATCGAGTATCACAAGACTCTCGTGGTAGGGCGGATGGCCCGGGCTCGCGGTTTTCGGAACCCGTGCAAGACATCACTCTGGAAAGCTCGTCGGCTCCATCTTGGCCGGCCAGCTCATCAACGCTTAACCGTTAAGGCGTGATCTCCCATATTGTGCCGTCATAGTACTGTCCGGCCTCGCTCGCAACGCCAAAGACGTCCCCCTGAGCGTCGAGGAGGGGCTTGCAATTCAATTCGTAGCCTTGATACTCGTTGAACTCCCACAGCGCATTGAAGTTCCAGCTTCCCTGTGCGGGCGTTAAGCGAAAGGCGGTCCCGTAAGCGTCTTGCCCCCCGCCCACGTTGCAGCCATAGAGATTGCCGTTGCCGTCGGCGGTCAGCGAGGTCACCGGAAACGGGCCTCCGGTCTGGGTGCTGTAGTTGTAGATAATGTTGTAGTTGAAGCCGCCGCTTGCGGGCTGCAACTGATAGACGATTCCGGCGCGGTTGGCGCCTCCCTCGCCGGTTTCGCCATACACATTGCCAGCAGCATCGATCGTCAATCCGGCCGGGTACTGACCGTCACTGCCCCCGGCAAAGCTGTGCAGCACGGTTTCCGTCCAGCCACCACTGCCGTAGCTCAGCTCATACAACGCACCCAGCGAGTAAGCGCCGCCCCGGCCGGCCACGCCATATAAGTTTCCCGCCGGGTCCAGGACAACGCCGTCCTGTGGGTCGCCCCCATCGTTGCCTCCGCTGAAGGCATACAGCACGATTTCGTTCCAGCCGCCCTGCGCAGGCGTCAGCCGATACACCACGCCGTTGCCGGCGTAGGCCCCCTGCCCGCCGTAAAATGTCGTGCCGTATAGATTTCCGGCGCCGTCAAAAACAAGATCGCCTTGCGGACCTGCACCGTCGGGTTCACCGGCAAAGTTGTACAACACGGTCTCCTGCCAGAAGCAAAGTGCGCTGCGGCAGCTGGTTGGTGGCGGCTGCAGTTTATAGACCAGGCCTGCGCCATAGGAACCGCCGCCATTCGTCGTGCCGTACAGCGCTCCGTCCGGTCCAAAGACTACGCCACCCCAGGGATTTGAGCCGTCAGCGTGTCCGTGAAACTCGTAAAGTGTACTCAGGAACCAGCCGGAACCGTGGCGGCTCAGCTTGAAGACCGTACCCGGACCGAAGGTGCCATAAAAGCCTCCATAGAACGTCGTCCCATACAAGTTACCGGCGGCGTCCATCACCAGACGCGGGTTCGGATTTGTGCCGTTAGCGCCGTTGAAGGCTCCCAGCAGCTGCAACTGCTGCGCCTGTGCGGGGACGTAAGCGGCGAGCAAAAAGAGTGCGATTCCGCAAGCCGTCATCAGGGCTGCTGGGGAAACTTTACGTTTGACGGGGAAAACATCGTGGGTCGTGATGCCGGTCATGACGCCCTCCTGCAGAGCGTTGCGACTTTCGCCGAAACCGGCAAGCAAGTCAACTTAATTTGGCATTACGGTCCAAGTGGCTCGCATGAGAGGAGTTGGGGGACCGGTGGCCCAGTCTACGATTTCAAGGGTGGACTGGCGGTCACGTTGACCCTCTGAAAGTCTAATCTCGGGCGCCGGGCGACAGTCAACCGGGAGTTCTATAAACTAGGAAGCCGCCAGAGAGGCACAACCGATGCTGACGTTCACCCAGAACTGTATTGTCGTTGCAGGAGCGGTGATCGGCTCGCTGCTGTTTATGGCCATACTGAACCGTATCTGGCCATGGGAGAGGCGGCGCACTCACAATGAGCTTATCGGCTGGCAACTGAGCATCCTCGGCACTACGTATGCCGTGATCCTGGGCTTCATGCTCTACGCCGTATGGACGGCTTTTGGCGAGGCTGCCTTGAACGCGGACCTCGAGTCGAACTCGGTGGTGAATGTCTATCACTTGGCTGACGGCCTTCCTGAGCCGCAGCGCTCACAATTGCAGGCCTTGGCGCTCTCTTACGCCGAGGGGGTAATCAACGGGGACTGGCCGCAGATGGCCGGGGGTCAAGTGCCTGAGAGAAGTGTTGCGATCAATAAGGAGATGTGGAGGGTAGCCATGTCGGTGCGGGGGGTATCGCCGGCCGAGCAAACCGCCGAAGACCATGCGCTCTCGGAGCTGGTTGTCCTGAGTCAGCACCGCATGACCCGGCTGATGCAGAGCACCTACCGGATTCCCGCCGTGCTTTGGGGCGTGCTTCTGGTGGGAGGCGTCCTGACCATCATTTCGGCTTGCACGTTTGGCTCGGATGGCGTGAAACTCCACTCCCTGCAGGTGTTCTCCTTCTCCTTGCTCATCTCGCTCGCCCTGGTAGCCATCTTCGACATCCATCGCCCCTTCCAGGGTGTGATTCACGTGAGTGATTACGCTTTTCACCGGGCGCAGCAGAATATGCAAGCTCGTTAGCGATGCCGCTGTGGACCATGGACGATTGGCAGTACCTCGAGCGCGAGGTCGTCACCGACCCTAAGGGTCGACAATGGACAGTGGCGCTGATGGATGTGCTGGGGCAGGCCGGCGATCCCGATATCCCCGGCAGGCTGCTGGAGCTTCAGTATTCGTCGGGACGCTATTTCACGCTCATCTACTCAGCCAGCGGAGCGCTGCAACGGGAGCGCGGCTACGCTTCCCAATCGGAAGCGGAGGACGCGTACGAAGAGCTGTTGATGGCGGTCATCGACGGAAGTCTCGATCCAGCGCAGCCGGTGTTCCGGCAGGACCTGGAAGATTGAGGGCTGGAGGAGAGCGCGTCCGTAAGCCTTCCACTCCGCAAGACTCGCCGGAAGGGCTCTAGCGCCCGGGATTCAGATCTCGCATTACGACCTGAAGCACTTGTCCAGCTACCCGCGCGTCGCGCTCGGAAACGGTTGGCGGTGAGGCACAGCCCTCGTCCCCATTGGAGGTGTCCCGATACCTGCGAGCGGCTTCCGGCAGCCGGGCGCAACCGCCGCGAATCAGTCCGGCTTTCTCTGCGACAGCGAGCCGGGTCTCGAACGACCAATTGGCAATCTTTCCTGCCGGCGCGCCGGAAACAACCAGCGCATTCAGACCCTCGTGTTGCAACGCGTCAGTGACGATGGCCTCCAGGATTCCGCAAGTTGTCAGTAGCGCTTGCTGATAAGCGCCTTGCTCGAGGGCACGCCGGCTGTCAGTGTAGGCCTGCTCGACTACCGGCCGCAGCTCGGGGTCATGGACGAATTCAAAGCGGCGAGGAGCGGGCGCTTCCAACGACGCGGAGGCGGCCATGCCGGAGAGCGAACGAACAGCTTGCCCAAGAACGTCGAGCAGTCGGGTGATGATCTCGGCTGCCGGCGCGCCCTCGAGCGCGCCTCCGGCGGATGAGCGTACAAGAAAAGCCTCACTAAACGAGCGCGCCAGCCAATGCGCTTTGCTGCCTCCGGACAATTGATTGACGGTCACGCCGCAGTCTTCCTGCCAGGCGCGGGCCGTCGCGATTGCCGATGCATTGTGAGCATCCGTCGCCAAGGTATCGCGAATCTGAAGACCACGCCGAATCAAGCCATCGAGTTGAGATAGGTAGCTCTCGATCTGGCTTCGCAGGTTCTCATCCATCGATCGTGTCTCGGTTTGCGGGCGGAATTGGCACGCGAGGGCACCGCTCGTAACGTGCCCTGACACCAGCAAGGCCGGTTATTTCTTGACGCTGAGGAGTGCGCATGTTAGAGTGCCGACCGCAAGTGGTTTGGTTATCAGACCACTGTAACACCCTGCGGACATATGGGGCGAACGGTGCGCCATCGCGATTCTTGGGACATCTTGGCTGAAAGCAATCAATATCGGCAATTCTGCAGCAAACAAATTGCGGGAATATCGCGGTGCAGGACCTGTTGTTACCGTCTAATGCCGTAATGGAGGCAGAGCCATGGCTGCATCTCCGGACACGCTGATTCATCCCTCGCGCATTCCCAATCGTTGGGTCCAACTGATCGCGGGCATCGTTGCGATGATGGCCATCGCGAACCTGCAATATGCCTGGACGCTGTTCACCAAGCCCATACAAGCGCATCTGCATGTCTCGCTGATCGTAGTGCAATGGACTTTCACGTTGTTCATTGCATTGGAAACCTGGCTGGTACCGTTTGAAGGGTACCTGGTCGATCGCATCGGACCGCGCTTCATGCTGGGCCTTGGCTCGGTGATGGTGGCCTTGGGCTGGATCGGGTCTGGCCGGGCGGAGTCCATTAACAGCCTTTACTTTTGGTACTCAGTGGGCGGCATCGGCGCTGGCATCGTCTACGGTGGAACCATCGGGAACGCGCTGAAGTGGTTTCCCGACCATCGCGGTCTATGCGTCGGCCTGACGGCCGGGGCTTACGGTGTGGGTACCGCGACGACGATCGCTCCCATTGCCGCCATGCTGAAGACCTCGGGCTACCAGCACACGTTTATCGTTTGGGGGATCATCCAGGGGATCGTTGTACTGGCTGCCGCACTGTTTCTGGCCCGGCCTCCGGCAGGATGGACGCCGCCGAACTGGAAAGAGAAAGAAGCGAAGATCAAAGCCAAAGTAAACACCTCGGCTGTAGACATGACGCCGTGGCAGATGCTGCACCAGCCGTCCTTCTACGTTATCTATCTGATGATGACGATGCTGGCCTTCGGCGGCTTGGTGGTTACTGCGCAACTTAATCCCATGGCCTCCTCGTACCACGTGGACAACATTGTTGTGGCCTTCGGCATGACGGCCGTGGTGCTGGCCATCACGGTGGACCGGCTCCTGAACGGATTTACACGTCCTTTTTGGGGATGGGTGTCGGACCATATCGGCCGGGAGAATGCCATCTTTATTGCCTTCATCCTGGAGGCGGCGGCGGTGTACGCTCTGCTGCAACTTATTGGCCGGCCGATCTGGTTTGTGGTGTTGTCGGGCCTGTGCTTCTTCGCATGGGGCAACATCTTCTCGTTGTTTCCCTCCATCACCGGCGATCTGTACGGAAGCAAATGGGCCACCACCAACTACGGCATTGTGTACACCGCCAAGGGAGTGGCTTCCGCCTTTGCCGGACCCGGCGCGGCCTGGATGTTTGCCAAAACCGGTTCCTGGTCGAAGGTGTTCTGGGCGATGATCGTGTGCGATCTGCTGGCCGCGTTCATGGCCTTGTTGTGGTTGAAGCCACTGGCCGCTCGCGTGGTCAAACATTCAGAAAGCGCCGGCGGTGTCCCTGGTCTGACGGAAGTTGAAGGCATACGAACTGCTGTATAGCTCGCGCAGGAGCTGGCGGACAGGTTTTGCGTGCGTCAACTTATCGCACTGTGACAAAGTAGTACGCGGTCATCGCGAGACCGATGGCGATCACGACGACCCGCACCTTCCTGGGATCAGCCTTCTGTGCGTAATGCGCGCCGAACCAGCCGCCTGCCGAAGCGCCTGCAATCATCACCAGACAGTGGGGCCAAAACACCGCTCCCGCCAGGATGAAGGTCAGCACGGCCGCGGCATTGATAACGACCGACAGCAACGTTCGGATGGCGCCCATGGCATGGATGTCACGTATCCCCATTGCCGCCAGCATTCCCAGCAACATGAAGCCGATCCCCGCGCCAAAATACCCGCCATAGATCGAGACCAGCACTTCGACGATGGAAGCTAGAGTGATCTCTTTCCATGACATGGTCCCAAGATCGGCGTGCGACTTGCCTGCCAGGGAGCGGATCTGGTTTCCAAACGCGAACAGCAAGGTGCCGCTCAGCAGCAGCCAGGGGATGAGGTGCAGGAAGACACGCTGCGGCGTCTTGAGCAGCAGAAGCGAGCCGGCTAGGCCTCCGGCCACGCTTGTCAGCAACAGCGGCACGAGCAGGCGTTGGGGCACGCTCAGCCGCTTCAGGTATGCACCGGTGCTGGCGGCCAGCCCGGGCCACAAAGCAACTGTGTTCGTGGCGTTGGCCTCCACCGCCGGCATGCCCGTCGTCAGAAGAGCCGGAAACGAAATGAAGGTGCCGCCACCGGCGACCGCGTTCAGCGTCCCCGCGATAGCCGCAGCGAAGAACAGGAAGATGGCCTGGCTCAGGTGCAAACGCAACGCCACTGCGATGAGTTCACCTCTCACTCGGGTTCATCCGGGTCAACCATCTCAAAGGGGAACCTTATCCTATAACGGGTCCTAGCACACTGCCAGATGTCATATGCGCTCTTGTCGTTTCAAGACCAGGCGATGGCGGGCGACCAGAGCTTGACAGCCACGTCACCGGGCTCGCGCCATTCCATCACATTCAGACGTGACGCCGCTCATTGGAAGGCGCGGCCGAAAGGGTTAGCGTTAGTTTGAGACTCCGATCCTGACTTCCTGCAGGGGAGCGACCCGGGGCCAATATCTTCAATGCCGGCTTCGCCTGCTGATGGAGAGGAGAAATCCTATGCCAGCTGCCATCATCGCTCCAGAAGAAGAAGAGCTCGTAATCGGGAAGAAACCCGCACCGGCCGAGGAGCCGAAGCCGGTCCGACGGAACGCACGTCTCCGCGATCTGCTGACTGAGATCTTTGCAGGACACGAAGAATTCCTCGGCTGGACTCCCGACTAGCAAGCAGCGTCTACCCCTACCGCCGCCCTTCTCTTTTTTGTGCTACGACCAGACCGCGGGGGGTGGGCAGCAGCACGACGGAGATCAACCCTTCGCGCTCCAGCTTTAGGGCAGCCTCGCGCACCTGCTTCAGGTGGGAACTAGCGTCGTGCATCAGGATGAGGCCGAAGGGAGAAATCTGCGGCAGGTAGCGGCGCACCTCCTGCTCGCGGATGGGCATGTCGCTGTCGCTGAACAACAGGTCAATCGTGCCCTCGACCTTCATCTCCAGGCTGGACTCGTTGCGCAGGTCAATCAGGTCGCGGAAGTGGGACGCGTCAATCTTCTCCCCTGCGGCAGCGAAAACCTTCGGGTCAAATTCGCAGCTCACGATGCGGCCGAAGCCGTTCATGCGCAGCGCCTCGGCGATGACCAGTGTGCTGGCAGCGAGGAAGCTGCCTGTCTCAACCACCAGGTTGGGCTTGACGGTGGTAACCAGAGTGCGCAGGAACTCCAGCACCTCAACCTCGGCGGTCATGGAGTCATACATGCTCCAGCGCTCGGGATGGGCGCATTCCGGCGTCGGGCGGTGATATTCCGGCACGATGGCGCCGGCGCGCGCCGCAGCCTCGCGCATGATGCGGTGCTCCTGTTTCTCTTTGCGGAAGAGACGGCGCAGGGACATGGCAATCAATAATCAGCAACTAGCAATTAGCAACTAGCGATTAGTTGCTCGCTCAGTATAAGTGACAGTCAGCGCCCCCGCGACTGCGTTACAGTGGAAGCAGCATGAAACAGATGTGGCAGCACCGCGGGATGCGGCTGATTTTCCTCGCCAACCTGGTCTCCATGATTGGCAGCGGGATGAATTCCGCCGCAGTCATCTGGTACATCCTGCAGGCCACTCATTCGGAGGTATCCCTGGGGCTGCTGATCGCTTTGCAGACCGTTCCTTCGATGCTGCTGTTGCCCTTCACCGGCGTGCTCATTGACCGCGAAGACCGCCGCCATCTGATGATGTGCCTGGATGCCGTGCGTGGAGTCATCATCTTTGCCGTCGCCCTGCTAGTGTTCAGCCACCATGTGCAGCTGTGGCACCTGTACGCCATGAACGTCCTGGTCGCCATCGGGTTCTGGATGTTCTTTCCGACTGTGAACGCGCTGATCCAGGAGTTGACGCCGGACGATAAGATGGTGGACTCAAATGCCATCTTCCTCGCCGCGTTGCAGGGCGGCTGGCTGCTGGCGGGCGCCATCGTCGGCTTCGTGTATAACCGCATCGGGCTGGGCGGCGTGCTGCTGATTGATTGCGCCAGCTACGCGGCCTCCATCGCTTGTATCTTCCATGTGCGCAAAGGACGGGTAATCGTTTCGCGTCCGGAGTCGGAAGCAAGCGTAGCGGTTCCGGCTTCAGCCGGCGCAGTGGCGCGTTTCCTGCACGAACTCGCCGAGGGCCATCGCTTCGTCTGGCAGAATCGGCGCGTGCTGCTGATCGGCATCGCATGGGCCTTGTTTGTGGCTTCCATGATGACGCAGGGCGTGCTTTCGGCGCCGCTCAGCGAGCGCATCCTGCATGGCGGCGCAGTCGGCTATGGCTGGCTCAACGCCGGATGGGCCATCGGCGCCTTCGTCAGCGTGTTCTATGCTGGCGCGTTTATCCGACGTCACGGCGCCCATCGCTCGGTAACCGCGACGATGACGGTAATTGCTTTGTCGCTCTTCCTGCTGCCGGTGTCGCGATGGCTGGCGCTGGCGGTCTTCATCTACTTCATCATGGGGTCCAGTCGCGGCGTGGGCGGGATCGCGATCTCCAGCGAGATGATGGAGATCGTGCCGCGCTACATGATGGGCCGGGTGCAGAACATGTTCTCCTTTGGAGCCAGCGCATTGCAGATCGCCACTTCGCTCGTTGCAGGCGAGGCCGCACATCGCGAAGGCCTGAAGTATGGCTTCTGGATGGTGGGGGCGATGTATCTTGGCGCCGGGCTGGCGGCATGGTTGCCGGTTCGTCATGGCGCCGTCGAGGCTTATCAGCCGAGCGATTCCGCTGCCGACTGAGCCATTTGTCTCTTGCCGCCCGACTGGGGCGGCGTAGGAAGACTACCCTCTCCACAGGAAGAGCACGCCCGCGGCCAGCAGAGTGATCTCAATGATCACGATGAATATGTGTTCCGGCAGGCGATCCACAATGCGCTTGCCTACGTATGAGCCGGCAATCATCGCCGGAGTCAGAGAAGCGCCGGCCCACAGCGCGTGTGTGGTGAGCACTGAGGTCTGTTGGTAGGCAACCAGCTTGGTCACATGCATGATGACCGTGGTGAGCGCCTCGGTTCCGATGTAGGCCGCTTTCACGAGTCCATAAGCCAGAAAGAATGGCGCCATCAGAGGGCCGACGCTGCCTAGAAGCGCGGAGAGGAAACTCGAGCAGGCCCCGAGGACCGCAAAACCTCGCAACGGCATCCGTGGTGGCGTGCGCCGAAGGTGACGCCACAGCACCAGCAGGATGAGAAACGCTCCCAGCCCGCGAGTCAGGGCGCCAAGTGGAGTTTTGGCAAACAGGAACCCGCCGAGCAACGCCGCCGGGACACCACCCAGAGCGAACCACCTGACCACCGCGGAGTCGATGGCCCGGCGATTGAACCATACGCGGCTCCCGTTGCCGACTAGTTGCGCAACCGTCAGGATGGGGATGGCCTCACGGACGCCGTACGCAACCACTAGCACAGGCAGCAGCAAGGCCGCTCCGCCAAAGCCAGTGACCGCAGCTAGCGTGGCTGCCAGAAATGCGACACCTATCAGCGTTGCGAATTGTGCCAGGTGAAGCAAGGATTATGCGCGCTTCGTTATCAATAGCACACCACACCACGGAAACATCGCGCCGGCGGGCCGGAACCGCCCATGGGCAGATTTGAAATGATTGGAGAGCGCCGCAATTTCGCGCTTGCTAAACGCCTTCCTCATCCATAGGATGCCATTTCGCTTTTGTACCCAGGCGACCTGGAGGATGAGACTTATGGATCGTCGCAACTTTATCGGCGTAACTGCGGGTGGTCTTGCCGCAAGTCTGGTTTCCGGCAAAGCGCTGAAGTCGCTGGCGCTGGCTTCGCCGCACCAACTGCAGCCGGATTACGTGCCCGGAACTCCCGGCGTGCCTCCCGTGGCTTATCAGTTCCCAAAGGACTTCTACTGGGGCGCCGCGACGGCGGCTTATCAGGTGGAAGGCGCATGGAAAGAAGATGGCAAGGGCGAGTCCGTCTGGGACCACTTCTCGCACACCACCAGCAAAATCAAAGGGGCAGCGACGGGCGACGTGGCCTGTGACTCCTATCACCTCTACAAACAGGACGTGGCGCTGGCCAAGCAGCTCAACCTGAAGAGCTACCGCTTCTCCATTTCCTGGCCGCGCATTCAGCCGTCCGGCACGGGCCCGGCAAACCAGAAAGGTCTCGACTACTACAAGCGTTTGCTGGACGAGTTGCACGCCGCCAACATAAGGCCGATGGCCACGCTCTATCACTGGGACCTGCCACAGGCGCTCGAAGACAGGGGCGGCTGGCCTGCGCTGGAAACCACGCGCCACTTTACCGATTATGTGAGTATCGTGGCGCAGGCGCTCGGCGATCGCGTCAACACCTGGTGCATCTTCAACGAGCCGAGCATCTTCACGTGGCTCGGTTACGGCACGGGGGTTCACGCACCGGGACGCACGGACTGGAACGCATTCCTCAGAGCAACCCATGTGGTCAATCTGGCGCAGGGCATGGCATTCCGCGCCATCAAAGCGGCTTCTCCCAAAGCAGAGGTCAGCTCCGCCTTCAACATGTCGCTGGCGGTGCCGCGGTCGAATTCCGAGGCGGATAAGCTGGCAGCGGAAAGGTACACAGACTTCCGCAACTACTGGTTTGTCGATCCTCCGCTGAAGGGACGCTATCCGGAAGCGCTGGCGACCGATCAGGTGCTCGCAACTATGGGCGTGCGTCACGGCGACATGGAAATTGTGAAGGCTGATCTCGATTATCTGGCAATCAACTACTATGACCGCACTGTTGTCTTCGACAGCAACGAAAACGGCCCGATGCATGCCGGCACGACAACCGGCTCAGATGGTCCCAAGACCGATTTCGGCTGGGAGGTCTGGCCTGACGGTTTCTGCAAGCTGCTGACCACAGTGAATGACAGGTACAAGCCCAAAGCGGTTGAAATCACGGAGAATGGCTGCTCCTACGGCGACATTCCCGACGAGAACGGCAACGTGCCCGATGAGCGCCGTACCAACTTCTTCCGCGGGTACCTCGGCGCTGTTGGGCGTGCGCGCAAAGCCGGTGTGCCGATTCGCGGCTACGCAGCCTGGAGCCTGATGGACAACTTCGAGTGGGCCGAAGGCTTCACGCAGCGCTTCGGCTTCGTATTCGTGAATTTCCGGACGCTGAGGCGCACTGTCAAGGATTCGGGGAAGTGGTATGCACAACTCGCGGCGACGGGAAAGCTGAGCTAGCTAAGGGGCTTCCCTTTTCAACAACATACGCACCGAACACCTTCACCATTCGATGCCCCATTCCCCCGCTAAGCCGCCAATTCCCCCCGTTTGGCCTATCTTGCTTGGCCCATTCGCCTTTGGGTCTTTAATTTACAAGTGAGTAGAAGTGTAGCGAGTTGGACCCCTTTGTGGGGCGCTAACCGCATCCAACAACGCGAGGCGTAAATGCATAAGCCGGTAAAATACGTTGAGAAGGCCGTCACCATCGCTGCCAAAGGCGCGTGGGTGGTTTTCGACAAGCTGAATAGCGTTCATCCCAACCCTTCATTTACGCCGAAGTGGTCCGATAAGCCCCTGTTGAAGTCGTGGCAGAAGTCCAAGCCGCCCCTCGGCTGGCCGCGCACCACCGACTCGCTGTGCCCGAAGTGCGTCCCGGAGATCCGCCAGGAGATTCTCGACGGCAAACTGCCGGTTGAGATCCTGATGAACGAGAAGGTCGGCGAGATCAAGGCGCAGATCATCGAACGCGACGGTAAGATCCTGATGGTGAAAGACTGCCCCAAGCACGGCCACTTTGAAGACGTGATGGCGGTTGACACCGCGTTCTTCAAGCACTTGGAAGAAACCTTTCCCGGCCGCGACATTCGCGCACACAATGACGAGAAGCTGCATCATCACGGCAGCAGCACAGTACGGCACGGACGCGGCGCGGTGCTTACCATCGACCTGACCAACCGCTGCAACATGATGTGCGATCCCTGTTTCATGGACGCCAACCAGGTTGGCTTCGTCCACGAGCTGACGTGGGACGAGATCAAGACGATGCTCGACAATGCCATCACCATTAAGCCGCGTCGCCAGATGTCGGTACAATTCTCCGGCGGTGAGCCAACATTGTCGCCTTACTTCCTTGACGCAGTCGCTTACGCGCGCCATGTGGGTTACAACAGCGTGCAGGCGGCAACCAACGGCATCGAATTTGCCAAGAGTTTTGAGTTTGCCAAGCAGGCTGCCGAAGCCGGTTTGCGGTATGCCTACCTGCAGTTCGACGGTATCGGCAACGCTGCCAATTCGCATCGCCTGGTCGGCAACCTGTTCGATGTCAAGCTGCAAGCCATCGAAAACCTGCACAAGGCCGGCGTCGAAATTGTGCCGGTCGTAACCATCGTCAACGACCTCAACAACGAGCAGGTTGGACGCATTATTCAGTTCGCGCTCGACAATCCCAAGCGCATTTCGTTCCTGTCCTTCCAGCCGGTATCGTTCACTGGCCGCGACGAAGCCATCACCGACGAGCGCCGCCAGGCGCAGCGCTACACGCTGTCGCATCTCGCGCACGACGTCAAGAAGCAGACAGGCCTGGGCGAACCGACACGCGATTGGTTCCCCATCTCCTTCATGGGAACCTTCTCCGATTGGGCCGACCTGGTCCACGGGCCGGAGAAAGACTGGGGTTCGCTAAGTTGCGGCTGCCACCCGAACTGCGGTGTCGGCATGGCCGTGATGATCGACAAGGAAACCAAGGAGGCTGTGCCGGTCACGGCATTCTTGAACGGCGACAACATCGCAAAAGACATCGCGAAGGTCAACGACGCGGCGCGGGGCAAGTGGCTGTCGATTGCCGGCATGACGCTGGCGCTGCTGAAGAACTACGACCCCTTCAAGGCGCCCACGCACTTCAAGTTCGCCGACCTGCTGAAGAAGTTCGACAAGACCTTCGGCGCGACGGGCAAGGACTACGGCAAGGTCAGCGGCGACCGCACCGAGACCGACATCGAGAAGCGCCGCACGGACCGCTGGAATTTCCTGTTCGTCGCCGGCATGTGGTTCCAGGACCTGTTCAACTACGACTTCCGCCGCACCGAGCAGTGCATCATCCCCTACGCCACGCAGGAAGGCGAAATCAGCTTCTGTGCTTACAACACCGGCGTGGGATGGCGCAACATCGTGGAGAAGATGCACATGACTGCCACCCTCACCAAGTGGTACGAGGAGCACGGGCGTCATGAGATTTTCGCCGGCGGCAAGAAGGTGGGCCTGCCGACCACTGCTCACACGCTTGCCTTGGTGGACGAGCACGTCAACGCCGAAGCCAACGACACGCTGGATAAGCTGGGCATCGCCAAGAACGCTCGCCAGGAGAAGTTCAAGGCCCGTGATGAGCGCGTAAAGGCTGAGGCCGAGAAAGCCCGCATGTTGGCGCTCTACAAGGAGCACGTGCTGGGCGAGAAGCCGGCCAGCAAGGACGGCTTTGTTCCGCTCGACAGCCTCGCCGGCATCAAGCCCGCAGAGCCCGTCGTGGAAGAGCGCGAAGTGGTGTACGGCGACTAGCAACTGGTGAGTGGGCTGTAGAGACCGGCCGCAAGCGGCCGGTTTTGTTTTGCTCCTCAACTGGTTCTACCTCCGCAGCCGAGGTCGTTGAGCTCACTTGCGGGGCGGCTCTAGTCTCTCTGCCGGATGTCAACCTGAAGGCCCGCCCTATCAAATACTCGGAGACTAACCCTGCTGTAAAATCGCCAGATTCCCTAACCGTAGTTCCGCTACGCTTAAGACGGTCGTTTTTCTTCATGTCCTTTTAATCGCCCCTTTAAGTTGCGTTGATGTGACCGACGTATAGGGAGAGCAGACAGTCGTGCCGACTGCGAAGGTGAGGATAACTATGCGACAGCTTCTCTCTGCTACGTTGATGGCAGTCTTGGTCGTCGCGCCGCTGATGGATGCTCCGTTAGCGGTGGCCGCGAACCCCAAAGCGGTACAAACGGCGGACCTTCCGCCCACCATCACTCCCATCAAGCACCTGGTTGTCATCTTCCAGGAGAACGTTTCCTTCGACCACTACTTTGGCACCTACCCTAACGCAACCAATCCCCCCGGAGAGCCGCGATTTGTAGCGGCGGCCGGCACGCCCAGCGTCAACGGCCTGAACAATGCGCTTCTGACTGCCAACCCCAACCTAAATCCGGCAAACGGCGCCGGCGCTACCAATCCCTTCCGTCTGGATCTGTCACAAGCGGCTACCAACGACCAGGACCACGATTACACGCCTGAGCAGTTGGCCTTTGATGGCGGGGTGATGGACCTGTTCCCGGTCAACACGGGTACCGCAGGGCCGCCTCCCAGCGCGCCGCCGCAGCAGGTTCTGACGACCGGCCTCGTCATGGGTTACTACGACGGTAATACCGTGACGGCACTGTGGAACTACGCGCAGAACTTCGCGATGAACGATAACTCTTACAACACTACTTTTGGTCCTTCGACACCCGGCGCCCTGAACCTGGTTGCCGGCCAGACCAACGGAGTCGTCCAGAACTTGAACGGCACCGGCGCCCTCATCGGTGACGGAAACGGCGGTTACAGCGTGATTGGCGATGCCGATCCGTTAAACGACGTTTGCTCAACCCCGACGGGCGAGGTTTTTCAGATGGGGGGGCGGAACATTGGCGACATGCTGAATGCTGCCGGTATAAGCTGGGGCTTCTTTGAAGGCGGCTTCGACCTGACCATCACCAATCCGAATGGGACGATGGGCTGCAAGCGCTCGACCAAGTCTCTGATTACGGGCGTGACCAAGGCCGACTACATTCCGCATCACCAGCCATTTCAGTACTACGCTTCCACTGCCAATCCAACTCACGTGCGTCCCACTTCGCCAATGACCGTTGGCCAACCGGGCGATCCGGGTAACCACCAGTACGACAGTCACGACTTCTTCGATGCGGTCAACGCGGGCAACTTCCCTGCCGTCAGCTTCCTGAAGGCGCCTGGCTACCAGGACGGCCATGCCGGCTATTCAGATCCTATCGACGAGCAGAAGTTCATCGTGGACACCTTGAACTTTCTGCAGCAGCGGTCGGAGTGGGCGAGCACCGCGGTAGTCATCAGTTACGACGATTCTGACGGCTGGTACGATCATCAACTGGGACAGATTGTGAATACCTCGCAAACCAACGCCGACGGTCTCACCGCGCCGGGCCAGTGCGGCAGTGCTGCTCCGCAGCTTGCGGGGATCAGCGCGGGACACGCGCAGGGCCGCTGCGGTTATGGGCCGCGCTTGCCTTTGCTCGTGATTTCGCCTTATGCCCCGCAGAACTTCGTGGATCACACCATGACCGATCAGAGCTCGATCATTCGCTTCATCGAGGACAACTGGCTCAACAGCCAGCGGGTTGGCAACGGCTCGTTCGATGTCATCGCCAATTCCATCGCTTCAATGCTCACGGTGAAGAACAACACCTGCTTCCGCTACGTGCTGCTCGACGACAATACCGGCCTTGTTACCCAGAGGGGCTGCGTTCACCCGTAAGCGATCCGAGTCGCCACGCATTCCCTCGTTGAAAACATGAGCGCCGCGCCAGCGGCGCTCATGTGCGTAGCGCGACCAAAGCCGCCAGCCAGGGGCCAGAACAATCCACACCAGACTCGCAAGGTCCTTGTGGCTGAGCTATGAAGGGGTAAGCCATTAGACATCTATTATTTGCCGGGATTTTTCGCTAACTCATTGATTCTATGTAATGCTTCAAAGGGCGCGCAATCTATCGAATTGAAACGGCCCCCGCCGTTCGACAGCCGCGGCGAGACCGTCCTCGCTGCTCGGCCAGTGCTAAAATGACCAGTCAGCGCAGCTTCCGCATCGCGCCCAGCCGCTGAGCATCTACTTAGAACCACCCTTCTGAAAGGAACGCACTTATGGCTACCACACTTGCACCCACCCGTGAAGGTCTAGCGGACGTTACGATTCCAAGCCAATTCAAGAACGAACCATCGGTTGACTTCAGCAATCCTGAAAACGCGCGCCGCATGCGCGCTGCCATCGAGAAGGTCCGCGCCGAACTGGGCCGCGAATACGAGCTGGTCATCGGCGGACGCCGCATAAAGACCGCCGACAAGATCACTTCACTCAATCCTGCCAAGCCGTCGGAGATTGTCGGCATCCATCAGGCGGCGGGCACGGCTGAGGTCGAGCCCGCCATGCAGGCGGCGTTGAAAGCGTTCGAGACATGGAAGTATGCGTCGGTGGAAGAACGCACGGGTCTGCTGTTCCGCACCAGCGCGCTGATGCGCGAACGAAAGTTCGAGCTGATGGCATGGCTGGTCTTTGAGGTCGGCAAGAATTGGGCCGAGGCCGACGGCGACATCGCCGAGCTGATTGACTTCTGCGACCTTTACGCGCTGGAGGCGATTCGCCTGTCGAAGGCCGAGACGCTGGTGCAACTGCCCGGCGAACGCGACACAATGCGCTACATCCCGCTGGGAGTGGGCGTGGTAGTTCCTCCGTGGAACTTTCCCGGCGCCATCATGGGCGGCATGACGCTGGCGTCCATTGTCTGCGGCAATACTGTCATCCTGAAACCGTCCAGCGACTCGCCGACGATTGCAGCGAAGTTCTTCGAGATTCTGGAAGAGGCCGGCCTGCCCGATGGCGTGGTCAACTTTTGCCCCGGCAAGGGTGGCAGTTTCGGGAACGCTCTCGTGGAGCATCCCAAGACGCGCTACATCGCCTTTACTGGGTCGAAAGAAGTTGGCCTGTACATCAATCAGCGCGCGGCAACGCAGCAGCCGGGACAAATCTGGATCAAGCGCACCGTCCTGGAGATGGGCGGCAAGGACTCGATTGTGGTCGACGCAGATGCTGACTTCGATGCTGCTGTCGAGGGGGTTGCGGCTTCAGCCTTCGGCTTCAGCGGGCAGAAATGCTCGGCGTGCTCGCGCGCCATCGTGGATGAGCGCATTTACGACCGCTTCCTGCAGCGGCTGCGGGAGCGAGTGGAAAAGATTACCGTCGGCGATCCCGCCCAGAACCCGGGCATGGGTCCGGTGGTCAACGAGAAGTCGATGCAGTCGATTCTGGGCTACGTCGAAAAGGGCATTGCGGAAGGCGGACGCCTGATCACAGGTGGTACGCGCGAGACCGATCTCGGCGACGGCTACTTCATCCAGCCGACGGTCATTGCTGATGTCGATCCGAGGGCAACGATTTCCCAGCAGGAGATCTTCGGCCCGGTGCTCGCGGTAATCAAGTCACGCGGCTTCGAAGACGGCCTTGCCATCGCCAACAACACAGAGTTCGGCCTGACTGGCGCGGTCTATACCTCGTCGGATGACAAGGTCGCCGTGGCCAAGCAGCAGTTCCACGTCGGCAACCTGTACATCAATCGCAAGTGCACAGGAGCTATCGTAGGTGCACATCCCTTCGGCGGCTTCAACATGTCAGGGACAGACTCGAAGGCCGGTGGGCCGGATTACCTGCTGCTGTTTACGCAGGCCCAGTCAATCGGGGAGAAGATCACGAAGTAGCGTGACCGGAGACTGGCGCGGCCGGAGAACGTCTTCGGCCGCGTCGCCGCTCTTGACCCGTCGACTTGACATAGCTTTTGGCGGATGCGGCTTCTTTAGGCCGGGTTGGCGAACTGTGTAACCGGTTCCAAGCCACTCTGCAGCGGAACATGACCGCTCGCCTCGCGTCCCGCGAAGAAACCGTATTCCGTCAGTACGCGGTGCAGAAGCACTGTAATTTCCTGCTCCGTCGCGAGTTCCTGCTTATGTGCTTCCTCAAGGATGTGCCAGTATTGCATGACCGTCTCCAGATCATTCTGTTGAAGAAAGGCCAGGGCAAAGGTCATGGTGTCGAGGGACGACTCATTGCATCGCTTAATCAGCTCACCAATCACTGATTCGTAAGCCTGAATGTCTTGTCCCGTAGGCAAAAGACGCTTCAGCAGGCACACGTCAAACTTGGCGAAGCGCAGGCGTTCCACGAGGCCGTCATCGGCAAAGTTTCGATAGTTAAACGTCTGCGCCGAAAAAGCCTGAAGCAGATCAAGCTTGGGCTCAAGGAAACGGTAATCCGGGCAGGCCAGGCTGCCCTCGAGACGCCCCGGCTCCCGCAGGCGGCGCTGAATTGGAGTGCCGGCGTACGGCGACATCTTGCAGAAATTTACCAGCGTGTCGCAGTTTGCGGAGACGAACTTAAGGAATTCGAGGTTCTCCCTGACCGTCTCGAGCACGCTGTCGGGCGTAAATAGCATGAAGCCGAATTCAAATGGCAGATCAACTTCGCGGATCAGATCGATCGCGTGGTAAACATCCTTGGCCTTATACCCCTTGTGCATGGCCGCGAGCTCAGCATCGCTAGCCGACTCAATTCCGAGGTAAACGCTGACCAGGCCGGCTTCCTTCATCTTGCGTAGACAATCAGCGTCCAGGTCATCCACCCGGCATGAGACCCGCCACAAGATTCTATTCGCTAGGGTGCTCGCCCCGATCTCTCGCACAAACTCTTCGAGCCATTCCCGATGCCGTGGGGTACGCATGAAGAGATCGTCATCCTGAAATATGAAGATCTGGGTGCCGAATTGGTCATACAGGCTCAGCATTTCCTGCACGACGTTGCGTGGTGATCGAGTTCGCCGGGCGGGACCGGGGGTACGGCGATAGAACTCACTAATGCTGCAGAAGCTGCAGTCGTAGTAACAGCCACGGCTGCCCGCAAGGGAGCGAATTCCAATTCCACGATGAGTAGTGGAGCAGGTGTCACGTATCGGGAAAGGCAGGGAGTCCAAATCAGCGATCAGATGCCGCAGTGGCGCAACAGAAATGCCCTGCTCTGTCCGGGAGGCGAGCCCTGGAATCTCTCCCCATATTTGAGGCCGATCCAACTTCAGGAAGAGCTCAAGAAGCGTATGCTCACCCTCGTGTCGAACAACGGAGTCCAGTCCCGGCATAGCCTTGAGAACGGCTTCGAACTCGAAGGTTGGGAAGTGGCCGCCCATCGTGAAGTGGCCGCCGACGCCATTCGCACGAAGGTAAGCGATAAGCTCGGCATAGTCGTCCAACATCCTCTGAAAGATCAGTGAGAATCCAATCAACTTGGGCTTCTCGGTTAGCGCTCGCGCCAAAATCGTTTCCCTGGTGACGCCTTGCATCGGCTGGATGCCAACCTCGATACCTTCGTTCTGGAGGAAGGCGGCTAAGGAACGCAGCCCAAGGTTCTCCTGGGCTTCAAAGCCCACCAGCAGGACTTGGCAACATGCGTCGTTGGGGAAGGTCATAGCATCCTTTTGGACCGCGAGCGGGAACACTAAAATAGTGGTTTCGGGGAAGGCTGGCCTGGTCCCCGAAACCACAAGAAGTTGTTATCGAATCTTGTATTGCTCCGCGATCGCATTTCTGGTGAACTTCGCGATCTCCAGAGTTTGTTGCAATTCATTGATCGCCAAGTCGAGTTCCTTCACCTTGATTTCTGCGATCTTGCCTTTGTCAAGGAGGATGTCGATGGCGGGATCAGCAGCATAACCCAGCTTCCACTTCAATTGCTCTGGTACGTACATATACTTGCTCCCTTCTGAAAGAAGATGAGGATTGCGTCCCGGGAGAAACAGCCTGTCCCCAGACGCCATGGAGTCAACGCCGGGCCCTCCCGTCGTGTGTGGCGTTGAGTCGTTGTGATCTACGTGCTACCAAGTCACCGTGGCCAAGGGTGTGGCCGGTTTCGTCGTTTCAAAGTACGGGCCGGAGACTGCGTTCGCCCACTGTTGTGGCTGGACTGCGTTTCAGGTGGCGTTCGCGCATAGGCAGAGACCAGAGCGCGGCCGGCGTTTGGGTGCTTCCTACCTTATGCGCATTGCAACACTCTTCCGGTTCAAATCACTACCATGGCTGTAGGAATAGCCACGAAAGCACAATTACTCCAAGCGAAATTTCATGTCAGTGACATCCGTCCGCCTGCCGTGTGACCGCGCAGGACTCTCACGCACCAGCGAATTGGGGGTCGTAATGTTCAGTCGTCTTCATCGGGGGACGTCAGACGCATACTTGGTTGAGTAAAGATCCAATGTGCGACAATCGGTCTGCAATAAGGCGGCAGGCCAGGAGGAGTTCATGCGCGAAGTGATCGCAACCGACGACGGACCTAAGGCGATTGGGCCATACTCCCAGGCAATCAAGGCCAACGGATTGGTATTCGTCTCGGGACAGGTGGCGATTGATCCCGCCACCCAGCAGGTCGTGGCGGGTGATGTTGCCGCCCAGACAGAACGTGCTCTGGAGAACCTGGCCGGAATTCTCAGGGCTGCCGGCACCGCGCTGGATCGCGCAGTGAAGACGACTGTTTTCCTGAAGAACATGTCGGATTTCGCCGCGATGAATGAGGTCTATGCCCGCTACTTCACGCAAGCGCCGCCCGCGCGATCCACTGTCGAAGTGGCGCGACTGCCGAAGGATGTCTTGGTTGAAATCGACGTGATCGCGCTGGCGTAGCGGCGGATGAATCTCACCGATCGCATCTATGTCGCTGTGCACCTCGCACTGACCGCATTGGTCTGCGCGCGCTATCAACGAATTGAACAATCGTTGTGGTACGTCGCGTGGAACGCGGCCACGATCGCTTTGATCCTCCTGCTGTCACGCTGGCGGCGCGGTGGTTCCGCCTGGGAGTTTGCCCACGACTGGCTGCCTGCCATCCTCTTTATCACAGTGTTCGAGGAGGTCTCGTTTTTGTCGCTCGCGCTCCGGGGCGAATGGCAAAATGCACACCTCATCGCATTCGAGTCGCTGCTCCTTGCGGTACCGCCAACGTTCTGGATGCACCAGCATGTTTCGCCATGGCTGGCGGAGCTTTTGGAGTTCGGCTATTTCGTGTTCTACCCGCTGTATCCGGCCTTTGGCGGAATGTTCTGGATGTGGCGCCGGCGGTCGCACTTCGCGGGTGCATTTCGCCGACTGACCGATGCACTGAGCGTCGGATACATCGTGTGTTACGCGACCTTCTTGCTGTTCCCGACGCAGAGCCCAGCCAACCTTCTCGGCGTGCAGCAGATTGCCAGCACGGATGCCGGGCCCTTTCATGCCTTAGTCGGGCTCATTCAGAACCACGGCGGCGTGCATGGCAACGCCTTCCCCAGCGCGCACATCATGCTGGCTTTCGTGGTGCTCGTGTTTCTGTACCGGTTTCTGCCGCGACTTGCGCCGTGGGTGCTGGTGTCGAATCTTCTGATGTGCTTTGGGGCCGTGTACGACGGTTACCATTACACCAGCGACGTTATCGCTGGAGCGCTGGTTGGAGTCATCACCGCCTCTGTATTCCTGGTCAGGGCGCCGGCTTCAAAGCAAAACCCTCCCACGCGGGAGGGCTGAAGATGATGGAACTGGGAGCTGCTAGGCCTTCACAACTTTTCCGCTGCGCAGGCAGGAGGTGCAAACACGCATGCGCTTGCTGCCACCCTTGGTTTTGGCGTGCACCGGCCGCAAGTTGATGTTCCAGCGGCGCTTGGTCACGTTGTGCGCGTGACTGATGTTGTTGCCCGAGCGCGGCCCTTTGCCGCAAATCTCACATACTTGTGCCATTGAATAACTCCAGAAGATTGCCAGCGGCTGATTCACATTCATCATAGCTGATGGAGGCGGACTGCGGCAAACGGCGGTCAGCCCCGTACAGGACCTGCGCCACAGCCAACGCAACGGTGCTAAACTGGCGCGGAATGGGTACCAGGATCCAGAGTTCCGCAGATACTGGCAACAGCGAAGCTGCTGCCTTGGGCACGCTTTACCTCGTCGGCACTCCCATTGGTAATTTTGAAGACATAACGCTTCGGGCTTTGCACACATTGAAAGCCGTGGACCTAATCGCGTGTGAAGATACCAGGCAGACAAGGAAGCTGCTGAGCCACTACGGTATCGAGAAGCCGACCGTCAGCTATCACGAGCACAACGAGCTGACGCGTGCGGCGGAACTGGTCGTGCACCTGGAGAACGGCGACAACATCGCGCTGGTCACGGACGCGGGAACGCCTGGGGTCAGCGATCCCGGCTACCGACTGGTGGTGTTGGCGGTGCGCCATCACGTCCGCGTGGTACCGGTTCCCGGCGCTTCAGCGTTTCTGTCGGCGCTGGTAGCCAGTGGCCTACCCACCGACTCGTTTCGCTTCAGCGGCTTCCTTCCGGCCAGGGGAGGAGCACGGCGCACAACGCTGGAGGGCATCCGCAACTCGCACCTGACACAGATCTTCTACGAGGCGCCGCACCGGATTGCCGAAACATTGCGCGATATCGTGGAGGTACTCGGACCGGAACGCCACGTCGTCATCGCCCGCGAGGTCACAAAGCTGCACGAAGAATTCCTGCGCGGACGCGCCGACAACGTGCTGCAGCAATTGCAACAGCGAGCGGACCTGAAAGGCGAGATCACGCTGCTGGTTGGCAAGCCGGAAGAAGCGGCCCCCGCCAAACGCCAAGCGCCGCGAGTTGCCCAGCGAGTGCGCGAGCTGATGAAAGGTGGGGAGCTTGAGGAAAAGGTTGCTCTAAAGCAAGCGGCCCGCGAGTTCGGATTGTCGAAGAGTGAGGCGTATCGCGAGTTGCAGCGCAGCAAGCATACTTAGCACCACTGACCAGCAGGGTCACCTCATCTTGGATTTGGGTCGTCAGCAAGAACGCCGCATACCCTGCTGAAGGGGACAAATTGTCATGGCGAAGATCCTTTGCGTGGACGATGATTCGCACATTGTCAATTTGAAGTGTGCCATTCTGGAGGCCGCCGGTCACCAGGCGACGCCTGCCACCTCGGCCCAGGAGGCTATCAGCAGGCTGGAGAAGGAAAGTTACGACGCCATCGTAACGGACTGGCGGCTGGGTGACGCCAACGGGCGCGCGGTTGTGCAGGCTGCCAAATCGCAGTCTACTATTCCTGTCGTTGTGGTTTCTGCTTACGTTGCGGAAGCCTTCCAAGCCGCTGAGCCGCTGGCCGATCTCTACCTGGAGAAACCGGTCAACCCGGAGGAGCTCGTTACCATTCTGAATGAGTTACTTAAGACCAGAAATCACGCGCGATGAGCTTGTAAAGAACAAACCCCAGGCACAAGGGCACGCTGCCTCCCACACTAATTTCCAAGGAAGCCCGTCATCTCAAGGCAGCTTGAGCCTTCAATTGATTACGGGTGGCGACGTTGTTGTGCTAATAGCTCGCACATCGCGATTCTGCGCATTTCGCCGCTGCTTTGGGATTCCTGGAATCGAAGCGGTTGCCTGCGCCAGAATCCTGTGATGGATGGTAAACAGCGCCAGTTCCAGCCGATCGGAAACGCCAATTTTGTCGAAGATATTCCGCAACGCGTTCTTGACCATCTGTTCGCTGGTGTAGAGCTGCCCGGCGATGTCGCGGTTCTTGTATCCCTGCACGACCGCGGAAATGATGCGTAATTCCCGGTCTGTGAGACGATCGCGTACCCGCGCGCCGACCAGGTCTTCGCTGATCTCGCCGTCCCTGCTGGGGCTTTGCAGGAATGGTTCGCCGCGCGACAAACGGCGCACCGCCTCCACTACAACATTGCCACCCGCACTGCGATAGATGACCCCCTGTACGCCCATTCGCATGAAATCAGACGCCGGCTCCGTGTTCTCCACAAGCATAAGCAATGCGATGTTGCGGGCACGGGCGATTTCCTGAATGTCAGGCAGCAGCGGCAAGAAGCTGGTTGAAAGGATCAGAACACGCGCTCGAAGTTTCTCCAATCCATTCATCAGCTGTTCAGAGGACTGGGGTTGTCCGACGATGCGCATATCCTCTTCCACCGCCAGCACTTTGGCAATGCCAGCACGGAAGATCGCTTGGTGATCGGCAATGATAATGTTGATCATGGATTCGAACTCGCTTGTCGGTTCCGTTCTCGCGCTTCGCTTCAGCTACTGCGACACGGCTGCGAGTTTCTTAAAGAGGAACAGACTTCTTCCTCTTCCGGAACAGGGAGCAATGCTGGTTGACGTTTATACCACGGAGGTCGCCCCCCGCAATAGCTCTTTAGTCGAAAACTTACACGCTGGCACTAAGGTGACGGAGTGGAGCTCGGAGCGAAGCGGCCTTCGATGAACACTCGGACGAGTGGGCTTCCAAGAGTTACTGCTTCTGATATGCATTATACAGATTGGCCCAGCAAAGTCATGCGAAACCAGGACGCATTGGCGAGACGGGACACTCGGTCGTAAACAGATACCAGCCCCTATCACTGGCGACTCGTCAAGTGCGGCTTGTATCATCGAGTCTTGGCAACCACGTTCACATCTTCCCGCATCGAAACCCGCCCCAACTGGGCTGAAGTATCGCTTTCCGCTCTGCGCCACAATTTTCGTGTAGTGCAGGAACATGTGGGAGCCAACGTCACGGTATGTGCGGTTGTGAAGTGCAACGCCTACGGACATGGCGTGGAAGAATGCGCACCCGCCCTGGAACAAGCCGGAGCGCGATGGTTTGGCGTGACTTCGACTGATGAAGGTGTCCTGCTGCGCGAAGCCGGCATCCAGGGCAGAATTCTGGTGCTGTGCGGGCTCTACGCCGGCGAAGAAGAAGATGCCATTCGCCATCAGCTTACGCCGGCAGTTTTTCGTCTCGCAGAGGCGCAAGCCATCGCAAAAGCCGCCGTGCGCTTGGGCCTTTCTGATCGGATCCCCGTACATCTCAAGGTTGATACCGGCATGGCCCGTCTGGGACTTCCCCTGGCCGAACTAGAGTCGTTCGTTGAGGGAGTGCATCAATTGCCCCAGATTGAAGTGGAAGGGGTCTTCAGTCATCTGGCCTCATCAGAGGTGCTTGACGATGAAGGCACACGGCAGCAAATTGAGCGATTCGAAGCGGCGTTGCGAACGCTGGCGGCACGTCGTCTGCGGCCGCCGCTGCGTCATCTCGCTAACAGTGGCGCTGTCGTAGCCCGTCCCGACACCTGGCACAACTTTGTGCGACCCGGCCTGGCGCTCTACGGATACGAACAACCGACCTGGCACCGCGATGGTTCCCCGGTAGCCGAAGTCATACCCCTTCCGCTGAGGCCCGCGCTGGCGTGGAAGACGCATGTACTGGGATTGCGCGATGTGCCTGCCGGACAAGCATTGGGATACGGCGGCGCGTACGTGACGCCGGCGCCCGCCCGCATCGCAGTGGTTTCGGTTGGCTACGGTGACGGACTGGCGCGAAAGATCTCAATTGCTTCAGCCGGAGCTCCGGAGACCGCGACCGGACGTGGCCAAGTGCTGCTGCGTGGCCAGCGCGCCCCGATCCTGGGCCGCATCTCGATGGACCTCACCTTAGTAGATGCGACCCGAATCCCCGGGGCGGCCATCGGCGATGAAGTAGTGCTCATCGGCCGGAGCGGCGAGCAGGAAATCACCGCTTGGGACCACGCGCGGTGGGCAGACACAGTGGTTTACGAAACCTTGTGCAATCTGTCAAAGCGCGTGCCTCGGCGGCATGCTTGGTAGTTACCCGTTAGGCCGCAGCGCATTGCCCACGCAGTCGTGACCTGCGTCACTGCAAGAGTAGGTTTATAGACCTACCCTGAGAACGGAACGATTCGATCAACCCCCGCGACGCTCCTGCGCCCGATACATCGCCGGTCCCTCCCATGAGGAGATGCGAATTCTGTTAGCGCAGGGCGAGTAAGGTACTGCGATGCCGGCTTCTGCTGCCAGCCTGGTGGGCCATTATGAGGTGCTCGAGCCGGTCGGGGCGGGCGGGATGGGAGAAGTCTTCAGGGCGCATGACACGCATCTCAACCGCACCGTTGCACTTAAGGTTCTCCCTGAGTCGTTTGCCCGTGATGCGGTAAGGCTCCGCCGTTTTGAGCAGGAAGCCCAGATTCTTGCTGCCCTCAATCATCCCAACATTGTTGCGGTCTACGATGCTGGTTCGTACGAAGGCAAGCCTTATCTGGTCACCGAGTTCCTCGTCGGAAAGACCCTGCGCGCACGCCTGGCCGAGGGGGCGTTGCCGGCGCGCAAGGCGGTAACCCTCGCCGCGGAGATCGCAGAAGCTTTAGCGGCCGCGCACAGCAAAGGCATCGTCCATCGCGACCTGAAGCCGGAGAATATCTTTCTTACCGCGGATGGAAGAGTCAAGGTACTGGATTTCGGACTGGCTCGAACCACAACCCCGCCTGTGCGATCCAGACATGAGATCTCGACTTTGGGTTCAGCAGCGGAGACCGGGCCAGGCATGGTGATGGGCACGGTCGGCTATATGTCGCCGGAGCAAGTGAGGGGGGAACCGGTTGATCACAGGTCCGATATTTTCTCTTTCGGCGCGGTTTTCTATGAGATGGTCAGCGGCACTCGGGCCTTCCGTGGTGCGTCCAGCGTCGAGACCATGAACGCGATTCTGAAGGACGAGCCGCCGGAGATTCTGGCCGATCATCCTGATCTTCCCCCGGCAGTGGACCGCATTCTGCGGCACTGTCTGGAAAAGGAGCCACAACGGCGATTTGAAGCGGCGCAGGACCTGGCTTTCGATTTGGCGACGCTTTCGACAGTCTCAGAATCCTCCTCCAGACAGACGCTGGCGCGCGATCGCATCAGCCCGCGCCAGGTCGCCGCTCTGACCCTCATAGCGGCAACGATCTTGGGGGCGTTGTTCCTCCTCTGGATGCACCTGCAACCGTCACCGGCTCCCCATTTTCACAAACTCACTTTCCAGCGAGGCTATGTGTTTTCGGCCCGGTTCGCGCCTGATCGTGGAACTGTGCTTTACAGCGCGGCATGGCCGGGATCTCCTCCCGAGATTTTCTCGACGAACTCCGGCAGCCAGGAGTCGCGAGCGCTGGGCATCAGCAATGCGGAACTGCTTGCAGTTTCCTCGAAGGGCGAGCTGGCTGTCCTGTTGAAACCGGGCTTCGAAATGGCCGGGTTCCTTCGGGTGGGAACCCTGGCGCGAGCGAGCATGAGCGGCAGCACCGCTCCCCGGGAAATCGCTCAAGACGTGGAGGGCGCCGATTGGAGCCCAGATGGCAGCAGCTTGTCTGTACTACGCAGGGATCGTGAGAACAACGCAGATATCCTGGAATACCCGCTCGGCAAGGCAC
>Ga0335083_10001929_pt1 | contig 28000 bp, 30 predicted proteins | sample Lox_Sample_42_FD_206716 | JGI IMG/M metagenome (GOLD analysis project Ga0335083, IMG submission 206716) | Soil microbial communities from Loxahatchee National Wildlife Refuge, Florida, United States - Lox_Sample_4.2 | ecosystem: Environmental > Terrestrial > Soil > Wetlands | place: USA...
GCCGCGTGTCAGGGGAAACTAGGCTGTGCAGAGTGAGCGCGGACGATGACTGAGGAAACGGCTCTGGGGACGGTGGCCGTGCCGCGCCGCTACCCGGTCAAATCGATGCTCGGCGAAGACCTGCCGTCCGGCGAGGTGACCGCGCGGGGCCTGGCCGGTGACCGCATGCTCGGCCTTGTCCACCGGGAGACCGGCACTGGTGGTAATTTCGTCGATTTCGCGCCGCTGCACCTGATCACGACGTCCACGCTTGACCGGATCGCGGCGCTCAGCCCGCGCGGCGCCGTCGAGTTCGAGCGCTACCGGCCCAGCCCGGGCCGAGTACGGCTCGGCGACGTCGCCCGGCCGGCCTGAGCATGGCGGGGCATAGCCCGCCGGGCGGCGGCGACGCGGACGCAGGCGCGACGGCCACGGGACCGGTGCCGGATGTGTCGCTGTGGACGGTGCTGCGCGAATGGGGGCGGATCGGCGTCATCGGGTTCGGCGGACCGCCCGCGCACATCCGGCTGCTGCGGCAGCTGTGCGTCGAGCGCAGGGGCTGGCTGGACGCGACCGAGTTCGAGGACGCGATCGCGGTCTGCAACCTGATGCCCGGGCCGGCCTCCACGCAGCTGGCCATCTTCTGCGCCTGGCGGCTGCGCGGCCGGGCTGGCGCGCTCGCCGGCGGTGCGGGGTTCATCGTGCCCGGCCTGATCGTCATCCTCGCGCTGTCGGTGCTCTTCGTGTCCACCTCTCCCCCCTCGCCGTGCTCGGCGCCGGAGCCGGCGCGGGCGGCGCCGTCCCCGCGGTGGCGCTCGCCGCGGGCGCCTCGCTGGCGGGCCCGAGCTGGCGGAACCGGCCCGGTACGGTGCGCTGGCTCTGCTATCTCGCCGCCGGCCTCGCCGCGGCGCCAACGATCGGCCCCTGGCTGGTCGTCGTGCTGCTGGCCTGCGGCGCGGTCGAACTCGCGGTGCAGCGCCCGGGCCGGCCGCATCCGCCCGCGCCGAACCCGCCTCAGGGCCCGCCCGGGCGAGAGCGGGGGCCGGGCGCGGAGGGCGGGCCTGGCACGCTCCGCGGCCTGGCCGCAGCGCCGCTCGCGCTTACCTGGGCCGTCGGCGGCGGGGTGCTCGCCTCCGTCGCGTGGGTGGCGATCAAGGTCGGCGGGCTGTCGTTCGGCGGCGGGTTCGTCATCATCCCGCTGATGCAGTCCGACGCGGTGAACCGCTACCACTGGATGACCGGCGCGCAGTTCCTCAACGCGGTCGCGCTCGGCCAGGTCACGCCGGGACCCGTGGTGCAGACCGTGGCCGTGGTCGGCTACGCCGCGGCAGGGATCGCTGGCGGGCTGCTTGCCTCAGCGGTCGCGTTCGCGCCGTCGTTCGCGTTCGTGCTGCTCGGCGCCCGCCACTTCGACCGGATCCGCGGCGACCGCAGGGCCCGTGCTTTCCTGCAGGGCTCGGGACCCGCCGCCATCGGCGCGATCTTCGGGTCCGCGATCGAGCTCACCAGGGAGATCAGCCACCCGTGGCAGTACCTGGTGCTGGCCGGGACGCTCGTGCTGCTGTTCCCGCTGCGCCGCGGCGTCGTGCTCACCCTGCTGTCCGCCGCGGCCGTCGGCGTCATCGTGGCGCTGGCGACGGGCACCGTCGCGCCATGACCGCTGTACCGCTGGGAGCGCGGTGAGCTCTGGGGCCGCCGGACCCGCGCACCCCAGCACGCAGGCCCGACGGCGTCCGGGGACTACCCGATGGCCGGCCGGTTCGCCGGGTCGGTGTACCAGGGGTAGCGCTCCTCGTGAGCGGCGGCGACGCGGAACGCGGTCACGTCGTCGTAGGTCTTGCCGACGACCGACAGGCCGGTCGGCACGCCATTGCTCGCCCGGCCCGACGGGACGCTGAGCACGGGGCAGCGGCTGGCGATGTTGAACGGGACCGTCATCATCACGTCCATCCAGCTGCTGTCGCTGCGTCCCTCGGGGATGTCGCCGTGATCCCATTCGGCGGGCAGCGCCGGGACCGCCATCGTCGGGCAGATCAGCGCGTCGTACTCCTCGAGCAGTTCGCCGAGCGGCGCGTACAGCGCCGCCTCGAGCTCGAGCCCCTGGTAGAAGTCCTCCTTGACGATCTCGTTGCTCTCCTCGGCGAATGCCCGAGCGTAGGAGGTGAGCTCGTCGCCGCGCTCGGTATACAGCGGGCCGATCGACGGGCCGAAGATCATCCCGAAGTGGATCTTCGCCGCACGGATGATGTCCGCCAGCTTCCACGGCAGCGACACCTCGGTGACCGCGGCGCCCGCGTCGCGCAGCCGTTCCGCCGCCGCGAGGGTGTTCGCGGCCACGTCCGGGTCCACATCGAAGCAGCCGAGGTCGGGGCTGAGCGCGATCCGCAGGCCCGCCACGGATTCGAGCGGTGCGGGGATTACCAGCTTGGGCCGCAGCGACACCACGTCCGACGGATGCGGCCCGGCGATCACGTTCTCAAGCAGCGCGACGTCCGCGACGGACCGGGCCATCGGGCCCTCGTGGCAGTAGTGGTCCAGGTTGAACGGCGGGAACTCCGGCACCCGGCCGTACGGCGGCTTGAACCCGGTGACCCCGCAGAACGAGGACGGGATGCGGATCGAGCCGCCGATGTCTGACCCGGTGGCGAGCGTCGTGGTACCCGCGGCGAGCGCCGCCGCCGAGCCGCCGCTCGACCCGCCTGGCGAGTAGGCCAGGTTCCACGGGTTGCGGGTCACGCCCCACAGCTTCGTCCAGGTGACCGGCGCGCAGCAGAACTCGGGGGTGGTGGTCCGCGCGTGCACGATGCCGCCCGCGTCGATGATGCGCTGCACGAACGGCGCGGTCACGGTGGCCACCTCGTCGCGCAGCGGCAGTGAGCCGAGCGTGTTGCGCTGCCCGGCGATCGGCGCCTCTTCCTTCACCGCGACCGGCAGTCCCTCGAGCGGCCGCGCGTCCCCGGCCAGGTACCGCTTCTCCGCCGCACGCGCGGCGTCGAGCGCCTGGTCGTAGAGGGTCTCCGCGAACGCGTTGACGGACGGCTCGACGGCCTCGGCGCGCTCGATCACGGCGGAGACAAGCTCGACGGGGGACGCTTCACCGGACCGGAACAGGCGCAGCGCCTCGGTCGCCGACAGGTAATGCACTGATTCTCCTCTGTGGTTGCCATCCTGGCCGCGGGACGCTCTCCCGCAGGAGCCGGGTGTAGTCGTGCTGCGGGTCGTCGAGCACAGCGCCCGTCGCACCGCGCTCGACGACGCCGCCCTTGCGCATGACGATGACCTGCTCGGTGAGCTGCCGCACGACCGCGAGGTCGTGGCTGATCAGCAGGTAGCTGATGCCGGTCGCGTCCCTGATGTCGGCGAGCAGGTTGAGCACCTGCGCCTGGATCGACACGTCGAGCGCGGCGACCGACTCGTCCAGGATCAGCACCTTCGGCTCGGCGGCGAGCGCGCGGGCGATCGCCACCCGCTGCCGCTGCCCGCCGGACAGCGACTTGGGCGGCACGGACCGCTGCCGTGCGTCGAGTCCGACAAGACCGGCGAGCTCGGCCACCCGCGCCCGGCGCCGCTGCGCGTCCCAGCCGTGATGGATGCGCAGCACCTCATCGATCGCGGTCTCCGCGCTGTGCCGCGGGTCGAGGCTGGTGTACGGGTCCTGGAAGACGATCTGCACCTCGCGGCCGCGCCGCCGGCGGTTGCCCGCCGCGCGGGCGGGCGCGCTCCGGTCGTTGCCGCAGGCGCTGATCCGCCCGCTGGTGGGGCGCTCGAGGCCGATGATCATCCGGGCGATCGTGGTCTTGCCAGAGCCGGACTCCCCGACTATTGCCAGCGACTGGCCTTCCGCGACGGCGAACGAAACGTCGTCCACCGCGACCAGGTCGCCGTATTCCTTGCGGAGGTTCTCCACTTCGAGCACGTCAGGCATCGGTCGTCGCCCCCAGCGTGCCGCGCAGCTGCGCCGCGCGCAGGCAGCGGGACTGCCCGCCGTCCAGTTCTGTCAGCATCGGCAGCTCCGTCTCGCAGCCGGGCGCGGCGTGCGCGCACCGAGGCGCGAACGCACAGGCGGTATCTGGCGCTTCGAATCCCGACAGCGGCCTGCCGGGAATCGCTTGCAGCCGCGCCTGCGACCTGCCGATGTCCGGCCGCGCGGCGCCGAGCGCCGCGGTGTACGGGTGCAGCGGGTCGGTGTGCAGCAGGGCCGAGTCGCGGACCTCCACCACCTGTCCCGCGTACATGACCGCGGTCCTGTCGCAGACCGCGGCGGCCAGCTCCAGGTCATGGGTGATGAAGAGCAGCGCCAGGCCGAAGTCGCGGCGCAGCTCGGCCAGGATCGCCATCACCTCGGCCTGCGTGGTCACGTCGAGCGCCGTGGTCGGCTCGTCGGCGAGCAGCAGCCGCGGCCTGGTGAGCAGCGCGGTGGCGATCATGACGCGCTGCAGCATGCCGCCAGACAGCTCATGCGGGTACCTGGCCAGGAGCTTCGAGTCCAGCCCGACCTGACCGAGCATGTCCGCGGCCCGCTCGTGGGCCTCTGCCTTCTTGACGCCCGCGTTGGTGCGCAGCGCCTCGGTCATGAAGTCGCCGATCTTGCGCACCGGGTTGACGTGCGCGCGCGGGTCCTGGAAGACCATCGCGACCTGACCGCGGTAGCCGCGCAGCCCCTTGGTGTCGAGCGCGTTGACGTCGGAGCCGTCGAAGGTGATCGTGCCCTCGGATCGCGCGCCGCGCGGCAGCAGCCTGCCGATCGCGCGCGCGGTCATCGACTTGCCGGAACCCGACTCGCCGACGAGGCCAACCGCCTCGCCTGGCCGGATCGCGAGGTCGACGCCGCGCAGCACCGTCCCCGCGCCGAGCGTCACCCGCAGGCCCGCCACCTCGAGCAGGTTCCCCGTCTCGAACGGGTTTGGCGGGGTCATCGGACTTCCTCCCGTTCCAGGAGACGCTCGCCGAGCACGTTGACCGCGATCACCACGGCGACCACGCACAGGGCCGCGCTGAGCGCGGGCAGCGGGTAGCCCTGCATGATGCCCGGCTGGTTCTCCGAGATCATCACGCCCCAGTTGGGTGCGGGCGGCTGCACGCCGAGGCCGAGGAACGAGATCGCGGCCAGATCGACCATCGCGTAACCGAACAGCACGGTGGCCTGGGCGACGATCATCCGCGACATGTTCGGCAGGATGTGTCCAAGGCAGATCCGCCACACCGACGCGCCCTGCACCTCGAGCGCCTGCACGTAGGGCTGGCTGCGTTCGCGCAGCGCGCCCGCCCGCAGCACCCGGGCGACGTAAGGCAGGTAGGCGACCGACAGCGCGACGGCCGCCGCGGTCAGGCCGGCGCCGAACACGGTCGTCGCGAGTACCGCGAGCAGGATGCCGGGGAACGCGAACAGCACGTCCATCCCCGAGGAGATGAACGCGTCGGTCGCGCCGCGCCGCCAGGCGGCGATCAGCGCGAACGCCGCGCCGCCCGCCATCGCGAGCGCGACGACGACCAGCGGCCCGAGCATCGAGGACTGCGCGCCCGCCAGCAGCCGGGACAGCACGTCGCGGCCCTGGAAGTCGAAGCCGAGCGGGTGGCCGCCGACCGGCCCGACCCAGGCGATCTGCAGGTCGGGCAGCTCCGGGTTGTCCGGGGCGAGCCACGGTCCGAACAGGGCGGCGAGCACGGCGAGCGCGATGACGACGGCGGAGGCCGTTCCTGCCTTGCCGAGCCTCCCCGGTGTTCTGATGAAGCTCCGTGCCCTGGTGAAGGTCAGTGCGGTCACGACGCCCTCGCTCCCAGCTTGACGCGCGGATCGAGCACCGCGTACAGGAGGTCGGCGATCAGGTTGACCACGACGAACGCGGTCACCAGGACAAGCGAGATCCCCTGCACGACCGCGAGGTCCTTGGACTGCGCGGCCTGCACCAGGTAGGCACCGAGTCCGTTCATCGAGAACGCGGTCTCCACCACGGCGGACACCGCGATCAGCGACGCCACCGTGATCGCGGAGACCGTGGTGATCGGGATCGCCGCGTTGCGCAGGATGTGCCGCTGGATCACCTGCCGCGCAGGTATGCCCCGGCTGATCGCCGTCTGCACGTGCTCGCGGTCGGCCTCCTCGCGGATCGCCGCCCTGGTCACCCTGGCGACGATCGCCAGCGAGCTCAGCGCGAGCGCGACCGCCGGGAGGGTGAACGTCCTCAGGTTGCTGAGGAACCCGCCGCCGGTGCCTGTCGCCAGCGCGGGGAACCAGCCGAGCTTGACCGCGAACACCGTGATCAGCACGATCGAGGCGACGAACGAGGGAATCGCCGCCGTCACCGCGGTCGTGACCAGCGTTGAGGTGTCAAGCCAGCCCGGCCGCAGTCCGGCCAGGACGCCGAGCGCGATGCCGGCGACGCAGATGATCAGGCTCGCGTACAGCACCAGGCCGGCGGTGGTCCAGATCCGGTTGCCGATCAGCGTGGACACGTTCTCGCGCAGCGTGATCGAGATACCGAGGTTGCCGTGCACCGCGCCGTCAAGCCAGTACCAGTACTGGGTGAAGAACGGATCGTTCAGGTGGTATCGCTGGTTCAGGATGGCCACGCTGGCCGCCGGGAGCGCCCGGCCGCCGGACAGTGCCGCGATGGCACTGCCCGGCGCCAGGAACAGCGCACCGAAGATCACGAAGCTGGCGACGAGCAGGCTGCCCACCAGCATCGCCATCCTGCGGGCGAGGAAGCGCATGCTGTCGCCCCTACTTCCCGCCGAGGCTGTTGGCCCAGGGGGCGAACATGTAGGCGAACGAGCCGACCGCCCCGGTGAGGCTGTCGTTCATCATCAGCACGTTCGTCGGCTGCGCGTCGGGAATCCACGGCAGGTCCTTGGCGGCCAGTTGCTGGGCCTTGGCGACGAGCGTGGCCCGCGCGTTCAGGTCGGCGGTACCGCGCGCCTGCTTGAGCAGCGAGGTGATCTGCGTGTTGCTGTAGCTGTCGTAGTTCTGCGACGCGCCGGGCAGGACCACCGTGGCAAGCAGCGCGGCCGGGTCGGCGTAGTCGCCGTAGTTCACCGTGATCCAGCCGTCCACGCCCTTGCGTGCCGAGGCCGAGGTGAAGAAGTTGATGTAGTTGTCCGCCGACACCGAGTCGAGCTTGACCTTGAGCCCGATCGCCTCGGCGGCCTGCTGGTAGGCGCCGGTCTCGGCGGCGATGCTCGGGATCTGGCTTGAGGTGCCGATGGTGATCGTCTGGCCCGTCGCGCCGGCCTGCTGCACCAGCTTCTTTGCCGCGGCCAGGTCCTGGTTCATCACCGGCGACTTGTCATAGGCGGTGTTGAACACCTTTGTCCCGTAGCCGAACGTGCCGGGGTTGGCCAGCCAGCGCGGCATCAGCGCCGCGCCGTCGTAGACCTGGCTGATGATCGACTTGCGGTTGAGCGCGAGCGACAGCGCCTGGCGCAGCTTGACGTCGGCGAGCGGGCCTGAGTTCGCCGCGACGACGAACGCGTCGGTCTCCCAGCCGGGGCCCTGGTAGACCTTGACGTTCTTGCTCTTCTGCAGCTGGCTCAGCGTGGACAGGCCGAAGTAGTAGGAGCCCTGGATGGCACCGGTCAGCATGCCGGAGGTGAGGCTCGTGGGGTCGGGCACGCCCTTGATCAAGATCTGCTTGACCAGCGGGTGGACCGCGGAGTCCCAGTAGTTGGTGCTGGCGACCGCGGTGACGCCGACGCCCGGGGTCCACGACTTGAGCTGGTACGCGCCGCTGCACATGATCGACCCGGCGGGCGTGCCGTAGTTCTTGCCCTGCTTTTCCGCGAAGGCCTGCTCGATGATCACGCCGCCCATGGATGCCAGCTCACCGGGCAGCCAGTAGTCGGGCTGCTTGAGGGTGATCGTCACCTGGTCGGCGCCGGTCGCCGTGATGGACTTGACCCGGTCGAACGCCTGGCTGTAGAAACCGCCGGTCGCCGGGTTCATCTGCCGGTCCAGGCTGTACACCACGTCGGCGGGCGTTACCGGGTGCCCGTCCCAGAACGCGGCGCCGTTCTTGATCGTGAACACGATCGACGTCGACGACGGGTAGGTCACCGTGGCCAGGCCCGAGGTGAGCGAGCCGTCCGGCTGCTGGCGCAGCAGCGACTCGCACATCAGCGAGATCGCGGTGTTCTCCGGATAGTCGAACGCGAACGCGGGATCAAGCGAGTTCACGTCGCGGTAGACGGCCCAGGTCACGCTGTTGACCTGCTTGGTGCCTGCCGGCGTGGTCGCGACGAGCCCAGCGGTGGGCGAAAGCGCGGCCGGCGCGGAGGAGGTAGCGGAGCTGAGCGAGCGGCCGCAGGCAGGCAGCCCGGTCAGGAGGACGAGTGCGGCTGTGTAGCGAAGCCAACGGCGAGTCATGGCGGTAGTGAACTTTATGGACAAATATTTTGTCAATGGTTATGACCAAGCATTTGCCGTACAGTGTCCATAACACCACGAAAGGGGTCTCATGAGCGGTCTGCCGCGGGGTAGCCTCACCCGCGAACTGCTCGTCCGGGAGTCGCTTCGACTGCTTGACAAGGACGGCGTGGCGGGGTTCAGCCTGCCCAAGCTCGGCCGCGCGCTCGGCGCCGACCCGACCGCGATCTACCGGCACTTCGCGAGCAAGGACGACCTGATCCTGGCCATCGCGGACGCGATGATCGAGGAAGGTCTCGGCGGGATCGAGCCGTCGGAGTGCTGGATCGAGACGCTGCGCGAACTCGCCCGCCGCGGTCGCCAGACCGCCCTCGCGCACCCGGCCGCCGCCTCGCTCACCACCTACCGGACCACGCAGGGTCTGGCGGAGATGCGGGCGGTGGACATGATCATCGGCGCACTGCACCAGGCCGGCTTCACCGGGAAGGAAGCAGCGGTGGTCTACCGGGCGTTCGGCGACTTCTCGCTCTTCTGGTCCGGCGGCGAGGCGTCGTTCCTCGCACTCGACGAGGGGGCGCAGCGCAAGGACAGGGAGGCATGGACCCGCGCGTACCTGGTCGCCGACCGCGCGGTGTACCCGGACATCTGGCAGATCCGCGAGGAGCTGCCCGTCGTCAAGGACGACGACATCTTCGAGACCATCCTGTCGCTGGTCCTCGACGGCATCGTCGCGCGCGCACCGCGCCCGTGCGCGTGCGCGGCGCACGCGACCGCGCCAGTGAAGTAGATGATGGCGCGGATCGTCTCGTGCCCGTGCCGACGCTCGGCGGCCATCGCTGGCAGCCGCTGGCCACGCTCCCGTTCCGGGCCGGACTGGCCGGCCCGGACGCGCTGCGCGAGGCGGTCGCCGGGTTCTGGCGCACCTACGCCAAGCGCCGCGGCGAGCTGATCGGCATCTTCCAGTCATGACGGCCTCGGCCCTGTCGGCCATGCTCGAGCATTTCTGCTACATCTGGCTCGGGCAGGGCGGCGAGAAGGACGTGCCGTTCGACGACGAGCGTGCGCTTGACGCAGTGGCCACCATCTGGGTGCGGGCCGTGTTCTGGCGTCCCGAGGACGGGTGCGCTTAGCACGCACCCGTTCCGCTGCGCTGTTTTGGATCTCTGCTTTGCCGGTCAAATCGGTCATTCGCGGACTCGGCGGCGCAGCGGCAGGGCGAACCACACGCCGGCCAGCCCGCACGCTATGACCGCGGTGATCGCGCTCGCGGTGAACGGCAACGAGAGCAGGAAACCGAACAGCACCTGGACGCCGAGGCTGACGACACGCAGTTCCTGGACCAGTTCGGCGAGGTTGCGGTCATCGCGCTGAGCCAGCGTCTCGCGCCGCTGATCGGGCGCGAGACTTGATCTCTCTTGCTGTGCGGGTGACCTCATCTCAGGCACCTCCCTGGGCTGGTCCGCTCGGCGAGATCGCCAGGGAGTTCCGCGCCATCGTCGCGGCCCGGCTCGCCGTCGCGCACCCGGGCTACGACGCGCCGGCGGGTCAGCGCGAGCGGAAGAGCTGAGTCAGGCGGGCCCGGCCGCGGCGCGGGCTAGGCCCCGCCCGTCAAACACTGCCGAGCAGCAGCCTTGCCCGCAGGGCGAGCAGCAGCTGGAACCGCGTCTCCGGGTCGCCGAGCGCGTCGCCGAACAGCTCGCTGACCTGCCTCAGCCGGTAGCGGATCGTCTGCGGATGGACGTGCAGCCGGCGGGCGGCTGCATTGGCGTCGTCGGCGCTCTCCATCCAGGCGAGCAGCGTCCGCGCCAGCCGGTCCGCCTGGTCGGGGCGCAGTCCGCGCAACGGTGCGAGCGCCTGCCTGCTGAGCGCGGCCGCCAGGTCTTCGTCGGCCAGCAGGACCAGCGTCGTCAGGTGATCCTCGCACCAGGCAATACCCGGCGCTCCGTCGGCGCCGCCCTCGGCCCTGATCACGCCCCGCCGGGCGAGCGCGAGCGCCCGGCCCGCCCAGCGCAGCGAGCCGCCCGCACCGGTCAGCGCGGCCGACGGCCCGACCGCGGCCAACGGCCCGGGAGACGGCGCGCCGCCGCCATGGGGGCCGGCCGATGTCAGCCAGCCGCGCAGCACGGTCGCGAGCTGCTGCCGCCGCCCGGGCCCGTCCGGGTCGGCGATGAGCAGGCAGGGGTCGCGCCGCGTCAGGTCGGCGAGCATGCCGGGCGGCAGCGGCCCGCTGGCACGCCCGGCCAGCGGGGTGAGTGCCACCGCGGCCACCCTCCTGGGCAGCGGCCAGCCGGCCGCCCTGGCCAGGCTCGCGATCGCCGGAGCCGGCGGTGCCTGGCTCGAGGTGAGCATGTCGAGCAGGCGCCGCCGCAGTTCGGTCGTCTCCCCGGCGAGTTCGGCTCGCGCCTCGGCATACCCGGCCGAGCAGGAGGCGGTGAGCTCGTCGAGGTACCAGAAGACCGTTTCGCCGACGCGGGTGAACGCCTCCGGGTTTCCGTTGCCCTGCCTGGCCTGCTCCTGCAGGCGGTGCCAGGTGACACGGGCGCCGACGCGCAGCGCGGCGTGCAGCGCGCCAAGGCTGCGCCCCTCCATCGCCAGTAGCCTGCCGAGGTCGCGGAACATGCCCGCAGCCGATGCCGTCCGCGGCGGCCCACTCTCTGGCAGCCCCATCTCTGGCAGCCCCATCTCTGGCAGATCGGCCGCGGGGGAAGCCGCCTGGCCGGCGAGCCGGGCGGCGAATCCCGCCACGGCGTCCCTGGCCACCCGGCGCACCGCCCTGGCGGCCGCCTCGTCGCCCGGCTGCGCGTATTCCTCGACCTCGCGCATGACGGCGGCGGTGATGTCCTCGGCGAGCGACACGAACGCGGGCGGCAGCCAGCCCGCCGCCAGGTCGGAGCCTGGCGGCGGGCCAGTCAAAAGTACCTCGGCGTACTTTTCCACACCGTTGATGTTACTTGCGGGTAATTGCGCTGTCACTGGCCCGTTTTATTGCGGAGTGATAAGTGCCGGCCGGATTCAGTCACCGAGGTGAGCAGACACCCGCCAGGCACGGATCTCTAATGAGGTGGCCAATAGCCCCCAGGAAGGGATCCGCCGATGCGTTCCTCACGTGGCCCGCGCGGCAACCGCCGCACACTATTCTCAGCCGCCGCGACCGCGGCGGCTGCCGTGCTCGCCGTCGCGCTCGGGTCGGTGCTCGCCGCCCCCGCCCGGGCGGCCACCACGCTGCCGGTCAACTACGACTTCATCGCCGGCGCAACCCTGGGCGCGCTGACACCGCAGACCCCGCCGCCCGGCGCCAACAACTGGTCCTGCCAGCCGACCGCCGCCCACCCCTACCCAGTGGTCCTGGTGCACGGGACGTTCGCCAACATGGACGACAACTGGCAGGCGGCCTCGCCGCTGCTCGCCAACCACGGCTACTGCGTCTACGCCTTCAACTACGGCGGCCCCTCGGCGTCCTCGCCGATCCAGGGCATCGGCGACATCACCGCCTCCGCGGCCCAGCTCGCCACGTTCGTCAACACCGTGCTCGCCGCGACCGGCGCGCCCAAGGTCGACCTCGTCGGCCACTCTCAGGGCGGCATGATGCCCAGGTACTACCTCGACTTCCTCGGCGGCGCCGCCAAGGTCAATGACTTCGTCGCCTTCGCGCCGTCCAACTACGGCACCACGCTCGACGGCATCACCAAGTTCGCCACCCTGCTCGGCGTCGCCGGCCAGATCAACGGGGCGCTGACCTCGGTCTGCCCGGCCTGCGTGCAGCAGGAGCAGGGCTCGGCGTTCCTGGCCGCGCTCAACGCCACCCCCACGGTTCCCGGTGTGAACTACACCGTGATCGAGAGCGTCGACGACGAGGTGGTCACCCCGTACACCAACGCGTTCCTGCCCGCCGCGGCCAACGTCAGCAACATCACCGTGCAGAACCAGTGCGTGCTCGACGGCAGCGACCACCTGGAGATCGCCGCCGACCCGATCGCGATGGCCGACATGCTCAACGCGCTCGACCCGTCGCAGAAGGTGCGCGTCCCCTGCCTGATCGTGCTGCCGATCACCGGCCCGGTCGGCCCGGTCCCCGCTTTCTAGCAGCCGAGGCCGCCCGGCGGGCTCACCGGTCCTTCGCGGCCGTACCCGTCGCGGTGGCCGTCGGTTTCCCCTTGGCGCGGGACGAACAATCCGCCGCGAAGGGCTTGAACCCGACGTTACGTCAGGTGGCATCCTCAAGGTCATGACGATCGATGAGCGCGCGTGGCGGATCGGGGACGTGGCGGCCGCGACCGGGCTGACCGTCCGAGCGCTGCACCACTACGACCGGATCGGCCTGGTGGTCCCGTCCGAGCGGACGGCCGCCGGCCACCGGCTCTACATCGACGCCGACCTGCGGAGGCTGTACATGGTCAGCGCGCTGCGGCAACTGGGGCTGTCGCTCGAGCAGGTCGGGAAGGTGCTGGCCGCCGACGTTCCGGTGCGGGACATCATCGACAGGCAACTCGAACAGGTCGACCGGCAGATCCAGACCGCGAAACGGCTGCGCGAGCAGCTCCTCGCCGCTCGCGAGGCCGGCCGCGCCGACACCGGTCCGGGGCTCATGGCGGTGATCAAGCTAGTGCAGGACATGCACGGCTACCTGAGCCACGAGCAGACCGAGGCCATGCGCCGGCGGATGACGGACCTGGGCTTCGTCGCCGAACACGCGGTCGGGGTGGAGATGCCGTCGCTCTACCAGGACGCGCTGGCCGCGATGCGGGCCGGCACCCCCTCGACCGATCCGGCCGTCCGCAGGATCGTCGACCGGCTGGACGAGCTGTCCCGCCTGCTGCGCGGCTCTGACGAGTCGGCCGGCACGGCCGTGCGTCGGATGTGGCTCGACTGGGGACGCCAGCACCCCGACACAAACGGCGGCGCGGAGTGGGGACCGCTTGTCGCCTATCTGGACGAGGCACGCGCGGCCCGATGAAGGTCGCCGTGATCGGGGCGGGGATCGGCGGGCTGACGCTCGCTCAGGGCCTGGTGCGCGCGGGGGTTGATGTCAGCGTCTACGAGCGGGATCCCGCGCTTGACTCACGTGGTCAGGGATACCGCATCCGCCTGCACGCCGCCGCCGCGCTTGAGGCCTGCTTGCCGCCGGACCTGTACGACGGGACGCGGCACTGCTCGCCGCGGAACTGACCGCGGCTGCCCGCGGGGAGAAAGACGTGGTCCGGGCGATTTGCGACTACGAGCGGGAGATGGTCGCCTACGGATTCCAGGCGGTGCGAGCCTCGCGGGAGGCCGGGCCCGCGGGCGGCAGCCGGCTTCGCGGCGGCCTGTTCCGGCGGCTGGCCGCGATCCGCTAGCCGCGCCGCGGACACCGGCTCACAGGTCCTTCGCGGCCTCTTGCAGGGTGTGCAGCAGCCAGCGGACCGCGGGGTCGTCGGTGCGGCTCGGGTGCCAGTAGGCGGCCTCGACCAGTTCCACCAGGCCGAACGGCGGCTCGAGTATCGCCAGGCGCGTGCTGCGGCTCGCCAGCCTGGCCATCCGCTCCGGCATGATCGCGACCATGCCGGTGCCCGGCAGCACGAACGGCACCGACAGCCAGCCGAAGACGGTGACCGTGGTACGCGGCGCGATGCCGAGCTCGTCGAGCACCTGGTCCACCGGCGTGTGCGAGCCTGGCGCGAATGTCGGCGCGGCGTGCGGCATCCGTGCCAGGTCGTCCAGGGTGAGCACGGAGCCCTCGGTGAGCCCGGTCACGGCCGGGTCGACGACGCAGACGAACCTGTCGCGGAACAGCTCGACGCGCCGTCCAGGGAAGTCGTAGCCGACGGGGCCGATCAGCAGGTCGTCGGTGGACAGCACGTGGGTGGCGTGCGGCAGGGCGGCGGGCAGCGGGTGCAGGTTCAGCCGGATCCGCGGCGCGGTCTGCTTGACCAAGCGCAGCAGCGGTTCGGCGAGAATGGACACGATGTAGTCACTGGCGGCGATGGAGAACTCACGGTCTGATTCCGCTGGGTCGAAGCGGGGCGAGCGCTGCATGGTGGTCTCCATCTGCCGCAGCGCCTCACGGACCGCCGGCAGCAACTGCTCGCCGAACACCGTGCGCTTGTAGCCGCGGCCCTCCCGCTCCAGCAGGTCGTCGCCGAAGTGGCGGCGCAGCCGGGCCAGGGCGGCGGACATGGCCGGCTGGCTCATCCCGATCCGCTCCCCTGCCCTGGTCAGGTTCCTGTCCTCGAGCAGCGCGCCCAGGGCGAGCAGCAGGTTGAGGTCTATCTCCAGGTCTTCGGCCATGCTGTCCCTCCCCTCGCAGCGCACGCACCCGTTCGGCAATCCGATCGTGGCCTGTCGAACATCGCTTAAGCTGACTAAAAGGTAACAATGCGGCAACAAGGGCGTGACGACCTGCGGGTTCATGGCTCACCATAGGACGTCCGCGTTAACAGGGGCCAAGGGAGGACGGCGCACGCATGTCAATGGGGGGAACTGACCTCAACCTCATGGTCGCGCTGCGCGCGCTGCTCGAGGAGGGCAACGTCACCAAGGCCGGGGCGAAGATCGGCAAGAGCCAGCCCGCCATGTCGACCGCGCTGGCCCGGCTGCGCCGCCACTACCAGGACGAACTCCTGGTGCGCGTCGGACGGGACTACGAGCTGACGCCGTTCGCGAAGGCGCTCGTGCCGTCGGTGCAGCAGACCATGCACTGCGTGGAGCTCGCGCTCGACACGGGCCAGCGGTTCGACCCGGCGACGAGCAGGCACGCGTTCCGCATCGACGCCACCGATTACGTGATCACCGTGCTCGCCGAGCCGCTGCTGCGCAGGGTCGCGGCGGTCGCGCCGCGGATCAGGCTGGACTTCGACGCCATCCCGGACGACATGCACGCCTCCGAGCACGGGCTGCGCAACTGCGACGCGCTGATCGGGCCGCTCGGGTTCGGCTTCCCCGGCTCGCAGGCGCCGCTGTTCCGCGACCGGTTCGTCTGCGTGGTCGACAAGTCGAACCCGAGGCTGCGGGACGGGCGGCTGACCCTGGAGGACCTGTCGGCGCTGCCGCACGCGGTGCGCGACTGCGGCAGGACCCACGTCACGCCCGCGGACCGGGTCATGGACGAGCTGAGCGTGCGGCGGCAGATCCAGGTGATGACGGTCGGCTTCCTGCCGCTGCCGTTCCTCGTCGCCGGGACGGACCTGGTGGCCGTCGTCCCGGAACGGCTGGCGCTGCGGGTGGCCGCGTCGCTCGGTCTCACGGTGGTGGAGCCGCCGTTCGGCCGGGTGGAGCTGATCGAGACCCTGTGGTGGCACCCGGACCGCGCGTCGACGCCTGAGCACGCGTGGCTGCGCCGGATCCTGACCGAGGCCGCGGCGTCGCTGCCTCCGGTCGCGGCCGACTTCCCGCTGCCAAGGACGCTGGCGGCGTCACCAGCCTGACCGATACCTGGCATTCGCACAGGCGATCACCGTGGGGGTGACCGGCGGGGGCCCGGGGTGCTTCGATGGGGCGCATGCCTACTATCCCTCGCCGGGTCGTGACCGGGCACGACCCGCACGGTGTCTCCGTCTTCGTGTCCGACGGGCCGGTGCCCGTGACCAGGACCGCACCGGACGGCGCGTTCTTCCACGAGATCTGGTCGACGGACGCCATGCCGGCGCCGGTCGCCGCCGACGAGCCCGACCCGACGCTGTCCGCGCTGACCGTGCCGCCGTCGCCGAACGGCACGAAGATCAGGATCAACGAGTTCCCGCCGGGCGTGGTCTCCCCCGTGCATCGCACGCAGTCGGTCGACTACGGGATCGTGCTGTCCGGCGAGGTCGTGCTTGTGCTCGACGACACCGAGACGGTGCTGCGCGCCGGGGACGTCGCGATTCAGCGCGGCACCAACCACCGCTGGGAGAACCGCACCGCGGATACCGCGCGAATGGCGTTCATCCTGGTCGACGGCGTGTTCACCGCGGAACTGCTCGACACGCTCGGCACCGAGGTGCTCGGCGGGCTGCTGCATGACCCGATCAACCACAAGGAAGAGGCCTGATGGACTACGGACTTGCCGGGCGGACGATCGTCGTCACCGGGGCCGCGCGCGGCCAGGGAGCCGCGGAGGCGGAGAGCCTGGTGCGCGAGGGCGCCAGGGTGGTCGGCGCCGACATCCTGGACGACGAGGGCAAGGCGCTCGCCGAGCGGCTGACCGCGGCCGGGCCTGGCACCATGGAGTACCGGCACCTCGACGTGTCGAGCGAGGCCCAGTGGGCGGAACTCGCGGCCTACCTAGCCGCGGAGGGCGGCGTATTGCACGGCCTGGTGAACAACGCGGGTATCCCGTACCGGGCCAGGCTCGCGGACATGGACCTGCCCGGCTGGGAGCGGGTGATCGGCATCAACCTGACCGGCACCATGCTCGGCATGCGGACGCTGGCGCCGCTGATGCCGGACCACGACGGCGCGTCCATCGTGAACATCGGCTCGATCGCCGGCCTGACCGCGCACTTCGCGCTCGCGTACACGGTGTCCAAGTGGGGGCTGCGCGGGCTGACCAAGGCCGTGGCGCTCGAACTCGCGCCGCGCGGCATCCGGGTCAACATCGTGCACCCCGGCCCGATCGAGACCCCGATCCTCGACGACGCGAACCCGGTGTTCGTCCAGGCCAGCATCGACCAGACGCTCACCGGCCGGGCAGGGCAGGCGGAGGAGGTCGCCGACGTGGTGGTGTTCCTGCTGTCGGCGCGCGCGTCCTACCTCAACGGCGCGGAGATCCCGGTCGACGGCGGCCACACCTCGCACGGCGGGACCAAGTCCATCTCCGACGCCCTCGCCGCCGCCGCCCGGTCCGTGGGCTAGCACTGCCGCGGGGTAACGCAGCCGGGTGGTGCCCGCCGGCTGCGCCAGGGCTGAGCGGTACCGCACGCGGGCTGACGCCATGCCGCGCGGGCTGACCGAGTGACGCCCGGCACCGGAACGAGTGCCGGTGCCGGGCGTCTCCGAACCGGCCACAGCCCGCCACGCCGCGGACCGGCCGGAGCCGAGAGGGCGGTCCCTAGTGCCGGGGACCGCGGGGCTGGCCGCGGCGGGCCTGCGGAATGGGCGGGCAGGGCGCGGGCTCGACGATCGTGTTGCGTACCGTGCCGAGTCCCTCGACCTCCAGGGTGACCACGTCGCCTGGCACGAGCGGCGGCGGCACGCGCTCGCCGGCGCGGCCCCAGATCTCGGTCAGGCAGCCGCGACTGCAGGTGCCCGAGGCGAGCAGGTCGCCGGGGGCGACCGCGGAGCCGCGCGAGGCGTAGCTGATCAGCTCTTCGAAGGTGAACGCGCAGTTGGCCAGGGAGTCCTCGCCGAGCAGCTCGTCGTTGATCCAGGCGCGCATGGTGAGGTCGAGCAGCCCGTCGGCGGTCCGTCGCGGTTCGAGCTCGTCGGCGGTCACCAGGTAAGGGCCGAGGGTGTGCGCGCCGTCCTTGCCCTTGAAGAAGCCGAACGGCATCTGCCCCTCGAGCCGCTGGATGTCCCGCGCGGACCAGTCGTTGAAGATCGTGTAGCCGACGATCCCGCCCGCGGCCTGCTCCGGCGTCAGGTTCCTGCCGTGCTCGCCGTAGACGACGCCGACCTCGAGCTCCAGGTCGAACTGCTCCGAGCCGGGGAAGCGCTCGACGTCGTCGTACGGGCCGACGCACACGTGCGGGTTGGTGAAGTAGAAGCAGGGCGCCTCGTACCAGCGCTGCGGGACCGCGTCCTTGGCGCCCTCCTGGGACTTGCGCGCGCCTTCGATGTGCGCCTCGAAGGAGACCGAGTCGCGGATCGAGGCCGGGTGCAGCGGCGCGAGCAGCCGGACGTCGGTCACCGCGGGGCCAGGCGCGCCATCCAGGGCCGCTGTCCCCGCGGACAGCAGGGCGGCGAGGCCGCCGCGCCTGATCAGCGCGTCGATGTCCTGGCCGTTAGCCAGCTCGTACAGGAAGCCGCCATCGCCGAGCACCGCGTCGCGGATCGTGCCGGCGTGTCCGTAGCGTGCGAATCGCATCTCAGGCCTGCCCCCTCACGCGGCCACAGCTCCGTCGCCGCCGTCGATCGCGATCTCCGCGCCGGTGATGAACGCGGCGTCGTCGCTGGCGAGGAACGCCGCGAGCTTCGCGACCTCGTCGGCGTGCCCGTACCTGCCGAGCGGTATCTTCGCCAGGATGCCGGGCAGCGGCCCGTCGGGGTCATCAATGAACCGGGCGGTCTCCGGCGTGTAGATCAGGCCGGGCAGGATCGCGTTCGCCCTGATGCCGAGGGCGCCGCCCGCCGCGCACAGGTGCTTGGTCATCGCGAGCACGCCGCCCTTGGCCGAGCCGTGCGGCACCTGGCCGACGAACCGCGCGCCGAGCCTGGCCGCGATCGACGCGACGTTGACGATCGATCCGCCGCCCCGCCTGACCAGCTCGGGCCAGGCCGCCCGGACCGAGTACCAGACGATGTCCAGCTCATTCTTGATGGTGAAGTGCCACTCGTCGTCGGACAGCTCCATCAGCGGGCCGTTGCGCAGCGCGGAGGCGTTGTTATACAGGATGTCGACGCCGCCGAACTCGGCGACCGCCGCGTCCACCCAGGCCCGCGCGCCGTCGGCGCTCGCCAGGTCGACGGGGGCGAGGGCCGCCATCCGGCCGCCGGCCGCGGTGACCAGTTCGACGGTCTCCGCGCTCGCCTTCTCGTCCAGGTCGCAGCCGAACACCGCCGCTCCCTGTGCCGCGAACTCGAGCGCCGCCGCGCGGCCCATACCGCGCGCGGTCCCGCTGATCAGCGCGACCTTCCCGTCAAGCTTGCCCATCGGCTGCAACCCTTTCCTGGCGCGCTGCCCGGTGCGGATCACCGGCGCGACCGTTCCTCCAGGGACGTTAACAACGCGCGCCAGCACTGGAGAAATCACCAAGCCGTATGGCAGCTATGCGCAAATGGCGGCTTCCGGTGCGTAGCCGGCGATTGTTAGGTTCCGTCCAAGATCACCGCCGCTACCGCCACTGACGGCGCAGTCACCCTCCGGGGACGACCCCGGCAGCACTCATCGGCGAGGTTTATTCATGACCCCAGTTTCTTCCCGGCGTTCCTTCCTGCTGACCGGCGGCGCCGCCGCCGCGGCGGGCGCGGCTATCGCACTACGAGCCCCGGCCGCGTCGGCGAGCCCCCGCAAGTCCACGTCGGCGCCAGGCGCCATCTACGTCGCGGCCGGCCAGACCTACACGGTCGCCGCGACAACGCGGGCCTCTGCCGTCACGATTGAGACGGGCGGCGTGCTGACCGCACCCGCGGGGCACAGCCTGACCATGACCGTCAACGGCGTGGAGACCGGCCAGCAGCTGGTCGCGACCAGCGCGGCGGACACCGCGTTTGTGGCAGGTCAGTGGCGTGGCGACATCGTGCTGACCGTCACCACCGAGACCGACGTGGCATGGCAGCAGCACACCTTCCCGTTCCGCCAGGCCATCTACGCGGACGCGACGGGCGTCGTCGCCGCCAACTCCGTGCTCGCCGCCGCGGTCGGCGGCCGGGTCGGTACCAGCAGTGCGAACAACGTGCGGATCCTCTCCACCGGCGAGTGCTTCGACGGCGTGGTGGTCAACGGCGGCAGCTTCGCGCTCACCCGGCCGGTCATCAACCTCGTCGGCAACGGCCGCTGCGACTTCGTCGGCTACGGCGCGGCGCTGCTCGCCAACAACGCGGGCACCCGCGTGGTCGTCGACGGCGCGACGATCAGCAACAAGGGCACGGTGCGGACCGCCGCGATCTGCGACAACGGCGCGACGCTCGTGGTCAAGAACTCCAGCCTGTCGGTGCGCAACGGCGTGCTGCCGTCGGACTACATCCCGACGGTGGACCTGGACAAGATGGAGGACGCGCCGTGGATGCTCGGCCTCAACGGCGCGGGCAACGTGCGCGCCACCAACCTGCTCGGCAATAACTCGATCGCCGCCTACGTGAACAGCTCGGTCACCTCCGAGTCCTGGGGCGTGCTGTCCACCGACTCAGGCGCCGACTGCACCCTGGTCGCGGTGAACAGCAAGGTCGGCAACACCGGCGACAGCGGCTACGGCACCTACGTCATCGGCAACGCCACCGAGTACCTGCTCGGCACCCAGTTTGACGTCGGTACCTACGCCACGATCTTCACCGGCGGCACCGCCACCTACGGCGACAGCGACCGGGCGACCGTCGCCTCGCTCAACACGAGCCTGAGCCTCGGCCTGTCCGACTCCGAGCTGCGCGCACTCACCCCGCGGTCCACCCTGGTCAACTCGCGCGGCTGGGGCTTCATGTGGCACGGCGCCTCGAACCTCAACATCTCCGGCGGCACGGTCGTCAACTCGCAGTACGCCACGTTCCTGAACAAGGGCCAGCAGCTCGCCGTCACCGTCGACGGCAGCAAGGGCGCCAGGCTCAACCCGGCCGACGGCGTCCTTGTCCAGGTCATCGACAACGACGACCCGGGCCCCGTGATGGTCAACGGCGTGCTTGAGAACGCCGGCGTCTACACCCAGCCGACCGGCCAGCCGACGAAGGACAGCACCTTCGACGTCACCGCCGTGCACTCCGGCGACTCGGTGTTCTCGTTCACCGCCGCCGCCCTGGCCGGCGACTTCTACAACGGCTACCGCGGTGGCCCCACCACCGGCGGCGGCGGCCCCGGCCCGTCCCCCGCCAGCGGCCTGAACCTGGTGCTGAACCTGTCGGCCTCCAGCGTCACCGGCACCATCACGTCGGCGCTGTCGACGCACTTCGTCGACACGATCGACTCCGACAACTGGTACGACCTCGGCAAGGTCAGCAACAGCCCGCAGGCGGCCGTCAACAACGGCGTCATCGTCTCGCTGGCCAGCCACAGCAAGTGGACGGTGACCGGCACGTCCTACCTGACCGCGCTGTCGCTCGACGCCACCTCCGCGGTGACCGGCCAGCACGGCAAGAAGGTCACCATGACGGTCGACGGCACCACGACCGCCATCACCCCCGGCGCCAGCTACACCGGCGCCATCGTCATCACCGCGGCCTGAGTAACCGCCTACTGCGAAGGCGGAGCACGCACCCGTTCGGGATGATAAGAATCAATTTCATCCCGAACGGGTGCGGCTGACTCTTGCCGGCACCGCGTTCTCGTACGGCCTGATGGCGCGACGGCGCGAATCTGGGACGACCGCAAGCGCAGGAAAGCTCGTTGCACACTTGTCGTGATCATGAGAGTGCGTCGCCGGCCTGGCTGCCGGATCACTGTGCGGCCAGCGCACATTCTTGGCCCCGAGATGCGCCTCGGTAGGATCATGCGGGTGGTGTTCTTCCGGGAGGCTCGGCGCGATGATCTGCCGGCGATCGTGGCGCTGCTGGCCGATGACTTGCTCGGTGCGGGACGCGAGGGCCCCGTGGATGAGGCGTATCAGGTCGCGTTCGACCAGATAGTGGCCGACCCGCGCAGCTGGCTGATCGTCGCCGAGGACGGCGGGCAGGTGACCGGGACACTGCAATTGAGCGTGCTGCCCGGGCTGAGCCGGCATGGCATGCTGCGGGCGCAGATCGAGGGGGTCCGGGTCGCGGCCACGCAGCGCGGCAAGGGACTCGGCAAGACGATGATTGAATGGGCGATCGAGCAGGCACGCGAGCACGGCTGCGGGCTGGTGCAGCTCACCTCGGACAAGCGCCGACCTGACGCCATCCGCTTCTACGAGTCGCTCGGTTTCGCCGCCTCCCACGAGGGACTCAAGCTCTCCCTGTAGCTCACCTGCTAGCTGTGCGGGCTAGCTGTGCGGGTGCCTGTGGCGCCGATGCGGGTGCGGGTCTGGTCGATGACCTGCTGGAAGACCTCCGGGTTGTCGAGGGCGCGGGAGAGCACGATCGCGCCCTGGATGGCGGCGACCGTCTCGACGGCGGCCAGCCGCGCCGCCGGCCCGCCATGGCCAGTGGCGTGCAGGGCCTCGGCGAGCGCGGCGATCCAGCGGTCGAAATAGCCGGCGATCGTCGCGGCGAACAGGTCGCGCTCCCGGCCGAGCGCAAAGGCTCCCTGAAGGCAGACGCGGCGGCCGGACCTGAAGTAGACCGTGACCGCGTCGAACATGGCCCCGATCGCGCCTGGATCGCCGGCCTCCGCCTTCCGCAGCGGCTCGAAGACGCTGCCGGTGAACCAGGCGTGGACATCGGCGAGCACGGCGGCCGCCATCTCTTCCTTGCCGCCGGGGAAGAAGTTATACAGGCTGCCCTTGCCAAGGCCGGTGGCCGCGCAGAGCCTGGCGAGGCTCGCCCCCTCGTAACCGTGCTCCCGGAAGGCCTCCGCGAGCGCCGGGATCGCCGCGGCCCGCTGCGTCATGAGCCGCGGCACGGTCACAGGCCCAAATCACTGAGGCCAGGATGATCGGCCGGGCGCGGGCCCGAACGGTCCCAGGGTCGCTGTGCCATCGCGTCCATCCCTTCGGTTGTACCAAACGGTAAAACCGTACCACGGCCGGAACTCGTGGCCAGTGCGCGACGGATCACTCAGGCGGCGGGTGCGGTGAGCGTGAAGGACGAGCCGCTGCTGCCCGCGACCCAGGCGTCAAGCAGGGCTGCCGCCAGCGCGTGCTGCGCCCGCCAGCCGGTGCAGTGCCCGGGCACGACCAGCTCGGGAGCAAGGCCCACGAGCGCGTCGACGGTGCGGCCGATGATCGGTTCGAACGCCGGTCCGCTGAGATGGAACCCGCCGATGAGGGCATGCAGGTCGGGCACGCCGGTGAGGCGCTGGACATGCCGCACGATGTTGACCACTCCGCTGTGCCCGCAGCCGGTCACCACCACAAGTCCGCGGTCGCGCACGTTCACCACGAGCGCCTGGTCGTCAATGACAAGCGGGTCGTGTTCCCAGGCCGACCCTGTCCACCGCTGGTGCGCGGGCGGCATCCCGCGCTCGAACTCCGTGGTCCTGTCGACCTCCCCGGTGATCAGGACACAGCCGTCCACGAGCAGTGAGGGGTCGCGCCGCTCGATCACCGTGAAGCCCTCGCCGTCGAGTGCCCGCCTGCTCAGGGTCGGCATTTCCGTTGCCTCACGGCCAGGCACCGCCAGCCGTCGCCTGGTCCAGATCATCGGGTGCACCACCATCGGCAGCGACCGGACTCCCCGCCGTCCGGCCAGTCCCGCCAGGCCGCCGGCATGGTCAAAGTGACCATGGCTCAAGATGACCGCCTGGACGTCGGACGGGTCGATGCCGAGCCGGCTGGCGTTGGTCACCATCGCGTCCGGCGACAAGCCGGTGTCGAAAAGCAGCCGCGTGGTGACCGCACCGCGCCGCACGCTGACCAGCGCGGAAAATCCGTGCTCCGCCAGGAGCCCGGCGGTGGTGGACCCCGTTTCGAACTGCGGCGCCTGGACCGGGCCAACGCCGAAAGACGCCCGCGTGGTCCGCCCGTCGCCGGCGAGCAGCGCATCGAAGACGTTGTCGACGAGCGTGGTGACCACGATCTCGTCGACCGGCTCGAGGGCTACCGGGTCAACCGCCGTCCCCGCGGCGGGCCGCGGAACGGCCATGGCGACCTGTCGCGGATCGGTCGGTTCTTCGCACATCAGTCGTCCTCCTTCGGCCGGGTCTTCGCCTGGACGGTTCCATCCTCCCGCGTGGCCGTCGGCGGCCGTGCCGGTTGCCCCGCCTGATTGCCGGCGGCCTGGGCATCGATGAAGGCGGCAATCCGGTCGTTCAGCCCGTCGATCCTGCTAAAGCCGCCGTGGCTGCCGGGCACGACGGCGACCTCGGCGCGCGGCATGAGGCTTCCTCTGCCGCGGGCCTCCGCCGGGGTGAGCATGGCGCTGCGCGCGCCGGTGATCAGCAGGGCCGGCACATTGATCGCGCGGAGTTCGTCGTCGGTGAGGATGGCGGGGAACTTCGGCTCCATCCGGTAGCCGCGGCTGCCTGCCCACATGACCCGCCCAGGCGCGCGGATCGCCTGGTTCATGGCGACCCAGCCGCCGTAGGACATGCCGACCAGGTGCGCGGGGCGGTCGCCGAGCCTGGCGAGCAGCTCATCCAGCCACGCCGCGCAGGACGCGGGAGGAGTGAGCGGGGCGCGCCAGATGCTGGGGTTGGGGTCGCCTGGCATGTCTACTCCGTAGACCGGGTGCTGCCTGGCGAGCGCGGCGACGTGCGGATACCAGCCCGAGGCGTTGAACCCGGCCCCGGTGAGCAGCACGACCGGCGCTCCGCCTGGATGCGGCCGGTAGGCGTGCACCCGCTTGGCGCGGTGGGGAGACTCCGGGACTCAGGCCTGCGGGCGCTGGTCGGGGTCCTGGATGACGGCGCCGGGGGCCACGGCGGAGACCGCTTCGGCCTCGGGGCGGGCGGCTGGGGTGTAGCGGGCGACGAGTTCCTGGCGAATGGCCTCCAGGTGGGAGACCTGACCCGCGGACGGGCCCGCGCTGCCGGAAACCGGGACGGTGACGCCGGCCAGCACGTCGTCGGTGCGCGGCGTGCTCAGCGTGATGACGTCGCCGAAGCCGGGGGCGGCAGCATCCCGGGCGGTCAGCGGCTGCAGGTTCCAGCGCTGCTCGACGGTCTTGAGCACTGACGTGTGGTCAAGCGGCGTCGTACCGTCCGGCACCCGGTAGACGGTGCCGGGGGCGATCAGCGGCGAGATGAGCAGCGTCGGTACGCGGACGCCGAACCGGTCGAAGCCGAAGCCGAGCTCGCCCGCGCTGTTGTCGGGCGCGGTCGCGCCCCAGGGCGGTGGCACGTGGTCGTAGCAGCCGCCGTGCTCGTCGTAGGTGAGGACGAACAGTGTCTGGTTCCAGCCGGGACCGGAGCGTAGCGCCTCGTACGTGTCGTGGATGAGCTGCTCGCCGAGTGCCACGTCATAGTTCGGGTGCTGGCTGTTGCCCGTCGACGACCAGCTCGGCTCGAGGAAGGTGAACGCGGGCAGCGTGCCGGCCGCCGCGGCGGCCTTGAAGTCGGTGAACAGGCCGAAGTGCGACGGGTCCGCGCCGGTGATGTCGGGGAAGTCGGCCTTGGTCAGCGGCTGGGCGGCGTAACCGAAGACCCGCCAGCTTACGCCCGCCTTGGTCAACGTACCGAAGATGGACGGGCAGGTGTAGGTCTTGGTGTGGTCGTCCATGTGCCCCTGGCTGGTGGCAGCCAGGGCGAACGCGCGGTTCGGCAGCGTCTCGGTGGGCGCGGAGGCGTACCAGTGGTCGCAGACGGCATAGCCCTTGGCGAGTGCGGAAATGACGGGAAGCGCCTGCGGCGTGAAGCAGCCCATGATCCAGTTGGCCGTGGTGCCGGGCACGATCGTCCACTTGTCGTTGGTTTCCCAGTTGATCGTGTAGGCGAAGTCCTTCACGAACCCCTGCATGGTGGCCGCCGTGCCGCTAGCCGGGGCGGTGTTGGAGCCCCAGAGCTGATGGTTGGTCGCCAGGTAGCCCTCGCCGGGATCGGCGCCGGGCATGAAGTAGGCGTGGGGGGTGGACGGCGTGATCTGGTAGACGGCGACCGGGTTGCCGTTGCTGTCCGGGCAGGACTCGGTTCCTGATAGCCCCTCGAACGGCTGGCCGGATGGCGAGACGTTGCCACTGTCGGCGTACAGGTAGCCGAGCATGTGATCGAACGAGCGGTTCTCCAGCATCAAGACCACGATGTGCTCGATCGCGGCCAGGCCGGTCCCGTTTCCCCCGGACGTCGTCATCGGCGCCTTCCCCCATCGGTTGTCATCGGGCCGGCTATTCTCCCCGGCCCGATGACAACGTTAGCGGGAACTAACCGCGACGCGAGGCGGCTTTGTGGGCGGCGCCGCGCGCCGCCTTTGCGACCTGTTTGTCCGGGTGGTACTCGCCTAGGTGGGTGAGCACGTCGACCGCGTCCGGGTGGTCGCTGCGGGCCATGCCCTCGAACAGCATGCCCTCGCGGCCCGCGGGCACCGCCTCGCGGAAGCTGACCGCCAGGTAGTCAGGGTCGGGGAACTCCTCGTCGATGGCGAGGGAGAGCAGGTCGGTGGCGACCCAGGCGAGGTCCTCCGGCTCCATCTCGAGCTCGGCGGGCAGGTCGGCAGGGCCGGCTCCCTCGGCGTCGACGCCCGCCAGCTGCGCGAGCGCGACCTTCGCGTAGGCGCGGACCTGCGGCACCGCGAGGCTCGCCCGCCAGGCGGGCTCGGCGGGCGCGCCGATCCTGGTGGCGGCCGCGACCGCGAGCATCCGCTCGCCAGGCTCCGCCGTGGCCGCGAGCTCGAGGAGTTCCCTCGCCGCGGCGTCGTTGCCGCGGGCGGCGGTCCACCCGTCCACCTCGGCCTCGAACTCGGCATCGGTGACACCGCCGGCCATGGCGAGCAGCTCGGCACCCGACAGCTCGGCCGCGGTCTGCGGCAGCATCGGGATCTCCACCCCGGCCTCGACGAGCTGCTCGTGCAGCGCCGCCAGGGCGAGGGGTGTGAGCCGGATCAGCTCGTCGGTCTCGGTGATGGCGAGGATGTCCGTGAGCTTGTCGAGCAGCAGCCGGGCGGCGTCGCCGTACTCGGACTCCCACTCGGCACGGGCCTCGGCGATCTCGCCGTGTGCCTCCTCGTCGTCCTCGTCGTGCCCGCCTGCCGCGTTCTCCCACAGCACCTCGGCGAACTCCTCGACGGTGAGCCCTTCCCTGCGAGCGAGGAAGAGCAGGACCGCGATCGCCATGCCCTGCCCCGCGAAGTCGAACTCGAGCTCGTCGGGGTCCTCGTCGGCCTCGAGGTCAGGGCCGTAGAGGTCGAGCGTCTCAGACAGCACGGCGGCCATGGTCCCCGACCACGCGGCGAACACCCGGTTGTCGTCGCCCGACGTCCAGTCCTCCGCGGTCTCACCGGGCACCACCCGGTCGTCGTCATCGGGGTCGAAGACGAGCCACTCCACGCCGAGCGCGTATTCCCACAGGAAGGCGAAGTCCGTCGCGTCCACGCCGAGGGCGGCGATGGCTTCGGCGAGCCCATCGGGGGTCAGGTCGCCGGCTTCGTCGATCTCCCTGCCGTCCTTGCCGACCCATTCGGCGAGCGCGGCGAGCTGGCCGGCGATCGGCGCGGTCCGGGCACGGGCGGCCAGTTCTTGGAGCGGGAGCAGGCGGATCGGCGGCAGGGCGTCGGGCAGTCCGAGCGCCTCCTTGATGTCGATGTCCTCGAAGTCGAAGTCATCGTCGGCGACGTCATGGTCGTGGTCGTGGGCCATGCCCAGAGCCTATCGGCAGGCGCCCCGGGCTGTGGCCGCCAGCGCCAGCAACTACAACAGGGCTTCAGGCGGGCGGATGGTTGCGGCAACGAGCCGCCTATAGGGGGCTGTGTGAGTGCCCACACGGCATTGTTGCTGGCCGGGGCGGGTGCGGCGGTGTCGTGGTGTCCGTCCTGGCCGGGGTTGAGAAGGTCAGTCAGGGCGCTGTGCCGGTTGAGAACAGTGGGGCAGGCGGGAACCCAGCCATGGCTATACCGGGCAAGGGCGAGCCCAAGTACCTTCAGATCGCGGCGGACCTGCGCCGCTCGATCACCAGCGGGGAGCGCGGGCCTGATTCGCGGCTGCCCGGGGAGAACGACCTGATGGGCGCCTACCAGGTGGCGAGGGAAACGGCCCGCAAGGCGCTGGCCCAGCTGATCAACGAAGGCCTGGCCACGCCCCGGCGCGGTTCTGGCGTCTACGTCCGGGGCTTCCGGCGTGTCATCAGGGACGGCATCGCGCGGCTGTCCGGCTCGACCTGGCCCGAAGGGAAATCGGTCTGGGGAC